>Ga0209062_1001767_pt1 | contig 33926 bp, 32 predicted proteins | sample Coa_R2_2_FD_187158 | JGI IMG/M metagenome (GOLD analysis project Ga0209062, IMG submission 187158) | Surface soil microbial communities from Centralia Pennsylvania, which are recovering from an underground coalmine fire - Coalmine... | ecosystem: Environmental > Terrestrial > Soil > Unclassified...
CAGGGTAGGCCGTCGACCTCCGCCACGTCGCGCAGGCCGTAGACGAGGGTGCGGATCGCGTCCTGATGCCAATCGGCGCCCACCACACTCTCCTCGGTGTCGTCGGGCAGCAGCCAGTCGGGTTCAACGAGGGTATGCGGAGAATTGTGTCGGGCCATGGCTGCCTATCCTGTCTTGTTAGAACAACTTTTCTCAGTGTAGCACAGCCCAGGTGTGCTGCCAGCGTCAACCGAACGCTTCCTGTAGCGCCGCCATGCCGGCCGGTCGCCGCACCGTCTCGGCCGGTTTCATGGCCGAGAAGAAAGCGGAGTCATACTCGCGCACACGCACGACCACGGGCATCGGTACGGCGTGGCCCAGGATCAGGGCCTGCTTCTTGGTATCCAGGCTGGCCAGGACGGTGCGCAACTGCTCGGCGCCGGAGACGCCGGCGAAGACGGCGCGGATGTCGTTCTCCTCCGTCAACAGGGCGGTCAGGCGCGTGCCGAGCTGCGAGGCGACCTCGGGGTCGATGCCCGATGGGCGCTGGTCTACCACCAGCAGGGTCACGTTGTACTTTCGCATCTCGCGCGCAATGGTGCCGAAGCTGGTGTTCCGGGCGGCGCGCGGGTTGAGGAACTTGTGCGCCTCCTCGATGCACAGCACCAGGCGGCGCGGCTGGTCGGAGCGCTTCTTGCTCAGCAGGTAGCGCTCGGTCTTCTCTACCCAGGCGGCGTGGATGCGCCGCGTGATGACGTTGGCCACCAGCATGTAGACGAGGGGCTGGCGGTAGCGGCCAAACTCCAGCACCACGTGCTCGCCGCGCTCCAGCCAGCCCATCATCTCGTCCAGGCCGCCCTCGCCCGGCGCCAGGGACTCCCGCACGAAGTCGTAGTCGCGCAGCTTGGAGAGCTTGCGGTAGAGCGCCGAGACGGAGGCGGAATGGCCGCCGGCGCGCGCGGCCATGTTCTCCAGCGACTCCGGCTCCGTCTCCAGCAGGGTCTGCATCCAGCGCTCGCCGAACTGGCGTTGCAGGATATAGCAAGTGTCGATGGTGGCGTTGGTGAGGCCCAGCTCCTCCTGCAACAGGGCGATATCCTCGATCTCGATGGTGTTGAGGCCGATGTCGAGGTAGCCGTCCACCTGCACGCCGCGCGCCCGCGCCGAGTCGCGATCCAGGGCGTAGACGTGCACTTTGGTGCCGAACAGGCGCCGCAGCCCCGGCAAGACGCCGTCGCCCTCTTCGCTGGCCGTCTCCCAGCCGTACTCGGAATGCATGTCGAAGACCAGCGCCGAGGCCACGTCGGAGCGGATGACGCCGCAGAGCAGTAGGCGGGTCAGGAAAGACTTGCCGGTGCCGGACTTGCCGAAGACACCGTTGCTGCGCTCCACCAGCCGTTCCAGATTGACGCAGACGGGGATATCCATGTTCAGCGGCTGCCCCACGGCGAAGCTGCGCTCGCTTTCGCGCCCGAACACGGCGCCAAAGTCGGCCTCGGTGGCGTCGTAGACGGGCGAGAAATGGACCGGGATGGTGCGCACCGGCTGCAGCTCGGCACGGCCGTCCGCACCCGTGGCACCGTCCTGCCCCGCGCGCGGCAGCATCAGCATGGGGGTAATCGCGACCTGGCCGAAAGTGGCGATGCCTTCCAGCACCTCGCCGGCCAGCCGGTTGCCGACCGGAGGGTCGAGCAGCACGCGCGGGTTGGTGGAGCCAAGCTCCATGTCGGTCACCAGGCAGAAAAAGCGGTTCTCGCGCCCTTCGATCACCACGAAGCGGCCCACGCGCATATCCTCGACGCTGACGCCCGGCTCCAGCCGCAGGCCCAACCCGGCGCTGAGCGAGCCGCGCGTGATCAGGCCCAGAGGCTCAGCCATCCAGCAACTCCAGGATGTTCATCACCCGTTCGTGCTCGGGCTCCAGCAGGCGCGCCACGGTGCGCCCCGCCGCTACCAGGAAGGCACGGTCGTGGCCGCCGGCCTGATAGGCATGCATGATGGTGGCGGCGATGAAGTCGTCGGCATTGGGCAGCGGCGTGCGCAGCACGAAGCGCAGGTAGGCCAGGTCGCCGTTAAAGTCGGCGGTCTCCTGGCGGCCGGCCTCGTAGACCGGGGCGTGCAGGTGCGGCGGCATGGCCGGCACCCGCTGCACCTTGCGATCATCGGTCGCATAGCCGACCAGCAGGGCGTCGAAGGTGGTGCGTAGCACCTGACCCAGTTGAGGCTGGCGCCGGTAGATGTCCTCTTCGTCGTCCTCGCCGCGGCCCCAGGCCACCGCATGGCGCCCCGGCTCGATGGAGCCCGTCTCCGCGCCGTAGCAGAGCGCGTAATAGGTCACCTCGCGGGCCGAGGGCACGCGCAACAGCGAGCCGAAGGCGGGCGACTGATTCAGCTCGTAGCTCTGCGCCGTGAAGGTCGTGGTGGACACGGCCACGATCTCTCCTACTTTTCCTTTCATACGGCGCGCCGGTTCTTGCTCAACTGCTTCAGGCTCCACTCCGCCGGCTGGCCGCCGGCGTTGAGGGCCTCCATCACCATGCGCATGAAGGCCTCGCGCTCGCCGGTGCGGATCACGGCCTGCTCGTGGGCCTCGGCCAGCGCGGGCGGATAGCCCCAGCCACGGGCGCAGCCGTCGTAGACCACGGCATGGACGAGGTCGAGCAGGTCCGGGTCGTCGCCCACCCAGGCCGGTACCTCGATGCGCGCGATCTCGCTGCCGACGTTGAGATAGACGAATTGGACGGACGTTCCGGCCGTGTAGTGGCGCAGCACGGGAGAGCGGCTGGCGAAACGGGCCGAACGTTCGCCGGGCCTCAGGTGCTCCATTAGCGCGCGGTCGGTCAGAGGCTCCAGCAGGTCGCGCGCGCACTCGCCGTCCTGGCAGACGGGACAACCCCGCTGCCTCGCGGCATCCAGCTCGTCGAAGAGCCCGCGCTGCACGGCAGGAGGGATCGCGCCGGCCACCGTTTCCACCGGGCGGGGCAGACTGCTGGCCGCGCCCCGAGGGCACGCGGCCAGCCGCAACAGGTTGATCACCTCGCGGCCGTTGGGGCGGCTGACGTAGCTGCAAACCGGCACACCCAGGCGCCGGAACTCCTCCAGCCCGGCCGCGTAGCCGGCGATGGCCGCCGCCACGTACTCTTCCTCGGCGGCACGCCCGCTCAACTGCCACAGCAGCAGGGTGCCATCGACGATAGCCACGGCCGGCCTCGCGTCGCGGAGGTCATGGGCTAGATCCAGCGCGCGCCGTTGCTCGGCCAGGGCGCGCTGGAGGTCGACCAGCGCTCCGTGCACGGGCACGCGGCCATCGCCGTCCAGGTATAGGTCGTCGTCGCGATAGAAAAGTGAGGCCTGAGAAGACAGCTCGGCCGCGGGGTTGGCGCCGTAGCGCAGGATGGCGGCGCCGATGTTGATCAGGAAGCAGGGCACCAGGCCGTGGCGGTCCAGGTCGATGGAGCTGCCGTCCGTCGCCACCACGGTGACCTCGGGCGGTAGTATCGGGGCCGGGTGGGCGACGCATAGCGGCTCCAGCGGCTCGGCCACCAGCCAGGGCTGCTCGTCGCGCACCAGGTCGCGCAACTCGTCAAGCCGGTCGTCCCAGGTACGCAGCAAGCTCAGGGCCAGGCGCCGCCGCCGGTCCAGGGCACGGCGCCGCAGGCCGGCCTCCTGGGCCATGGCGCTGATCTGTGGCGCGACTTGCAGGAGATTGAGAGACATTTTATTTCAGTACCCAACCACTTTCAGTACCCTACCACGGGTCGATGCCAGCGTGACATGGCGGTTACAGGCGGGTGCGCGACTGGACAGACAATGACAATGCCACGACGGAGGCGCCCCTGTGCGGGAGCGTAGCACGCGGGCGTCTCCGCCACACGGTGTTATCCACCCGGCCCCTCCATCAGACGGCGCATGACGGTAACGAGCCGCCACCCCCAGCAAACCTCGGTATAGATCTTGCTATTGGTTTGTGGATAAGCGTCTGCCTGGCAAGACGGTGAATGCCACTAAATACGGTGGACCCGTCGGGCCGCGGCTCGCATGGGCCTTGCAATACTAGATTATTTGTTCTACTATAGCGATGTGATAGAACACACGACCTATTATTGAGGAGGGTGCCCATGATTCGCTTCGCTACCCTGGTCGTCGCGGCCGCCGCCATCGTCCTCGCCTGTTCGAGCGGCGACCTCTTGCTCTCCGTTGCCGCCATCTGTGGAGCGTGCGGCATCGTGGCGCTACTGAACATGCCGAGCGGCATCATGGACAGCCGCTAGGCGTGGTTCCCTCTCACGGGGCGCGGGAGGTGACGGGGGCAATCTCCCGCGCCCCTCGTGGCTTCCGCACGAGGAGTCATGCCGCGGCTCCTGATGGCGGCCCAGACACTCGGCACGTGCGACCTCCATCTCCACCCGCTGATTCCGTCGCCTTCTTCACCGTCCGGGCACGGAACTTGCTAACCGGCCTGAGGTAGACGGACACGTGCCTGGCCGTGTTATACTTCCAGGCCGGATGCAATTGTAGATGGAGGAGAAAGCAATGAGGCAGGTTCTTCGGGTCATCGTCTCTGTTTTCATCTGTATGGTAGCGCTGGCTCCCGGCACAATGGTGGCCGGGCCCGCGGCCGTACACGCCGCCGGTTGCACGGCCAAAGGAAATGTCTCCTTCATGTTCTGGGGCGACAAGGGCGAGTATAACGAGCAGACGGCCGTGATCAAGCAGGTCGAGGCCGCCTGCCCCGGCATCCACGTGACGCCCATCTGGGATCAGGGCAACTACGATAACGACCTGGCCACCAAAATCGGCTCGGGCAACGCGCCCGACGTCTTCCAGCTCGATGGGTCCAAGCGCCTACCCGAGTTCGTCACCCAGGGCGCCCTCAAGGATCTGACCCCCTACATCAAGAAGGATGGGCTCGACCTGCAGAAGACATTCTGGACGGCCTGCCTGCCCGAGACGCAGTATAAGGGGCATACCTACGGCCTGGAGCGCGACTGCGGCAACCAGGGCATGCTCATCTACAATAAAGATATGTTCGACGCCCGCCACGTGGCGTATCCCACCAACAGTTGGACCTACAAGGACCTGCAGAACGCGGCGATGAAGCTCTCCGGCAACTACAGCCTGCCGACCGATAAGAGTAGCAAGTTGCGCTTCGGCATCGCCATCCGCACCGACGACTACTACATCCAGCAGTACATGTGGGATTGGGGCGGCGACTGGCTGAGTCCCGACCTGCATACCTGCACCATCAATAGCGCACCATCCCGCGCCGGCCTGAAATGGTGGCACGACCTGGCCTTCACCTATCATGGCGCACCCACGGGGCTGCAACAAAAGGCCGTCTCACCCGACGCGGTGGGCGGCTTCCACGACCAGCGCTATGCCATGGCCCTGGTCGGTCCCTGGGTGCTCAACTACGTGGTCAAGCCCAGCGCCTACACGGGCAATAAGCCGGTGTCGTTCAAGTGGGGTGTGGCGTTGCCGCCGGCCGGTCCGTCCGGCCGGGCCGCCCTGGTCTCCACCGGCATCGAGGTGATGTCGGCGCACACCAAGAACCCCGACGCGGCTTACCAGGTCATCAAGTACGTCACAACCGGGAACGGTACCGCGCTGCTGGCAAAGTACGGCATCGGCATCCCCGGCAACGTGGCCGTCTCCAAGACCTCGGCATTCACGAACGAGTACGCGCCGTACACCGAGACCTGGCTCAAGGGCATTCAGACGGGCCGCGCGCCACGCCTGCTGCCGCAATATGACAAGTTCAACGACGCCGTCACGACGGCGCTTAAGCAGTACTGGTACGGCCAGACGTCGCTGGAGAGCGCGACAACGGCGGCGTGCAACAGCGTGAAGTCCTTATTGCAGTAGCCGGCCGGCGGACCGGCGTCCCAGACGGGGGTGGGCACGCACCGGTGCCCACCCCCTGGGGGCGGAACCCGCGGCGCGGCGTCCGAAGCAGCGGCTAGCCGGTACCGGTCGACGTGGGGCGCGATCCGTCGCGGCGTATCTGTTCACGAGGGAGTTCATATGAGCGCGGTCGTCACTCCTCGACCTACTCGGCGTGATGTCTCCCATGCTCGCCGCCAGGAGATGCTGTGGGGCTACGGCCTGATCTCGATCTGGCTGATTGGTTTCCTGCTGTTCGGCGTCGTGCCGCTGGCCTCGGCCATCTTTATCAGTCTGTCGAGTTGGGACCCCGTGGCCGGGCCCTTCTGGCAGGCCCACTTTATCGGCCTCGCCAACTACCGCCAGATGCTGTTCAACGACCCGCGCTTCTGGCACTCCATCGGCAATGCCATCATCTATGCGCTCGGCACGGTCGCGATCACCAACGTGGTGGCGCTGCCGATGGCCCTGGCGCTCAACCGGAAGATTCACGGCCTGGCGATCTTCCGCACGATCTTCTATCTGCCCTCGGTCCTGCCGGCCGTGGCGGCCACGCTGGTCCTACGCCTGATCTTCCAGCCGGGCACGGGGGCGTTGAGCTGGCTGCTGACCGCCCTGCACATCCAGTGCGATCCCAATACCATCACCTGCACCTCGGTCATCAACTGGTTCGACGATCCGCACCTGCTTATGCCGGCCGCTATCCTGATGTCGGCCTGGTTCGTCGGGCAACCCATGCTCATCTACCTGGCCGGCTTGCAGGGCATCGACCAATCCTTCTACGAGGCGTCCTCGGTCGACGGGGCGGGTACATGGGCAAAGTTCCGCGCCATTACCATCCCGCTGCTGACGCCGACCATCTTCTTCAACCTGATCATCGGCCTCATCGGCGCGTTTCAGGAGTTCTCCAAGATCATCGTCCTGGCGGGCGGCGAGAGCCTCAACTCCGGCGGGCCGAACGACGCCTTGCTCACCACGTTGCTCTACGTCTGGCTCGACGCCTTCAGGTACCACTTCTTCGGCTATGCGACGGCGATGGCCTTCGGCCTCTTCGTGCTCATCCTGATCTTTACCCTGGCCAACTTTGCCGGCCAGCGACGCTGGGTCTTCTATCAGGAGGAACGTCGGTAAGGCATGTCCATGCGAAGCACTATTCCCGGTGTCGGCGCACCGACGGCGGCACGGGTACAGACCGCCGTAGAACCCCAAGGCCGTGGCAGGATGCGCGACGCTCTGGTCGCCTACGGCGTCGTGATCATCATCTCGTTTATCTCGCTGTTCCCGCTGTACTGGATGGTGGTCAACTCGCTGCGCAGCGACGCCGATATCTCCAGCGGCGTCACCCTGTGGCCCGAGTCGTTCAACTGGAGCAACTACGTCACAGCCTGGAACGCGCTCGAATACCCGTTCCAGGTGTTTATCATCAACAGTTTCGTGCTCTCGCTGCTGGTGACGACCGGCGTGCTTATCTCCTGCCTGCTGGTCGCCTACGGCTTCGCGCGCTTCCGCTTCCCCGGCCGCGGCTTTCTGTTTGGCTTCGTCATCAGCACCACCATGATCCCTTACGCAGTGATGATGATCCCGCAGTACGCCGAGTTCATCAACATCTTCCACTGGGGGCAAGGCGGCCATGCCTTTGGCCGCGACAACCTGTTCCAGTTCCTGCCGATCATCGTGCCGGCCTTCTTCGGCTCGCCGGTCTACATCTTCCTGTTGCGCCAGTTCATTCGCGGCATTCCGTTCGACCTCGATGAGGCGGCCAAGATCGACGGCGCCGGGCCATTGCGCATCCTCTGGACGGTCATCTTCCCGGCGGTTCGGCCCGCGCTGGCGGCAGTCGTGGTGCTGCAATTCATCGGCACCTGGAACGATCTGCTCGCGCCGTTCATCTACCTGCAGGACCCCAAGAACTGGACCATCGAGATCGCGCTGCTCGGCTACTTCTCGCGCTATACCAGCAGCACCGGCGGCTCGAACTGGGCCGAATTCATGGCAATGTCCCTGGTCACCATGACGCCGATCCTCGTGCTGTACTTCGCCGCCTCAAAGCAGATCATCCAGGGCGTGACGCTGAGCGGTGTTAAAGGGTAGCGGAGGGACTTCGCCTCACCAGATCTGGCTGAGGGCGAGGCTGAAACCGGGGACGATGTCGCCGCCGTCGAGCGTGTCGTCGCCCTGGAGCGTATGCGGCCCCGTAGCGCCGGGCGTCCAGATGTCGATCTCATGACGCTCCGGCCAGATGACCCAGACCTGCCTCACCCCTCGATCAAGCCAACGTTGCGCTTTGTCGGCAAGGTCGGGCCGGTACTGCGTTGGCGAGGCAATCTCCACCACCAGATCGGGAGCGATCGGCCGGTACGTTGTACCCCGGCGTGGCGGCGGGAGTGGCAGGCGCTGGGAGCGTACCACGGCGACATCGCTGGCCAGCACGGTGTCTGTCGGCTCGCCCGAGCGAGTGAGATCCCAGCCGGTCTCACCGACGTAGATCTCGCCAAGGCCGTGGGCTTCGATGTATGTACCGAGGGGCTGGGCGATGAGCCACGCGATGTGTCCGTGATCGGGGCCGGGCGGGGGCATACGCACGACTCTCCCTTCCACGAGTTCATACTGCCAGCCATCGTCGGGCAGGAGCTCAAGCTTATCGGCGGTCCAGTCCTCGGCGACGGTCGGCTGTGCCCAGCCATAGAGCGGCTTGGGGGCAGCAAGCTGAGTGGTCATGTGCGGCTCCTCCTAAGCTTACTTTACTTTCAGCCTACCACGTCGTTGCCCTCGATGGCCTTCACATCTGCTCGTGCTGCCACGGCGACCATAGTTCTTTGGTCGCCTCCCAGTCGTCGTCGGGCGCCGGGACGTAGCGTGCGCCGGGGTGCGGGTGGGCCGGGGCGGTGTAGGTGCCGCGCTCCAGCAGGCGCCGGATATTGGCGCGGTAGATCTCGTCGACCTCGGCGTGGCGCTTCGGCTCCTCGTTTAGCCATAGATTGGCCGGGTGGATCGGCTGCTCGTACATGCGGCGAAATACTTCCGTGCGCAGATCTTTCATCCAGTTGCTGTTGAGGTTCATGGTGCGGAACTGGCGCAGCGCTTCGATGTCGATGATGCCCGACACGAAGGTGTTGTAGCCCGACGAATTGTAGGACATGACGTTGCCCTGATAGTCGACGATGTGCGAGCCGCCGCCGCCGATGTCGTAGGGATGGGCCATGCGGGCGTGCAGATAGACGGGCCCGACGTTGGGGCAGATCATATAGACGTTGTTGAAGTGGGCGTGGGCGCGGTTTTGTAACAGCCAGGTGCCGCCGCCGGGATAGCCGGTGTTGGTCATCGGCACCGCTTCGCTGGGCCGGTAGACGACCTCGGCGCCGTTGAAGGCCAGTGCGCGCACCGCTTCCGGATACTCGCCGTCGCTGCAACAGATAGTGCCGATGTTGCCGATGTCGTCCGTGCGCAGCACGGGATAGAAGGCGTCGATGCCGTCGCCGAACAGCTCCACCCAGCGATCGTAGACGTCGTGCGGCGTGCACGAGCGCTCCCGGCACCACAGGTGGTTCTTGGCCGCCCTGTGCACGATCTCGCCACGGGGTGAGATGACAAAGAGCGTGTTGAAGTAGCGATCGGGAATCACCTCCGGCCAGCGCGCCTTGCACTGCACGATGATATAGGTCTCGTAGTGTTTAGCCAGCCCGGCCAGCACCTCGCTCTCGGGACCGGGGATGTCGATGAACAGGTCGCGCGACGCCGCCACGTGGGGCACGTCGAAGGCCTCGTCCGTGAACCCGGTCAGCGCGCCCTCGGCCAGGGCAATCAGCTTGATCGGCATGTTGATGCCGATGATCGACACGCCGGCGTGGATGGCGTCCTCGATGATCGCCAGGTTGCGGCTGATGTGCTTGCGGTCGCCGATGCCGTAGACCACCGTGGAGATGCCGACGGCCAGGTATGGGGCGATGGGCTTCTTCTCTTGCCCGCTGGCGTCCGCGTCGCATGCCATTTACGCCCTCTTCCGCCTGCACTATCTCAGCACCCTGATTCTCGAGCCTACAGCTGGTGATTAGCGGTCCTCGCCTAGCAGGGTGGACACATCGCGCGCTCCGTGAAGCACTCGCACGATTTCAATGGGCCGCTTAGCTGGATCATAGACGATCAGATACGCAAATACCGGCCAGAACTTCACAGGCGCGTCAGCCAGATCCTCGCGACGGTGGCCAGCCTCCGGCTCACGGACGAGAAATTGCATCGCGTTCTTGATTTCCTTGAGCACACGCCGCGCCACACGGATGCCGCCTGCTCTGACAAGGTACTCTTTGATGTCGTCGAGGTCTTGTTCTGCCTCAGGCGAGATGATGTAACGTTTCAGGGACGCGCGTCGCGCTCAAGTGCCGCTAGCTCTGCCTCGATACGGGCAAAAACGCTCTCTCCCTCAACGCCTTTGCCCCGCTCTAGGGAAGCAAGCCCCTGGGCAATCCTCTCGCGGATTTCTTCCCGGCGCAAGGCCATGACCTGGTCGCGCTCGTCCATGAGGTGCAGCGCCTCGCGGATAACCTCGCTCGCGGAGCTATAACGGCCCGATTGCACTTTGCTCTGGACGAGTTGTTCAAGCTCCTGAGAAAGTTGGACGTTCATGGAGTGCACTCCTTTCCGATGCCGCCTCATTCAAGTCAATGATACCCTGTCGCCCTCCTCAATGTCGTCATCCGGCAGTTTGTAGCGGGGTTCGGCCCGCGTGATGGCACCCGCCGCCACCAGGATTGCGCGGATGTGCGAGGCGCGGGTGCGGTCGGCCCGATGTGCAGCGCGATCCAACTCGTCGCGCTGCGATGAGGTCAGCGTGAAACGGACGTAGACGTGCCTCTCCCCGTCGTCTCTATCTCTTCTGACCATGGCTCAATGCCTTCCCGGCGCGCAGGGCGTGCGCCAGCATGCCTACCAAATAGTGGGTCGTGTCCGTCAGGGGCAATCGGGAGCGGATTCGGCTTTCCCCTGCTCCCGGACGAAGCGCCGCCGATTCTCCTCGGTCAGGTGGGACAGCGCATGCTTGTTGATGAGCAGACGGATGACCCAGGCCAGCGAAATCTCCACCTGGCGGGCGTCCGACTCCTGGCCGGCGATCCATTCGAGCAGGCGTTTCTCGCGTTGCGGATGGATAAGATTTCAGTCAACGGTGCGGCGGGCATCGTACCTCCTGCCCCTAAAGTAGCATGCGCGACGCCGTATCACGACCTATCCAAAAAGACCTACAGATGTCAACAAGGATATCCACACCGTACGGGGAGTTGAAGGAACGGCGCGACTTGACGGCGCACATGGACAAGCAGGGGCATTCGCGCCCCGGCACGCAACGCGCCGCCTTCGCCCTGATCTGCCCAGCCGACACAGCATCACGTGGCCGGTGGTGCGGATTGTGATACGGAACCGTCGGCTGGCCGTTTGGCCAACTCCTCATGAAAAGGACAACTGCAGCGAACGCCGAAGCCGCTCGGCGCCCTGCACGGCGGGAATCGCTCGCTCCTCCGCGGCTGTGCGCAGCACAAACAGGTTACGGCGGACGAGGACGTCCGCGCTCCGAAGTCCGAGCGTGCCTCTCATCGGCACCTACTGCAGGCTCAAGTGACTTTACCATACAGTGTTGCCGCTCCATCGACCGCAGTCGGCTCGTGGTCTGCCATCCAACCGCAGTCGGAGGTCGTAGCCCGCGGTGAAGGGTTCCGGTGGACGCGCCGCTGGGGATAACGGTACTTTGTTGACAGTGGTGGCGGGTGGACATAGAGATAGATGCCGTGGCCGTGCCAGAGTTGGTCAAGCAACGCGCACACGGGGCCGGGTGGGGGCGCACTCGACCACCCGCGCCAGTAGCGCCAGAGCATGATCCAGGGCTCCAACCAGGCCCGCACCGCCCGCAGCGCCACCGGCCAGCAGAGCAGCGGCCGCCCTGGCGCCAGTGCCCCCCTGATTTTCCCCCCGCCCCGCCTCCCTAGAGGAGGTCGGGGCCGAGGCAGACGCCGGCCGCGGGCCGTGGGGGCAGGGCAGCTGGCCGCCGGCCCCGCGGCCGGAGTGAGCGCCGCGTGCTGCTGACCCAGGTGGTACCAACAAAAGGAAAAGGCACAGCAGACCAACGCCCAATGCCGCCGGATGGCGCGATCCGAGCGCACCTGATACTCATGCCAGCCCAGCGCATACTTCGTCTGCTTATAGCTTTGCTCCACCCATTGCCGCAAGCCGTAGAGGCGCACGATCTCGGCCACGCCGGCAGCCACGAGCGTGCTCTGGGCCGCCTGCTGCGTCCCTGGGGCCGGTAGGTTCGTCACTAAGTAGCTAGGTGGTCGAAGCTCGTGGAATTCGGTATCCTTGGGGCTATGTACCGAATAGCCTTATCTGACAAGCAACGCCAAGAGTTGCGTGCGCGCACCCGCCAGAAGGGGCTGGCCCCCAGTACGCGCGATCGGCTGGAGATGGTGCGCCTGTCCGACGCCGGCTGGAGCGTGCCGCGGATCGCCCGGCACCTGGGCGCGCACGAGCAGACCGTGCGCGCCTGGATCAAAGCCTTCCTGGCCGGGGGCTTCGATGCCCTGCCCAACAAACCGCGCGGGGGCAAGCAGTCGGCCTTGACCAGCGCCATGCTCCAGAGCGTGCGGGCCGAGGTGGCCAAGGGCACACGCACGTGGACGGCGGCGCAACTGGCGGAGTGGAGGGCCGAGCACCACGGGGTGCGCTTAAGCGCCGACCGTTTGCGGGTCCACCTGCGCCGGGCCAAGATCTCCTGGCAGCGCACCGGCCGCACGCTGCGCCACAAACAGGACCCCGTCGAGGTCGCGGAACGCGGCGCCGTGCTCGCGGACGCCGAAAAAAAGCGGAGGCCGGCCTGATGGATCGGTGCCATCTCGATGACGCCGGCTGCGCCCTGACCTTGCCGACCACCTACACCTGGTATCTCCGAGGGGAGCGGCTGCGCGTGCCCTACCAGGCGCCGCAAGGCCGGCGCGTGAACGTCCTGGGCGCCTACTTCACGCACGGCCCGCAGGCGGGCCGCCGGGAATAGCAGCGCTGGGCCGTGCTCCCCAAGAGTCGAGCCAAGCAGCCGCGGACCACGCCCCAGGAGCGCGCCGCCGCGCACGGCCTGCGGGTGGAGGAGGTCGGCCCGATCGACGCGCAGCGCCTGGTGGCCTTCCTGTGGCAGATCGCGGGGCGCCCCGCCGCCGCCGCCCCCGACTGGAAGCGGGCGCGTCCCCTGCTGATCGCGCTGGACAATTACGCCGTGCACCCGGGTCAGACCGTCACGGCGGTGCGGCCCCTCTTGGCGGCGGCCAACGTGCACCTGCTCTACTTGGCGCGCTACTGCCCCGAGCAGTCGGATATCGAACCCGTTTGGAACGATGTCAAACAGCACCAGTTGCCCATCCGCAGCTTCGAGCGGGTCGCCGACCTCAAAGCGGCGGTCGATGAGGCGCTCGCCCGCAAAGCCCAGCAGCTTCGGCAGACCCATGACAATTCTACGAACTCACAACGCCCAGCCGCTTAGAGCGTGTTATGTACTTTGAACAAGGGTCCGTAGACTGGAGGCATGGACACACGCAAACCTTACCCCACCGATGTCAGCGACGAGGAATGGGCCTTCGTCGCCCCCTATCTGACGCTGATGAGCCCCGACGCCCCGCAGCGGACGTATGACCTGCGCGAGGTGTTCAACGCCCTGCGCTGGCTCGTGCGCGCGGGAGCGCCCTGGCGCCTGCTGCCCAACGACTTCCCGCGCTGGGAGGCCGTCTACCAGCAGACGCAGCGCTGGCTGGCGGCGGGCTCCTGCGAGGCCATCGTCCACGATCTGCGCGCCCTGCTGCGCGTGGCGCAGGGGCGGGAGCCGCAGCCCTCCGCCGTCATCTTCGCCGGGCGCACGCTGCAATCGACGCCCGAGAGCGGGCACCGGGCGGGCTACGACGGGCACAAGCGGAAGAAAGGCTCGCAAACCCACAGGGCCGTCGCTACGCTGGGGCACCTGCTGGCGCTGGTGGTGACGCCCGCCAACGCGCAGGAGCGCGCCCAGGTGGCGGACCTGGCCGCCGCCGTGCAAGAGGTGACGGGGGAGCACGTCGAGCTGGCCTTCGTGGATCAGGGCTATACGGGCGAGGACGTGGCCGCGGCGGCCCAGGCCCACGGCATCCAGTTGGAAGTGGTCAAGCTGCCCGAGGCCAAGCGCGGCTTTGTCCTGCTGCCGCGGCGCTGGGTCGGCGAACGTAGTTTCGCTTGGGCGGCGCGCTTCCGCCGCCTGGCCAAGGACTACGAGCGCTTGCCTGAGACCTTGATCGGTCTGCACTTCGTCGCCTTTGTCTGCCTGCTCCTCCACCGCGCTAGCCCCTTACTCCAAGTTCATTACACGCTCTAGATACCAGGTGCTCAAGGAGGGCAAGGTGCGCGGATCGGTCGTGGCCACCAGCACCCGCTGCGGCTTCTCTGGGCCATAGGGGCCGGCTGCGACTTCCAGCACCCACCACGTCTCGCTGTGTCCGTCGCGGAAGCTCCGCGCGACCGGCACCCCTGCCCCCGGCCACTCCGGTCCCCCCCACGGGGCCGCCTCCACCGCCTCTTGCAGCGAGCCGATTGTCCCTTCCAGATGCCACCAGCAGTGACTGGGCTGCAGCGCGAGCACATAGCCCAGCCCCCAGGTGCGCAACTGCTGCCGCAAGGATTCATCTTCGCCGTAGAAGCTGTCAGCCACCACCGCGCGACAGGGGATGCCGGCGGTCCGGGCACGGCCCACGAGTTCCGTGGCGATCTGCCGCTTGGTGCGGAACCCCGGATCGGCCTTGCCGCGCGCGAAGTGCGACGCCGGCATATACGGCTCCACATGCAGCGGATAGTAGAGGCTCTCGTCGGCCCACAGGCTGGTCACACTGACCACGCCGTTGTCCGTCTTCCCCAGGTTGGCCAGATACTGCCGACCGACGTGGGCCGTCTTGGTCCCCCACTTGCGGTCGCCATGCTCGTCAATCACCAGCACGCCCTGGGCCTGCGGGGCCGTCAGCGGATCGGCACACAGGAGCGCGATGCGCCGGTCGGTGAGGGCCTCCGCCTCCCAGGTCGACTCCGAGAGGAACCACTGCAGGTTCTGCGCCGGTGGCTGCTGCGCGCCGACCACGGGCTCGGTGTTGGCCAGGGCGGTCAAGGTCTTGTTGCGCTCCTGCGGCAAGAGCACCCCTTCGATGTAGCGGCGGAAGCTCTCACGCTGGTTGAGCTTGCCGAAGAGGGCATCGAATTGCTGGCAATAGGTCTCCAGAGGACCCGGAGCAGGGGTGACGGGGCGACGGGCGGTCATGGCTGTTCTCCTCCTGCCTCTGGTCTACCACCCTGCTCATCCTCCGTCAACAAAGTACCGCTAATCGTGCAAGCCGTATACTACTCCTTATACGGTCCGTATACAGTCCGTTGCCCCGGGCGCCTGAGCCATCATGGAGCGAGGGGTGACATCATACCGAGGAGAGCTATGACCGACACTGCCTCCCGCCCTGACAGTGCCGCGACCGCCCTGCCCGCTGCCGAGGATGTCCCCGCTGTGCCGTCTACATCGACCCGGCACGAAACGGTCGTGGTGCTCGATTTCGGCTCGCAGTTCACGCGACTGATCGCGCGGCGCATCCGCGAATGCCGCGTCTACTGCGAGCTGTTGCCGCCAAGCACGCCGTGGAGTGAGATCGTGGCGCGCCGGCCCAAGGGTGTCGTGCTGTCGGGCGGTCCCGCCTCGGTCTACGATCCGGGCGCGCCGCAGGCGCCGCCCGAACTGTGGGAGAGCGGTATCCCGGTGCTGGGTATCTGCTACGGCATGGGGCTGCTGGCGCACGGCTTCGGCGGCGAGACGGCGCGCGTGGAGAAGCGCGAATACGGGCCCGCCACGCTCGACGTGGTGCCCGGCGGGGCGGATGTCCCGGGCGCGGCGCTCTTCGACAGCCTGCCGGCGCGGCTGCCGGTCTGGATGAGCCATGGCGACGCCCTGACGCGGGTGCCGGCCGGCTTCCACGTGCTGGCCCACACCGCCAACGCGGTCGCCGCCATCGCCGACGACCGCGGCCACGTGGGCGTGCAGTTCCACCCCGAGGTCGTGCACACACCGCGGGGAAAGGACATCATCGACAACTTCCTCAAGCGCATCTGCGGCTGCCGGGGAGACTGGACACCCGGCAACGTGATCGCCGACAGCATCGCCCGCATCCGCGCACAGGTGGGCGGCAGCCGCGTGATCTGCGCCCTCTCCGGCGGCGTCGACAGCGCCGTGGCGGCCACGCTGATCTCGCGCGCCATCGGCGACCAGTTGACCTGCGTCTTCGTGGACAACGGGCTGCTGCGCAAGGATGAGGCCGCCACACTGATGGAGGTCTTCAAGGAGCATCTGGGCATCCCGGTCGTCCACGTCGATGCCGTGGATCGTTTCCTGCGCCGTCTGGCCGGTGTGATAGACCCGGAGGAGAAGCGCCGCATCGTCGGCGACGAGTTCATTCGCGTCTTTGCCGAGCAGGCGCGCCTGCTCAGCGCGCAGGGCGGCCCGATCGAGTTTCTGGCCCAGGGCACGCTGTACCCCGACGTGATCGAGAGCACCAGCCACGACACGGTCAACGCCGCGCGCATCAAGACGCATCACAACGTGGGTGGCCTGCCGGAAGACTTGCCGTTCCGGCTGGTCGAGCCGTTACGCTATCTGTTTAAGGACGAGGTGCGCGAGGTGGGGCGGGCGCTGGGCCTGCCGGAGCGGATGGTCTCTCGCCAGCCGTTCCCCGGCCCCGGCCTCTCCATTCGCGTGATCGGCGAGGTGACGCACGAGCGCCTTGAGACGCTGCGCGCCGCCGATGCCATCGTGGTCGAGGAGATCCGCAAGGCCGGCCTCTACCGCGAGCTCTGGCAGTCCTTTGCCATCCTGACTCCCGTCAAGAGCGTCGGCGTGATGGGCGATTATCGCACCTACGCCGACGTGGTGGCGGTGCGCGCCGTCACCAGCGACGACGCCATGACGGCGGACTGGGCGCGGCTGCCCTACGAGGTCTTGGCCACCATCTCCAACCGCATCGTCAACGAGGTGCAAGGCGTGAACCGGGTGGTCTACGACATCTCCAGCAAGCCGCCATCGACGATCGAGTGGGAGTAAGGCCTGAGCGCCGACAACGACGATGAGGATCCTGGTTATCGGTTCGGGCGCCCGCGAGCATGCCCTGGTCTGGAAGCTGACCGGCGAGCGCTACGTCCGCGACATCTATTGCGCGCCCGGCAATGCGGGCACCGGGCGCATCGCCCATAACGTCGCCATCCCGGCCGACGATGTCGAGTGGCTGGCCGAGTGGGCGGCGGAGAGCAAGATCGACCTGACGGTGGTCGGCCCCGAGGCGGCCCTGGCCGCCGGCGTGGTGGATCGCTTCCGTGAGCGCGAGCTGCGCATCGTCGGGCCGACCGCCGCCGCCGCCCGCATCGAGACCAGCAAGGTCTTTGCCAAGGAGTTCATGGCCCGCCACGGCATCCCCACCGCGCCGTTCGAGGTCTTCGACGACCATGACGCGGCGCTGGCGTATCTGCGCGGCCGCACCGACAGCGAGTATCCCCTGGTGCTCAAGGCCGATGGCCTGGCCTCGGGCAAGGGCGTCGTCGTCGCTTCCACGCCGGCGGAGGCCGAGGAGGCCCTCGCCGCGCTGGGCCGCCTCTCCGGCGGCGCCGGGGCGCGCGTGGTGGTGGAACAGTACGTGCGCGGCACCGAGCTGTCGGTCCTGGCGCTCACCGACGGTACCACCGTGCTGCCGCTGCCGGCGGCGCGCGACTACAAGCGCCTGGGCGCCGGCAACACCGGACCGATGACCGGCGGCATGGGCGCCTATTCGCCGCCCAGCGTCGCCACCGAGGCGTTGATGCAGCAGGTGCGCGCCGAGATCCTGGAACCGGCCGTGCGCGGCATGGCGGACGAGGGCGCCCCCTACACCGGCGTGCTCTACGCCGGCCTGATGCTCACCGAGAGCGGGCCGCGGGTACTGGAGTTCAACGCGCGCTTCGGCGACCCCGAGACGCAGTGCATCCTGCCGCGGCTGAAGAGCGAGTTGATGCCCCTGCTCTTCTCGCTGACCGAGGGAGAGCTGGCCGAGGAGAAGCCGATCTGGAAGCCGCAGGCCTGTTGCGCCGTGGTGGTGGCCTCGGGCGGATACCCGGGAGAGTTCGAAACGGGCTACGGCATCCTGGGGCTGGACGAGCTGGAGAAAGACGTGATGGTCTTCCATGCCGGCACGCGCGACCCTTACGTCAAAGATACCGGCCTGGTCAGCACGCCGGAGAAGCGCGAGCGCGTCGGCTCGCCCTTCGCCATGTTCGGCTTCGGCCGCAACCGGGGCCTGAAGGTCGATCGCCAGGCCCGGCAGTCGGTCGGCGACCCCTATAGCCGCACCATCACCGCCGGCGGGCGCGTGTTGACCGTCGTGGCGCTGGGCGACACGGTGGCCAAGGCGCGCGAGATCGTCTATCGCAACGTCGAGAACATCGTCTTCACCGACGTCTACGTCCGCCGTGACGTCGCATCCGACGACTGAGTGATGCCACCACGCCGTTCAGGTAGATGCTTTGATGACACCGCCCAACCCTGACCGCCGGCACCGCATGCGTCCCCTCCTCCTGGCACTCGCCGGCGGGCTGATCCTGTGCGCCTGGCTGATCTCGCACCAGAGGGTGCCCGCCGGCGTCGCGGCCACGGCTGCTCAGACACCGAGCACCCCGACCGCCACCGCGTCGGCCACGGCGACGCCTACAACGCAGCCGACGGTAACCCTCGGTCCCACCTTCACGCCGATACCCACGCCAACCTCCGCTGCGTCGCCCACGTCCCTGCCCACGGCGACGCCGTCCCTGCCGTCGCTGCCGCCCGTCTACTATTGGGACGGTAAGACGGTCTACGCGGTCTATCCCAACGGCACCAATGCGACGGCTGTCATCAGCCTGCCGCCGAATAGCTTACCGGCGCCGCAGCTCCTGCCCGACGGGCGGCTGCTCTACGCGATACAGGGGCAGTTTGCCACGGTCGATCGCTATGGACGCCGCTCCGGCATCCGCCCGCCGGACCTGGCGGCGGGCGAATGCATCTGGACCGTCTCGTCGTCGCCCGACGACCGGACGCTGGCCTGGCAGATCCTCTCCACCACCCAGCCGGACCGCTGTGCGACCGACCCGCAGTCCGTGCGCGTGGCCCTGACCGGCCGTTTCGGCGACGCGGGTGTCACCACAGCACGGGCCCAGTTCGACGCCGCCCACGGCCAGGCGCCGGTCGTCCTGGGCTGGCGGCCCAGCTCGCCGTACGGGCTGGGCGGTCCCACGCTGCTGTTGCAGGACCTGTACAGCCGCTTCGACCTCGGCTCGCGCATCCTGCCTAATACGACACGCGGCCTGCTGGAATTCGACCCCGCGATCGGCGACCTGGTGAACGACTACCTCCCGCCCCTGAACTCCGATATCCCCGGCCAGCGCGCCTTCGTGGTGTCGGCCGATGGCGTCTGGGCCGTCTACGGCGATTCGCCCGGCATGACGCCCTCCGGTGAGGGGCCGCTGATGCGCAGGATTCTTGCCCTCAACCTCAACACCAACAGCGTTACCCTGCTCGACGACGTTCATAACTACCCGACCTCGAAGACAGTGGTCACGGTGACCAAGCAGGTGATCACCGACAAGAAGCACAAAGGCCAGAAGCGCACGGTGACCCATAAGACCAGCACGACGCTGCGCCTCTACCAATACATCAGCCACCATGCCTACGTGGCGCCCGACGACCGGCGCGTGCTCTACACCCTGCTCACGGTGAGCTACCCGCCCGGCGCGCTCACGCCACAGGTCGAGGACACCGCGATGGTCGCGTCCATCGACGGGCGGTCGCCGGGAACGGTCGTAGCAAAGAACGCCCAGGGCGAGGGCTGGCTGAATAGCACGACCATGGTGATTAAGGAGAAGGACGGCCTCTACGCCGTCGACGTGGCGAGCGGCAGTAGCACCAGGCTGGCACGTGGGTCCGGCGTTGAATTCATCGGCGTGCGATGAGAGCGCTGTGCGTGATCCTGCTGGCGATACTGGTAGCGCTGGCTCTGGTGCGCTATGCCGGCTCCGGAGGTCACAGCGCCCAATCCGTGCCTTCACCCACGGCCCGGCGCTCCCGCGGCACCCACAGGCAAGCAACTAAACCGACGGTATTCCACAGCAACGCACCGCTGATGCAAGCCGCGTCGCCAACATATAGCGCCACGCCCCGGCCGTCGCCCACGCACCCGCCACCGCGAACGGCCACTCCAGCGCCACCGACCTCGACGAACACGCCGGCACCCCCGGCAACGGCGACTCCGTCGCCTATCCCCACGTCCACCATGACGCATACGCCGACGCCGGAACCCAGGCCTACACGGCCGGCCGCACCTGTCTCGTGGCTGCGCGATGAGACGCTGCTGACGATCTACGGGCGCGCCTTCGGCGTGGCACCAATCCTGGGCCGGCTGGGCATCGACAACAACTTTTCCGACCTGGAATGGCAGATACAGCCCTATGCGCGCGGCATCAAGGCCAACAACGGCGGCAAAGAGACCAGGATCGCGGTCCACCTCATCTATGGCATGGCCGTGCCCTGCGCCGATGCCAGCAACTGCCTGTATTATCTCGACGACGCGGGCGTGAACATCGTCAAACAATATGTCGAGCCGGCCGCGCGGCGCCATTGGTTGGTGGTGCTCGACGACCAGTTGGGACGCTCCGATCCCGCCACCGAGGTACGACGGCTGGCCGCCAAAGGCTACCTGGCCTACGATAACGTGGAGATTGCCCTGGACCCGGAGTTCCGCACCGGGCCGTACCAGCCCACGCCGGGCATCCCCGTCGGCTCCATCGATGGCAGTGAGATCAACGCCGCGCAGGCCTATGTCAACGCCTACAGCGCGCGCCATCACCTGAGGCATCGCAAAGTGCTGATCGTCCACCAGTTCCAGGTCGCGATGATCCAGAACCGGGCCGCGATCAAGAGCGATTATCCCTGGGTCGATCCCGTCTTCGACGCCGACGGATTTGGCCCGCCGGGGATAAAAGCCGGCGTCTACCACCAGTTGCTCGGCCCCGGCGCATCGCAAGGCGTGCGCTGGCGCGGGATCAAGCTATTCCTGCCCAACCCCTACGAGACCACCCATCACAGCGATGACCCGCCGATGACCTGGTCGCAGGCTCTCGGTCGCCAGAAAGCCGTAGATTTTGACGGCTCCGTCTATTACGTCAGGCCCGGCCCCAACGTGATCGTGATCGCATGACGCTCTCTCTTCCCCGTGCCGCGGTGATACAGCGCGACCAGCGCGACGAGCTGCACCCGCTGCTCGTCGCGCTGCGCGATGTCGGTCTGCCGCTGGTGCTGACTCGGCTGCTGCTGCTGGCCATGACCCTAACCGCATCGGATTGGCGCTTCGCCGTGCCCGACCCCGGCCGCTTTCTCTCGCAGACGCCGCCGGTAGGGGGGCTGCCGCTGGCCCGCTGGTACAACTGGGATGCCGCCTGGTACCTGCGCGTCGCCGGCAACGGCCCGCAGATGGGCTACAGCCATTTCACGGCGGACGTGCACCACTTCAACACCTTCGCCTTCTTCCCGCTCTATCCGCTGGCCGTGCGCGTGGCCGCGCTGGTCGTCCCCGGCGCACTCGATCCCGTTCCGGCGGGCGGTCAGATTCGGCCACAACTGCTGGTTGTCGCCCTCGTCGTCTCCAACGTCTTGTTTGTGCTGGCCTTGCTGGCGCTCTACCCGCTGGCCCGGTCGCGGGCGGGTCCGGCCGCGGCGCGGCGTGCCGTCTGGCTGCTCTGCCTCTTCCCGACCTCCATCTTCTTCTCGGCGCCGTACAGCGAAAGCCTCTTCCTGCTGTGGCTGGTACTCTTCTTCCTGGCGCTCGGGCGGCGCCATTGGTGGTTGGCCGCGCTGTGCGGCGCCCTGGCCTCGGCCACGCGCTCGCTTGGCGTGGGGCTGGTGCTGCCGTATCTGGTCGCCTACTGGCTCAACCGCAGAGCGGGGGCGCGCCTCGTCCCGGTCGTGCTGATCCCGCTGGGCCTGGCCGGTTACATGCTCTATCAATGGCTGGCCTGGGGCGATCCCCTGCTCTTTCAGAAGGCCGAGCAGGCCTGGCAGCGCTCGTTGGCGCTGCCGTGGGCCGGCATCGTGGACGGCCTGAGCTGGTCGCTGCGCGGCTGGCCACATCTGACGCAGCCGCAGTGGCGCGGCCTGACCGACGCGCTCTACGCCACGGTATTCGTGGGGCTGACCGCGCTGGCCTGGCGCGATCTCGAATGGGTGGAGCGCGCCTATGCCGTGGTCTTCTGGCTCTACGTGCTCTGCGAGCCGCAGATCAGCGACCCCAACTACCCGGATACTCTAATCTCGATGGCCAGATTTCTGCTGATGTTGCTGCCGCTCTGGCTCTGGCTGGCCCGCTCGCGCCGGCGCACCTGGCTGATGGCCGTGCCGTCCACGCTGGCCCTGCTTTTCTACGCGGCGCGCTGGGTCAACCGCGGCTGGATCGGCTGATCTCAACAGCGCCGATTAGAAAGTCTCCGGCCACTGTTGCGCGCCGTGCCGCACATCGAGAACGTCAAGGCGACGCTCGTCCAATTTATAGACGATGACATAACGCGTCTTGCGAACGGGCAATTCGCGCGTCCCGGAGACACGGCCTGGACGCCCCATCTCCGGGTAATTGCGCAGATATTCGAGCGCCTGCATAACGCGGTCGCGGACGACGAGAGCTATGTCGGGGTCGTCATCCGCGATGTACAGAACGATCCCGTCGAGGCTGCGCTTCGCACGCGGCGTCAGCGCAACCCTCACGCGGAGGTTTTCCTGGCGCGGGCCTGCGCGATGATCGCGTCCGTGCTCGCCCGCACGTCGTCAAGGCTGTAGCGCTCGCCGGTTGACTCGGCCTCATGCAGGGCGTCAGTAACCTCCTCGATCCAACGCAACTCGAAGTCGACGTAGCGTTTGAACGCCTCAGTGGCGATGAAATTGCGGCTGCGTTGATGCGCCGCTGCGATGCGATCCAACTTGTCGCGCAGATCCTCGTCGATCTTCACCGTGAATGCGGCCACCATACCTCCTCCTCTCTGGGTTCGTGAAGAACTCAGTAGATATCATCAGCAACACCTCTGATGCAGTGTATCACATGTCGGCGTGGCCGGAGGCGCGCCCTGCCTCATTGTCGACGCTGGTCATATGGGGGAATAGAAGAGGTTCAGGGTTTCCTGTAACGGGCAGCGCGTGCGCGCTCGGAGACCCGGATCTCTCCGTCGGATGCCCGCAGCAGGTCTCGCGCCCCCTGGATGATCCCCGGGTCGAGGATCGATCGAGAGGCTCGCGCCTCCCGGTACGCCAGCCAGGTGTCGACGTCGCTCACATGAACCACGTTCTCGAACACCAACTCGGACTCGCGGAGAAAAAGTCCCTCGCGGATCAGTCCATCGATAGCCGCTCTCCCGGCATGGATATCGCGGATGATCGCGGTATCGTCCAGATACCCGATGTCATGGATGTCCTCGCCACGCCATATCTGGATCCGCGAATGCTCGGGCTCCGGATGGATGTCCAGCAGCAGCCCGCCGGATCGGAGAGACCGGTGAATTGTTCGCAGAGCGTCGACGACGCTCTCAGGCGCTATTCATCAGAGCGACCAGGAGAGGATGGCCACGTCGAAGGCATCTCCAGGCAGGCTGACGTCCGCAATATTGGCCACCCTGAACGTGACAATCGGCCTGAGGGCCTCGGGGGTGGAGGCGATCCCCTGTTCGATGCGCTCCGCCTTGGGATCGAGCGCCAGGACCGAGCGTGCGCGCTGGGCGTAGCGCCACGTCATCCGGCCATCGCCGCAACCAATCTCCAGGATGTCCTTGCCGTCGAAGTCGACCATCTCGTGGAGGGCCCGCGTTTCGTTGCCCTCTGGATCAATTGCGTAGCCCATTGCTCTATTATAGATGCGGAAGGGCCAACAATGGTGAAGATCCATCTCGATACCGATCTCGGCGGTGACATGGACGACCTATGTGCCCTGGCCATGCTGTTGAAGTGGCCGGACGTGGAGATCACGGGCATCACCACCGTGGCCGAGCTCGACGGGCGCCGCGCGGGCTACGTACGCTATGCGCTGGATCTCGCCGGGCGGCCGGACATCCCCGTAGCCGCCGGCGCCGATGCATCATGCGGCCGCTTTCGATCCGCCGTTGAACTGCCGGATGAAGAGGCGTACTGGCCCGAGCCCATCGCCCCGGCCCCGACCCCGCTGGCGGATGCCTTGGCGCTGTTGAAGCGCAGCATCGAGGCCGGGGCGCACGTCGTGGCCATCGGCCCCTTCACGAACCTGGCCCTGCTCGACGAGGCGCATCCCGGGCTGCTGGCGCAGGCCGGCCTCACCCTCATGGGCGGCCACCTCTACCCCGTCCCGCCGGGGTTTCCGCAATGGGACAATAGCGCGGATTGGAATGTCCAATATGACGTCACCTCGGCGCGCCACGTCCTGGAGCGTTACAGCCCCACGCTCGTCCCCCTGGAGGTGACCGTCCAGACGGTGCTGCGCCGCGCCTACCTGCCCGCGCTGCGCGCCGCCGGCCCCCTCGGCCGGCTCCTGGCCCGCCAGGCCGGCGCTACCGCCAAGGAGTACAGGAACGAGGGGACCTATGGGCGCACCTGTGCCGGGCTGCCGGACGACATCATCAACTTCCAGCACGATCCGCTAGCCTGCGCCGTCGCCCTGGGCTGGGACGGCGTGGCCAAACACAGCCTGCGCGTAGGCACAGAACTGCGAGACGGCTGGCTGCACGAGCGGGAGGACGAGGCCGGCCGGGAGATGACCGTGGTGGCAGCGGTCGATGCCGCACGGTTCAACGACCGCTGGCTCAACGTCGTGACGGCATAGGCGAACACCCCTCGTACGACGGCACATGTGGTCGGGTGTACACTTGCTGAGCGGATGGCAGTTGGCAATCCGTCACGTCCGTGCGACAATGGTGGCGTGCTGGATAATAGAGGCATACGGCTAGCTTGTCGTAGAAGGACGACCTGCCGATAAGGGACACGCTGATGGTCTATACTGAACGCACGACCTGGACTGCCGCCGACCTCGCGGCACTACCTGAGGGTTATCATTACGAGCTTGTGAAAGGACGACTAGTCCAGATGGCTCCGGCAGGCGCCGACCATGGCGAGACCGGCAGTGACCTCAATGCAGAGATGCGGCTATATGCGCGGGCGCACGGCGGCCACACCTACGCTGCCGAGACGGGCTTCAACCTCACCTATCCGGGAGAGGCCGAGGAAACGATACTCGCCCCGGATGCCGCCTACATCGCGGATGCCGTTGTCCCGCGCGACGAGCATGGCTTCGTCGGACGCCCACCCGATGTCGCGGTCGAGGTAGTCTCTCCAACTCAGTCGCGTCCGGAAATGGCCGATAAGGCTCGCCTGTGGCTGGCACGAGGATGCAAGTTGGTCTGGGTCGTCTGGCCGCGCCAGCGGACGATCGACGTGTGGCGACCCGGTGACCAGGAGGCACGCCTGACGCTTCGACCGGGCGACGACCTGGATGGCGACGACGTGATGCCGGGCTTCCGCTATCCTGTTTCGAAGCTATTTGGGATTGAGTGAGATGGCCGCTCGTCCTCTTGCGATTGTGCGCGTTAGATGTCATGTGGCCACGGATGTAGCCCATCCATACTATCTTTAGTTTCCGCAAACTCAGGCGACGCGGGGAAGCGGCGTGGGAGGAGACGCCGCGGGGGCGCTGTGCGGCAGCGGTGTAGGGCGGCGCCGTTGCCCCCAGAAACCCGTGGGCAGGTGGTCAGTGCGAGCCGCTTTAGCGCGGAGGCGTAGCGGAAGCGGGAAGTCCTGGGGAAAGGGACAGCGGGCCAGGGCGCGGCGGAACCGGCCCGGCGTGGGCTGGGGGCGGCGATCCCAGAAGCCCGTGGGGATGGGCGGGCTGCTCGCCGCGGCATAGGAGAGGATGGCGCCCGCGAGCAGGGCCAGTTCGGGCAGCCGCTGGCAGGTCTCGGGGGCATGCACGAAGGCGCGGGCGGCCCCGAGCATCTGTTTGGCGGCCAAGGGGAGCTGCTCCACTGGCCAGCGGTCGCCATAGAGGGCGTGTAGCGTGGCTGCACTCACAGCGAGGGGAGAAGCCAGGAGCAGCGGCTCCCGGTAGCGCGGATCCTGGATCGCCACCACGCGGAAGGTAGACGCGCCCGGCGCGGCGTCGGGCAGCCCCAGATCGTCCCACATCTGCGCCCGCAGCACACAGCCGTCGTCCTCCCAAGTCTCGGTGTGGTCTGGCGCCGTGGCGCCGATGGGGCGCTGCTTGTAGCGGCGGGCCAGGGGGCGCACCAGCACGCCGCGGGTCGGGGGGCGGCCCCGGCCGCGATAGGCCGGTGGCATCGCCCGGCGGAAGGTCGCGTTCTTGGCCTGGCGCACCACGTAGCGCGGGGCGCCCTCCGCCTGCAGGAGCGCGAGGCCGAAGCCAGCATCGAGCACCAGGACCTCGTCCGCGGCGCACGGCGCCACCGCTGCGCGCACCACGAGGCGCTCCTGGGTGCGGGCGCGGGGGTCTGCGCCGTCGGCGCGCACGAAGGTCAGCGGTAGCGCCAAGCGCTGGCCGCCGACGCTACCCACCCGCGCGATTAGGCCCAGCACGACGGCGGGCAGCGCTTGGCCGGTCGCGGCATGATAGTGAGTAGTGGGGCAGCCCCGCAAGCGCGGCCGCCAGAAGCCGGTCAGGTCCACCGCCACCGGGCCATAGCCGCCGTGGCGGTGCGGCTGCCAGCTCCCTTCCCTGCTGACCAGCGCCTGCCAGCGCGCGAGCAACGCCCCGCTCGTCCAGCTTCCCTGCCCCAACGCCGCCCAGGCCCGCCGCACCGCCCGCGCCGACAGACCAGTGCCGCTCAAGCCCGGGATCACCGCGCCCCGTGCGCTGAGCAGTTGCCCGCTCACCAGCATCCACAGCAGGTGCAGCAGGCCCAGATTCGTGCCTACCGGCCGCGCTACCACCAGCGCCGCCCACAACCTCAGCCTCCGCGACACGGCTTCTGGCATCAGGGGCTCCTTTGCTCCATGATCTCCTCGCCCCTACACTGTACCCAGGACCGGCCCCGACGGCCAGCCCCCACCGCGGGCCACAGACAGACAGGTGCAGCGGAAAGGACGCACCAGGCATGCCCAGACCACGCATCCCCGACACGGTCAAGACTCAGGTGGCCGAGCGCATCGCCGCGTTTAACCATCAGGTCCTCCCGGATCCCCACGTCTGCTACCGGCCGCGCTATCAGGGCGCGTTCCTCTATCTGGATCGGGACGACTATGGCCACGTCGGCCGCATCTGTCGCCTCACCTACACGGGGGCGCTCGACGCCTGGGACTTCGCTATCTACAAATACAGCGACGAGCGCTATGATCCGGACGAGTGGTTCTTCCCGGGAGCCGAGCTCGTGGACGGCACCATCGAAGGGGCCCTGCGCGCCGGCCTGGCGGCTTACCCACCCTGACCGGGGCAACAGCCGGCACTGGTACTCAGCAAGCTCGACCGCAGTTAGCGGAAACTAGAGTACTATACTAGTGCGATCAACAACGCACGTTGGGTGGCAGGTTAGCGGTGAAATCCTGATTGCTGAGGGCGCCGCCCATGAAGCTCTGGTCGGCGTAGCGCAGGTGCAGCACCGCCTGGCCGCCCTCGCAGGTGACGTTCAGCCGCAGATAGGTGGGATCGAGCCCAACATTGCGGAGAGCCTGGCTGGCTTGTCGATTCAGCTTCGTGTTCAGGGCGGCGGCGCTGACCGGCCCGCCGCCCCCGTAGGACGCGGCGATGCCCTGCGCCACCGTCGTGGCAGCGCTCTGCACGGTATTCACGCGGCTGACCAAATTGAAGCCGACGATCAGCACGCCCACCAACACGATGATAGTCAGCACGCCGCTCGCGATGCGGATGAGCGCATGCTCGATGGCAATGGCGATGCGCACCAGGACGACGATCGCGACCAGGACGACGACCACCGGAATGACAAGGCTGCTATAGGCGCCCAAACTCATGGCCGACCTCCTCGCTGACCTGACTGTGCCGCCCCAAATCGGTATAGGGCAGCAAACTCACGCTCATCTTACAGCGAAGGGTTAGTTGCGGGCAATTGTTACCCATGGCGCTGCTGGGACGTTTAGACAGTAGATCAGACAAAGAATTCAGGAGGAATGATGCGCCCACTCACGGCCGTTATAGCCGTAGCGGCATTCGAAGGTGCGCTGCTGGCCGTCCCATTTGCGGCGGCGAGCAGCCCCAGTGGGGAGAAGGTGCCGTCCGCGATTGTGGCAGCTCGGGCGCTTGCGACCGCAAACACCAACTGCGCCACCGTCGTGACCATCCCATTGGCCCGCCCAGGGGTAGCTCTCGCCGTCCCCATTCCGACAGTGCAGCCGAGCGAGATCCATACGACCGCGATCCCGCCGGCATGCGCGTCAACAGACAGGGCCAGCCGATAGGGAGTCGACATCGTAAACGACCTGCGGGATCTTGGGATTAAGCAGCGTTCGTGAATTGTCCCTGTGGTTGGACAGCTAGTGTCCTCCTGGGGCGACTTTTCACGGACCCTGTGGGATTAAGAGCCGGCCCGGAGCGACCTGGTATACTTCATGTATATCCAACTAACTCCGTGACCGGCTTTCAACCGGCGACCCGTCTTAGGGGCCTGGATCTGGCGCGCTAATGCGTCATCACAATCCGCCGGCACCGTGGAATCCCGTATGCCTACACCATTTTCCGCCTTTGACCTTCATCCCGATATCCTGCGGGCCATCGCCGACCTGGGCTTCGAGGAGGCAACCCCGGTGCAGGAGCAGGTTATCCCGCGCATGCTCGCCGGTGGGGACGTGATCGCCCAGGCTCAGACCGGCACCGGCAAGACCGCGGCCTTTGGACTGCCCATCTTGCAGCATCTCGATACATCGGCGAACTACCCGCAGGCGCTTATCCTGGCGCCCACGCGCGAGCTGGCCGTGCAGGTGGCCGAGGCGCTGCATCGCATGGGTAGGTATCGCGGCGTCTCCTCACTGGCCATCTACGGCGGCCAGCCCATCGAGCGCCAGTTGCGAGCGCTGCAGCACGGCGTGCAGGTTGTGATCGGCACGCCCGGCCGCGTGATGGACCATATCCGGCGCGGCACCCTGGCCCTGGATCGCGTCTCGACCGTGGTCCTCGACGAGGCGGACGAGATGCTGGATATGGGCTTTATCGAGGATGTCGAGTTCATCCTGGAGCACGTGCCGTCAGAGCGGCAGACCGGCCTCTTCTCGGCCACCATGCCGCCGCGCATCGTCGAGCTGGCCCGGAAATACATGCGGGCGCCCGAGCGAGTGACCATCGAGAAGGAAACCGTCACCGTGCCGCAGGTGCGCCAGGTGTATTACGACGTGTCCGGGCGCGAGAAGCTGGACGCCCTGACGCGCATCCTGGACTACGAGACACCCGCCTCCACCATCATCTTCTGCGCGCGCAAGAGCGACGCCGACATGCTGGGCGAGAGCCTGCAGGGGCGCGGCTACTCGGCCGAGGTGCTGCACGGCGACCTCTCGCAGATTCAGCGCGACCGCGTGATGAACCGCTTCCGCTCGGGGCAGGTCGAGATCCTGGTCGCCACCGACGTGGCCGCGCGCGGCCTCGACATCGCCGACGTCAGCCACGTCATCAACTACGACATCCCGTGGGACCCCGAGTCGTACGTGCACCGCATCGGGCGCACCGGGCGCGCCGGCCGGGAGGGCGATGCTATCACCCTGGTGACGCCGCGCGAGCAGCGGCAGTTGCGCATCATCGAACGCGTGATCGGGCGGCGCCTCAAGCGTCTGCGCCTGCCCTCGCCGGCAGACGTGGCCGCCCGGCGCCGCGCGGCCCTGATGGAGCAGATCCGCGCCGCAATCGAAGAGGGCAACCTGGAGCCCTACCGCACCGTGGTTGAAGATCTGGGCGACGACTATGACCCGGTCGAAATCGCCGCCGCCATGCTCAAGATTCTGGGGGACGGGACGCTGGTGCGCGCCGAGGCCACCGAAGCGGCGAGCGACGGCGACGGTGCCGGCGTCGAGCCGGGCATGACGCGCCTGTTTATCCACGCCGGGCGCCGGGCCGGCGTGCGGCCGATGGATATCGTCGGCGCCATCGCCAACGAAGCGAATGTCCCCGGCCATCGCATCGGCGCCATCGACCTCTACGACAACTTCGCCTTTGTCGAGGTGCCCAGCGGCGACGCTCCCAACGTGCTGCGCGCGCTCAACAATACCACGCTGCGCGGCCAGCGCGTCGAGGTGAAGATCGCCAAGCCGAAGCGATAGGCGATAGGATGGGCGCCCGCTGAAGCCCAGCGCCTAACGCCCAACGCCTATGACCGGGAGGCCGCTACCAGCACCGGCTCTTGTTCCGCTTCAAGAGGCGGTTCCAGGGGCGCGTTGGGCACCAGGAACGAGAAGGCCACCGGCACCACCAGCAGCGTGAGCAGAGTCGAGGAGATCAGGCCGCCGATCACGGTGTCGGCCAGGCTCTGCGAGACCAGGTTGCCCTCGGCCAGCCCCAATGACAGCGGGACTAAAGCGACGATGGTGGCCACCGCCGTCATCAGGATCGGGCGCAGGCGATTGACCCCGGCATCGATCAGCGCCGCACGCGTGCTGGCGCCGGCCTCACGATACTGCTGCACGCGCGTCATCAAGACGATGGCGTTGGTGACCACGATACCGATCAGCATCAGGAAGCCGATCAACGCCGGCAGGCCCAGGGGCTGGCGTCCCAGCGCCAGGCCCAGTGCCGCGCCGATCAGGGTGACGGGCAGCGAGAAGAGGATGGCCACCGGCGAGGCCAGCGTGCGGAAGGCCAGCACCATCACGATGAAGACCAGGATCACGGCGACGATCATGCTATTGTAGACGTTGCCAAAGGCCACGCTCTGCTGTTGTGAGACGCCGGCCAGCGTCACCTTGGTGTCGCCGGGCAGACTGAGCGCGTCGACCTTTCTCTGGATGCTGCGCGAGACGCCGCCCACGTTGGCCGAGGTGATCACGCCCGTCACGCGCGCTGCCAGCAACTGGTTGTGCCGCGTGACCAGCGCCACGCTCTTGATCGGCGTAATGCGCGCGACCTGCGACAGGGGGATGATGCCGTTGTTGCTGCTCAGCGGCAGCGTGCCCAGGTCGGCCGTGGAGGTCATGGCCGCCGAGCTGAGGCCCGCCACGATGTCCGTGGCGACGCCGTCCAGCGTGATATGCGACACCGTGGCGCCGTTGACCAGTGCCTGGAGCTGTGAGGTGACCGAGGATGGCGTCAGGCCGTAGCGCGCGGCGGTGTTGGGGTCGATCTGCACCTGGAGGGCCGGTCTGGCCGCGGCCAGCGTGTCGGTCAACGCGTCCACGCTGCCAACGCCGCGCACGATGTCCTCGACCTGACGCGTCACCGTGGCGATGCTGTCGGCGTTACTGCCGGTAACATCCAGCTCCAGCGACGAGCTGGCGTCGCCCACCTTATGGATCTCCAGCGAGGCGCCGTTGCTGCTGGTGCCCAGCAGGCGGCGCAGGCGGTCGGTGGCGGCGGTGCCGTCGACGCCGTCCTTGAAGTTGACATAGATGGTGCCCTGATTGTTCTGCACTATACGGCTATTGGCCACGAAGACTCCGCGCCGGTTGACATCGCCGATGGTGGTGTAATAGGAGAGCACGTCGTTATCGGTCACGATGGCGCGTTCGATGTGCGAGGCGATGTTGCTCGTCGTCTCGACGGTGCTGCCCAGCGGCGCCGACAGATTCACCGTAGCAGTGGCCGGTCCCGTCTGCGGGATCAGATCGCTCGGCGTGCGACGCAGGATGGCCAGCGCCGCCAGCACGGTCAGCACGGCGGCCGCCAACACCACCATGCGGTGGTCGAGCGACCAGGCGAGGGTGCGACGGTAGGCGCGCGTCAGGGCGTTCTCCTCCGCCTCGCGCGGCGTGCGGCCGCGGCTGAACAGCGCGTAGGCCATCAGCGGCACGATGGTGACCGCGCACAGGTACGAGGCGACCAGATGGATAGTCACCGTCCAGGCGAAGGGGGCGAAGAAGGTAGTCACGATGCCGCTGACGAAAGCCAGCGGCAGGAAGACGCAGATGGTGGTGGCCGTGGAGCTGAGGATCGCGGCGCCGACATCGGTCACGCCGGCCAGCACCGTGGCACGCGTCACGATCTCGCCGCGCGCGATGCGCCGGTACAGGTTCTCGATCACGACGATGGAGTCGTCCACTACGCGCCCCGTGGCCACGGCTACGCCGGCCAGGGTGATGACGTTGAGGGTCAGACCCAGCCATTCCAGCACAATCATGGTGAGCAAGAACGAGAAGGGGATGCTGACCGTGGCGATGAGCGTGGCGCGCCAGTTGCGCAGGAAGAGGCCGATGATCAGCACGGCCAGCAAGGCGCCGACGGCGCCCTCGCGTACCGCGCCCTGAATCGACGTGGCGATGGTATCGGAGATATCGCTGACTTTGGAGAGGCTGAAGCCGGAGGGCAGCGACAGCCCGGCCAGTTTCTGGCGCACGGCCGCGGCTACCTTGCTGGTGTCGGCGGTATCGGTGCGCGTGATCTGCAGCAGCACGCCGCTGCGCCCGTTGCTGTGCACGATGGGGCCGCCAGCCGGTATGCCGAGCGTCACCGTCGCCACGTCGCCGACCGTCAGGGTGTGGGCTCCCGTGCCGCCGAGGGCCAGCGCGGTGCCGGCCAGTTGCAGCCAGGAGAGCGCATTGGAGAAGTGCGGATTCTGCGCGTAGTCGGGGTGCTTCTTGAGCACGCGCTCGGTCAGGTTACGCTCCGCATAGCGGACGTTCTGCGCCGCGCCGGAGGGATCAGTTTGAATGATATTCAGCGCCTCGAAAATATCGGCCTGCGCGCCCGAGGTGGGACCACCGCCGATGGGTTGAAAGGCGTTTGGCTGAATCCCGCCGCTGAAGCTGAGCAACTCGGCCCGCGCCGCCGTCAGGTAGCCCGCGGCCTGCTGGATCGACTGCGACACCGAGCTTGTGGCGGTGACCGACGAGGTGCTGCCGGTGCCGCCGCCACCGGCCCCCGCGGCCAGGCCACCGCCCGCGCCGGTGGCCGCCGAGACCAACGGCAGGGCGCGGATGGCGGCCAGGTCGGCCGGCCCGCTGCCGGCGGTGACGGGATAGCCCAGGCCGCCGATAGTGACGCTGCCGACGGGTTGCGACGCGGTCCCGGCGCGCAGGGCGTTATCCAGGGTCAGGATGCTCACGCCGTAGCGTTTCAGTTGAGCCGGATCGGCGTTCACCAGCACGTCGCGCGCGGCGCCGCCCAGGACGGTGACGCCGGCCACGCCGTCGAGTCCCTGCAGCGCCGGAATGATCGTATTCTGGGCATAGGTGGTCAGGCCGACCACGTCGCTCCCGCCCAGGCTATAGGTCATGATGGGGCGCGAGTTGGGACCGTTGAGCGTCACCTGCGGGCGCGTCACGCCGGAGGGCAGGGTGACGCCGTTGACGGCGTCCTGCACCTGGCGCTGCAAGGAGCGCGTGTCGCTGCCCACGTCGAAGGTCACCAGCACGCGCGAGAGTCCATCGGCGCTGGTGGAATCGAGCGCCTGGATGCCGGAGACGCCGGAGACGGCTGCCTCCAGCGGCCTGGTCACGTTGTCGAGCACCACGGAGGCCGAGGCGCCGCTATAGCTGGTGGTGATGGTGACCACGGGGAGGCTGATGTCGGGGAAGGCCTCCTGGCGCAGGCTGATCGCCGAGTAGACGCCGCTTGCCGCCACCAACACCAGCACGAGTACAACGACCAGGGGGTTGCGCAGGGCGAAGCGGCTGATGCCTCCCAAGAACTCCTCCACGTACCCGACGTACTATCCGGCGCTCACCCATTATACCGGCTGGACACGCAAGGAGTGTGGCCGGATTGTCAACGGGAGTATGCCTCGGAACAGGTCACGGGTGGCCTGACTCGGGGGTGGCCGCATGGTGCCTGACCCTGAAGGATCATGGCAGGAACGTGACCATAAATGGTCTGATAGCGCCAGTCATGGCC
>Ga0209062_1001770_pt1 | contig 33896 bp, 17 predicted proteins | sample Coa_R2_2_FD_187158 | JGI IMG/M metagenome (GOLD analysis project Ga0209062, IMG submission 187158) | Surface soil microbial communities from Centralia Pennsylvania, which are recovering from an underground coalmine fire - Coalmine... | ecosystem: Environmental > Terrestrial > Soil > Unclassified...
ACATTTATAGATGCACCTGCCTATCTCGCGGAGATACGTCATGGCCGCTTCCGTCAATCAGGTTTTCGCCCAAGTGCAACGCTGGACCGCCACGGCGAGGACAGTCGATGTCGCCGATGCCGTGCTGTTGCGACGCTACGCGCAGGAGCGCGATCAAACCGCCTTCGCGGCGCTAGTGGCGCGTCACGGTCCAATGGTATTGCGGCGATGTCGGCGAACCGTGGGTGACGCACAAAGAGCCGAGGACGCTTTCCAGGCGGTGTTCCTCATCCTCGCGCGACGGGCCTCCTCGCTGAAACAGCCGGACGCGCTGCCGGCTTGGCTTTACGGCGTCGCGCGGCGTGTCGCTCTCAAGGCGCGCTGCCACGGGCAGGCACGAAAGGTGTTCGCCGCGTCCCTCGATGCAGCGCTGCCCGACCCGCACCCCGATCCCTTAACGCAATTGAGCGCACGTGAGCTGCTGGACATTGTCGATGACGAGACTTCGCGGTTGCCGAAAGCGCAGCGATCAGCGGTGATCTTGTGTTGCCTGGAGGGGCACAGCCGAGAGGAAGCCGCGCGCATCCTCGGTTGGACGCCCGGCGCGGTCAAGGGCCATCTCCAGCGTGGTCGGCAACGTTTGCAGAGTCGCTTGGCGCGTCGAGGTATCGCTTTATCGGCGGCGCTAGCGGTTATGGCCGTATCGCGCGGCGAGGCGGTCCCGTCGCTGTTGCTGCGAAGCACGGTCACAGCGGCCCTGAGCGGCGGCATCGGAAGCTCCGTCGCCTCACTGGCGCACAGCGTTCTCAAGGCGATGTTCCTGGGCAAGCTCGCTTGTGTTCTGACTGGGATGCTAACGGTCGCACTCGGTGTCTCCATCACCAATACCCTCGTCTACTCCCATGTGGCGGCGCATTCTCCCGCGGACGAGGCACCGGCCGCGGAGGTTCCCTCGAAAGCTCCGGAGAAGCCGGCGGCGCGAGTGGATCGCTTCGGCGATCCGCTGCCGGAGGGAGCGCTCTTGCGCCTCGGCAGCATTCGCTACCGAGCTGGAGGGGTCATCTTTCATGCCGCCTTGTCACCGGACGGAAAACTGCTGGCGACAGCGTCCCAATTCGGGATCTCCTTTTTCGACCTGACCACGGGCAAATCGCGGCCCTTGCGGAATTCGTCTGTGGCCGCCTTCTCCGACAACAACGGATCGTTACTCGCTTTTTCGCCGGACGGCAAGCAATTGGTCAATGTCACCAAGGGCGGCAACCTTCATTTCTGGGACGTGGCGACGGGCAAGCGACTTCTCGTTGTTGGCGATCTCCCCGAACCGCCACCGGGAGAGGTTGGTTTCCCTAACATCATCGCGGCTCGCCCCGACACGCACTTCTCCAAGGTCTGGTTCCCACCCGAGGGCAAGGAGGTGGTCGTCGGCACACCAAGTCTCTCCGGCAGACCCGATAATGTCGTGTTGTTTATTGAGCCTTCCACCGGCACGATCCGGCGCCGCGTCCGCGTAGCCAGCCAGTTTGCCTCGATTGCCGATGATGGCAAAACCCTGGTATCCATCGATGAGAAACGTCCCGAGGCCGTTCTCTATGACGATACTGGCAAGGAGCTGCGCCGTGTTCATCACGGCAACAAAATCGAGATCGCGACCTTGTGCCAAGGAGGTAAGCGGCTGATCACGGTCAATGACAAGGCCGAGATCAAGATCTGGGATGTGGCCACGGGCAAATTGCAACGCACATTCGCTGCACCGCGAACGCCGTGGGTTGTGTCGATCGCCCCGGACGGCAAAACCCTCTTTGCCGGCACAAACGAAGGCGACATTCTGCGCTGGGATCTTGGCAGCGGCAAGGAGGGTGAACCCCTCCGCGGCCACGGGAACATCGTGAGTGGTTTGTTCTACGCGCGGGATGGGCGATCCCTGATCTCGGTTGGTTGGGACAATGTCATCCGTCGCTGGAAGCTGCCCAGCGGCCAATCGGAACCCAGCGGTGAAGGCTATGCGGGGATATTTCGCGTCGCTCGTTCCCCCGACGGACGGACCATCGCGGCAGCCAGTGCCCCCGGACGTCTCGAATTCTGGGATGCGGCCGCGGGCAAGCGGCTTCGCGCCGTTTCGCTTCCGACGGAATTCGTTTCGGAAATGCGCTTCGCACCGGATGGCAAAGTTTTGGCGCTCGCTTGCTCCGATCCTTGCGTCCGGCTCTGGGACGTGGACAAGGGACGAACGATCCGTGAATGGAAGCTGCCGGCATCGAGGGGAAGCGGCGGCGAAGGCAAAAGCTGGTTCGAGGGATTGGCCTGGAGTCCCGACGGCCGATTGTTGGCCGCGTCATTGCAGAGTCAGGGGATATGGATGTGGGAGAGGGCGACAGGGAAGGAGATTTGGCATGTGGCTCGAAACGGCAGCCTCGCCTTTTCGCCGGACGGCAAAACGCTTGTCAGCGGCGGTTGGGATCTGAACCTGACGTTTCAGAATCCCGCTTCGGGTAATGTGCAGTTCGTCATCTCGGACGAGAGAAAAGTGATCCACGATGTCGCTTTTTCTCCCGATGGCAATGTGCTGGCGACTTGTCATCAGGAAGGATCCATCGGCACTATTTGTCTGCGTGATCCGGTAACCGGAAGGGCCCGAAAGAGCGTGCGAACCCATCATTTCATTCCCTTCTCTGTATCTTTCTCTGCCGATAGCAAATGGCTGGCATCGAGCGGTATCGACGGGACGGTGAGTATTTGGGAGATGTCAACGGCAACAGAGATTCTCAGCCGAGCGGGACACAACGGTTGGGTTAGGCAAGTGGAGTTTGGTCCGGACGGCCGCACCGTCCTCTCGGCTTCAGACGACTTGACTGCTTTACTATGGAGTGTTGATCCCGGCTCGGAACGCGGTCCCAAACGACCACTCGAAGTGCTGTGGAACGATCTCGCGAGCGAGCCGGTCAAGGCGTATCGCGCCCTCTGGGAGTTCACCGACGATCCCAGGGCGGCCAGCGATTTCCTGCGTAAAAAGATAGCGCCGGTGAAAATCGACGTGGAGGAACGCCGCCTTCGAGCGCTGCTGGATGATCTGGACAGCGATGATTTCGGCAAAAGGGAATCGGCCGGCAAAGCGCTGGCAGCGATGGGGAAGGCTGTGGAAGGCCGCTTGCGCCGCGCCATGGCCGAGGCTAACTCCGTGGAGGTCCGACTCCGCTTGCGAAACCTGCTCGATGAGATGAAGCGCGAGCCGACTGCGGAAGATTTTCGCGGCATGCGCGCGGTGCAAGTGCTGGAACTGTCCGGGACGGAAGATGCTCTTCGCGTTCTGCGTGAATGGGCCGGCGGCACGGCGGGCGCCCCTCTCACGGAGCAAGCCAAGGCGGCGCTCAAACGTTTGGCGAGCGGCGCGGCGTCAACCCGCCGATGAGAATCTACCGGCGGGTTGACGCCGCGCCGCTGGCAAGCCGAAAAAATTGATCCCTCCGCCGCGAGAAAGGCAGTATCCTTACGGAACAACCGCCGGCATCGCGGAGGATCGTCATGACCATATCCGTCAACCACGTTCTGGCCCAGGTGCAGCGCTGGACAACGACCGCACAGGCGGCCGACTGCTCCGACGCTCGGCTTTTGCAACGCTACGTCGATCAGCGGGATGAAGCGGCCTTTGCCGCGCTGGTCGCTCGTCATGGCGATATGGTGTTGCGTGTGTGCCGGCGCATTCTCGGCGATGCCCATCAGGCCGAGGATGCTTTGCAAGCAATTTTCCTGATACTGGCTCGCAGGGCGCATTCGCTCCAGCAACCGGATGCGCTTCCTGCTTGGCTGTACGGCGTCGCTCGACGTGTCGCGCTCAAGGCGCGTCGTCAAGCGACGGGAAAGCGCTTCTGCCCGGCGCTTGCGCTCCGGGCTTGTACGTCCCTTGTTGAGGCGCTTCCCGATCCGCATCCCGATCCCTTGACACAGTTGACCGCGCGAGAGCTGCTGGACATTCTCGATAATGAAATCGATCGATTGCCGAAAGCGCAGCGATCTGCCGTGATTTTGTGTTGCCTGGAGGGACACAGCCGAGAGGAAGCGGCACGCATCCTCGGTTGGACGTTCAGTTCGCTCAAGAGCCATCTCCAGCGCGGCCGGCAGCGGTTGCACGACCGGTTGGCGCGTCGCGACATCGCGTTGTCTGCGGCGCTATCGCTCATGGCGCTATCGCGCGGCGAGGCAGCCCCGGCGCTGTTGGTGCGAAGCACGGTCACGGCGGCGCTGAGCGGCAACATCGGCAGCTCCGCTGCGGTACTGGCGCACAGCGTTCTGAAAACAATGTTCCTTGGAAAGTTCGCGGGAGTTCTGACCGTGGTACTAGCAGTCGCGCTAAGTGTCTCCTTTACGATTGTCCTGGCTTATTCCCGTCCGGCGGCGCAGGTTTCCCAAGACGAGGCGCCGGCCGTCGTAGTTCCCTCGAAAGCTCCGGAGAAGCCGGCGGCGCGGGTGGATCGCTTCGGCGATCCGCTGCCGGAGGGAGCGCTCTTACGTATCGGCACCATTCGCTATCGAGCCGGCGCGGGTATCAACCATGCCGCCCTTTCTCCGGATGGCAAGCTCCTGGCGACGGCTTGCGAATCCGGGATCACATTCTTCGATTTGGCAACGGGCAAACCGCGCCATTTGCGGGAATCGCACGTGGCCAACGGATTTAACAGCTTGGGATGCCTCTTGGCCTTCTCGCCCGACGGCAAGAAGCTTATCAACGTCACGGACGGCGGCAACCTCCGCTTCTGGGACGTGGCGACCGGCAAGCTCCTTCGGGTCGTGGGAAACGGGCAGGACATACCCGCACTACCGCGAGGCGGCGTTGGCAATGGCATGGGCGGCGGCATGGGCGCTGGCGATCACTTTGACAGAGTCTGGTTTCCTGCGGGGAGCAAGACCGTGATCGCCTGGTCTCACAATTCTCCCGCGGTGTTCATCGAACCATCCACCGGCAAAATCCTTCGACGAGTTCAGCTCGCCGGCGAATTGTGCTCCGTTGCCTCCGATGGAAAGACACTGGCGGCCATCGATGCCAAGCGTACCGAAGTCATTCTTTACAACGATGCCGGAGAAGAGGTGCGCCGTTTCCACCACGAAGGCCGAATCGATCCCGCGACCTTGTGCCAGGGTGGCAAGCGTCTCGTGACAGTCAACGACAAGGCGGAGATCAAGATCTGGAACGCTTCCACAGGTGAGCTACAACGCACGATCGCTGGCTCGGAGCGGATTGGAACGCAAAAGCCAACCGTTGTATCGATCACGCCGGACGGCAAGACTCTGCTCGCCGGCACCCAGGAGAGCGACATTCGCCGCTGGGACGTGACAACCGGCAAGGAACGCGAGCCGATGCTCGGCCACGCAGGGTGGGTGACTGGCCTGTTTTATGCACCGAATGGCCGGTCTCTAGTTTCCGTGAGTTGGGATAATATGATTCACCGCTGGGACCTGACGACCGGCAAAGTAGAACCTAATGGCGAGGGCTATGCGGGTTTTCTGCGCGTCGCTTGGTCTGCTGATGGACGGCTCATCGCGGCGACCAGTTGTCCCGGTCGTCTGGAGCTTTGGGAAACGGCCAAGGGGCGGCGGCTCCATGCCTACTCCCTTCCCGTGCGTACCATTTCGCAATTGCGTTTCGCGCCGGACGGCAAGCATCTCGCCCTTGCCTGCTCCGATGCCTGCTTACGTCTCTGGAACGTGGAGAAAGAGCGTGTAACGCGCGAATGGGAGCTGCGTGCCGTCCGGCAACGGGGCGATGGAGGGCTAAGCTGGTTCGACGGATTGGCCTGGAGTCCCGATGGCCGGTTTGTTGTCACGTCGATGGGCGGGGATGAGATACGGATGTGGGAAGCCTCGACCGGCCAGGAAATCTGGCACGGCTCGCGGCCAGGCATGGTCGCTTTTTCGCCGGATGGCAAGACGCTCGTTTCCGCCGGCGGGTTTGACAATCGCCTCATCTTCCAGGACGCTTCCACGGGCAAGGTGCGTTTGACCTTGACCGAGAATCGGCTCGCCATCGACGGAGTTGTCTTCTCACCCGATGGCCGATCGTTGGCGACTTGCCATCACGGCGGCAATGTCTACTTGCGCGATCCGGAAACGGGAGCGGTCCTCAAAACCCTCCGAGGGCATCGCGGAGTCGCCTGGTCGATTTCCTTTTCACCGGATAGCAAATGGCTGGCATCGAGCGGCGACGAGACGGTGTGCATCTGGGAGGTAGCCTCGGGAGCAGAAGTTCTGTGCCGGCGAGGACACGAGGGACGCGCTTACCAGGCCGAGTTTGGTCCGGATGGCCGCACGGTCCTCTCATCGTCTCTTGACATGACCGCCTACCTATGGAGCATCCGGCCCAGCGGCGACAAAGCGGTAAAACGTCCTCTGAATACTCTATGGACTGATCTCGCCGGTGAGCCGGCCAAGGCGTATCGCGCCCTCTGGGAACTCGCCGACGATCCCAAGGCTGCCAGCGATTTCCTGCGTAAAAAGATAACGCCGGCAAAACTTGATGTGGATGACCGCCGCCTGCGAGCGCTGCTGGATGACCTGGACAGCGACAGCTTCGCCAAACGAGAATCGGCGAGCAAAACGCTGGCAGCGATGGGCAAGCCCGTCGAGGGCCGGCTGCGACGCGCCATGGCAGACGCCAAGTCCGTGGAAACTCGGCATCGCTTGCGGAACCTACTCGATGAGATGAAACGTGAACCGACGGCGGAGGACTTTCGTCTCCAGCGCGCGGTGCAATTGTTGGAACTGTGCGGGACGGCAGATGCACTTCGCGTTCTGCACGAATGGGCCGGCGGCGCGGCAGGCGCTCTGCTTACCGAACAGGCCAAGGCTGCATTGGAACGGTTATCAAAGCGCGGGGGAAACCAACTTCCGACTCCGCGAGACTGAAAAAAAATGTTGTGCGATCCGTGGGTTGACGGGGCAGTTTATTGATAGAACGTCCCTCAACTTCGCGGAGCATTGGTATGGCCGCTTCCCTTGGATACGTCCTGTCGCAAATCCAACGCTGGACCTCTCCGCGCCTGGGAGAATTATCCGATGCGATATTGCTGGAACATTTCGTCACTCGTCGGGACGAGTCGGCATTCGCCGCGCTGGTGGCACGGCACGGTTCGATGGTGCTGCGTTCATGCCGGCGTATTCTGGGAAATGTCCAAGAATCCGAAGACGCTTTTCAGGCCGTATTTCTAATCCTGGCCCGCAAAGCGTCATCGCTGAACCGACCCGATGCGCTTGCGGGTTGGCTGCACGGCGTCTCCCGCCGTGTCGCCCTCAAGGCGCGGCGAAAACTCGCTATCCACTCCTGCCAAACCCCGCTCTCTGAAAATCTTCTCGACGCCCGCTCGGATCCGCTGACGCGGCTGACGGCGCGCGAGCTGTTGACTGTCCTCGACGAGGAAGTGGCGCGTTTGCCGAAAGCGCAGCGATCGGCAATCGTCTTGTGCTGCCTGCAGGGACACACCCAGGAAGAAGCGGCGAGAATGCTCGGCTGGACGGCGGGTTCGCTCAAGGGCCATCTGGAGCGCGGCCGGCGCCGCTTGCACGATCGGCTGGCACGTCGCGGTATCGCCCTGTCGGCGGCGCTGGCGATTGAATCCGTATCGCGGGGTGAGGCAATCCCAGCACTTTTGTTATCGAACACAGTTAAGACAGCATTGAGCGGCGGCATCGGCAATTCGGCGTCCGCCTTGGCGCACAGCGTTCTCAAGGCGATGTTCCTGAGCAAGCTCGCACCCGTGATGACCATCACGCTGACACTCGCGCTGGCGGCGACCGCTGCCATCGCGTTGATCCATCGCGGGCCGGCAGCGGAGGATCCCCAACACGAGTCGATAGCTGTTCCGATTGCTCCGAAGAATGCTAGGACAAGTAAACCGACGGTTCGGAGGGACTTATGGGGCGATCCGCTACCACCGCACGCCGTCGCGCGCATGGGGTCGCTTCGTCTTTATCATGGCGCCGTTGATGTACAACAGGTGGTCCTCTCCCCCGATGGCAAGCTGGTGGTATCGTCCATCGACGGCCGCGACAACAAGCTCTGGGACGTACAGTCCGGCCGGGAATTGCCGCTGCCGGACTACCTTCGTCACAATTTCGTTTTTGCCGCCAACGGTAAACTGCTCGTTTCGGAGTTCCAAAGCGACCGGCTATGGGACATGGCCACGGGGAAAGAAGTGCCGTCCAAAGGCATTAACGTTGCTGCCGCGAGGAAGCGAAGGGATCCGAGCACTCGCGAGGCGCTATCTCCGGATGGGACCATCCTCGCTGCCTGGGGCGAGAGGGGAATCCGGCTGCTTGATCCTCACACTCGCAAGGAGCTGCCCCCGCTGCAGGGCCAGCCGAAGAGAGTAGTATATCCCCCCTGCTTTTCGCCGGACAGCAAATTGCTGGCAGTCCCCGACTTCAATCCTTTGCCGGGAGTGCGTCTCTGGGATCTGACCACGCGAAAGGAAGCACGCTGGCTGCGAGGAAAAGATTTCCAGATCTTCGACGTCGCCTTCTCCGGGGATGGCAAAATAATCGCCGCCGCGGATGGCGGCGGCGTGACGCTCTGGGATGCGGCTACTCGCAAGTGGCTGCACGATCCGGGGCACACGTACTATGTCGGAACGCTTGCGTTTACTCCCGATGGGAAAAAGCTGCTGTCAGGGTCCGGCTATAACGATCGCTTCCTTCGCTTGTGGGATCCGTTCACCGGCAGATCGCTTGGAAAGTGGGGAGGACACGACTTGGGGATTCAAGCCCTCGTGGTCACTCCGGATGGCAAGCAAGTGATTTCGACCAGTCAGGATGAGACCATCCGCCTTTGGAATCTTATATCCGGCAAGGAGACGGGTCGATTCCGGGATAAGATCATGGCCTGGTCCGCGGCGTTTTCGCCGGACGGCAAGTTGCTGGCGACCGGAAGTCAAGGCATCCAGATTTGGGATGTCATGACCCGTCGAAGGGTACGTTCCTTCGGAACAGGAACGGTCTTGCATGTGGCCTTTTGTGCCGATGGAACGAAACTGGCCTCATCTTCGGACAAGGATACAGCTGTTCGTCTTTGGGATGTGGCCAACGGAAAGGAGCTTCGTTCCTTCAAGGGCGATTCCAGCGGTGGAACGCCGTGGGCATTCTCTCCGGATGCCCGAATGCTGGCTACTGGCGACAAAGATGGGGTCGTTCGTCTGTGGGATCTCATGAGGGGGAAAGAGCTGCGCCGGCTCGGTCAACCGTTGAAACCGGGACCGCGCTCCGCCTATGTTCTAGGCACTTTGGCATTCTCGCCGGACGGCCGGGTCGTGGCGGCGGGCTATTCCGACCAGACCGTGCGACTTCTTGAAGTCGCCACCGGCAAGGAACGGGCGCGATTTGAGGGCCATCGAAATGGTCTCGTCTCGTTGGCCTTTTCCCCCGATGGCCGGCTGCTGGCATCGGGAGCGTGGGACCGTACGATCGTGACATGGGATGTGACCGGGCGCGTGTGTCCCGAAAAGCCCGACCTCGCAATCCTCGATGCGAAAGCCCAGGATCGGCTATGGTCCGACCTGGCGGACAGAGATGCGGTCAAGGCTTACCAGGCCATTCAGGTATTACTTGGTTCCGAACAGACCGCGAGCTTGCTGCAACAGCGCCTGCGTCCCGCCGCGGCCGTCGATCCGGCAAGGTTGAATCGGCTAGTGCGCGAGCTGGACAGCGATGATTTTGCCGTGCGCGAGAAGGCAACGAAGCAACTTGTGGCCCAGGGAGACAGGTCCGAAACGATCCTCCGCGAGGCACTCCCCGCGGCAAGTGCGGAGGCTGGGAGACGCATTGAGGAGATTTTGAAGCTCATTGATCCGTCATCCTCAGCGGATTTGATACGCGGATTGCGAGCCGTGGAAGTACTGGAATGGCTCAACACCACCGAGGCCCAGCATGTACTCAAAACGCTGGCCGGTGGTGATCCGGATGCCAGGTTGACCCGTGAGGCCAAGGCGGCGCTGAAGCGCTTGGCGAAACGAGAGGAACGCTGATCTCCGCATCACGGGAAAAAAGCTGTGCGTTCCGCGGAGCGGTGGGCACTTTCTTGATAGAACGTCCCACAGCCTCGCGGAGGTTCATCATGGCCGCTTCCCTCGGACACGTCCTCGCACAAATCCAACACTGGACCACTCCCTGCCTGACAGGGCTGTCCGACGCCGTGCTACTGGAGCGCTTCGTTCAACACCGCGACGAATCGGCGTTCGCCGCCTTGGTGGCACGGCATGGCGATATGGTGATGGGCACATGCCGGCGCACTTTGGACCATGTGCAAGAGAGTGAAGACGCTTTTCAGGCCGTGTTTCTGATCCTGGCACGCAAAGCCCATACCTTGCGACAGCCGGGGGCACTTCCGGGTTACTTGAATAGCATCGCCCGCCGTGTCGCCCGCAAGGCCCGGCGGAAAGCCGCTTCCGTCGTTTGTCAATCACTGTACACTGAGGATCTGCCCGACGCTCACTCCGACCCGCTCGCGCGGTTAACGGCGCGCGAGCTGTTGACTGTGCTCGACGAGGAAGTGGCGTGTTTGCCGAAAGCTCAACAATCGGCGATTGTGTTGTGCTGTCTCGAAGGCCGAACGCAGGAAGAAGCGGCGAAGATGCTTGGTTGGACTGCCGGATCGCTGCGCGGTCATCTCCAGCGCGGCCGGCGTCGCTTGCAAGATCGGCTGGCACGTCGCGGGGTCGGTCTATCGGCGGCGCTGACGCTTGCTACTATCTCGCGCAGCGAGGCCGTATCGGCGTTGTTACTGCGAAGCACCGTAACGGGGGCTCTGGGGCGCGGCGTCAGTAGTACAGCGTCGGCATTGGCGCACAGCGTTATCAAGACGATGTTCTTGGGAAAGCTCGCCGGCATAGCGGCGCTGGTACTGATGAGTGCGCTGGCGGCATCGGCCACGAGCGCCCTGGTGTATCGTGGACCTATCACCGAGGCTCCCGAGGAACAACCACCGGAGCAAATCGTTGCCTCCAAGGAAGCCGACGCCGGAAAACAACCAACGCGGACGGACGCGTTCGGTGATCCGCTACCGGATGGGGCGCTTCGCCGCTTGGGAACGCTGCGTTTCCGGGGCATCTGGGGGATCAATAATCTTCTGTTGACACCGGATGGCAAGATGCTCGTCTCCCACGATTATTCTGGCACAGAGAAGGTTTGCGTTTGGGATCTCGCAACGGGAAAATTGCTGCGTCAATTCCCCGGAAGCGAGAATCAGGGACATATTGCTCTCTCTGCGGACGGCAAGCTCGTGGCGAGTTGTCAGAGCAAAGCAATCCACGTGTGGGATTTGTCTTCCGGAAAGGAAGTCCGCCGGCTCGCACAGCCTCGTGCAACCAGCGTGGCCTTCTCCCCCGATGGCAAGTTCCTGGCTGCGGCCGGCTTCGCTCCCGATATTCATCTATGGGAGTTGGGCAGCGGCAAAGAAACCGCCAAGCTGCCTTGGGACCGCGGCCAACGTTACAGCTCTGTCTTGCTTACCTACACTCCTGACGGCAAAACTCTGATTGCCGGACAATGGTTCGATTCGAAGATTGGCCTGTGGGACGTGGCCTCTGGCAAGAAACGCCAGGAGATTGATGCCAAGGGTGGCCCGATTTACTCCTTGGCCCTCACGCCGGACGGCTCCATCCTGGCAACAGGTGGCAAGCAAGGAGACGTCCCTCTCTGGGACGTGAAGACGGGCCAGTTGATTCGCAAATTGCAGACGGAGGGCGGTAGCGAATTTACGGAAGTGGCCTTCTCCCCAGACGGGAAGAGGTTAACTGGGGTCGAATCCGATTTGAACTCCTCCGGAGCAAAAGACCGTAATGGTATCCACATCTGGGACATAGCCACCGGCAAGGAGCTGTCTCGTCTCATGGGCGGCAGCAGATTGGGAAGCGTAGTATATTCCCGCGACGGCAAGACGTTGATCGTGGCGGCCCTCGGCACGATTCGATTGCTGGACGTGGCCACGTGGAAGGAAGTAGGACCGACCGCCGGCTCTTTGGATTATGTCGATTTTGGCTTCACCGCCAACATGCTGTCGGCGGACGGCAGCACGTTGGCGTACTTACGGCTCAGCGACGTTCGAGAATGGGAAAAGAAGGAGAGCCGAAAGGTTAGCGCGATCGAGATTCGCTTCTGGGACATGAGGGCTGGCCTTGAGATCAGTAGTGCGATCGAGTTCGACTGCTTTTTCGGATGTATGCAGTTTGCCTTGGCACCGGACGGGCGAACCGTGGCGGTCAGCGATTGCCAACAGGCCATCAATCTTTGGGACGTACGGTCCGGTAAATTCGTCCGTTGTTTCCAACGAGGCGATAAAAATATAAATCGCGGCGGCCCAGTCCTCGCCTTCTCGCGCGATGGAGGAAGGTTAGCCTCGTCGGACGACAAGTCTGGATGTGTCCGGCTCTGGGACGTGGCTACGGGTCAGCAAATTCGCCGGTTTCCCTTGGCGATAACCACCTCACCGGGAGAGGCGAACCAATGGAGAGGTACCGGCTCGATCGCCTTCTCGCCCGAGGGCCGGCTGCTGGCCGCATTGGGGATCACGTGGGCAGGGGGCAGAGAATTACGAATCTGGGAGGTCTCCACGGGAAAGGAGCTGCCGTATTTGACCCGCGTGATGAACGCCCCTAACAAGGAGGATATGCCGAGCAGTCCCATTGGCGGGGGAAGATACAAAATGGTTCCCCCGCACGCGGTCTTCTCATCCAATGGACGAATGCTGGCCAAAAACGCGTGGTCGAAGAATATCCCCGTGTGGGAAACAGCCACAGGCCAGCAGCGTCTCCTCCTCAAAGGCCATGAGGATTCGACTATGCGTGTCGCCTTCGCACCCGACAGCCGTACGCTCGCTTCGGCCAGCTGGGACAACACCATTCGCTTGTGGGATCTCGATACCGGCCGCGAATTGCGAAAGCTCACGGGCCATCGTGGCAAGGCATACTCATTGGCGTTCTCCGCCGATGGGAAGCTCCTCGTTTCTGCAGGCGAGGACACGACGATCCTGTTCTGGGATGTCGCCGATGTGACCTGCCGCAAACGTCCGCAAGCAACCCCGCTAGCCAAACAAGAGTGGGAGACGCTGTGGGAAGATCTGGCCAAGGATGATGCGGCAAAAGCCTACGCGGCGATGGTGCGCGTGGCCGCCGATAGCTCGACAACAATCGCCGCATTGAAAGAGCGGCTGCGGCCGGTTCGCCCCGCTGATCCGGAACGATTGGCGCGTCTGCTCAAGGAATTGGACAGCGACGACTTCGCCGTGCGGGACGCAGCGAGCCGCGAGCTGGAAAAACTCGGCGATGTGGCTGGGCCGGCGGTGCGGCAGGCCCTCGCTCGTCCGGGCGTCTCCCTGGAACCGCGGCGGCGATTGGAAACCATCTCTGCATCGCTGGAGGAGATCTCGGGCGAGCGCTTGCGTTCCCTGCGGGCTGTCGAAGTGCTTGAGCTGTGCGGCAATGAGGAAGCCCGCGAGATGTTGAAAAAGCTCGCGGCTGGAGCCGAAGGAGCACGGCTGACGGAAGAGGCTAAGATGGTGCTCAAACGATACGCGAGACGGCCTTAGGTCGGGTTCCGCTCCCAGGACTGGCGGTAGGTTGAGTGGACGCATTCCGAGTAGAATGTCCAGCAACCTCGCGGAGTCTCGTTATGGCTGCTTCAAACAGAAGAGTTGTGCTTGCTATCGCTTTGACCGCCTCGACTACCTTCGTCGTGATCCATCATTCGGCACCGGCTGTCCCCGCCGCATCGAAGAATGGCGAGGAAAATAAGCCGCCGGAACGGAGGGATGCCTGGGGCGATCCGCTGCCGAAGAATGCCATCGCGCGGCTTGGCACGCTGCGATTTCGCGGTTGTAGAGGGCCGTTGGTGTTTTCGCCGGATGGAAAACACATCGTTTCCGCCGGAGGCAATGGCGGCACGCGGGCCGTGTTTTGGGACCGCGCCAGGGGACGGCGCGTGAAAGAATTTGCGATGAAAGAAGACATTACTCGCCTGGTGTTTTCTCCGGACGGCAAGAAACTCGCCGCTGTGGGAAATGGCGGATGTTTCAATCCCGTTTGGGACATGAACACCGGCAAGCAATTGTTTACTTTTACGGGCCAAGAAGTCGCTTTTCGTGCCGGCGGCAAGGAGCTAATCAGCACTTACGCCAGTTGGAATCAGACCACGGTACGGACCCTTGATGCCGGCACGGGCCGGCCCTTGACGGAATGGGGTCTCTCGTTTCTCACCGCTGGGCAGAGCTTTCCCCTGTCGCCGAATGGACGCTTCATTGCCTTTGAAGGCTCACCGCAAGCCAAGGGCTGCGAGCTTGTGCTTTTCGATCTGGCCAAACGAGCGGAGATCAAGAAACTCCGATTCCCTCAAAACCGCATTCACCCGATCCATTTTAGCGACGATGGGCAGCGACTCATCATTTGCGGCGACGACGGAGGCTTTAGCGTTTGGGATTGGTCTTCCGGCAAAGAGCTGTACCGTTGGAAGGGGGTGGTCCGGGGTCCCGCGGCGTTCTCACCCGATGGCCGGCGGCTCGCGTGGATCGGTGTGGACGAGAACCAAGTCTTCTCGCTGTGGACTGCCGATGTGGACGCCGGCAAATCGCGCCGTCTTCGCGCGTTGATGTTCGATAAATCCTACGGGAACTACACCTCGGTCTTCTCGCCCGATGGCAAGAGCATTGCCCTCGTCAGTGAAGGCAACGCCTTGGTCCTCTTCGATTCTCGTACTGGCCGCGATCAACTACCGCTCGCTGCCCACGAGGGGCGTGTTTGGAATGTGGAGTATTCACCGGATGGCCGCCACGTCATGACCCGCGATTCGTACCGTCTGTTGGTGTGGGAGGCGGCGACGGGCCGGCTGCTGCGACGGCTGCCCGACGACTTGCCCGAGGGCGAAACGATCCTTCTCAACACCCTGTCGCGCGGGAGGATCGTGACTGTCACGTTGGCCGACGGTTCGTTTCATCTGCGCGATGCTGCCACGGCAAAGGAGCTAAGGCGGCTCATGGGCAAAGATGGTTATTACGCCGATGCGGTGGGAGATGTTTCGGCAGTGTCCGCGGATGATCATTATGCGGCGATCCTTGGTCCGGCCGGCATTCGCATCTACGACCTGGACACCGGCGCGATTCGCTGTCAGTTCAGCCGCGATTATCCCGTTTGGGGCATGAATTTCACGGAAGACGACCGAATTCTTGAAGTCACGGAGCAGCAATTTCGGAAAGGACTGCTTCCTCGTTTTTATGATGCCCGGACGGGCCGTGAGGCCGAGGCGCCTGCCAAGTTCCGTTCGCGGAAAAGGCGCAACGGGAGTTGGTATGACAATGACAATGAGGCCAAGAAGCATCTGCGAGAGCTGAAACTGCTTGACGACAGGGGCCAACCCTCTTTCGCCGGCGCGGACGGACTACTAACTTACATCTACGAATCGCATGACGGCCGCTATCTTGCCGTGCAGGGACGCACTGGCGCGCCCCATGTGATCGACAAGAAAGATAAGAGTTTTGTCCGCATTTGGGACACGGCAACGGGGCGGCTCGTTTTGGATCTCGACGAGAAACACGAGATTGGCGGGTTCTCAGCCGATGGACGAACTTTCGTCAGCACTGAGTTTTCGACAGGCACGATTCATCTTTGGGAGACCGCCACCGGCCGCGAGCGGTTGCGGCTCGTCGGGCACGGGAGCGGGGACAAACGAATCGGCTTCCGCCCAGACGGCCGTGTTCTCGTCAGCGGCGGGGCGGATACGCAGGTATTTCTCTGGGACATAACGGGGAGATCGCCGGATGGAGTGCGACGCGAGACACGCCATTCGCCGGAACAGCTCCGCAAATTATGGCAAACGTTGGCTGGCGACGATGCGGCGGAAGCTTATCGGGCCAGGTGGTCGCTCGTGGACGAACCTTCGCAAACCGTGGCGTGGATGCGCGAACATTTATCGCTCGTTGCGCCGGTTGAGCGCAGGCGGCTGATGCAGCTGATCGCCGACTTGGACAGCGACGAATTCGCGGTTCGCAGCAAAGCCAGCGAGGAACTGGCACGGCTTGGCGAATTGGCGGGGCCGGCATTGCGGGACGCCCTGGAGGCCAAGCCGACGCTGGAGTGCCGCCGGCGCTGCGAGGATTTGTTGGCGAAACTCGCGATCCTATCATCGCGCCGTCTGCGGGCGGTTCGGGCCGTCGAGGTGCTCGAGCATATCAACACAGCGGAAGCGCGCGCCCTTTTGGAGAAATGGAGCCAGGGAGCGCCGGCAGCGCGGCAAACCCAGGAGGCGCGTGCGGGGCTTGAACGATTAACGCGGCGGGCGTCGGTTCGGTGAATCGGGGCGAATAATTGGACGCTTCGATGTCTGCGCGCCTTGTATAAGGATAGGAGCCAATTCTTCTTACACGAGGCGCGATTCATGGCCGCTATTCCTCTTCATTCCGTGCTCGATCACCTGCGGCGACAACACAACATCGCCACAGCAGTCCAGCGCAGCGACCGCGATCTGCTGCGCAAGTTCGTGACTAACAACGATCAGGGTGCTTTTGAAATCGTGGTGACGCGGCACGCACCGTTGGTATGGGGCGTCTGCCGGCGCATCCTCGGCCATCATCAGGATGCCGAGGATGCTTTCCAGGCGACGTTCCTGATCTTGGCGCGGCGGGCCGGCTCGATACGGTGGCGATCGAGCGTCGGCGGTTGGCTGCACACGGTCGCTCAGCGCCTGGCCGTGCGTGCGCGCCGGCAAGCCGAGCAGCGACGCCTCGTTGAACGTGAGGCGAGCCGAACCCCGGCCGGTGATTCCTCGCTGCGAGACCTGGCGGCGGTCGTCGATGAGGAATTGCGTCGATTGCCGGCGAAGTATCGTGACCCGTTATTGTTGCACTATCTGGAGGGCGCGACGGCAGAGGCGGCGGCGCGGCAGTTGGGCGTGAGCCGCGGCACGTTTTACAATCGCCTGACGCATGGCCGTGAGCTGCTTCGCGGCTGTTTGAGCCGTCAAGGTTTGTCACTGGCCGCACCGCTATTGGCCGCCGCCCTGACAGCCGAGGCGGAGGCCGCATCTCCTTCCTTGATCCAGGCGACCATCCGCGGCGTAATGGGGACCGTTCCGGAGCGCGTGGCAGCGCTGGTTGCCGAAGTGCTGGGTATCACGACGGTCACAAAATTGAAAATCGGCCTGGCGCTGGGCCTGCTGCTGGGAATGGCCGGCGGCGGTGTGGCGATGTTAACGCCGGGAGCGCCGATCGCTCCGATTGTGCAGACCGAGCATCCGGCCGAGCCGCCCGAAGCGAACAAGAAATCCGTGCGGCGCGTGGATCGGGACGGCGATCCGCTGCCGCAAGGAGCTGTGGCGCGATTGGGCACGCGGCGCTTTCGCATTGAATTCCAACAGGCATCGGAGTTGACCTTCGCCCCCGATGGCAAAACGCTTGCCGTCGCGTCGCCGGTCGGATTGTACCTTTTCGACGCGGCTACCGGCATACGAATGAAATCGCCTCGTCCGCTTAACACGAGTTTTTGGCAAGTGGCATTTTCCCCGGATAGCAAGCAACTGCTGGTGGCCGCCCAAAGACTCAACCCCCTCCCGTGGAAAACAGCAGTGCAGATCTGGGACGTGGCCGGTGGACGAAAGACAACCGAGGTAGAGCTAGAACACATACTCCGTCTGGGTTGGACGACGGAAGGACAACCGATGGTTGCCTGTGAGAGCAAGGGCGAGATCATCCTTCTGGACATAGCGACCGGTCAGAAGCGATCCTTCTCAGCGAAGGACCTGTCGAACGACATTTTCTCCCATTCTGCCGTGGGGAGAAGCGTTCTCGCTGCCGCCGGCAATGCAAAGAATATCGTTCATGTCTGGGACATAAGCAGCGGCAAAGAAAGATGGACGCTCAAGACCTGGGGTGTTTTTTCTACGATTCACAGCCTGGTTCTCTCTCCCGATGAGCAGTGGCTGGCTTCACTGACCAGAGGCGCCGCCGACGAAAGTACCATGCAATTGTGGGATCTGACTACCGGCAAGGCCAAGCGTATCGCCAGCGGCGATCAGCAGCAGCTGTCGTCCGTCGCTTTCACGGCGGACAGCAAAACACTGGCTACAATTGGCCGCCAGGATGTCCGTTTCTGGGACACGGCCAGCGGCCGAGAGCGCGGCCGCCTCAAGGGAGAAGGCCGGTCGTTCAATCCCTCCGCGGTTTCGTTCACGCCGGACGGAAAGACGCTGGCCGTGATGGAGGATGTCTGCGGCGCCATCCACTTATGGGATGTAGCCACGGGCGAATGCAAGCCCGAACCCGAGGGACATTCCACAAGCTGGTTCCGTCCACCGGCGTTCTCGCCGGACGGAGAGCGCGTGGCAACCAGCGGCAGTATGGATGGCACGATCCGCGTTTGGGAGACGGCGTCCGGCCGCCAGCTTTCGCTGCTGCGTCGCTCGCCGAGTACGGTGCTCGATTGCGCCTTTTCGGCCGACAGACGGACACTGGTGTCTTGCTGGGACGATAGGGTGCTTCTCTCCGATGCCGCTACCGGCCGCGAGTTGAATGTCCTGGAAGCTAACGATTGGAGGCGGCTGGACCAGCGTCCGAACTTGCGCATGCACGTATCCAGCGACGGCCGAAAAGCGATCGTCCTCCGCCATGGGAAGCGATCGGCATCGGGAGGCGTGGGCGGGGCAGCCGGGGGCGGGCCGTTCACGAGTGATTGGCTGATGACCTGCTGGGATACGAGCACGCGAAAGCAATTATTTCAACGCCAACTTGCATATCAAGGCAGCGAGCGGGAGCTTGCGGTCTCGCCGGACGCCACGCTCTTTGCCTTGCCCGGGTCGATGCGCGAACCAATGCGCCTGGTAGATGTGGAGACTGAAGAACGTTTATTGACTTTCCCGATCCACAAAAGGCGCGATCATCCGCTGGCCTTCTCGGCGGACGGACGATTGCTGCTCTCCCACGCCCTTCCTCTGGCGCCGCCGCTTGCGCGCGGCTTTACCCGAACGCTGCATCTGTGGGAGATGCTGACGGCGAGCGAGTTGCTGGCCTCGCCGATCCCCATCGCTTCGCACGAGGCCGCCATTTCCGCCGATGGCCGCCTGCTGGCCGCGATCTCTCCACAAAGAGAAATCCTCTTGTGGGACCTCAAAACGGACAAAGAATTGCATCGTTTCAAGGACTTCGGCTCTGGGGTAAGTTCGTTGGTTTTCTCGCCGGACAGCCGCCGCCTTGTTTCCTGCTTGTACGACTCTACGCTCTTGGTGTGGGACGTGCCGCCGCTGGATTCCGAACCGGCCGGCAAGCTCGGTGCTGACAAGGTGACTCAAGCATGGTCCGACCTTGCCGGCCCGGATGCCGCGCGCGCCTTTCGCGCACGTTGGACTTTGGTGTCCGCGCCGGAGCAAGCGATTTCCTTATTGAGGAAACATCTGCATCCTGCTCAATCCGCTGAGCCGCAACGCCTTCGCCGACTCTTGGCCGATCTCCAGAGCGAACAGTTCGACGTGCGTGAAAAAGCTCAGAAGGAGTTGGAAGCTCTCGGGGATGTGGCCGAGCCAGCACTACGGAAGACGTTGGCAAGCAAGCCGGCACTGGAGGTGCGCCGCCGCGTGGAGGCGGTGCTGGAACGCCTGCGCGGTCCAGTGACGCGGCCGGAGCTGTTGCAATCGCTGCGGGCCGTGGCGGTTCTCGAAGGCATCGGTACACCCGAAGCGCGGCGGCTGCTGGAAGTATTGGTCAAAGGTGCTCCCGAAGCGCGGCTGACAAGCGAAGCGAATACGTCGCTTCAACGCCTGGAGCGGCGTGGCGCCGGCAAGTGAATGGGAAAAAAGTGTGCGCGCGACAAGGCGACGGGACACAATAAGGAAAGAGAGCCTTTGTGTCCTCCCGTGAGGAGCCTGCCATGTCCGCGCATGCTCGATCCCTGCTGTCCCATCTACATCGCCTGGCTGCGCCGTCGGCTGCTGGTACTACGCTCCTCGCACGCTGGAGCGAACAGCGTGATCAACAAGCGTTCGCATCGCTGATGGCTCGGCATGGGCCGATGGTCCTCGGCGTCTGTCGCCGTCTCTTGGGCGACGTGCATGAGGCCGAGGACGTGTTTCAGGCCGTGTTCCTCGTGCTCGCTCGCCGGGCGTCACGAGTGCGCCAGCCGGAGGCACTGGCCGGCTTTCTCCATACCATCGCCGTGCGATTGGCACGCAAGGCCCGAGCGGAAAAACAACGGCGACAGAGGGTAGAGACGAGTTCAGTGGTGCCGGAGCCGGTTGATCCTCGGCCGCATCCTTTGGATGTTCTCAGCGGCCGGGAATTGCTGGCAGTGCTCGATGAAGAGATCGCGCGTTTGCCGGAGCGCTACCGCTTGCCGCTGGTGTTGTGCCTCTTGCAGGGAAGGACGGTCGAGGAAGCGGCACGGCAGCTGGACTGGAGCAATGGCTCGCTGCGCGGGCGACTGACACGCGGCCGCGATCGATTGCGCCGGCGGCTGGTGCGGCGTGGATTGGATCTGTCGGTTGGGGCCGTCGCCCTACTGTCTCCGATAGCAGTGCCCGAGAAATTGCTGGCCGATTCATTGTGCCATCTTAACGGATCTGTCCCTGCAGCGATTAGCGCTCTTGCCAGTGGGATACTACCGGCGTTGAAGCTGAGAATCATCGGCTTGGCTCTAGTCCTCCTAACGGCCGTGGGGCTAGGGACGGTGTTGTCCTTTCTTCCCTTCCCCATTGCCGAGAAAGCCGCTCCTTCTACCCCAGCTGCACCGCCGGCGCAAGCCAAGGACGAGCCGCGCCGCGATCGTTATGGCGATCCGCTGCCGCCAGGGGCCATCGCTCGCTTGGGAACTCAACGGTGGCGCGCCAGCGGCGACGTGGAGACGCTAGCGTTCACCCCGGATGGCCAAACGGTCCTTGCGGTGTCGCCAGCGGGGAACCCGCTGGCGGATTCCCCGCCGCCAAACGGTCTATGCTTGTTCGATGTGGTTAGTGGGAAACGGATAAGGTACATCCGTCCCCCCAGCACGTTCTTTGGACGCGTCGCTTTGTCGGCCGATGGAAAGCGGCTGGCGGCCGCTTGCATGTTCTGGCCCGACGATGATCGCCGCAAGGACGTGGTGCAAATCCTGGAGCTGCCCAGTGGGCGGAAGCTAAGAGAATTCGATGTAAAATTGTACTCGGACAGCTTGCCGTGGCTCGGCTGGTCGGCGGATGGTCATCTCTTGGCCGCCAACTTGGGCAAAGGCGAGATGCTTCTGCACGACCTGGACACCGGACGTGAGCGGCGCTTTCCCGCCAAAGACTTGCCGGGACTCGATCGAGATTGGGTTTGCAATTGTGTGGTGGGGAAAAACATTTTGGCCGCCAGTGACGAAAAGGCGGCGATCCACGTCTGGGACCTGGCCGACGGCGAGAAACGATATGTCCTCAAGAGCGGTGGCTCCGTCGTTCGCAATCTGGCGCTCTCGGCGAATGGGCGCTGGCTGGCCTCGCTGGCTCAGGATCCCGCTGGCTCTTATTGCGTTCGCTTATGGGATACAGCGACAGGCGAAGCCGTGCATCGTATCGCGTCGGAGCAAAAGTCGATGGACGGAGTCATCTTCTCTCCCGATGGCAAGACGCTGGCCACGGTAGGCTGGTATGAGGTTTGTTTTTGGGACGTGGCTACCGGCCGTACGCTTGGCCGGGCCAAGGGGGAGGGGCGGCACTTTGGCCCCGCGGTTGCGTTTTCACCGGATGGCAAAACGCTGGCCGGATCGGAGCGCTACAGCCCAGCGATCTATCTCTGGGATGTGCCCAGCGGGACGATGAAGCCCCAAGCCCAAGGGCACACGAATCGCCCGCATCCCCCGTCGTTTTCGCCCGATGGCAAGCGGGTGGCAACGAGCAGCGGAACCATTTTCATCTGGGATCCAGAGACCGGCGAGCCGCGACTTCGCGTTCACCGTAGCGGAGGGGATCCGATCAGGGAGCTGGGCTACTGCGCCTTCTCTGCGGATGGCCGGACGCTGTATTCGCTTTTCGAGAACCAGTTGATTTTCTTCGATGCGGTCAGCGGAAGGGAGCTGCACGCTCTGAAAATGGAAGATTCCCATCAGCCAAAGCCGCCGCCGCTCGGCTTGAGCCTGCACCTTTCCGATGACCGCGCCCGACTCATCGCGGTCAGTCTCCTCGAGACTCGTAATCATGAGCTACTGGTGAGCGGATGGGACACCACCACGCGCAAACAATTGTTCCGCTACAGACATCCCTGGATTGATTTCGGGTACGCCTTTTCGGCGGATGGCCGCATGCTGGCCCTGTCTTCTCATCGCACGCCAAAGGGACATGCCAGTGGGCCAATGCGGCTACAAGATGCAGAGACCGGCGAACTGTTGTTAAGCTTTCCCGCCTTGGAAGGGCAGACCTGGCCACTTGCTTTCTCGCCCGATGGCCGCTTGCTCGCCTCAATCAACTTCAATTGGGAACGGAAAGACAAGAAGGGCGACCCCGCCGGTGCGACGGGGCGCGCTCTTCACTTGTGGGAGATGATGACCGCGACCGAGGTATTGGCGCTGCCATTGGAAGTCCCGGATCAAGATCGAACTGCCTTTTCTCCGGACGGTCGAGTGTTGGCCCTGACTGCTCCTGGGGGAGACCTTCTCTTGTGGGACCTACGAAGAGGGAAAAAGCTGCGTCGTTTCAAGGGCTTCGATGCGCAAATCACCTCGCTGGGTTTCTCGCCCGATGGCCGTCGGCTCGTCTCCGGCCTGTCCGATTCGACCTTGCTCGTATGGGATGTCGGCACGCCTCCAACTGCGCCTGTTGAGAAACTGGGAGCGGATGGCATCGCCAAGGCATGGATCGAACTCGGCGGCGTCGACGCTCGGCGCGCTTTCCGAGCTCGTGGGAAACTAGCGTCTGCGCCGGAGGAAGCGATTGCGTTGTTGAAGAAGCAACTTCATCCTGAGAAGGCGCCCGATCCGAAATGCCTCCGCCGATTGCTGGCCGATCTTGAGAGCGAACATTTCGATACGCGCGAGAAAGCCCAGAAGGACCTGGAGGATCTCGGCGACCTGGCCGAATCGGCGCTGCGGCAGACGTTGACGAACAAGCCGACATTGGAAGTGCGTCGCCGCGTGCAGGCGCTCTTGGAACGTTTGCGCGGCCCGGTGACGCGGCCGGAGCTGTTGCAATCGCTGCGGGCCGTGGCGGTGCTGGAGGACATTGGCACTTCCGAGGCGCGGCGGCTGCTGACGGAATTATCGAAAGGTGCTCCCGAAGCTCGCCTGACGCGCGAAGCCAGGGAATCGCTTCGCCGTCTCGATTTACGAAACATATCCGCCCATAATACTCAAGGAGGCAAGTAGAGAGTTAAACAACAAGACTCTGCCTTGAGGCAAAGCTTGTTGATGTGGGCATGGAACATGATTTCCTGGAAACTGCCGTTCGACAAGGGCGATATTCTTTTGACGCCGCAATGGGCGAGCTTCAACCCCGTGCTGCAAGCAGTCATCCTCGCGGCCGTGTGTCTGACTCCCCTGATGCTCGTGTTGTGGCTGTATCGCTATGAAACGCGGCTTGTCGCGCGCGCATCTGCCGTTGGCTTGCTGTGCCTCCGCATGACTGTGCTGGCTCTCTTGCTTATCCTCGTGTGCTTGCAGCCCATCTACGGCCGAACGCGTACGGATAGCCTGCCGGGCTACATTCTTGTGGCTGTGGATCGCTCGGCAAGCATGGATGTGGTCGATCGGCAACGACCGGCCGTCGAGAAACTCCGCCTCGCTCGCGCCCTCAAACTGACAGGTGGCATCTGCACCGCCGAGCAACTCGATGATTGGATCAAGGATTACGAGCGCTCCAGGTCGGAGCTTGGCAATGAAGATGCGTCGCCACAATGGGTGAAATCGAATGAGCCGCGCGAAGCGGAGAAGCGGGCTGCACATAACAAACTATGCGCCCGCGTTGATGAACTGACGCGCGGACAGATTGCCGAACGCATCCTGAATGCCGATGGCGTGCGATTGCTGCGTGCGTTAACGGCGAAACACGAGATCGAGCTGCTTGGCTTCCATCAGGAAGCGTGGGAGATGAAGCCGAATCAGCTTGAAGAATTATTCCGTCCCCCCGCCGACAAGAGCGCGGCAGCCTTCACCGATCTTCGTCTGCCGCTGGTGCGGGCCATCGAGCGTTCCGCGCCGGGACAGAGCAAGGTTCTCGGAATCGTTCTTCTGACCGACGGCCAGCACAACACCGGTGAGCCGCCGACGACCAAGGCGGGGGAATTGGGCGAACGACATGTGCCGATCTATCCCATCGCCCTGGGATCGCACCGGCCGCCGCCGGATGCGGCGATGCTGTCCGTGCAAGCGCCCAATGCAGTGTTCAAGGATGTCGATACCGTCGTCGAAGCGACCTTCAAAATCACCGGCCTGCCGGCCCAGGATTTTCGTATCGACCTGCAGCGCACGGGTAGAGCCGGCAAAAAAAAGCTGGCCGAGCGCATCGTGCATCACCAGGGCAAGGACCGCACCTATACGGAGAGATTTCCGGTGCGCATGGATGAAACCGGCATGCAAGCCTTGTCGGCCACCGTTCAGCCGGTCAATCCCGCCACCAAGGAAATTCACGCCGGTAACAATAGCCGCTCTACGACCGTCAGCGTCGCCGACGACAAAGCGAATGTCTTGCTCATCGATGGCGAGGCGCGCTGGGAGTACCACTATCTTGCCACCGCCTTAAAACGCGACCGGACCCTGAAAGTCGAAAGCGTCGTTTTTCATCAACCGCGTCTCAACGAGAATATCCGACCTGATGAGTCGAAAAAGATCGGCCTGCCGCGCCAACAGTTACCTGCCGGCGCCAACGGTTTGGCCGAGTTCGATTGCATCATCCTCGGAGATGTCGCGGTCGAGCAACTGCCGCTTGCGGAACGGCAGCGTTTGGAGAGATACGTAACCGAACGCGGTGGAACACTGGTGATCCTGGCCGGGAAGCGTTCCATGCCGCTGGCTTACCCAGAGACCGAAGCCAACGGCGAGACCGATCCGCTTCGGAAGCTGTTGCCAATCGAGTCTCCGCGCGTCGTCGCGCCGATCGAGGGATTCTCCGTTGAGTTGACCCCGGCCGGCAAGGAAACGAAATTCCTGGAGATGGATGCGGATTCGGTCAAAAACGCCTCCATCTGGCAAGGGCTGCCGCGGCACTACTGGGCCGTCGTCGGCAAGGCCAAGCCGGGTGCGACGACGCTGGCCAACGTCCGCCAACCACCTTCCGCCAGCCGCCAGCCGTCGGAAATGATGACGGATAGCGGGCTGATCGTGACACAGAATTACGGATTTGGCCGGGTGCTTTTCGTCGGGCTTGATAGTACCTGGCGTTGGCGCTACCGAGTGGGGGATGCCTACCATCACGCTTTCTGGGGCGCGGCAATTCGCTGGGCGGCATCGGATAAGCCGCTGATGACCGGCAACGATTACGTCCGCTTCGGCACATCGCAGCCCATCTATTCGCGCGATGAAGAGGTCAAAATCGTCGCCCATCTCAACGAAGAGCTAGGACCGATCAAGCCGAATTTGCTGGCTGCGGCACGCATCATGAAATCGGGCAAAAATGGTGAGCAGGAGAAGACGGTCGCTCTGGTGCCGCTGAGCCGGCGCGCGGCACAGCCGCGCGCGCTGGAGGGGCGGATTCGCGGTTTGTCGCCGGGTGAGTACGCCATCATGCTGGATATGCCCGATTACGCGGACAAGCTGCTGGCGAAGGCGGGACCGCCGGGTAAGCCCAATTCCGGCGAGCCGGGCAAACCGATGCGGGCGCCCTTCACGGTCCGACCGCCCGACAGCAAGGAGATGCTCGTTTTGGAGACGCGCTGGCCGCTCTTGGAGGAGATCGCGGCCAAGAGCGGCGGCAAAGTTTTCACTCCCGAAGATGCCGGTGAATTGGTGGATCTGCTTATCCATCAATCCGTGCCCTACAGCGAACGCTTCGAGCAGAAACTGTGGCAGTGGTGGGTAGTGCTGGCGCTGGTGCTGGCGTTTTTGACTATCGAATGGGCTGGTCGGAAGTTGGCGGGACTGCCGTGAACCGCTCACGCAAGCTCGGTAGGACAGTGCCGGACACGCCGAATCAATCGGCAGCTGTTATTCAAATCGACATTGCGGATCTGCCCAACGAGTGGACAGCGCCCGACGATGAGGTACAGTCCTAGCGTGGACCGAATCTTCGCGGTCCAGCCGCCACGTCGATTCGCAACCATCCGAGACGATCAGCGCCATGTCTCTGTCTTTACGTGCCCTGGTCCTGGCTGTTGGAATGGCGGCGGTTGGTTGCGCCTCGATCCGCTCTCGTTCCGCCGACAACCGTCCGTCGCCGACTCCAGCTCCGAATCGACCGGCACAACCGGATCGTACGCCTTCTCCGGACCTCCATGCCGTCCGCGAGGAGTATGATGTGGTATATGGCCACGCCGGCGGCGAGGATTTGCAGCTCGATCTCTTCACTCCCAAGGATGCAACCGGGCCGTTCCCAGCCGTAGTAATTCTCCACGGCGGCGGGTGGTCCAAAGGCTCTCACGAGTATTTCCGTCCCCTGGCCGGCGCCTTCGCCGCGCGCGGCTATGTCGCTGCCTCGGTGGGCTATCGCCTGGCGCCGCGGCACAAGTTCCCGGCTCAGATCCAGGACGTGAAGTGCGCCGTGCGCTGGCTCCGCGCCAATGCCCAACGCTGCCAGGTCGATAGCGACCGCATCGCTGCGCTGGGTTTCTCGGCCGGCGGGCATCTTGCGTTGCTATTGGGTGTGACGGAAGCGAAGGATGGGCTAGAAGGCGACGGCGGAAATCTGGACCAATCCAGCCGGGTTCAGGCCGTCATCAACATCTCCGGCCCAACGGACCTGACGCGCCCCGAATGGTCCGATTTCACACGGGCGGCTTTCTTCGACCTCCTCGGCGGCAGCCGAGATCAGATTCCGGATGTCTACCGTTTGGCGTCGCCGACGGTCTACATCCATCGCGGCGGCCCCCCGGTACTCACGATCCACGGAACCGCCGATCCGGTCGTCCCCTACGAGCAGGCCCAACTGCTTCACTCCACCCTCCGCAAAGCGAAAGTCAGCTCGCGCCTGGTCCCGCTGCACGGCAAAAACCACGGCGAAGACTGGACTGTCAAAGAGCATCAAAAAGTTGCCACGGCAATTCTGGATTTCTTGAACACCAACTTCCGCCAACGCTGACGCTGTCCGATCTCCCCCTGCTTCCACTTTGTGCAGCCGGCGCGATGCGATATAATTCAGCTATTACCCTCTGATTTTCGCTGTTGGGAATGGCATGAAGATTGTCTATTATCCGCATCCGTCGCTGCGTCATCCGGCCAAGCCGCTGACGGCCATCGATAAGCAGGTCCACTTGGATGCTGGGCGGATGCTCGAATTGATGTATGAACACAAGGGTCTCGGCTTGGCCGCCAACCAAGTCTTCTTGCCCTATCGCATCGTCGTGCTCAATTCGACCGGCGATCCGCAGCAGCGCGATAAGGAGGAAGTGCTGCTCAATCCCGTCGTTCTGGAGCGCAAGGGTACGATCGAGGGCGAAGAGGGCTGCCTGAGCTTCCCCGGCCTGTTCCAAAAGATTCGCCGGGCCAAGACCGTCCGCGTGCAAGCGTACAACCTGCGTGGCGAAGTCATCGACAAAAGCATCAGCGATCTGGAAGCACGGCTGTGGCAACACGAAGTCGATCATCTCGACGGCATTTTGTTCATTGACAAGATGGGCACCATCGGCCGCCTGGCCAGCCGGAACAAGCTCAAGGAATTCGAGCACGACTTCCAGCGTGAACAGGAGAAAGGCGAGATACCCGCGACGGAGCAACTGGAACGCATCCTGAAAGAAAGATCGGAGGCGATGGAAAAGAACGGGTCGCCGCCGCCAGCCGACGTTCTGTAATCCGCAGTTTCTTCGCCAGCCCGCGGCGCCAGCAAGGGAGGGCATGTTAATGCGTCTTGTGATGATGGGCACGGGGCTGTTCGCCGAACCAACCTTCGAAGCGCTCTTGGCCAGCCCGCATTCGGTTGTCGGCCTGGTGACGCAGCCCGACCGTGCGGCCGGCGCGGAGCGCGGCTCGACACGGCAAACCGGGCGAGGCATGAAGACCATCGCTCAGGAACATGGTGTCGCCGTCCTCCAGCCGGAGAGCATCAACACGCCGGAGGGAGTCGCCGCATTGCAGTCGTTGCAGCCGGACTTGCTCGTCGTTGCTGCATATGGCCAGATTCTTTCACGGGATGTGCTCGCCGTGCCGCCGCACGGCGGCATCAACGTCCACGCCTCGCTCTTGCCGAAGTACCGCGGCGCCGCCCCGATCGCGTGGGCCATCTATCATGGGGAGACGCAAACCGGTGTCACGATCATCAAAATGTCGGTTTCTCTCGATGCCGGCGATATGCTCGCGCAGGAAGCAATCGAGATTAAGCCCGACGAGACGGCTGGCGAAGTCGAGGCACGGCTAGCGCCGATGGGAGCGAAATTGGCACTCCAGGTGATCCAGCAGCTCCAGAACGGCACGGTGCAGGGTCGCAAGCAAGATCCCAGTTTGGTGACGAAGGCACCGAAATTGAAGAAGGAGCACGGGCTAATCGATTGGAATCGCACATATGAAGAGGTTTGCAATCAAATCCGGGCCATGCAGCCGTGGCCGACTGCATACACTTTTCTGCATCGGCAAGGACAATCACCATTGCGTCTGATTATCACGAAAGCTGTTCCCTATCCTGTGCGTTATGATCCATCCGTTCCACAGGGTTCAATCATCATCGAGCCGGGTATGCCAAAATCGCTTCTCGTAACGGCCGGCCTGATTCATCCGGAAGAGCGCAGCGTAATCGAAATCTACGAACTGCAACCAGCTGGCAAACGCCGTATGACGGCCGAAGAGTTTCTACGCGGCAATAAGCCGCAAGCCGGCGACCGTTTCGGCCCGGAGACGCCATGAAGCGTGCACTGCCGACTTTTCGCGGACATCAACATAATGCCCGAAGTCTCGCCCTCCAGATTTTACTCGTTTGCCGCAAACACGACGCCTTTGTTCAGGAAATCCTTGATCGCCAGCTCGCCTTGCACGCGCTCTCTGCTGCCGACCGCCGCCTGGTCACGCAACTGGTATACGGCGTCCTTCGTCGCCGCGGCACGTTGCGGGCGCTGTTAGAACCGCTGGTGAATCGTGCTCCCCATAAAGTCGAACCGTGGCTCTGGGATGCGCTTTATCTGGGAGCTTGCCAGCTTTCCTTGCTCACGCACATCCCCGCCCATGCCGCAGTGCATGAAACCGTAGAACTGGCCGTCTCCTTCGGCCGGCCCGGCGCACGCGGCTTTCTCAATGGCATCCTCCGCCGCGTATCTGAACTCCTGACCGATGAGCGCACGAGCACCGCCGCCGCCAATGCGTTGCCGCTGGAACACGGCGAGTATCGCCGCCTGTCTCGTCCGGTGTTCTCCGATCCGGCGGTGCATCCTGAGGAATATCTCGCCGCCGCGTTCAGCCTGCCGGATTGGCTGATTCAACGCTGGATGCCTCGATACGGCGTCGAGGAATGCCAGCGTCTCGGTTTCTGGTTCGCAAGCCCCGCTCCACTGACATTGCGTTGTCAGCCCTTGCGCTGTTCGCGCGAGCAAATGCTCGCGGTGCTGCGCGAAGCAGGCTATGAAGCACAAGCCGGCGATCATCCGCAGGCGATTCGGCTACACGAAGCCGGACCAATTCGCGAATTGCCCGGCTACGCCGAAGGTTGGTTCAGTGTGCAAGACGACTCGGCCATGCGTGTCGCCTCAGCGCTGGCTCCAGAATCGGGCGAAACCGTCCTCGATCTCTGCGCCGCGCCCGGCGGCAAGACAACACACCTCGCCGAGCTGATGGGCAACACCGGCCGCATTATCGCTTGCGATGTGGACGAACAGCGTTTGCAAACCGTGGCCGGCCTGGCCCAACGTCTGGGATTAACAATCCTCGAGCCGTACCGCTTGCGACGCGACGATGGTGCGGACATACCGATTGGCCCCTTCGATCGCGTGCTGGTGGATGTGCCGTGCAGCAACACAGGCGTCCTCGGCAAGCGGCCCGAAGCACGCTGGCGCCTGCGTCCAGGTGATTTGCAGCACCTGGTCGATCTGCAAACCCGCCTTCTTCGGCTGGCGATGGAGCGCATCCGGCCCGGCGGCGTCGTCGTTTACTCGACGTGCAGCATCGAGCCGGAGGAGAATCGGCAGGTTGTTGAGAATTCGCTGGAAGAGAACCCGAATGTTCGGCTGGAAGCGACTGCTGATGCTATTCCCGGTCGGCCGGCAGACGGAGGATTCTGGGCACGCCTACGATGCAATGGGTAAACGGAAGCAGAAGCCAAGTGAAGATCGGTATAATAGGGAAATGGGTCAAACTGGTTTCTAGGAGACATTATGGCGATCAAGCCGGTTGTCCGGTACATGCTGCTATGCGATGACTGGTGGTTGAATCCCGAAAACAATCGTCGGATAGTTATTATCGGTCTGCTGAGCAACATTCATGCGATGGAAGAGCCGCCCTATCCATTGTTTTACAGGGAGATGTGCGTTTTCCTGGCTCTCACCGAGGGACGTGGACAGAGAGCAGGCAAGATTGTCTGTGTCTGGGCAGAGGACGGGAAAAAGATATTCGAAACACGTGAAAGGGCGATCTCGTTTGGGGATGATCCCTTGGAGGTAGTTGGCGTTCCGTTCCGGATTCGAGATTGCTCGTTCCCTTGAGCGGGCGTTTACAGCGTACAGTTCTGGTACGAGGGCGAATTGGTCGAAGAACGCCCTTTGAGATTGAGGTGAAGTATGGCCGCGCCAGCAGAGAACGAACGGTTTCGCGTGTTGGACGATTTTGTGTGTAATGCGATCCTGGCTGCGGAGGTTCCGCTTGCAGACCCGTCTAAACAGGCTGGGAATGAAGGACTTCGGCTCGTTGAAGAACTTGTCTTCGAGGCAGGAGGCGACACAGCGGCAAAAGAGAACGTGGAGGAGAAGCAAAGCGGTACTCTCTCTGACCTGCAACGTCAACGGCTTGAAGGGATTTCTCGCGTTGGAAAAACGATATTTCACAAGATCAAAGGCGGAGATGGCCATCATCGCATGGGGATTGTCGAGGACGAAGTGTACGTCTTGGTTAATGACTACAAGCACGTAATTCAGAAGATCAAGATCGAGGACGGTGCCTACTGGGACGGTAGCCATTATGCGTACCGCACGGGCTATTACACCTATGATGCGAAACGAGAACGAATCGTTTGGGGGCAATATATGCAGTTTCTAACTGAACAAGAGTACAAGGAATTGCTCTCGAAAGCACGAGCAAAAGGATGGGCAATTTTTTGACCACTTCCAATGAGCTACTCCATCTATCCTGCCTTTTTCGCATAATCGCGCTAAAGCGCGAAGATCTCCTTTAAGTGATTGCTTCCTCTGTCCGATGATTCCTCGATAGAGGACATTCCCGTCGAGATGGAGGCAGCGAGCCATGACGACGGCTTTTTGGGGATCCGAACAGCTCTTCGGCAAACCCTGTGGGGAGCAACAAAGGAATACAGCCTCCGATTCGCCGCAGATCTTGCTCCGCCGGCTCACGCTACTGCTGCTTGCCACGGGCGTCCTTTGGCGCCTCGTGCGCTATCTGTTGCGTTTCCCGATATGGGATGATGAAGCGTTTATTTGTCTGAATTTCCTGGAGCTGGACTACCTGGGCCTGACACACGGGCTGCGCAATTGCCAGGTGGCTCCGCTTCTGTTTCTGTGGGGGGAATTGACTTCGCTGCGTCTATTCGGTCCCTCGGAACTATCGATGCGCCTGTTGCCGTTCGTTGCCGGGATGGCGTCGTTGTTTTTGTTCTGGCGCTTGGCACGGGCGACGCTTCCGCCCCTGGCGCGGACAATTGCCGTGGGCTTCTTGGCCGTGGCCATCTGGCCGGTATCGATGGGAGCCTTCACCAAGCCCTATGCGCTTGATCTCTTGATGTCGCTCTTGCTGCTCTTGCCTGCCGTCCGCTGGCTCTATCAACCGCAGCAATTGCGATGGCCGATCCTCCTCACCCTGGCGACGCCTTTGGCCCTATTCAGCTCCTATCCCGCTGTCTTCGTGGCCGGCTCGGTCGGCCTTGCTCTCTCGGCGATGGCGTGGCGGCAGGGGTGGAAGACGAGATTTCTGTGGATCGTTTACAACGGTGTATTGCTCATCTCTTTCTGGGGGCACTTCGAGATCGCGGGCCAGAGCCAACTCCACTCGCCGGACAAAGACGCGACGACCGAACAAGGCATGCAGGATTTCTGGTCAGAGGGCTTCCCACCGTCATCGCCCGTTGCACTGATCAAGTGGCTAATCCTCGCGCACACGGGGCAAATGATGGCTTTCCCGATCGGCGCGCAAGACGGCGGCAGCGCGCTAACGACGCTTCTCTGCCTGGTCGGGGGCTGGCACTTTTGGACCTCGCGCCGCCGCGCACTCATGGTCCTATGCCTCGCGCCGTTCGGACTGGGATTGCTCGCCGCCGTGCTGCATCGCTATCCCTACGGCGCTTCATGCCGGCTTTGTCAGCATCTCGCTCCCGCCATATGTCTTAGCGCCGGAATGGGAGCAGCCGTCCTCCTGGAGCGAATCCGCACCGCATCCCTGCGACGCCGTTGGATCATCGGCATCTGCTTCATGCTCGTGTTTATCGGTGTCTGCGGCATGGTCCGCGATGTGGTCCACCCCTACCGTACCCAGGAAGCATTGTGGACACGACAAGTCATGAAAGCCCTTGATGCCGAGACGCACTCCCGTGCTCTCATCGTCGTGCTGAATAAACCGGAAGACATGGATTCACTGTTCCGCTGGTATCTGGAGCAATACGGCGATCGCGTTTCCTGGTCTGGCCGGATCGATTGGCAGAAAGCCAGGGAGAGCGGGGAGTTATTCTGCTTGCACTACGACTACCACAGATTGAGCAGCCCGGAGCAAATGCCGCTCGCCCCGACGCGCGAATCGATGAACCTCCCCATCGGGGCAATCGTTCGTCCCGATGCGGATCAGCAAGGGTGGGTTCTGGTAGGAGGTGTCACCGATAGCAGCGTACCGCCTGATTGGCGCTTCCCCGTTAAGCATCTACATCAGATGCGTTTTGTGCTAAAAGGCTCGGCCAGCGAAGGGAGGCCGAGAACCGTGGCATCGAGATGAGAAGTCGCTGGAGGAAAAGTTATATCCGTCCCTGCCAGACGCTCGGATCGCGTTTGCCATGGAAGACAGCGAGGACTAATATCTGGGTTGCCTCAACGCGGTAGAGGATGCTGTAAGGAAAGCGACGGACGATTGCTCTGCGTACATCCTGAAGCACCGTGCCGTGGAGAAGTGGATTGGCTGAAATGCGGTCAAAGACTCGCTGCACCTCCGCGGCGAAATCGATCCCAAGTCCCGGGCGCTGAGCCTCATACCAATCGAAAGCCTCATCGAAATCGGTCTGTGCCTCAGTGCGCAGAACGATTGGCAGGTTCATCGCCTCGCCCTCGCCAGCGCCCACGCTTTCACTTCTTCCCAAGGGATGACGTTCGTAGGGTCGGCAGCATGAGCCGCGAGACGTCGCTCCAGTTCACTTCGCTGAGCTTCCGTGAGTGGAAGTTGCGCCGCCTCGGCCGCTATGCTGTCCCAGATTTCTTGCACCAAAGCCAGGCGGTCTTCGATACTCATCTGGTCGATTCCAAGGTCTTTCATCGTCAGAGCCATCGGAACTCCTCCGTCGAACCGAGCGACAGATAGTAGGATAATCGATCAAAGTATGGGAACGAAATACCAGAAGGAAACTCGAATGGAGTGGAGTAATCATTCATGCCAACCGCAGGCGAACTCATCCGCTTACTGCATTTACAACCATTGCCACGCGAGGGCGGCTGGTATCGAGAGACCTATCGCTCGTCGCTGCAACTACCGGCAGAGGCA
>Ga0209062_1001776_pt1 | contig 33770 bp, 25 predicted proteins | sample Coa_R2_2_FD_187158 | JGI IMG/M metagenome (GOLD analysis project Ga0209062, IMG submission 187158) | Surface soil microbial communities from Centralia Pennsylvania, which are recovering from an underground coalmine fire - Coalmine... | ecosystem: Environmental > Terrestrial > Soil > Unclassified...
TGGTCGTCGTCAGTCGCACCGCCTCGCGTTTGAACTCGTCCGTGAAACGCCTTTGCTTGTTCCCGCTCATAGCCACCTCCTCTATCCTTCATAGGGGATGGCTCTCCACTTTTGCAGGGCAAGTCCACCCGACTACGGGCAGGCCGAGCGCACTGCGAAGGGCGTTACCGTGCCGCTCGTAATCCACCGCAGCAACGTCGGCCCGCTTCTTCGTGTCGGCTATCAGCAGCGCCATATAGACCGATGCATGCGAGAACCAGACGCGGACGACGACATAGCTAAGCTCGAACGTCATCAGCACGGCCATCATCAACCATGAGAAGTGCTGGGCGGCCTCGCCGAAGCGGGGATCTTCGTATACTTCCTGCAGGGCGAGATAGCTCATCAAGGCATCATTGCGGTCGGGGACGAGCTTGCTCTTTCTTTCCTCGTCGATCTGCGCCGCTTCCCCGGCGAAGGCCGTCTCGGCCGCCCGCAGCGCCGCCATTGCGGCGTCGAGCTTCGCTTGGGCCGCCGTGAGCCGCGTTTCGTAGATTTCGATATCGGACGCCGCCTTGGCGAGGTCGGAATCGGCGGCGAGCTTGCGGGCCTGCGCTTCGCGGTATTTCGAGCCTGCCCCGGCCTTGTATCCCGGAGCGCCTTTCAACTCGCGGTCGGCCTCGATCTGGTAGGCTTCCGCGCGCTGGCTTGCCGTTGCGCGCAATTGCCGGGCGGCGTCGAGCACGCGGGTCATTTCCGCCACGCTAGCGGTCAGTCGCTGGACATCGGCTTCGAGCGAACCGAAGCGCAGCGTGCGATGCTCGCGGATACGTTCGGCGTATTGCTCCTCGATCTGGCGGTTCTTGCCTCGCACGTCCGCGTCTAACTGGGTCTTTATCGCGTCGTGAAACATTGCCATCGACGCGCCGGTCGAAGTGGCCGTTGACAGAATAACCGTCATGGCAAGACGCATACCGAGACGCGCGTGAACCTGCCAGCCGCGGTGTCCGCCGGGCTGTCGCAGAACGCCTGTCAGCCGCCAGTCGGCGGCACCGATAGCCTGGTCAACGAGGAAGATGAAGAATCCGGCCAGCGCGCCGAACGCGCAGGCGAGCGGCCAAGAAAGGAACTGCGCCCAGAAGCAGGTCCAAGCGAGGCCGGTAACTCCGGCGACCACCGAGAGCAACAACGCCTCGCTGACCACCGCGAAATGGTCCTGACGCGGCGCTTGCGCGAGGATTTCCGGGTTGCTACGCACCAGCACGCAGGCGATGCGCACGAGCCGGGAGAGATTTGCGAGTGACTGGTTCATGGCGATATTTCCATAGAGCTTTGCGTGAGACAATCAGGGTTCATCGAGGCAGGCGATCAGCCGAGGGACCGTGGACAGGCGCTCGGTGTAGCGGCGTCCGTCCAGACCGACCGCGATCAGGTGAAATTCCTCCGGCTGCGAATCGATGATGGCGACCATCCCGCCTTCGAGCGCGACGCGGTGCGCCTCATGGCGTAGCGGCGCCTCGATGAAAGCTTCGCTGGCGCGCGTGATGCGCCAGCGAAACGCGACTTCCGTGCCCGGCGCGCCGGATTGAACCGGCTGCTCGATAGCGAAACGCGGCTTCGCGATCTTTACCCGCACGGTGCGCGTCTCGACCGTCTTGGCATGCTGCCCCTGAGCGATCAGGCGCAGCAGGATCAGCCCTTCGCGCGAAGGATTCAGTGTGAACGCACCCGAAGATGCGCCGGCATGTTCCGTGCGCTCGCTGCCCGCTTCGATCTGCAATCCGACCGAAACCGCTTCAGGCGCTTCCCAGACGATCGTGAGGCTGTCGCCCACGCTGGCCTGCGGCGCGACATCGATCTTGGCGAACTTTGGCGGGAGAGCTTGCGGCTTAACGCGCAAGGTGTGAACGGCGGGCCGCGCTCCAGAATCCTGCCGCGGCTCCAGCGTGAGCGAGACAACCAGCTCCGCCGCTGTCAAAGGTGTAACGGCGATTTCCGCGTTCGGTGGTATATCGCCATTGAACAATTCCTCGCGGTCCTGCCTGACGGTGAGCGAGGCGCTTTCCGCGTGGCGGCTTTTAATTTGCAGGACATTGGAAATACCGACCACCGGCTGTTGTGCGAAAGCGCAGCGGACAAGGCGGGGACAGGCCGCTGCGAAGCGCAGCATCCGCCCCGCGTCCAGCATCGATCCATTTGCACCGGTTACCTTGATCACGACACAATCCTTTTTAGTAATGGAGCGTCATCACGCCGTCTTTGATTTCGATGGAACGAAACTGCTTGAGCCACGTCATGCCGAGCAGCGACTCGTCGAGTTCGCCGCCGTTCACCAGCGCCGGAACGCCTGTCAGGGTGTGAGAGCCGACCGTCAGCGTGCCGATCGTTACTGCCGCGCTTTTCACGGGACCGTTCGCCGTCGAGGTCGTAACATCGAAGCGAAGCGCGCCGGCGTTCAGGCGGCTGGCGTCCGCCTTCGTGAGGACGATGTTCGTGGCCCCGGAGTCGATCAGGAATTCGAGCGGCACGCCGTCTGCCGTACCCTTGACGACATAATGCCCGCGTGAGTCCGTCTTGATCCTGATGACGCGATCGGACCGTTCGTTTTCGTGCCCCGGCACGAGAATTGGTGCGAGGAACGGGACAAAGCGAGTCAGTCCGACGGCGAGCGCTTCTCCGGGGGCGGTCCCGGCGAGCAGAGCGCCGGACAGACCGAGTCCGGCTGCCGCCGAGATGCACACCACAAACGGCGCGCGCCGCGGCCTCTTTGTTTCCCGGATCAGTACGTAGGGCGTCATCGCCGTCTCCTTGGCCGTTCGCAATCAACTGTTTGTCTTGCGAAAGCTAGGACGCGGAGCTGGGCGGTTTCCTCGCGCGAACCTCGCAGGGGGCGTGAGTACGCCTAAATGCCGGACTCGAACTTGCCCGCGAAAAAGCGATAGTGCGGGCCGCTCGCATCGAAATACTCCACCCTTTGCAGGATCATCGGATCGTATCCGGCCCAAATCACGAGCTGCCGCTTGAGCCGGTCGCTGCGCGAGAAATGACGGCTCACCTCGTCCGGCGTCAGCAGGTCGTACATCTCCATCGCTGAATTCCGGCCCGACAGGCCCGACTGCGCTTGGTCGGGGCCGACTTCGCCCTGCCGCGCCACTTCGATGCGCGTCTTGCCAAGACGGCGCGAGACGTATTCCAGCGTCTTGAGATCGTTGTTACCGAAGGACTGGAGGATGCCGGCGTTGCCGGCAAACGTCTCCCACCGCTCTTTGTACAGGGCTTCGCCCTGTCCCCAATCCTGCAGCACGACCCACAGTTTGACCCCGAAAGAGGCGATCTGCCCGGCGGCGTCCTCCAACTGGCGCATGTGGCCGAGAATCGGAAATTCGTCCAAGCAGACCAGCACGGGCGCGGGCGGCACGGTTTTCTCGCGTTCCATCGCGTCGAGGAGCTGGTTGACAAAGATGCGCAGCCAGCGGCTGCAAAGGCCCATGCGGCTTGCGGGCAGGCAGAGATAGACGCTGACGCCGCGCGGATCGCGCTTCAGGTCCGCCAGATCGAAATCATGCCCCGCGAGCACGCGGCGCATGCCGGAATAGTCCAGGAATTTCGTATGGCGGCGCACGGTCGAAAGCACGCCCGCGCGTTCGTTCGACCCTTTCTCGTAGAAATCGCGCGCCGCGCCTTCGAGCGCCCCGGCGAGGTCTTCGGTTCTTATGTCCTTGGCGAACTTGCCAGCGTTCTCCAGCATTTCCTTTTCGAGCAGGAACAGCGGCTCTTCGTCCTCATCGACGAGGACGGTGTTTTCCTTCACGAGAGCCGTACGGATCAGCTCGCGCACGGTTAAAAGATTGCGCCGCCCCTCGTAGCGCGAATCCGTCGCCACATGGAGGGTCACACCTTCGATGAAATTCTTCGCGCTTTCATCCCAATGCGGGTCTTTCTCGTTTCCGGTACGCACGACAAGCGCATCGGCGATCATGCCCGCGTCCTCGATAATGGTAGGGCTGCCGATTTTGAGGACCGCCATCGGGTTATAGGATTTTCTCAAGTGCGCGATGTGGGGCGAGGCATAGTCGAAGGGATCGAGGACATGCACCTTCTGGCCGAGGGCCGCCCGCCGCGCCGCGGTGATGTTGGCGAGCTCGGCTTTAGGGTCCGTCGCGAGCACGCTGGCTCGATAGAAGAGAAGGTTATTGATGAGCGTGACCGACTTGCCCGCGCGCGATCCGGCGACGGTCAGGACGTGGCGGTTATCCTCAATTCCGACGAGCTTGGAGCCGAGCGCGCCGATGAGGATCTTTCCGCCGGGATCGCGCGGGTCGTATTCGAGCACCTTGCGCTCCGCGATCACGTCGGGCGACTGCCAGCGCGCCTGCGGCGCGGTCTGTTGCTTGAGGTAGCGCGTGCTCAGGCCGCGCGGTATGTCGCGTGTGAAATCGTCAAAGAACGCGGTCATCGCGGCATCTCCGTTTGCCGCCTTCCTCTGGCGGTACACGGCGAATGTCGTCTGCCTGTCGCGCTCAATTCCTCGCGCTGACCTTGCACCGGCGCTTTGCGCGAGCCTTTAGAAATCTTGTCGTTTAGGCACCGTCGCGCGGGACGTGCTGACCTGCCTGTCTCGCGCCGCCTTGGCGACTGCCGAATGGGCTTGCTTTGGATGCCATTGCCAAAACCCAAGGCGATGGTTTGCGCCGTTCATCGGCCACGGCTTCTACGTCCTTTGTCGGTCAGGACTGGCTTTCAATCGCAGCCTTTATGCCAAGAAGCCCTTATCAGATCGGCGGGGATGCCTCCGGCGGCGTGTCCTTCGCCGGCCCGCTCCATTCGGCCCAAGTGGGCCTCCCGTGTTGGCGGACACGTCCCCGGCGCTCCGATGCCGGGCGGGCAAGGCTGGAATGAGCCAGTCCGCAACAAAGGAGAAATCCCATGACTACGACGAACACGAAAACCGAAACCACCGCCCGCGGCAACGGCAAGGCCAAGCTGCCGACCCATGTCGCCAAGGTGCGTCACGGCTACGGCAAGAAGGCCACCTACGAGCGCATCGGGGTTGCCTGGACGAACGATGACGGCTCGCTCTACGTGAAGCTGTCCGGCACGCAGGTGGTCAGCGCACTCACGCTCTACGCGATCGAGGACAAGGAAGCCGCCGCTGCCGATACACCGGCCCCGACCGAGGAAGGCGAGGCCGCAAACGAAGAGGCGGGGGAATAACCCCCGCCTCGAAGGCGTTTTCATACTTGCGACAAGGCGCGGGCCGTGAGGTCCGCGCCGCATTTTTTCATTCCTCTTCGGCAATCGGCATTCGATACAGCCTGCACCCAAATTTGTCAGTACACGTACTATTACTGTAGAATTCTGAAATGCGAATCGATCAAGAAAAGGAAAAAATATGAGCGCCAAAACCGCAGATAAATTGCAATCCATGATAAACGCAAAGACCGCCGGAAAATTGCAGTCCATGATAGACGGCAGCCGTAACAATGCCGATCTGGAGGAGCGCAAGGTCATTGCGCTGGAGACGATTGCGGAGGCGCTGATCGCAATTGTTGCGAAGGGCAAGCCGTAGAATCTCGGCACAAAAAACGCCAGCGCCGCAGGAGCGGAGCTGGCGTCAGGTAGTCTATTCGTATTCGCCGCCTTTATGCTTCTTCTTCGGCAGTCGGGGTTATGTCGATGAAACCCTTCGGAACGGGCGCCTCGGCAACCATCGGCACCATATGCTCGCCGCACGCCAGCTTCGCGTCGTGCTTGGCCCACGCTTTTTGATCGCCTTCAGGGCAGACGTATTTGACGCGCTTGCCGCTCTTGCTCTCTCCGTTTGCCTCCGCTCTGGCCTCGGCGCTCACGTCGGGTTGCTCCGTCCACGATAACGCAAAACCCTTGGCGAGCATCTTCCTCACAACACGGTCGAAGGCGTTATCGGGGACGATAATATGGTCCATGGCATCGCCGACTTCCGCACCGCCTTCCGTGCCCGTAGCGCTCGGTTGCAGTCCGATCGCCTTCATCTTCTCCGCCCATTCGCTGTTGTGATAGCGCCCGCGTCCCGGCTTGCCGAAATGATGCTGCCACAGATGGACCATTTCATGGGCGAGGGTAGCGAGAACTTCCTCAACGGGACGGCTGCGAAAATGGGAAGGATTGAGGGCGATTTCGTCGGTCAGAGTGCCGTCGTTACGCCCGAACCTGTTGCCGCTGAAATACCCATACGTGCGCTTGCGGCGTTGCAGCGTGATAAGACAATTCGGGAGCGTGTTGTCGAACAGCGCGCGGTTGAAAGTCTCGTAGGCTTGCTGGAGGGGATCGTAGGTTTCTCTTGTCGGTCTGGCGACCGGTAGATTGTTCGTGTCGGACATCGGAGTTCTCCATCTCTCTCCGCCCGATTCCGCCCCACTCTGGAATGTGCATCACAAAATTGGGATGTTCACTACACGGAGCATTAGTGACTTGTCGGGCGTCAAGGTGAAGATGGAGCAAACGGATTCGTCTTTTCCTCGCGTGAACCTCGCGTTACTCTTCGCAATGCACATCACAAAATCTCGTCAGGAAGTTTGTGGTGCTCATCCGGTTTTAAGACTCTTCCCGTACAATCGAAGTATGGGCACACGGCAACCGTTAGCGACTGGTACAAGGTGTGCGCGGTAATACCGCGCGCACCTTGAGGGGGCTTGCGCAGCCCCCGTGTGACCCCCTGCGTCAACCCCTAAGCTCACGCGCCGTTTGGCGACGCGCTTGCTAAGGGGTTGGGTCGGCCGGCGCGGGCATCGAGCCCTTGCCGGCCGAGCGCAACGCGTGCCGTTGCGCATTACGCGCCCGTAGGCGCGTTGGGGAGACTTCGGCTCTCCCCTGACCCCCATCGAATTAAGGGCTCCACCGCAGCCCCTAATAACCGGCGTCCGGGGCTATTCGCGCCCCGAGACCTGCGACCGATGTTTCGACATCGGCTTCGACTCCGGGAGACTTCGGCTCTCCCTTGGGTAACCCATCGACCGGGGCAGGCGCGGCCCCGAGACCCGCGAGGTTCGCGCGAGGATCGTGCGAGGCGGCTGGCTGATTGACGCGCCTAGCTTTGACGGCATGGCAAAGAAGGATGAACGAGAACGGCCTTTCTCCTATCGCCCGCCCGCAGGCGGGGGCGCAAAGCTGCGCGCCGACCTGAAGGCGAAAGGGATCTCGTTCAATGCCTACGTCACCAGCCTGATCTATGGCCGGCCACTGCCGCGGGGCGCGCGCACGCCACCTGCAGAAAAGCAGATGCTGGCGCAAATCCTGTCCCGCTCCGGCGCGATCCGGGACGCTCTGGCCGAGGCGGTCCGCGTTGCGGGCGGCGATGCGCGCACGGCGGAGGCGGCAGAAGCGGCGCAGAAGGAACTGGAGATCATCGCCGCCGCCGTCATGAAGATATTGGAGCGCGGGCCATGATCCCGTTCGGCAGCCAGCGCGGCAACGGTCCCGACGACCTCGGCCCGCACGTCCAGAACACGCTCGACAACCTCGAAGTCGAACTCATGGAGGTTCGCGGTTCGGTCGCGCGCGATGTCGATGGCTGGATGCGCGAAGTTGAGGTGCAGGCGTTCGCGCTCACCAAATGCACGAACTATCTCTACAGCCTCTCCATCAATCCGGACGAGCGCGGTCAGGGCCGTTGGACGCGTGAGATGTATTTCGATTACATCGAACGCACCGAGCAGCGCCTTGGTCTGACCGGCCAGCCCCGCGTCATCGTCCGGCACGTCAAGCCCAACGAGCAGGGCATCCCGCGCGAGCACTACCACGCCATCTGGTCGCGCATCGACGCGGAGCATCACCGCGCAATCCATATGTTCCGCGACCACGAAACCCTGATGATGGTCACGCGCGAGTTCGCACGCGATCATGGCCTGCGCCTTCCCGAAGGCTACGACAAGCAGAAGGTGGTCGAGCGTAAGCGTCGCGAATATCAGATGACCTGGCACGACAAGTGGCAGGAGGACCGGGGCGGCCTGCCGCTTGAAGCGCGCAAGGCGGAGATTACGGCCGCATGGGAGCGGCGCGACACCGCCCGGTCTTTCGTCCGTGCCCTTGAAGATATGGGCTATACGCTGGCCACCGGCCGGCGCGATTACGTGCTGGTCGATATGCACGGCTTCCAGAAAAGCCTGCCCAAGCTCATCGACGACAAGAAGGTCCGCATCCAGCAAGTGCGTGAATTCCTCGGCAAGGACTTCCCGAAGGACTCCCTGCCGAGCGTCGAAGAAGCGCTGGCGCTCGCCAAAGTCCATCGCGCGGCGCGGGAACTGTTCGAGAAAAATGAAGAACGTGCCGCGCGCGAGGCGAGGGAGAAACAACGCCGTGACGAGTTGCAGCGCCAGCAGCAGCCGCGCCGTCAGGCATTAGAGGGCGAGGCAAAGGCTCTAGCCGAACACCAGCGGCAGGCCCGACAGGAATTTGGCGCGCGACAGTGGGGCGAGCGGGCGGCATTGCGGCAAAGCTATTTACAGGAGAGCCTGCGCATCAAAATCGAGCGCGCCGCCAACAAGCCGAAGGGACTTGCCGGCTTTCTTGGCCGCATCAGCGGCGTCGAGTTGATAACGAAAACGATCCACCGCTACCGCGACTCCGTGCGCCATCGGGAATTTCTCGCCCGCAAGCAGGAGCTGGCCGAGCGCCAGAAGCGCGAGGCGCAGGAGCATCTTCGCGCGCAGGAGCTTCAAAAGTTGACCATGCAGCGTCGCATGAAGGCGCTGGAGCTGGTCGAGCAGCGCGAGCGCAAGTCGCTAGAGACGAAGCTGCTGAAGGACCGCCGGATCGAGGAGCGGGAGCGCTCGGGCCGTCAGCCACACGAGAAGGCGCGCGAGCCGCATGCGGACCTGTTCAACAAGGCGGCGGAAAAGCCGATCGACCTGACGGCTGAATTCGAGAAGGCGTCGGGTTCGGAAAGTGCCGGCGGCGAATCGGCGGGCGATTCGGCCGAGGCGCCGGCGCCCGAATCGGAGATCAAGGTGCAACGCCGGAAACGGACGCGGGAACGGTCCGAGGAGCCGGAGCGCACATCCCAGCGGGCCGACCGCGACCATGACGGACCGTCACCGGATGACCGGCCGCGCCGGCGGCGGGATAGGGATTTCGACCGGGGGCGATAATCGAAGCTGATTACGTCAATACCTCCTCCCGCAGATTCCTCTGCGATTTTCTCCAATTTTCCTTATAATTCCCCAGGGTGTTGAGTCCGGGCGGGGCATGGCCAACGAAATTCTGACCATCCGTGAGGTGGCGGAGCTTCTCAAGATCAATGAGAAGACCGCCTACAAGCTGGCCTCGGCGGGCAAGATTCCAGGGTTCAAGGTCGGCGGATCGTGGCGCTTCGAGCGACAGGAAATCGCGAACTGGATAAAGCGCAAGGTGGAAGAACAACAAAGGGGCAACCGGGGGTGACAATTCAGTACGCCAAATCAGGCGCCCGTAGGCTGGGCGAACGGCATCCGGCCCCTATCCTTGCCGATGCGAAGAGGGGGCGCGCGCAGCGATGACGACGCCAGCCAGCCCGTTCTTCGAGCAGCCTATTCTCAATTCCCCCTACGAGGAACCGACCCGGCACCATCCGCTGGATGCGGAAGGACAGCCACTTAACGAGCCGCCGCGCGACGGGCGGCGCAAATCTGAACTCATTACGCCCGTTCCGAAGCCGCGCAAAAAGAAGCGCAAGAACGCCAGCAAGGATCAGGGCAGCCTCGATCTGCAAAACGATGACGGGCTTTCGACCGAGGAACAGGAATACAACCCGACCCCGATCATCAACGAGATTCGCAGCCATGTCGGCGAATGGCGGCGCTCGAACCCTGCCGTATGGGGCGTGACGCCCGCCACGGCGCGCCTCCTCAACTATTGGCGCAGCTATCAATTTCAGGGGGTGCGCCCGTTCTTCTGTCAGGTGGAGGCGGTCGAGACCGTCATCTGGCTGACGGAAGTTGCGCGAAACAAAAAGCAATATGCCCATATCTGGGAGCACGTCCTGGGGGCCAACGAACAAGCCAACCCCGAATTGCTCCGCCTTGCAATGAAGATGGCGACCGGCGCGGGCAAGACCACCGTCATGGCCATGTTGATCGCATGGCAAACTGTGAATGCCGTGCGCGCGCCCACCAGCACCAATTTCTCGCGCGGCTTTCTGGTCATCGCCCCGGGCATCACGATCAAGGACCGCCTGCGCGTCCTGCTGCCCAGCGACATCGAAAGCTATTACCGCGCCCGCGAACTCGTTCCCAGCGACATGCTGGACGACATCAACAAAGCCGAGATCGTCATCACCAACTTCCACGCGCTTGCGCTCAAGGACATTCTGGAAGTTAACAAGGTCGGCCGCTCGCTTCTGCAAGGCCGTCACGCGCCTATTGCCACCAAGGAAACCGAAGGTCAGATGGTTCGGCGCGTCGCCGAAGAACTTATGGGCTTAAAAAATATCGTCGTCATCAACGATGAAGCCCACCATTGCTACCGCGAAAAGCCGGACAACGAGGACATCGACGAACTCAAGGGTGACGACAAGAAGGAAGCTGTTTCCGAGAACGAGGCCGCACGGCTCTGGATCAGTGGCATCGAAATGTTCAAGCACAAGCTGGGGGTTCGTGCCGTTTACGACCTCTCCGCCACGCCGTTCTTCCTGCGTGGTTCCGGCTATGCCGAAGGCACACTCTTTCCATGGACGATCAGCGACTTTTCGCTGATGGACGCCATCGAATGCGGCATCGTCAAGCTCCCGCGCGTCCCCACCGCGGATAATATCCCTGAAGCGGATGTGCCGGTGTTCCGCGACCTGTGGGAGCACATCCGTGACGAGATGCCGAAGAAGGGGCGCGGCAAGGGTCAGGGCGATCTCAATCCCGCTGAGATTCCCCCGAAACTACAGACCGCGCTTGTCGCTCTCTACAACCACTACGCTGAGACTTTTGAGAAATGGCGAAAGTCCGGCATCGACACGCCGCCGGTGTTCATTGTCGTCTGCAACAACACCTCCACATCAAAGCTCGTCTATGAATGGATTTCCGGCTGGCAGCGGCCCGTCGCCGAGGACAGTGAGGAACTGCGCACTGTCCACCATGGCCATCTTTCGCTGTTCAGCAATTTCGACGAGCACGGAAACCGCCTTGCTCGTCCCAACACGCTACTGATCGACAGCAAGCAGCTTGAATCGGGCGAAGCGCTTGACGACGATTTCCGGCGCGCCGCCGCCCTTGAGATCGAACAATACAAGCGCGAGATCGCGCAGCGTTCCGGCGCGGGCGAAGTCGGGGAATTGGCCGACTCCGACCTGCTGCGCGAGGTTATGAACACGGTCGGCAAAAAGGGTCGGCTTGGCGAACAGGTGCGCTGCGTCGTGTCCGTCGCCATGCTAACCGAGGGCTGGGACACCAACACCGTCACCCATATCCTCGGTGTTCGCGCCTTCGGCACCCAGCTCTTGTGCGAGCAGGTCGTTGGGCGCGGCCTGCGCCGCTATTCCTATGACCTGAACGCCGAAGGACTGTTCAACGTCGAATATGCCGACATCATGGGTATCCCGTTCGACTTCACGGCGAAACCCCAGGTCGCTCCGGTCAATCCCCCCCAAGAAGATGACGCGCGTCGCGGCGGTGCGCGAGCGCGCCGCGCTCGAAATGATCTTCCCGCGCGTAGTCGGCTACCGGATCGACCTGCCCGAAGAAAAGCTGGAAGCCAAATTCACGCCGAATTCAAAACTGGTTCTGACGCCCGACATGGTCGGGCCGGGGCAGACCTTGCTCGAAGGCATCGTCGGGGAAGGCGTCACCCTTACCGTCGCCGAGATGAAGGACAAGCGCCCCAGCACCGTGTCCTACGAATTGGCGAAGTATCTTCTCTATTCCTATTTCAAGGACGCCGACGGCGAGCCAAAGCTGCACCTGTTCTATCAAATCCAGCGCATCGTCCGGCGCTGGATCGACGAAGGCTTTCTTGAGTGCAAGGGCGGCACCGGCCCGTGGATGCTCCAAATCCTCGCCATCGCCGCGCAGGCCGCCGAGCGCATCTATAACGGCATCGCCGCCGCCATCGGGGATGAAGAGCGCATCCGCGCCGTTCTCGATCCCTATAATCCGAAAGGCTCGACTCGTCATGTTGGGTTCATGACGAGCAAAGACCTGTACACGACCAGCCCCGCCAAGAGCCACATCAACTACGTCGTCTGCGACAGCGATTGGGAAGCCGAATTCGCCCGCGCCGCCGAGGATCACCCGCGCGTTCTCTCCTACGTCAAGAATCAGGGCCTCGGCCTTGAGGTGCCGTACAAGGACGGATCGACGGCGCGGTTCTACCAGCCCGACTTCATCGTCAACATCGACGACGGGCGTGGTCCGGACGATCCCCTGCACCTGATCGTCGAGGTCAAGGGCTATCGCCGAGAAAACGTGAAACTCAAATCCGAAACTATGCATCAGAAATGGATCAAAGGTGTGAACAACCTTGGCACCTACGGGCGTTGGGCGTTCGAGGAATTCAACGATGTGTTCGAGATGCAGAAGGAGTTCGCCGCGCTGATCGACCGTGCGGTTGAGGCGAATGGTGACAATGAATTTAAGAAAGCGAGTGGGACATGAGCAGGGGGCCGAAGAAAAAAGCAGGCACGCCGAAACAGGTCGAAACGCTGACGCACACAGAGGCGAAGCGAAAGAACATTCCGACCGCTGAGCTTCAATCCGCTGCGCAGCGGGCGGAAGAAATCGCGCCCTTCAAGCCCGTCGTCTATCCGCGCCGCCATCCCCTTGCATTGGGCGAAACCCGCCCCCGCGATCCCGACCTTGACCCGCAGCTTGTTTGGAAAGGCACGCGCGTTCGTTTGACAGCCGAACAGGTCAAGAAGGCGGCCGAGACCGGCTATATCGATATATCCGATGCCCAACTCACTTGGCGGGGCAAGGATCAGCAGGACTGGTCGGACCTCGTTGTCAACGCGCCGCCGCTCTACATTCAGGAGAAGATTCATCCCAAGGCGATCATCGACGACCTGACGCGCCGCACTAAGGCAAAGCGCGAAGCCGAAAGCGACTTCGCCGACCTATTCCACGACTTCAACGGCATCGACCCCGAGGCCAAGACCGAGTTCTATCAGCACGACCAGAACTGGTCGAACCGCTTCATCCTCGGTGACAGCTTGCAGGTGATGGCGAGTCTCGCCGAGCGTGAGGGCCTGCGCGGGCAGGTGCAGTGCATTTATTTCGATCCACCCTACGGCATCAAATTCAACTCGAATTGGCAGGTGTCAACGCGCTCGCGCGACGTGAAGGACGGTAAGATCGAAGAAATCTCCCGCGAGCCGGAGCAGGTGCGCGCGTTCCGCGATACATGGAAAGACGGTATCCACTCCTATCTCACCTATCTGCGCGACCGCCTGACCGCGATGCGGGACTTGCTGACGGAAAGCGGCAGCATCTTCGTGCAAATCGGTGATGAGCACGTTCATCGCGTTCGCTCCGTCCTTGATGAGATATTTGGCGTAGAAAATTTCATATCGCTCCTAGTTTTCAAAAAAACAGGAGGCCAAAGTGCGAGTGCAATAGCCAATGTTAATGACTTCATTCTCTGGTACTCGAAGCGCCGAGAGGTTCTGAAATCGAGACCATTGTACAGCAAGAAGATTCCGGGCGAGGAAGGAGCCACCAACTATGAGTGGCTTGAAGATGAAAATGGCGTGCGTCGTGCCATGACATCTGCCGAGAAATCCCGTTCCGTTCCTATACCGGAGAATGCAAAGATTTTGCAGCCCTATCCCATGTTCTCCGACGGGCCATCACAGCGAGATAAGCCGCTGATTTGGAGAGGTGCGCAGTACGAACCATCGTCCAACTCTCACTGGAAAACCCACGGCGAAGGATTGCAGAGGGTTGCAAAGGCCGACCGATTTGTCGCGCAGGGAAAGACTCTTCGGTTCATAAATTTTCTCACTGATTACGATGTTACGCCCATCATCAACATCTGGACGGACACGCAAACAAGTGGGTTCAGTTCAGATCGCGTCTATATTGTTCAGACCTTGCCGAGAGTTGTTGAACGCTGCCTATTGATGGCCACCGATCCCGGCGACCTTGTACTTGATCCCACCTGCGGCTCCGGCACCACGGCAACCGTCGCCGAGCAGTGGGGACGCCGCTGGATCACCATCGACACTTCGCGCGTGGCGCTGGCGCTTGCCCGTGCTCGGGTTATGGGCGCGAAATACCCCTATTACCTTTTGGCCGACAGCAAGGAAGGCCGCCAGAAGGAAGGCGAACTGACCGGCAAGCCGCCGATTGATGGTGCGACGCACGGCGACATTCGCCAGGGCTTCGTTTACGACCGCGCGCCGCACATCACGCTGAAATCCATCGCCAACAACACCGAGATCGACGTGATCTGGGAGGAGTTTCAGGTGAAGCTTGAACCGCTGCGCCGCGAACTCAACGCCGCGCTCGGCAAGAAGTGGGAAGAATGGGAAATCCCGCGCGTGGCGATGGACGGATGGTCGGCTAACACCAAAGGGATTCACAAGGCGTGGTGGGAGCAGCGCATCGACCGCCAGAGGAAGATCGACGAGTCGATTGCCAAAAAAGCCGACGTTGAACTTCTCTACGACCGTCCTTATGAAGACAAATCCCGCATCCGTGTTGCGGGGCCGTTAACGGTCGAAAGTCTTTCGCCCCACCGCGTCGTGCCGTCGAGCGAAGGCGAGCTTGTCGAGGAACTGGACGCCGCCGCCGGCAAGCGCAAACGCAAACTGCCCAAAGGCACCGAAGAACTCAACGACTTCACGGCGATGATTCTGGAGCACCTTGAAACCTCGGGTGTCCAGCAGGCCAAGAAAGCCGACCGCATCACCTTCACGTCCATCACCGGCTGGCCAGGTACGTGGATCGCCGCCGAAGGCCGGTTCATGGAGGGAGAGAGCGAAAAACGCACTGCCATCTTCATCGGCCCGGAATTCGGCACGGTCAGCCGCGCCGACCTGACCGCCGCTGCGCGCGAAGCGCTGGATGCGCGCTTCGACGCGCTGATAGCCTGCGGCTTCAACTTCGAGGCCCATACGTCCGAACTCAACAAGCTGGGGCCTTTGCCGATCCTCAAGGCCAAGATGAATCCCGAGCTGCATATGTCCGACGAACTCAAGAACACGGGTGCGGGCAATCTGTTCGTCGTATTCGGCGAACCAGACATCAAATGGGATTTCGACAAGGACGGCGAAATCGTCGTTGAGGTCTTGGGCGTCGATGTGTTCGACCCCAAGACCGGCGAAGTGCGCGCCAGCGGCAAGGACGACATCGCCGCATGGTTCATCGACACAGACTATAACGAGGAAAGCTTCTTCGTCCGGCATGCCTATTTCATGGGCGCGAACGATCCCTACAAATCGCTAAAGATCTCGCTGAAGGCCGAGATCGACGAGGACGCCTGGGCGACCCTCTACCGGGACAAATCGCGCCCGTTCCAGCGCCCCGATACGGGCCGCTTCGCGGTCAAGGTCATCAACCACTTCGGCGACGAGGTGATGAAGGTCTTTGCGGTGTAGGGGAAGTGGCATGATCTTCTGCATCGCCGACAGCTTCCAGAACGCGTTAAGCCGTCTTTCCGCGCAGGAGCAGAAGGCGGTCAAGGAGACTGTTTTCGATTTGCAGATGAACCCCGCCGCGCCGGGGCTTCAATTTCACCGCATCGACAAGTCCAAAGACCCCAATTTCTGGTCGATGCGCGTGAACCGCGACATTCGCCTGATCGTCCATAAGACCGAAGGCAGCTTCCTGATCTGCTACGTCGCCCATCACGACGATGCGTATACATGGGCGGAGCGCCGCCGTATCGAAACCCATCCCAAGACTGGTGCAGCGCAGATCGTGGAGGTCCGCGAGCGCGTTCAAGAGATCGTCGTTCACAAACCTGTGGAGGTGGAGCAGCCCGCAACACCGATCCGCGTCGTCCTGCCGCCGTTGTTCCCCGCCATCACGGACGAAGAACTTCTAAGCTACGGCGTCCCGGTCGATTGGCTTGCCGATGTAAAAGCCGCAACTGAAGATACGATCCTCGATCTCGTCGATCATCTGCCACGCGAAGCTGCGGAAGCATTGCTGGACCTTGCCACTGGGGCAAAGCCGCAGATACCCACCATCACAGCGCCGGAGGTAGTAAGCCCCTTCGAGCATCCCGACGCGCAACGCCGCTTCCGCCTCATGGAGGATGTCGAAGAACTCAAGCGCGCGCTCGATTTCCCCTGGGACCAGTGGACGGTGTTCCTGCATCCCTCGCAGCGGCAGGTAGTGGAACAATCGTTCAGCGGCCCCGCGCGCGTGTCTGGCTCCGCCGGAACTGGCAAGACCGTTGTGGCACTGCATCGCGCCGCGAACATATTGAAACGCGAGCCACAAGCACGCCTGTTGCTCACCACGTTTTCCCTTCCGCTTGCCAACGCGCTTGAGGGCAAGCTGCGCATCCTTACCGGAGAGGATAAGAGCATCGTTCCCCGCGTGACCGTGCTGCCCTTCAAAGGCGTGGCGCACGAATTGTTCACGCTGGCCTTCGGCCATCACCCGAGGGCCGCGACCGAGGATCAGATTCGCGGGGCGCTTAAAGCAGCGGCAAACGAGGCTTCTCTGACCAGCTTCACCCCGCGCTTCCTCACATCGGAATGGCTCAATGTCGTCGATGCGTGGCAATTGCAAAGCCTCGAAGCCTATCAGGAGGTTCCGCGCCTTGGCCGCAAGAACCGCCTTGGCGTCAAACAGCGGGAAAAACTCTGGCCCGTTTTTGTGAGGGCGAGGCAGCTTATCGAGGCGCAAGGGCTTTTGACCTGGCCTTCCATCTTCGGCCGAGTCACCGCGCATTTTGGGCAACGGGCCGACAAGCCCTTCACCCATGCCGTGATCGACGAGGCGCAAGACCTTGGCGTGCCGGAATTGCGGATGCTTGCCGCCATTACGCCGGGCGGCACCAATGCGCTTTTCTTCGCGGGCGACCTCGGCCAGCGCATCTTTCAGGAGCCGTTTTCGTGGAAGGCGCTGGGCGTCGATATTCGCGGGCGCTCGCGCACGCTCAAAGTCAACTATAGAACGTCGCACCAGATCAGGCAGGCCGCCGACCGGCTTCTGCCCAAGATTGTTCAGGACGTTGACGGGAATGAACAGGACCGGCGCGGCACCGTATCTGTGTTCAACGGCCCCGATCCTGAAATCCATATATTCGCCGATGCCGACCGAGAAATTGTAGGTGTGGTCGAGTGGATCAAGCAGTCGGTGGCCGATGGAATCGCGCCTGCCGAAATCGGCATATTCGTGCGTTCTAACGACCAACTCGCTAGGGCGCGCGCCGCCGTGAAAGCCGCCGGCCACACACAGTTGGAACTGTCAGAGCGGCTTGAGCAGCCGCAGGGCCGGATCGCCATTGGCACCATGCACCTTGCCAAGGGGCTAGAATACAAGGCCGTCGCTGTCATGGCCTGCGATGATGACGTATTGCCGTTGCAGGATCGCATCGAAACCGTTGCCGACGAATCGGAACTCGACGAGGTTCACGATACCGAGCGCAACCTGTTCTACGTCGCCTGCACCCGCGCCCGCGACCGGCTGCTTGTCAGCGGCGTCAAACCCGCTTCCGAGTTTTTTGCAGACCTAACCCATGCGCGCCCGCCGACCGCATGACGGAGACCATGGGATCGATGCGCTATTTGTTGAGTAATTCACTTAACCGTTTCAGCAGATCGGCTCGCTTTTGGGGTGCGAGTTTCGACAGATTTCCAAGGCACCAGCGCACGGCAGGGAGATTTTTGGCTTCGGACAGCTAAACCACGATCGTGGGCTGGGGATGAAGTTCCTTTTTTGTTCGCCAGAATCTGCCCTTTCCTGCTATAAGCACTCTCGAACCCTGAGTGCCAGTGCCCCATATGTAGCCGGCGTCAGGACCGAATCTGCCGGATATGGTATCCCATATGAACCAAGCTGTCGTTGCGCGTACCCGTTCCTCACCTGACAAGAAGGCCCGCGCTGGCGCGGGAACGGCTGGCCGCACGGATGCCGGTGCGCCGGCCGATCCGAAGGACGCGCCCAAGCCCGAGCGGCGCCTGGTCTTCATTAGCCACGCCAACCCGGAGGACAACCCCGCCGCCGCGTGGTTCGCCACGCAACTTACGCTGCTCGGCTACGATGTCTGGTGCGATCTCAAGAACACCCATGGCGGCGAGAGCGACTTCTGGCTGAAGGTCCAGCAGAAAATCGAGAACGACGCGGTGAAGTTCGTCTACATCCTGTCGAACACGTCATGCGATTTCGAGAAGAAGAAAGGCATCTACAAAGAGCTGCAAGCGGCTGACAATCTCAAGCGCGATAACTTCATCATTCCCGTTACGATCGAGAAGCTGACGCGCACGCGCCCGATCCTTCTGAACACCAGCATCTATATCGACGGTGAAAACTGGGCAGTCGGCCTGCGCGATCTCGTCGAGCGGCTGAATGAGGACGGCGTGCCCAAGCGCGCCGATATCGATTACGAGAAGGTCGGTTCGTGGTGGCCCGCCGCGTCCGTCGAGCGGATCGTCCGCACCGACACTGCCGACGAACTCGTCAGCAACGTCGTAAGCATTAAGGCGCTGCCGCCCAAGATACATCTTCTCAGGGTCTTCTCCGAAGGCAATCCGCTAACCGGTCACGAGCGGCTGCGCGGCGCGTTGCCGAACAGCCCAGCCTTTTCCGCTCACGGCGATTACGCCATCACCTTCGCGGCCCCGTCCGATCTGTCACCGCTCATAACCGGCCTCGATATCGTAACCGCCCACGCGCCCATCACCAGCGACTTCCTCGCGTCCGGGCATCCGGAGTCGGACATCGCGCCCGACACCGCGCGCAACATCGTCACCTATCTTGTCGGGCAGGCGTGGGACGGGTTTCTGGCGTCAAAGAACCTGTCGGCGAAAACTTCGCCGCGCCGGCGTCCGATCTGGTATCTGCGCGATGCGCAGTTGCCTAAGAATCGCGCGAGCGTCTCCGAAGCCGGAAAACGCGCCGTCTCCATCCAGCTTGTCGGCACCGTCCAGCATTTCAGGAAGACCTATCGCTGGCATTTCGGCATCTATCCGACCGTCGATCTGCGCGTGAATAACGGCATCATCCTCAGCCCGAAGGCCGTCATTTCCTTGCCGCGCAAGCGCTCCGAGTTGGGCGCCGCACTCGATGAAACGGAGGCAACGCCATATCTGGTCGATGACAAGAAAGTCCTGAAAGCCCTCAACTGGTGGAACAAGGAATGGCGCCAAAAGCTGCTCGCCATGCTGTCCTGGCTGAGCGACGGCCAGCCTGAAATCGTGATCCCGGTCGGCCATCAGCAGATCGTGGTGGCGAGCGAGCCGCAAACCCACACAGCCAGCAAGTCCTTCGCCGACATGACGGACGACGATGTGGTGAACAAGACAATGGAGGCCCTCCGTGAGCGCGCTCCTTCATCTTGAAGAACCGACGCTGCGGTTCGCCCACAAGCAGGACCTGGCGCATCCCAAGGACGGGCTTACGCTGTTCGGACCCTATGCGCAGGCGCAGGGAAGCCTGCGGTTCGGTATCATCGGCACCAAATCCGGCATCGCGCTCTTCAATCGCTGGTTAGAGCGCGTGAACAAATACATGCCGGCTTATCAGGGCTCGCGCTTCCGCCGCCGGAAGGACTCCGAGCACGGCAAGCTCGCGCATCAATATTATCCGGGCTTCCAGTCAGCGTTCCGCATCCTGTGGGACACCAAACCGGAAAATGTCTGCGAAATCCCCGATGACGCGCTGACCAAGGCGCTGGAAATCTACGACCGCAACACCCGTGTCTCCAGCGTGGTCAAGGTCTACGCCAAGCGCCTCATCAAGCTGAATTACGGCAGCGAACACGGCAAACCGGACCTCTGGTTAGTCATCATCCCGCGGGACGTATTCACCTATTGCCGGCCACTTTCGGATGCGCCGGAAAACTATCAGCCGGGAACCAAACCCGAGGACGCCGCGCAGTTCGATATGTTCGTAGGAAAGGACGACGCCGACAGCTTTCTGGAAGAGTACGAAGAAGCGCTTAAGTTCAAGCCGGACTTTCACAATCAGCTCAAGGCGCGCCTGCTCAAACACCAGATCATCACGCAAATCCTGCAGGAGGACACGCTCAGCGGCTGCCTGAAGAATCCCGATGAGATGCCAGCGCGCGACATGGAAGACCCGGCAACCACGACTTGGAATCTCACCACGTCGATCTTCTACAAGACCCGCCGCCGTCCCTGGATACTCTCCGATCCGCGCGAGGGCGTCTGCTATATCGGCCTTGTCTTCAAACGGCTGAACAATGTCGAAGGGGCGAACAACGCCTGCTGCGGCGCCCAGATGTTCTTGGAGGATGGCAACGGCATGGTGTTCAAGGGCGTGCTTGGCCCTTGGTACTCCGAGGATACGAAGGAGTGTCACCTCGACAAGGCCAAGGCCGGCAAGCTGCTCGAAAAGGCCATCGCATCCTATGCCGGTGAACACGGTGGCAAGCCGCCGAGCGCAATCTTTATTCACGGGCGTGTTCGGTTCAACAAAGATGAATGGGAAGGCTTCACGGAAGTTGCCAAGAAACACGGCGTCCGCGTCACGGGCGTCCGCATCAGCAAGGTGAATAACGGCATCAAGCTGTTCCGGCGTGGTGACAAGCCGGTCATGCGCGGCACCGCGTGGAAGGTGTCAGATACGAAGGCGTATCTCTGGACGACAGGATTTACGCCGCGCCTGAACACCTATCCCGGCTGGAATGTCCCCAACCCGCTCGATGTTGAAATCTGCAACGCCGACGGCGAAATCCGCATCGAGACGGTCCTTCAGGACATCATGCGCCTGACCAAGCTCAATTATAACAACTGCAAATTCGCCGACGGCCTTCCCATTACATTGAAGTTCGCCAGTAAGGTCGGCGATATCCTGACAACCCTGCCGCTGGAACGCGGCAAGGGTGAAAATGACGACGATGATGAAAATGAAACGCCGCTCCCATTCTGGCATTACATTTAGGCGCGCTCGCTGCGAGCCGTGGAGGGACGCGGCCAGCGCTCCGCGCTCGGCATTACCGCCATGAAGCTTTCGTGGCTTCAACCTCTCAAGAAGCTCGCGGAAGACAAGCGGCTCATCATAATCCGCTTTGACGAAGCAGAATGGCAAAGCCTGAATGATTCTCGACGCGGCGTTCACGAATTTACGGTTGCCCGAGCGCACGGCCTTTTTCAGGGCATTGGTACGCCGGCGCCATGCCTGCTGGTCGGAACCGATGTACGTGACGAGTTCATGGGCGACGAGGTTGCTTCCAAAGGCCTTTACTTCGGTTTGATAAGTTCGCGCAGCCCGATCACCACACTTGAATCGCGTATCAAGGTGCGCCGCTGCATGCGCATCCAGCCAGACACTGAAGCCGGACTTCGCAAGCTAGTGACGGCGGCGCCTTATTCCAAGAACCTCGCCGACCGTCTCAGGTTCAAGTCCTCTGTTGTAGAATTATCGCCGAAACTGGCCGGCCATTTGATCGAGAGACTTGCTTCAATTCCGGAAAACCACGGCGCTATGCGCGCTGTTGCGGAATCGCTTTCATCGCCTAAGCGCTATCGAAACGCGGCTGCATTGCAAGAGGATGCTGTCCGTACGGCCCTTCACGCATTTGGTCTGACACCGGATGACCAGGCTGAATCACTAGATTTGGTTGAAGGTCGGGAAACCGCTCTTGCTCGCGTCGGCATCATGGAAGATTCGGCAGTCGAACACGATGCGAGGCACGTGCCCGGCTACGACCTTATAGAAAGCCATTTGACCGGGCGCGCCGTGTTCACGAGAAATAACCAGCGCCTTGAAATCTTTACCGCCAACCGCCGCGACCTCGAACATGTCTTCGGTGTCGATCTGATTTATCTGAACGCCACCCGGCAGAATATCGTGATGCTTCAGTACAAGATGCTGGAGGCTACGAAAAAAGGCGATGATACAGATTGGATTTACCGGCCAGATGATAAGCTGGATGAGGAAATAAAGCGCATGCGAAAGTTCGCAGCAGCTCACCCGCCCGCTCAGTACGAGTACAGGCTAAATCCCGCCGTTTTCTACCTCAAGTTCGTCAAGCGTGACGCGATGATCCGCGGCGGAGGCATTATCACGCCGATCGATCATTTCGAGCAGCTTCGCGAAGATCCCGCCTGCCGGGGACCTAGGGGCGCGCTCCGCATTAGTTATGACGGCCTTGATGGCCGTTACATGCGCCAAACTGCGTTTCTCGATTTGATCCGCTCCGGCTATATCGGCGCCCACGCCGAGACCACGCAACACCTCAAAACTCTTATCGAAGCAGTGCTCGCCAACGATAGGGCCGTTGTAGCAGCCGTTCAGACGGGGCCGGCTCCGACCGACGACGACACTGCTGATGACGATGATGAGTAATTTTGGCTTACGCGGTGCGGGAGAGAAGCTCTGCTAGAATTTCCGAAGGAGAATCGCGGTTAGTCATAACAGGCCGCGTCAAGAAGCCATGAGTGCCGATATCGTTAGCCGTCGCCTGCGGCTCATGCTTGCCGACTTCCTTTCATCGAATTCCGTTCTCCGCGAGATCGAAAACGAGTTCCAGGCGGAAGGGATTCCCTACAAGCCGGATCCTGCGCAAAATGTTGGCGGACAGCGTCGGACGTTGGTTCAGGGCTACTACAACGGTCTTGATTTCACTGATGCGCGCGACGCCCGCAAATTCCTGACTGTCCTTTCGGTGTTCATGCGACAGATGGAGCACTACGCGACCAGCACCGGCGAAACACTGACCTTTGATCGCTTTCATGATCAACTACGTCGAGACGGCTTTTCCTACCAGCAAGGCGCGATCACGCCCGTCACAGCGGCGGCGCGGCTGGCGGATGCGAAGGCCATCGCGCAAAGTTTTGACGCCGCCCACATCGGCGAGCAGATACACAGGATCGAGGCTTCGATCGACGCTGATCCAGCGCTGGCAATTGGCACCGCCAAAGAGCTTGTTGAGAGCTGCTTCAAAACGATTCTTGGAGAACGCCGCATCGAGTATGCCAAGAATGATGATTTGCCGCAGCTCGGCCGCAAGGTTTTCAAGGAATTGAAGCTCCTTCCGGATGATGTACCCGATTCAGCCAAGGGCGCCGACACGATCAGACGCCTCTTAAGCAACCTCTCTACGGTCGTTCAGGGGCTTGCGGAAGTACGCAGTCTTTATGGCACGGGGCACGGCAAAGACGGACGTGTACGCGGCGTGAGTCCGCGTCACGCCCGTCTGTGCGTTGGAGCAGCAAGCGCGCTTGTGACTTTTGCGTTCCAGACCCACCTCGAAACAAAAACCAAGAACGGTAGCTGATATGGCAGAGAGTAAATCCGAAAGTCTGCCACGGCGACAGACCGATCCTGCTTGGCTTCAGGATCATTTCCTCAGCACGGGGCACGATGAAAAGACAAGAAATGCCACCGTTACCTTCGTAAAGCGGCACGGCCGTCACTATGCTGTGACCTGCCGCCATGTTGTGGGAGCTCTTAACGATCCGCACATGGTCCCCGGTGCACGGCATCCGACCATCGCGCTCCATGTCGGCACGTCCGTTCTCAACCTCTCTGGGTTCACCGCGCAGGGACTTGTCCTCGGCGTGCAGTCACCAATGGTCGAGACCAAGCACGAAGAGATTGATGTTGCGATCGCGCCAGTGGATGGCGGCTATTGGCACTTACTAACTAACGACAAAGGCAAAGCGCCAATCGACCTCGACGCGTGGCGAGAACCGGACTGGAGCAAGGTTAGATATTGCCTTGCCGCCGGATACCCCGACGAACATAAGGAGAGAGTACCTGCCGGCGAAGGACAAACGTTGGCGAGCCAACTTGTAACGGCGGTAGCCGAAGCAAGCTCGCGGCTGGGCCGCTCGGAACGGCTGATTACCTTATCGAGCGCATTGGATAAACCTCACGGTTTTTTCTTCAGCGGGATGAGTGGCGGCCCCGTATATGCCGTTGAAGGACACGAACAGCGTCAAGTCGAGGATGACGAGTTGTTTCCCATCGGCATTATCTTCGAAGGTTTTCCGAGCAGTGGCAGAACGGATGTGCAGACATCGACTACCACGATTAGCACTTTTCTGACTGACAAAGACTTATTTTTTCGCGCCCTCACGCTGACGCCCGAAATTTTCGACGAGTGGCTGCAAAAAGCATAGCGTTGATCCTTGGCATGCTGGTCTGTCCTGGGGTTGCTAACGGCGGCCTCCCTCGCGCGCGCAAGCCGTCCCAACATCTCCCTGATCGGAGTCTATTTTTGGGCGCATCTGCGTTGCAGACCGGGCTCTAGGCTGCGCCCCGAGTCTTCGTCTCGGCCCACGCGGGTCACGATCCCTTGCGCGAAGTGAAGGCTAAGGGCGGCCTCCCTCGCGCGCTTCACGAAAAATAGCCGGTCTCCCGAGGCTCCGCGCCTTCGGCTTGTGCGCCCGCCGTCGATTTTTCGTTCCGCTTGCTACCCCCGTTCTCGCCGAAGGGCATGGGTGCATGCGCACCCCTTTCTCAAAAGGAAGGAAGAAGGGCCGCGAAGGTCGCGGCTCAAGGTGCATATATAAGGAGTCTCTCATATGAATATGCAATCCGTATCTCTCTCGGCGCTCGAAGCATCGGGCGCAAACCCGCGCCGGAAATTCGACCGCAAGGCTATCGAGGGCCTTGCCGCCAGCATCAGGACGGACGGCCTGTTGCACAACCTTGTCGTCAAGCCCGTGCGCGGCAAGCGCAACCGCTTCGAAATCGTCGTCGGCGAGCGGCGGTTTCAGGCGCTCAAACTTTTGGAGGATCGCGGCGAACTGCCGGAGGATTTCTCCGTCCCGGTGGAAGTCCGCGACGAACTATCCAAGGACGATACGCTGCGCATCGCCACGGTCGAGAACTTGCAGCGTCAGAACATGACGCCGCTGGAGGAAGCGGCGGCGCTGACCAAGCTGGTCCATAAGGGCGTCACCCTTGACGAGGTAGTGGCGCAGACGGGATTGAGCGCGTCCACCATCAAGCGGCGTCTCGCACTCAACCACCTGTGCAAGGACGCCAAGCAAGCCCTCTCTAAAGGACAAATCAGTCTGGCGCAGGCCGAGGCGCTGACCTTGGGCAATGACGAGGCGCAAGCGCGGCTCTTGGAGCAGTTGGCGGATCATGATTACAGCGCAGATGACATTCGCGGCCATCTTCTCGATGACCGTCCGACCGTGGCTCTCGCCATCTTCTCCGCCGAACGCTACACCGGAACCATCACCACCGACCTGTTTGCCGCGAAGGAAGAGTCGTATTTCGATGACGGGGAGCAGTTCTTCAAACTGCAACGCGAAGCCGTCGAGGAATTGCGCAAGCACCACGAAGCCAGCGCCGCGTGGGTGAAGGTGACGGAGGAATACCGGCTTCCCGAGTGGCAGTACCGCAAGGCCAAGAAGAAAGAGAAGGGCGGCGTCGTCATCAATCTCTCGCCGTCCGGCCATGTCGAGGTCCGCGAAAATCTGGTTCCTCACCGGATCGAGAAGCAGACAGCCGAGGCGATTGCGGAGAATCCTATCGCCCCGAAGAAGGTGAAGGCGGCTTACTCGAAGCCGCTCTGCCAGTACATCGCCCATCACAAGACCGCAGCCGTCGCGGAGATTCTCATTTCGTCGCCGCGCGTGGCGCAGGAAGTGATGACCGCGCGGACGCTCAAGGATTTCCGTCCGCACGAGGCGTTCAAGGCGCTGGCGAAAGAAGCCGATCCGCAAGGCGCGTACCGCGTCCTTGAGGAACAGGCCCGCAGCTTCGCGGGCAAACTCGGCTTCACAATCGAGGAAGGGGAGTCCGTGTGGGATCATTTCCCGCCCGCCTTCATCGAAGAACTCGCGCTGTACGAGGCTGTAAGAAGCCTGTGCGATCACGACCTCAGCAGCTTGCAGATTCTTCTCGCCGCTCTTGCCTTCGGTCAGGAGAATTGCGACCGGCTGGATACGGCTGACAGCCTGTTCAATCGCGTGGCGCGTGACCTCGCCGTAGACATGAAGAACCACTGGCGTCCCGATGCCGCGTTCCTCGGCAAGCGCAACCGCGAACAGCTTGTCGCGATTGCGTTGGCGTCCGGCTTTGTGGAAGGCGCGGGCCAGTTGTCCACCTACAAGAAGGCCGATCTGGTCAACGCGCTGGCGCGGTATTTCCAGAGCGCGAAGGCCGAGAGCGAACCCACCGCGCAGCAGCGCAAAGGCCGCGACTGGCTGCCCGAGGCGATGCTGTTCCCTGCCGTCGATCCAAATATGGCAAGGGACGAAATCCTTGACGACGAGAGCGACGATCCTGATAGTGAGTGACCGACCAAACGGCGCAGCCGCCCCCGCAGGCTGCGCCGTTTCATTTTTCGGGAAGCGATATGAACGGGCCGTCCTCGCGACGGCCCGTTCCCGTCTGGAGCTTTGAGGCGGTGCCGCCGGGCGGTATCTCCGACAATATCGCCACGAAATCCCCGATGCGGAATTCGTCGCTCTCGGGCCGCGCCGCCAGAAACGCGGGCAGGCCGTCTTTCAGACCGAGCCGGTAGCTTTTCACATGCCATTTGACCCATTCGGAGTCGCCGGCCAGCGCCGCGAGCTCGCGCGCATCATCGCCGTTCAGCGCAATTGCCCGGACATGCAGAAAGAAGCCGTCACCTAATCGCGTCTCGTAGACATCCTCGTGCAGCACCGCCCACACGGTCAGCGTGCCGCCCGCATCCTCGATGCGCTGGCGCACGGCATCGGCCATCGCGGGCGTGATCTCGGGATCGCCCGGCCTGGCAGGCAAGCCGACATGAAGAATATTGCGTTCGTCGTCCGAAGACATGCACTCGTTCCAGCATTCACGCTGATTATGTCACCGGCAGCACAAAGCGCCAGACGGCAGTTTCAATAACGCCCCCTACCATTTCCGGTAGGCGACTGAATTCAGATCGAATGCGATCATGCAATGCGCGGAATTGCTTGTGAGAGCGTGAAACGGTTAAGGCGTCAACCTGTAACCACAAAATAAATCCGTATACTGATCTTATAGTTCAGGTAGAACAATTCAGTTGGGGGAAATTCATGAAAGCGCGTGCATCAAAAATTACTTTTGTAAGATTGATATTGTCCGCAGCCGCTGTGTTCACAATCTTCATCGCCGGGACGAATCTCGCAGAGGCCAACATCGGAAATCGGTGCGACCCTCTCTATTCAGAAGCGGACACGATCTATTGGAACATTAAGAGCGAAATTCCCTCTAGTGCTCTGCAGCCAAATTGGCGCGCAGTAAATAGGGACATTGCAGAGTCGTTCGAGACCTTGATCACGTCGTATCGTGACATCCCGATCGTGAAAACAACGGAAACAGCAGAAGCAACCGTCGCCGCTCATCCCAAGGCGATCTACATCGACATCAACTATTCCTATGCACCAAAAACTGCTTTCACGACTCAACTGGAGGGGGACGCGTTAGTCGTGTGGATTAAGACGACGCGTATGCTGAAACTTGAAACCGGCGAGATTGCGCCAATAACTAGATCGACCAGAAGCAATATAGCGCTCCTGAAAGCGCCCGAAGATGCAGCTTCAGATGTTGGCCCCTTCAGCTATGGCCTGACGGAGCCGTTAACGCGAGTCAACTGTGACATCCTGAAATACAACACCGTAATGATGTGCTCCGATGTCATAGCCCCTTGGAGAAACAAAGTCGCCGCTCAGAAAGAGCCGGCGTGCCCGATTAGTACAAACGACGGCAACCAAAACAACAATGCATCAACAAACAGCGGGGGCAAACAATGACACAGACACAATTCACCGTGGACGGCATCACATTCATCAACAATTCTGACAAGATCAGTATGATGACAATTGTGGCTGCGTACACGAACATGAAGGAGCATTCCGCAGCGTTTCGGAGTGACATCGCAGCCATTCTGGCAAATGGAGGGACAGTCGAAGTTCTGATAGACGATAACGGCGACCTCAGCGATGCTGAGTGGACGAACGGTGTTGGTTACCAATCAAAGATTCATATTCCGAGCGATGCATTTAATGGGGATTTCTACACCACGGACGGCGACGATTATGAGTTTTCATTTGAGCGCCTTTTAGCGCATGAGATGTTTCATGCCAGGGTCAAAGCGACAGGCGAAACATACGGAGATGAAGAGCAGGCTGCCGTTGATCGCGAAGACCTGATCATGGACCAATTTCTCGGATCTATGAGCCTCTATGAAGCCCACCGCGGCTCACATAGCAACGGCACCGAAAACGATAGCCTAGGGCCCCATAACAACGTCTATTCCCCACCCTCTCCGCGGTCATTCCCCGAATTGTTTAATGATGGCAGAAGTCCGTTCGATAACGCATTCCATTCAACTAGTCCTCTTGTGATTGACCTTAGCTCAGGTCACACGGGCATCGCGCTAACCGAATTTGACCCCGAAACGACAACAACATTCTTTGATATTAAAGGAACCGGATTTGCAACCCAGACTGCATGGACTGGCGATGATACCGGGTTCCTTGTCCACGACGTAAACGAGAACGGAATCATAGATGATGTCACAGAAATGTTTGGTTCCCCGACCGTCGATGGGTTTGCGAAACTATCTATGCTGGATTCCAACCACGATCTGCAGATTGATAGCCGGGATTCCGAGTGGACCTCGCTCCAGGTATGGTTGGATGAGAACGGTGATGCGGTTACGCAGGCCGGAGAATTGCACAGCCTCGCGAGCTTGAATATCGCGAAGATAGACTTGGCGGGAGTTAGCGCATCTACAAGTTCAATCAATGATAACCCTATTAGTCATACCGGAACGGTTACATTTGTTGGCGGGGCTACTGCAGCGATAGCAGACGCGTGGTTTGTCCATGACGCGGCTAATAGCTATTACGATACTGAATACGAGCTTGATATGGATACGTTGCTCATGCCCAATTTGCGTGGCTCTGGCACAATCGCCGATCTCACTATCGCCATGAGTTTAGACAGTGATCTGAAAGGACTTGTGTCTGATTTTGTCGGCGGTCTCACCGTCGATACCTTAACTGATCCGACAAGCCTGAACTCCGTCGTGACAGACATCCTATACAAATGGGCCGGAGTGGAAGAGGTTGACCCTAGCAGCCGGGGTTATCATGTAAATGCTCAGCACCTTGAGTTTCTTGAGGCACTGTATGGGCAGCACTTCTATCAGAACGCCGCGCAATCGGATCAACCATACGAGCAAGCGGGAGCACTACTGGAAGTTTCGTGGAATCTAGCCTTAGCCTCTTTCAAAACATTTCTGGAGTTGCAGGGAGGGTTCGATCTATTCGACGGCACAGCTATCTATAATCCGTGGACGGGCGTGGCGGAGGGGGATAAGACCCTTGATGAAACAGCCGTGACTGATCTTTCCAGCCACGCTCCATCGCCCGGCGCGGAAAACGATGCTTACTGGGTCGAAATCGCAACCTATATCGACAACATCAAGGGCATCGACAATCTGAGCGGCACCGAAGAGGGCTGGCTCGATGACGCGATATACGACACGGATTCGGGACTGACCTGGGCCGATGTAGTCGATATGTACCGTCATGAGAATCCTGGCACGACGGTCGATGGCACGTCGGGCGCTGATTCACTGACCGCGACTTCCGGCGATGACATCATGTACGGCTACGCAGGCGGCGACACTCTGCACGGCGGTTACGGCAACGATGTCATCTACGCCAACCTCTTTAATGACTTCTCCGGCACTGGCGACACGCTGTATGGCGATGGCGGCGACGACATACTGTGGGGCGCGGTTAGCAGCACGTTGTACGGCGGCGATGGAAATGACGAACTTCACGCCGGCACCAGCAGCACCACCCTTAATGGCGGTGCCGGAGGAAATTACCTCTACGGCGGCACAAGCAGCGACACTTATGTGTTCGCAGATGGCAACGATGTGATTCACGAGACCGGGGGAAGCTCGGACCAAATCATCATGCCTGTCGGCATCACATCGGGTGATTTGACGTTCGCGCGAGTCGTCGGCACGAACCCGGCCTATTTCAATGACCTGTTGATAATCGTCGATGACGGGGCGGGTGGCACTATCCAGATCAACGATCACTTTGTCGGCGGGACAACTTATCAGGTTGAAACCATCGTTTTCAGCGATACGAGCACGCTCGACCTAAGCACCATTACCAACGCCGAAACATTCCTGACGAGCGGCAACGATAGCTATTCGCCGGGTCTGAACGTCAACCAGACAGTTCATGGCGGCGCCGGCAGGGATGATATTACGACGGGCAGCGGGGCCGATGTCCTGGACGGAGGAGAGGGCAATGATACCCTCACGGGGGGAACCGGCAACGATACTTACATCGCAAGCCCGGGATTCGACTCGATTTCTGACGGTGGCGGCGCTGATGTTATCGAAATCATCGCCGGGATCACGGCAAGCGATCTTACTTTCTCGCGCCATATCGGCGTATACGGGCCGGATAATGACCTGATCATCAACATTCATGGCCTTGGCGAAATCAAGGTCGCGAACCAGTTCTACAGCAGCGATTACGCGGTCGAGACACTGCATTTCCTCGATGACGACAGCACGATCAACATCGCGGATCAGATCATCAAGACCATCGGGACGACGGGCAATGACACGCTCTACGGCCTGACCACCGGCGTCGCTGGTAACTGGTTCGACGGGCGGGGCGGAGCCGATTACATCGTCAACGGCATCGGCGACAATACCTACGTTATTGGTGCTGGCTTCGGTAACACCACGATTAGCTCTTCGTATCACGCCGACACAAACGTCATGCAGTTAACCGGTCTCGATCCCGAAGACATCCGCATGTGGACGGACTCTTACGGTTATCTGCACCTCCAAGATTTAAACGACACGTCCCACAGCATCAGCGTCTCGGCTGCGGTCACCGGCAACGGTACTTCTGAAACCAATATTGGCGGCTATCTGCAGGAAATCTCATTCGACGATGACACGACCTGGGACCTGACCGGCGGGCTGACTCTGACGGGCACCAATGACGCCGAATACCTCTATGGCAGCGCCAACGGGGATACCATCAACAGCTTGGGCGGCGGCGATGTCGTCTACGGCAATGGAGGCAATGACACCATAACCGGCGGGAGTGGGGCTGATTATCTGTCTGGCGGCAGCGGTAACGACGTCCTGTACGGGGGCGGGGGTGGGGACAATCTAAACGGGGGCTCCGGCGCCGACACTTTCATGTTCCTGCTCGGCACCGCGCTCGGCACTTCGATAACAATAGGCGACTTCAACACCGGCCAGAGCGACGTGATCAATATCGATGATGTGCTTGATTATGACTCCGGCACGGATGCAATCGCGGATTTCGTGACGTTGACAACCAGCGGCGGCTCCACCCTCCTGAGCGTCGATCCGGACGGCACAGGCGGCGGCTACACTTCCACCCAGATCGCGACGATTTATGGCGTCACTGGCCTGAACCTCAACGACCTCATCAGCAACGGAAACCTGATCGTGGAAGCGGCCTGACATGGGCCGGGGCCGCAGAACGTCCGGTGATTCGGCCAAAGCCCGGCGCAATACAGACCCCGGCTTCTATATCAATCTCGGGGGCGCCATTCGCCTGGCTCGGGAGATGGCCGATAAGTCGCAGACCGAGGTAGCCGAGCACCTCGACGTAACGTATCAGCAGGTCCAGAAGTACGAGGAAGGTAGGAACCGCATTCCCGTTGATCTTCTCACTCGCCTGTCCTGTTATCTCGAAGTCCCCGTGGAGCAGTTCCTTAGCTTCACGACCGCCCCTCAGACCAGAGATCATCACGAATTGACGCGTCTTATGGCGGGAAGCCCGGGCCGTGAGAATTTCCGGCTCCTGGCGCTCTGGTCCCGGTTGCATGACCGGGAGCTACGCTCCACCTTGCTTAACCTTTTGAAGCACATGACCGAGCGCGAGGACCCCGAGCATAAGGAGCGGATTTGACGGGCTTTTCTGCCAGGTGAATGCTTAAAACCCAGTGCCCAGTTTTGTCCTGAACGGCCCACCAGTAAAATCAATATCTTGGCTGGAAATCGAAGCAGCCGAAATTGAAACCAGCTCGACCATCGTCCCAGCACCAAGCGGCAGCCCGGTAGCGCAAGATAACAAGCACGATGCCCGTTCTCCCGGCGCTGCTCCTGCTTTCTAAGAGCAAGCCAGGCTGGCTTGCGCTCACCCTGCGTAATAACCGTCTGCTACCGCACGCAATTAAAGAAACTTCCCGCATCCAGGACGCTCACGTCTCCGTTGTTGTTCGCCCGGCCGCCTGAAAGGGGCTTCGCTTTTTAAGGGAGTTAACCTTAACTTTTAGGGATCCTTTCTTCCTGCAGTGCCTCACAATGATTTGAACCCATTGAAGACGCCGGCCGGCACCGCCAAGGAGTTTTAAGCACGGCAAAAGTCGGAACGCCATCATTGACAGTTCAATTTATTTTCCAATTGACGCGGGCAATAGGGCCATGGGATTTCCAAATGGCAGCCGTTGGGCTGGCTGGTTGAGCAGAACCGCCGCTGATCACCAGAATGCGAAGCCTTCTGAGGCTGAGATCTGCTCTATCGTGCTCGGACCTGCAGCTGTTCAGGCGCGGGCCGCGGTCTTCGAGCGCGTTTTCCGCGAGACCGGAGAGCCAGTGACCGGGCGCTGGCCCAGCCAGTTCATTTGGATGCAAACGCATCCAAAATACGAGCCCTGGGGCGTTCTCGTCGAGCGTAAGGGGGCCCCGGTCGCGGCGGCGCTTCTGACGCGCCAATGGAGAGGCTTTTGGAAGATTGGCAAACCTGCGGGATGGGGTGACCCTCTGCACTTCGCGGCCGTGGATGAGGATGCTGCGCGAGGGCTCGCAAAGTCGATACTCGAGGCAGCGAAAAAATTTGGCGGGCCGTGGGAGATCGAGATCTCTGACCTTCCGAGCTCAGATCCGGTAGCCGCGTACATTAGGTCCTATTGGCCACGCAGCCAAAGCTGGCTTACGCCGCCCGCTCCTCACATACTCTTTGCAACGGGGGAGCCTCTCACCACTTACATCTCGCGCAACACCCGTTCGGCGGTCGCCAAGGCCCGCAACCGCATTGAGCGCGAAGGCATTGAGCTGCGCGAAGCATGGACGAGCGATCCTGAACAAATTCTCAAGTTTCTACCGCACATCTTGGATGTCAATCGCCGCCGTGATCATCAGTTGAGGCAGAGATCCTTCCTGGACGACCCCGCATCGGAACGCTTCTTCATGGCGTTCGTTGCTGAGCATGCCGGTCAGGGCTTGATAGATTTATTGACGATTCACCTGAATGGGCAGCTTGCTGCCTTTGCTCTTTGTCTTTTGGACAATGCGGAATATTCCGTGCTTGCCAACCGTGCCGCCCCAGATTGGCTGCGCTACAGCCCGGGGACGATTGCAAATGCCGAGGTCGTACGGCACGCTTACGAGAAGCCGGGCATCTGCGGTGTGAATTGGGGCGCGGGCCCGCAGCGCTATAAACTGAGCGGCAAGGCCGCATTGCAAGTCCGGCAGACTCTTTGCGCCTGGTCGTCGGCCGCCGTCCCCTTGCTGTTTGACCCCTGTTACAAGTTGGGATCTGCCATCGTCCATACTTTGAAGCATATTTCCAGCGCGGCGTATCCGAGGCCTAGAGCAGAATCCGATCAAGCTGTATCATATCCGCACGCAGCGAAGTAGTTTTTGCATTCGGCGGGCTTGAAGATATCGGCACAGGCTTGGAGCGCGCTCGTCAAGCCGGCGACAGTGCGCTCGGC
>Ga0209062_1001777_pt1 | contig 33760 bp, 24 predicted proteins | sample Coa_R2_2_FD_187158 | JGI IMG/M metagenome (GOLD analysis project Ga0209062, IMG submission 187158) | Surface soil microbial communities from Centralia Pennsylvania, which are recovering from an underground coalmine fire - Coalmine... | ecosystem: Environmental > Terrestrial > Soil > Unclassified...
CCGAGGGCGGAAACAGCCACACCTGGTCCACATTCCAGGGTCGAAAGGTCTTGCTCATGCCGCATAGCGAATCACGACCACGCCCCGCCGTCGAGCAAAACCCGATTACTCAGACAGGCTCCTAGGACGCGATTGATTGTCGAGCGATCGGCACCTCGACCGCAAAGCAGCTTCCCTTCCCCGGCCGCGATCGGACGGCCACCCGATGTCCCATCAGGTCCGCCAATCGCTTTGCGATCGACAGTCCGAGGCCGAGGCCATTCCCATGATTCGTATCGATGCGGCGGAACTCTTCGAAGATCGCGTCGATGTCGTCGGCGGGAATGCCGATGCCGGTATCGTGTATCTCGATCGAGGCGATGTCGCCACCACGCCGCCGGCAGCCGACAAGAATGCGGCCCTCTTCCGTATACTTGACCGCGTTGCTGAGCAGGTTCTGGACGATGTGGCCGAGGAGGTCCTGATCGCTGCGGATATGCAAGCCTGTCGTCACCACGCACAACGAGAGCCCCTTTTCCTCGGCAAACGCCCGGTAATCCTCTGCAAGCTCCTTCAGGAAACGGCCCAGCTCGATCGTTCCGACACGAGGTTCCAGCGTACCGCTCTCAATGCGCGCGACCGCCAGCAGGCGATCCAACTCCCGCGCAAGCTTCTCGGCCGATCGCACCGCGCGCGAGATGTCCCGCCGTCCGCTCGCGTCGGAGATAAGCGGCGCCAGACGGTCGAGGCACATGACGATGCTCTGGAGCGGCTGTTTGAGGTCATGGCCGGTCGCCGCCAAGAGACGGCTTTTCGATTTCGCCTCGGCTTCTGCCGCCTCCTTGGCGCGGGCAAGCTCCTTCACGAGCTGCTCCCGCTCCGTATCCATGCGCTGCCGCTGCACCGCGGCGGCCAACAGGTTGGCGAAGCCGGTCAGAAAGTTGCGGTCATCCTCATTGAACCGCCGCGGCGCATCGCTGTCGACCTCGAGAATGCCGAAGGTGAAATCCGATGTCTTGATCGGCACGTTGACGAGCGCCTTGACACCGTGGCTGCTGAGCAGATCGGAGTGCTTGAATCCGGGCGCGCTGTCGAAGTCTTCGATGAACACCGCCTCGCCGGTGCGGAAGGCGCGGCCAGGGGGTGACGACATGTCGGCCGGGAGCACCGCCCGGCCAACCACCCCCTCCGCCCAACCGACGCCGGCTCGTACGAGGAAATCATCGCTCTCCGGCCGATACTCCAGCACTTTTGCATGCTCGACGCCGAGCCCTTCGGCCGTGTGCGCGCAAGCCTCGCGCAGCAGCGCATCGAGCTCTGCGCCGTGCAAGGCGTCGCAGCCGAAATCGGCCATGATCTCCCGATGGCGCTGTGCCCGCATCGGCTCGGCGTGCATGTCGGTCGGTCGGTCAGCGTCGGAGCTCATGTCTCGCATAATATGAGCCGGCGCCGCGCGATCAGAAGGCCGCCCCCGATGGAGGGCGGCCAAATTTTGGCGTGGCCTCGAAAAAAAACAGCGCCAGGCCAGCCCACGGACGGCGGCGATAGGCGCTGCGGCCGGCTTTGCCGCCAAGCCATCCCGCAACGCGGCCCTCCGGCGGGCACTCAGCGCGGTGTCGTTCTCCTCCGCTGCGTCGGATATCAGCACGCCTGACCCGCGTTTTGCGCCCGATGAGGGAACAATCCGCTACCAGCGGTGTTGGTGCGTGCTGCAATCATTTCAGGAGGTAGCGATGCGTACCCGTCTGGCGATGGCATTCCTTTCCCTGCTTCTGATCACGGGCGCGGGCTCGTTGCTCAGCGCCTGCAACACCACCGCTGGTGCGGGGAAGGACATGTCGGCCGCTGGCAAGGCGATTGAACACAGCGCCGAAGAGCACAAGTCCTATTGAGCGCTTCCGCTGGCGATAGCACGGGGATAATGCGGCATGTAAACGCGTTCTGGTCGGCGACGGGCAAAGAACCTGATCGGGACGCTGCCGCAGCGTTCCTCTTAAGCCTTAAACGCTGCTTCCAGGCTCGCCTTTCTGATCTGGGTCCGGCGCGACCGGCACCTCGCCATGCCGCGCCTCATCCTCAACGATCTCATGCGCCACTTCGAGAGGGTCACTCGGCAACGCGCGAGGCCGCTCTCCCTTGACGGACGGCTTGCCACGGGGCGCTGGTGCGCGCGCGTCGTTGCGAGACTTGCGATTGCGCCCGGTTGGTCGCTGCCCTCTCGTATCGTCACCAGCCATGGTTCGGCCTACAGCAATCGAGTGCCACGCACGAGTTCTTGCTGATCCAGATCGCGCTACGTGTTCCTACGGTTAACGATACTGGGAACGCGCCTCTCATCTTGCAAGGTGGTGACGAGCGATGCGGGTGATGCAGGTCGGCCTCGACACGTCGATCCCCAAGGCGCAGCAGGCCGCGGAACTTTGAGCGAAAAGCTCCGCAAAAATTGACGCTCGACCGCTCTCCATTGGTTAAAATGACACGATCGAGCCGGATGATCTCGTTTGGCGGCCGGGATTCCTCGCTTGGATCGAAGCGGGGCAGGTGCCGGGACTCCTGATACCGCCCCCTCTGCCCGAGGCGACCGCCGCGCCCGCGAAAGCCGCTGCGCCTGCGGCGGCCATCGGCGCGGCCGAAGCGATGCCTGTCGCGCCGGCCGGTCAGGCGCAAAGAGGCAATGGCGGAGAAGCATCCTCGTCCAAGGCAGCGCTGAGCGCCGCGGCGCCGCAACCTGCAGCAAAAGGCGAGGCCAAAAGGGGAGCCGACCTCTCTGCAAAAGCCGGCCCGCGCGAGCCGCAAGCGGCGGCAGCCTTGCCTCCCTCGGAGGGTCCGGACGAGGAGAAGCTGCGCGCGCTGCGCGCAAAGCTCATCAACACGTTCGAGCGTCAACAGCATTGAGACGCGATGGCCCGCTTACCCGAGGGCGGGAATGCGCGAAGCATGGTGGAGCGAAGGTGAGGCGTGAGCACCGATTCGACGCGCATCACGGCGACGGTCCGCGACCTCCGCAAAGCGGAGAAGCGCCGGGATTCGCGTAAACGCGTCCTCTGGAAGGCGGCGCTCGAGACGGCGCGCGGCCGCATTGATTGCCAGATCCTGAACATCTCGCCGGGAGGCGCCCGGGTGCATGCGCGCGATGCCCTGGGCCTCAACAATCCGGTGACGCTCATCATCGGCGATATCGGCGAATTCCATGGCGTGGTCGCCTGGGAAGAAGGCGGCCATTCCGGCATCAAATTCACCGCGGAGGATCTGAGCAAGGGCGCCAACCGCGACGCATCGCGCCGCAACCGCGCAGGCGATGCGACGGTTGAGGGGCGCCTCGCCGCGGGCGCCGATTTCATCGGCCCCGCCGAGGACGCATCCCGCGACGGCGCCGCAACAGACCTTGCCAACGCCGCGGGTGCCGGCGGCAAAGACGGTTGCCGCCGCCGGTCACGCTGCCTCGCGCTTGCCCAGCGCACCGGCGAGCGCACCGCCGACGCCCGTTCTTGACGAGCGCGTGAGCGCCGCCGTCGCGATCATTCATGCGGAAATCAACGCGCTCATCGATTTCAAGGCCGCCATCGACCTGCCGCGTGCGGAGCTCGAGCGGCAGCTCGTCGAAATGGTGCGCGAGATCGCGCGTCAAAAGAACATACCCCTGTCCGGTCCCGAGCAGGCCAAGGTGGTGCATCGCATCTACGACGAGATGCGCGGCTTCGGTCCGCTCGAACCGTTGCTCGCCGATGAAAGCGTGACCGATATCCTGGTCAATGGCGCAAAGCAGGTCTATGTCGAGCGCCGCGGCAAGCTCGAACTCTCGGATGTCGTCTTCACCGACGACGATCACGTCCTGCATATCGCGACGCGCATCGTCACGAAGATCGGTCGGCGCATCGACGAATCGGCGCCGCTCGCCGATGCGCGCCTCCCCGATGGCAGCCGCGTCAATGTCATCGTGCCGCCGCTGGCGCTCAAGGGGCCGATGATCTCGATCCGCAAATTCGCGAAGAAGGAGATCACGCTCGATGCCATGGCGAAGCAGGGAAACCTGTCGCACGCCATGGCCGCCGTGCTGAAGATCGCGGCACGCTGCCGCCTCAACATCCTGATCGCGGGCGGCACGGGCTCGGGCAAGACGACCTTGCTCAATGCGGTCTCGCAGATGATCGATCCGGACGAGCGCGTGCTCACGATCGAAGATGCCGCCGAGCTGCAGCTTCAACTGCCGCATGTCGGAAGTCTGGAGACCCGACCGCCCAATCTCGAGGGCAAAGGCGAGATCAGCATGCGCGACCTCTTCCGGAACGCGCTCAGAATGCGGCCGGACCGCATCATCCTCGGCGAAATCCGCAGCGCCGAAGCCTTCGACATGCTGCAAGCGATGAACACCGGCCATGACGGCTCGCTCGCGACGATCCATGCGAGCGGGCCGCGCGAGGCCTTGTCGCGCCTCGAAAGCATCATCGCGGTGAGCGGCATCGATCTTCCCGCGCGCGCCGTCCGAACGCAGATCGCCTCGGCGCTCGACCTCATCGTGCAGGTCAGCCGAATGCGCGACGGCAAGCGGCGCGTGACGCATATCTCCGAAGTGGTCGGCCTCGAAGGCGACGTCATCGTGATGCAAGAGTTGTTCGCCTATCGCTTCGAACGCGAGACCAGCGCGGGCGAGCTGATCGGACGCTTCGCGTCGTCGGGCTTGCGGCCGCATTTCATGCCGAAGGCGGAGTATTACGGATTGCAGCAACCGCTCATGGCGGCAATGAATTCCTCCGATTCGGATGAAACATAACTCGACCGTCGCCCGTTCTATATCAGTGACTTCCGGCTTCTCAGCGTTGATCATGATATTTTCCAAGTATAAACTTTGATTTTATTTCAAATTGCCCCTAAATTTTCTTGTAGGTTTCAATTAATCAGGCAATAGTCATTGTTGACGAGACCGTGACTGTTTTCCGAATTTGGCGCAGCTTTGCGCAAAGGGAGTTGCGCAATGATGGCTTTGAAAGAGAGAGCCCGGTTGGATGTCTCGCTGCTCGCTCGCAAGCGCGACGCCGTCGCCCATACCACCGCGCCCGCCTTGCCGCTGTTCTGCCGCAAAGGCGAGGCGTCGGCGGCGCAATTTCGCCCGCAGCGGCACGCAACGCGTCCGCTCGTTCTCTTGCCGGCGGCGGCGATCGGCCGCGAGACGCTGCCCGTGCCGGAACTCGGCGGCTCCGACAGGTTGTGGATGCGCGTGGGTCCAGAGCGTCGCCAGGAATTGAAGGCCGCCGCGGCAAGCCGGGGCCAGACCTGCCAGGATTTCCTTCTCGACGCGATCGACGCGTTCTTGGGCGAACATGATGCCGATGCGGTCCCGAATTCGCTCGCCGTTGCGCCGTGGCAGTTGCCCGTCATTCACGGGCATCGCGTCAAGCTGTCGGTCCGCGTCGCTCCACAGCGTCATTGCGCCATGAAGCGCCGGGCCGCGCGCGCCGGCGAAACGGTACAGAGCCTGCTGATTGCCGCGCTTCAACAGCATTTGGCACGGGCGCGAGTCCAGCCGGCCATCGCGGGCTTGCCCCTGCCGCTTTGCCCCAGCCCCGGCGCGGCGCGCGCGCCGGTGGCGCATTGCGCCTGAGCGCGAAGAGCTTTGTGGGAGGCAGGATGATGAAGGCTGCGCTCGCGCGAACACGCCCGGCGCTCTCTCACTCGACCAAGAAGCGCTGGCATATCGCCCGCAAAAGCGGACAAAGCGGACCCTATGGCGATGTCGAATTCGCGGCCCAAGCGGGCGATGATGCGATCGAGCCCGGCGATCTCGTCTGGCGGCCCGGTTTTCTTGCATGGGTGCGGGCCGAGGAAGTGCCGGGCTTGTTGATCCCGCCGCCTCTCCCCGAGCGCACTGCGAGACAGACCGATCGCGGCGAGGCGCTGCGTCTCGTCGTGACGAATGATCGGGAATGCGCCGCGCCGGCGGCGCCGGTTGCGTCAGAGGATCGCCGCGACGAAATCGCGCCGATGGCGGAAGCTCGTCCCGAGCGTGAGAAGGCCGGAGAGGCGTCTCAATCGCCGGCCGATGCCGCGCCTCGGCCGGCCTCGCCGCAGCTCTTGGCCGTGACTGGCGACGCCACGACCGATGCCAATCCCGTCACCGCAAACGCCACTCCCGCGGCAAGTGTCGCCGAAGAGGCGGCCGATCCGATGACGCTCGATGGGCCGAATTTCGACAGATTGCGCGCGCTGCTCGATGTCTCGAACCAGCCACGCCCTCCGCAGCGACGGTCTCTCTGCGCAACTACGCCTCATTGCGATCGCAGCTCAAGCAGCAGGGTGCCGCGCCTGGTCCGAAGGGATCGCCGATGAGCCATCGCAAGCGCGCCTTGAGGGCGACGACGATGCGCGTGCTCGCCGATGCGCTGCTCGGTGGTGTCGCCGCGAGTTGCATCTATGCGGCCTTCTTCGGGTCGAGGTCGCTGGATGTCGCCTGGCTCTGGCTGCAAGCCGTCGGCATGCGCCGCTTGTGACGGCGCAGCGCCAGCGGTCCAGGCTGGCACAGACTTCCCGCCGCATTTTCGACGCCCGTCTCACTACAACAAAACCGGCCCACTGCCGGAAAGTGCGTCCGCTTTCCCAGATCGCCGCCTTGAGAGGGGCCGGCTCGATAAAAGATTAACCAGTTGAGGCCAAGATCGCTCGCGGCATCCGAACAAGCTGGGGATCCGCAGCAATGGCAATCGGGGACGCGCTCCCGGCAGCGCGGCAGGTCGCAAGACGAGCGCCCGAGCCGCAGCGCAGCAAACTGCCCTCGCCCTCGCCCTTCGCCGACGACATGTCAGGGGCCGATTATTTCCGGACCGACCAGCATTATCGATTTATCGCCAGGGCGATTACCCGGCATTTGCAGGAAATGCGGGGATTCGTTCTCGTCACGGGCGAGCCGCCGGCGGACGGCAAGGCCGTCGAGCTCCTCCTTTGCGATGAAAAGCAGAAGGCGATTCTGCTGACCTGCCTGCCGGATATGAGCTTCGCCGATCTCGTCCGCGCCTATGGCCGCGAGGTCGGCCTGCCGATCGCCGATGGGGCCAAGGGCATCTGGTCGCTGATGTCCCATCTGATGGCTGAGGCGCGCCGCGGCGTCACCCATCTCCTGGTCCTCGACAAGCCCGACCTGCTTGACGACGCGACGCTCGACGAATTCTTTGGTCTCCTCAAGCTCGACGAGCCCTACCTCACGCCGCTCGTGCTGTTGGCCTCGCCGTCCTTTCCCGCGCGCTTCGAGGCGCCGCCCCTCGCGGCCCACGCGCCGCTGCTCGTTGCGCGTCTGTCGCTGCACCATCTGGAGCGCGAGGAGGTATCCGATTTCATCGATCGTCAGCTCGCCGGCGCGAGCGACGCGCAAGCGCGCCTCTTCACCCGCGAAATCGTCGAAACCATCGCGCAGGCCGCCAATGGCAGTCCGCTCGTCGCCAATCGTCTGGCCCGAACGGTGCTGATCTCGGCCGCCGAGAGCGAGGTCGAGGTCACGATCCCTGAGGTCCCCGCGGAGATCGCGCCGCCCCCGAGCGAGGTGACGATACCGCCTTTCGATCGCGGAGATCCGCTGCCGAGCTTTCTTGTCCCTGATCGCCGCGCTGGGAACGCTCAAGACGGCGCGGCGCCTCCGCCGCGGAGCGTTTCGTCCGGCGCGAAGCGGCGCGTTCGCTCGATCGGTCGCAACGCCTGCCACGTCGCTGGTTTCGCCGCGATCCTGATCGCGATTACGGCGATCCCCCTCACCCCGATGGAGCGAGCGGTCGATTTGAGCTTTCCGCCGTCGCAGGATGTGTCCCCTGCGATGGCCGTATTCACACCTCTGCCACCCGCGGAGACCGGCACGGCGCCCGCCGACGCACCGCTCGAAAGCAGCCAGAGCGAGACGCCACCCGCCGAAGATCCGCCGCCCGTTCCGATGCCGTCATCGCTCGCCGCCGCGACGCCGGCCGCAACCGAGCCAAGCGAGGTCTCCGCATCCGCGGCGGCGGCGCCGACAGCGCCGGCCGATGAGCCGCTGGCGGAACGGCGCGGCGATGGTCCGTCCTCACCGGCTCCAACGATCGCGCCGCCGCCGCCCGCTCCCGACCATGTCGCGCGACCGCCCGCGGATATCGCGACGATGATGCGGCGCGGCCAAGAGCTTCTGGCCGGCGGCGATATTCTGTCGGCGCGGCATTTCTTCGAACTCGCCGCGCCCGAGGCGGAGGACAGGGCGGCGCTCGGTCTCGGCAAGAGCTATGATCCGCTCTATCTGCGCCGCCTCGGAACGCGCGGCCCGGCAGGCGATGCAGCAAAGGCGGCGATGTGGTACCGCAAGGCGGCGGATCTCGGAAGCATGGAAGCGCTGGCATTGCTTCAGCGCCTCAACGCCTCGGCCGCGCAATAGCGGCCCGCGCGTTTCGTCGAACGGGCGCCGGCGCGGACCGGCTTGCCTCAAAAATCCTTCTGCCTTAAAAGCCCGCCGCCTCGGCGATAGGGGGTGCGGCGCAAAGCGTCGCCTTCCCGCTCGCCGCAAAAAGCACACAGTTTTGCATCAGGGATGGGCCCCTCGGCATGCGCATACTGATTGAGAACGATGACATCACCGCAGACGCGCAAGCGGCGTCTTCCTTCGTTTCGCATGGGCGGTCAATAGTTTCCCGGCATATACATTGCGGCGAAATAGGGGTATTCACTTACAAGGAGAGGCGGGCTTGTCCCTGAGCCCGCGGCCCTCCGGAGCTGGGAAGATGCCGCCGTCCGGAGAGCGATCTGTAATGCTGTTGTAAGCTTCCGGAAGTCGATTGTATGCCGAGTGATAAGGATAGGTTCCGCGCGCGATTTCCCATCGCCATCGTCGGCATGTCCTGCCGATTGCCCGGGGCGCGCGACCTCGAGGAATTCTGGACTCTCCTCAGGACGGGCGGCAATGCGGTGGGAGAGATCCCGAAAGGCCGCTGGGATGTCGATTACTATTTTCATCCCGATCCCGCTCAGACCGGCCGGAGCTACACGCGCGCCGGGGGCTTTCTCGACGACATCGAAGGGTTCGACGCCGATTTTTTCGGCATCTCGCCGCGCGAGGCGCGGCAAATGGATCCGCAGCAGCGGATTCTGTTGGAGTTGACATGGGAGGCGCTGGAGAACGCCGATATCGTGCCGGCACAGCTCGCGGGCTCCGATACCGGTGTCTTCATCGGCGCGTCATCGACCGATTATGGCGTCCTGCAGCGCAGCGCCAGCGAGACCGTGGCCGATCCCTATGCCGTATCGGGTTCGGCGGCGAGCATTACCGCCAACCGGCTGTCGCATTTTTTCGATTTCCAGGGACCGAGTCTCGCGATCGACACCGCCTGCTCCTCGGCGCTGGTGGCCGTCCATGAAGCCTGCGAGAGCCTGTGGCGCGGCGAAGCGGCGCTCACCGTTGCCGGCGGCATCAATCTCATTCTCCTGCCCGAGAGCATGGTGGGATTTTCCAAGGCGGCGATGCTCTCTCCGCGCGGGCGCTGCGCCGCTTTCGATGCCGAAGCCGATGGCTATGTGCGCTCCGAAGGCGGCGGGATCATCATCCTCAAGCCGCTGGCCGATGCGGTCGCCGCCGGGAACCCGATCCATGCGGTGATCCTGGGCTCGGCGGTAAATTCCGACGGCAGAACCAAAGGCATCGCGCTGCCCAATCCGATCGCACAGGAGAAGCTGCTGCGGCAGGTCTACGCGACGGCCGGCATCGATCCCGCAGAGATCTCCTATGTCGAGGCGCACGGCACCGGCACCATGGCCGGCGACCGAGTCGAATGCACCGCGCTCGGCCGCGTCTTCGGCGCCGCGCGACCACCGGGCTCGCCCTGCTGGATCGGATCGGTCAAGAGCAATATCGGTCATCTCGAACCCGCCTCGGGCATCGCCGGCCTCTTGAAGGCGGTGCTCGCATTGAAGCATCGGGCATTGCCGCGCACGGTCCATTTCACCACGCCCAACCCGAAAATCCCGTTCGGCGAGCTCAACCTCGCCGTCGTGAGCGAATTGACGCCGCTGCCGAGAACCGGCGCGCCGCCCATGGCGGGGATCAATTCCTTCGGCTTCGGCGGCACCAACGCTCACGTGGTGCTGCGCGCAAGCGACGAGACGCCGGCCGCAAGCGATCGCGGAAGCGACGACGCGGTGAAGCCGCTTTTCCTTTCCGCGCGCAGCTCGGGCGCGATCAGGACGCTGGCGCAGTCTTATGCGAGACTCCTGCGTTCGCCGGAGGCGCCGCCGCTCGGCGCCCTCTGCCGCGCGGCGGCGCTCTGCCGCAGCCATCACCCGCATCGCATCGCGACATTCGGCGCCAACCCCGCCGATGTCGCATCGCGCCTCGAAGCGTTCGCGGCCGATCAGCCGGCGCTGCTGCTGGCCGAGAGCGAGGCGCGCTACCAGACGTCGCGGCTTGCCTTCGTCTTTTCCGGGAACGGCTCGCAATGGGTCGGCATGGGCCGCGATCTCCTGGCGCAAGAACCGCTCTTCGCCGAAACTGTCGCCGCGATCGATGTTCTCTTGGAGCCGCTCATCGGCCGCTCGCTGCTGAAGATCCTGGGCGAGGAACAGCCGCCCGACTTCTTCGATCGAACGGAGATCGCGCAGCCGGCGCTTTTTGCCGTGCAGGTCGGCATCGTCTCGCTCCTGCGGGCGCGCGGCATCGATGCCGAAGCCATGGTGGGGCACAGCGTGGGCGAGGTTGCCGCGGCCTATGCCGCCGGCATCCTGTCGCTCGAAGAGGCCGCTCTGGTCATCGCCCGGCGAAGCCAGGCGCAAGGCCGGACGGCCGGCGCCGGAAAGATGGCGGCGGTCGGCTTGTCCGAATCTCAGGCGATGGAGGTCATTGCCCCTTACGGCGACGCCGTCAGCATCGCCGGGGTCAACAGCCCGAACTCGGTGACGCTCGCCGGCGATGCCGAGGCGCTCGACGAGCTCCGCCAAACGATCCGCGGAAAGGGCGCCTATTTCCGATTGCTGGGCCTCGACTACGCGTTCCACAGCCGCGCGATGGAGCCCTTGCGCGCGGAGATTCTGCAAGAGCTTGCCGCGCTCGCGCCGCGAACGGGGCGGCGCCACTTCATCTCGGCCGTGACGGGCGCGGAATGCGACGGCGTCGCGCTCGATGCCCGCTATTGGTGGGACAATATTCGCCGCCCCGTCCAGTTCGCGCGGGCGATCCGCACGCTCGCCGCCGACGGCATCGACGTCTTTCTCGAGATCGGCCCCCATCCGATCCTGGCGGGCTATTTGCGTGAATGCCTGCAAAGCCGCGCCACCGGCAGCACCATCATCGGCACGCTGCGCCGCGATGAATCGGAGCGGGATGCCCTCTGGCTGGCCATCGCCCGCTGCTACACCGCCGGCGTCGAAATCGATTACGCGACGCTGTTTCCGGAAAAGAAAATCCCGGTCGAGCTCCCGGCTTATCCATGGCAGCGCGAACGCTTCTGGTTTGCCAAGAGCGACCGCATCGCGCTGCCGAGCTTCGGCCCGCGCGCGCATCCTCTCCTCGGCTATCGAATGCCGACGGCGGATATCGTTTGGCGCAATCAGCTCGATCCGGTGAAACTCGCTTACCTCGCCGATCACGTCGTTCAAGGCGCGACGGTCTTTCCCGCGAGCGGCTATGTCGAGATGGCGCTCGCCGCCGCTGCCTTGCGCTTTGCCGCGGAGGGCGCCGAGATCGAAGGCCTGGAGATCCGCCGTCCCATCGTCTTCTCGGGCAAGGGAGGGCAGTGGATCGAGTTCGATCTCTCGCCCGAGGACAATACCTTCCGCATTTTGTGTCAGGAAAAGCCCGATGCAGCGCAGCCGCCGGCCATCGTCGGCCGCCTCGCGCCGCTGGCGGCAGAAAAGCCGCTCATGGCCGCGCCGCTCGCCGAGCTCCGCGCGCGCCTCTGCCGCGGCGTGAGCGCCGACGAGCATTACGCGCGATGCGCGCGACACGGTCTCAACTACGGACCGGCTTTTCGCGGCATCTGCGAGATGTGGACGGGCGACGGCGAGGTTCTCGCGCGCATCGACGCGCCCGCCGCTCTCGACGCCGATGCCGCCGCCTACCGGCTTCATCCGGCGCTGCTTGACGCCGCCCTGCAGGCCATTCTCGGTGCGTTGCCGTCCGCCGGCGAAGCGGCGGATCACGCCACTTATGTGCCGACGCAGGTCGAGCGGATTCGCTTCTTTGGCGGCGATCAACCCATCGCCTGGTGCCATGGCAAGGTGCTCCAGGCCGGCCGACAAGCCGTCGTTGCGCGCTTCGCATTGCTCGACACGACGGGAGCGACCATCGCCGAGCTCGAGGGCGTGCGCTTTCGCCGGATCGGTGCCGCACGCGCCGAGGAAATTCCCGCCTGGCATTGGCAAGCGCGGCTTCAGCCGAGCCTTTTTTGGGTCGGCAGCAGCGGCGACCTGCCGGGACCGCTCAAGCTCGCCGCGGATCTGCGCGGGGAGATTGCGGCGCTCCGCCGGCATCCGGCAATCGACGCTTTTCAACGTCATGTCGCGCCGGCCCTCGACCGTTTGGCGGCGGCCTATGCGCAGCGTGCCTTGCGCCGTCTGGGCATCGGCGAAGAGCCCTGCAGCCTCGACGCGCTCGCCGAGCGTGGGCGCGTGCTGCCCGATCGCCTTGGCCTTCTCGAAGCGCTCCTGCCGCTCGCGGAGCGACACGGCCTTGTCGCGCGCCGCGGCGATGTCTGGGCGATGGTGGAGTGGCCATCCGCCAAAGCGCCAGAAGCCTTGTGGCGAGATCTGCTCGCTGAACATCCCGATTGCCTGGCGAGCCTCGACATCGTCGCGCGGTGGGGCGAACATCTCCCGGCGCTGTTGCGCGGCGAAGCGGATCCCGGCGAGCTGTTTTTTCCCGAGCGGGATTTCAGCGCCGCGGAGCAGCTCTTCGATTTCGATCCGGCATCGCGCATCGGCAATGAGATCGTCGCCTCTATCATGCGCCATCTTCGCGATGCGACGCCCGCCGATCGCGCCTTGCGCATCCTCGAGATCGGCGGCGCCACGGGTGCCTTGACCAGCGCCGTCCTCCCGGCATTGCCGGCGGAGCGCGTCGAATACGTCTTCACCGACGCGCAGGAAGAGGCGGTTGCGCGCGCTCAGGGGAAATTTCTCAAATTCCCCTTCCTGCGCTGTGCCGCCTTCGACATCGAGCGCGACCTCGCGAGCCAAGGATTCGAAGCCGCGCCCTATGACGTCATTCTCGCCGCCTACGCCCTTGGCGATATCGCGGCGCCTGGCGAGGCGCTGGAGCGGCTGCGGCTGCTGCTGAAGCCCGGCGGATTGCTGATCATGGTGGAGCCCATATCAGGCGGGTTCCTCGATCTCGTCTTCGCCTGCCGCCGCCGGTCATCGATCGCTGCCAACGAATCTGCCTCGTCCGGAGATTGGCTCGAGCATCTGAAGCGGGCCGGGTTCGCCGAAGCGACGACGATCGGCGAGGATAAAGCATCGAGTGGCGCGGCGGTCTCGGCCATCGTCGCGCGCACGGCGCCGACAAATGGCCACGCACCCATGAAGGCCGCGCGTGAGCGGCGCCAATGGATCGTGCTGACCGGCGGGTCGAGCGACACGAAGGACGGCATCGCCAGCCGTCTCCGCGAAGCGGGGCAGGGGGTCATCACCGTCCTCGATGGCGAGTCGTTCGATCGCCTCGATTCGGACCTGCTCCGGGCACCGCTGGCCGATGCCGATGATCATCGCCAGCTCGTCGCGGCCTTGCGCGCTTCGCTGCCATCCGAGATCGACATCGTCTATGCGCGGGGGCTTGCCCGCCGCGTCAACGGCGCGGCGCTCGACCCGATGGCGGCGCAGGAGCGCGGCAGCATCGGGTTGATGCTCCTCGTCCAGGCCTTCGCCGAGGCCGGCCTCACGGCAAATCTGCGCCTCTGGGTCATCACGCGGGGAGCGATGGCGACGCCGCACCGACCCGCGGTGACCGATCCCGCCCAGGCGCCGCTTTGGGGCGCGGCACGGACGCTCATGAACGAGCGGCCCGATCTGACGATCCGCCTCATCGATCTCGATCCCGCCGAAGGCGACGGCGTCTCCGATCTCTTCCTGAGCGAACTGCTCCACCCCACGGATGAAGACGAGCTCATCCTGCGCGGGCGCACGCGCCATGTTCATCGGCTTCATCGCGGCATGCCCGGCGCAGCGGCGCAAGTCGCCGACGCGACGCGGCCCATTCCCTATCGCTTGGCCTATCGTGCCGGCGAGGGTCATGACGGTCTTGCGATCGATCCGATGGCGATGCCCGAGGCCGGCGCGGGCGAGGTCATCGTGCGCGTGCGGGCGGCGGGCCTCAATTACCGCGACGTGCTGCAACGCGTCGGCATCCTGCCGGAAGAGGCTTTCGAAGGAGGCTTTGCCGGCGCAACTCTTGGAATGGAATTCGCCGGCGAGGTGATCGCCGTCTCGCCCGAGGTGAACTCGCTCAGCCGCGGGGACGGCGTTTTCGGCTTTGCGCCGGGCGCCTTCAGTTCGCATCTCAAGGTGCCGGCATCCATGCTCTTCCGCAAGCCGCCGACGATCGGCTTCGCGGCGGCGGCGACGATGCCGGTCGCCATGCTGACGGCCTATTATTCGCTTTGCCACGTGGCGCGTCTGCAAGCCGGCGAGCGCGTGCTGATCCATGGCGCGGCGGGCGGCGTCGGCCTCGCCGCGATCCAATATGCGCAGTCCGTCGGCGCCGAGATCTTCGCGTCCGCGGGAACGCCCGCGAAACGGGAATTTCTGCGCCGGCTCGGCGTGCACCACGTCGTCGATTCACGTTCGCTCGGTTTTGCCGACGAGATCCGGCAACTCACCGGCGGCGAAGGCGTCGATGTCGTCTTGAATTCGCTGGCGGGCGAGGCGCTGCACAAGGGCGTCATGCTGCTGCGCCCTTATGGCCGCTTCATCGAGTTGGGAAAGCGCGATTTCTGGGCCAATACCAAGCTCGGCTTGCAGCCTTTCCGCAACAACATTCAATTCTGCGGCGTCGATGTCGATCGCCTGCTGGTCGACCGGCCCGCGCTGGCGCAAAAGCTCTTCCGCGAGATGGAAAAGCTGATCGCCGACGGCGTCGCGCGCCCTTTGCCGCACCGCGCCTTCCCCGTGGCGCGGGCGGGAGAGGCGTTTCGCCACATGCAGCAATCGCGGCATATCGGCAAGGTCGTCCTCGATTTTGCCGAGGATATCGCCCTGCCGCGCCCGGTCGCCGCCGCACAATTATCGCTCGCGGCGGAGGCCACATATCTCGTGACCGGCGGCCGCGGCGGGTTCGGTCTTGCGACGGCCGAGTGGCTCGCCGCCAAAGGCGCCCGGCACCTCGCGCTGATCGGCCGCAGCCGCGACACGGCGGCAGACGCAGCGTCGGCGCTGCAATCGCTCAGGGACCGCGGCGTCGAGGTGCGCGAGGGCGCGGTCGATGTTGCCGATCAGGAGCAGCTCGCCCGGTTTCTCGCCGAGATCCGGCGCGACATGCCGCCCTTGCGCGGCGTCGTTCATTGCGCCGCGGTGATCGACGATGCGACGATCACCACCCTGTCCGCCGAACGCTTCCGCGCCGTGTTGCGGCCGAAAGTGGCGGGGGCGGCCAATCTCGATCGGCTGACCCGGGATTTGCCGCTCGATTTCTTCATCCTTTATTCCTCGGCCATCACCCTTTTTGGCAATCCCGGTCAATCGAACTACGCCGCCGCCAATCTTTATCTCGAAGCCTTGACGGAGCAGCGCCGGGCGGAGGGCCTGCCGGCGCTTGTCGTGCTGTGGGGGGCGATCGGCGGCGTCGGTCATCTCGCGCGCCACGCCGAGACCGTCAAGACGATGACCGAGCGTCTCGGCATCAAGCTTCTGGCCCCCGCCGACGCGCTCGCGCGCCTGGAACAGGCGATCATCGCCGATGCCGGGCAGGTCGCGATCGCGGATCTCAATTGGCCGCGGCTGACACTTGCGCCGCAGCTCGCAAAATCGCCGAAATATGCTCTCGTCCGGCCCAATCCCGAAGATGCAGCGACCGAAAACGATCGCGATGCGGAGGCGTTGACGGAAAGGCTGGCGGCGATGCCGGAAGCGCAGCGCTACCCCTATGTGCAGCAGCTCGTCATCGGCCATCTCGCGAGCGTGCTGCGCATGCCCGCGGGGCGTCTCAACATCGACCAGTCGCTGCTCGATCTCGGGATGGACTCGCTCATGGTCGTGGAACTTCAGCTCGCGATGGAACAGCAATTCGGCATCACGATATCGCCGCTCGAACTCATGGATGTCGCGACCGTGGCCCAGCTCATAAAAAAGGTCGCGGAAAAGCTCGGGGTCGAGCCCATCGGCACCGTGCCCGAGGGCGGCATGCCGGTCGATGCCATAGACATTGACACGCTGCCCCCGGAAATGCTCGATGATGTCTTAGGTAAGCTCCTTGGAGGGGACGCCGATGGGACGGCGATCGAGCGGGTGACGTGATGGATAGGCGGGATGTCGTCGGAAGCCTATCCCCGGAAGAGAAGCGGGAACTCGCCAAAAGGCTGCTGCGCGAGCAATCGGCGCAGGCCGGGCTCGAACGCGCGCCCGGCGGCGAGGGCGCTCTGCCGAAATCCCACTATCGTCTCGACCATCACCCGATGTTCGTCAACGTGCTCCGCGCCGCCGAAGCGCTCGCCTTCGACGATCCCTATTTCCGCTCCCATGAGGGCTTGGCGCGCGACACCACGAACATCGCCGGCCGGGAATACATAAACTTCTCCAACTATAATTATCTCGGCCTGTCCGGCCATCCCGCCTTGACCGCCGCCGTGAGCGAGGCGGTACAGCGTTACGGCACCTCGGTTTCGGCGAGCCGGATGGTCGGCGGCCAGCGGCCGATCCATCGCGATCTCGAGCGGGTATTGGCCGAGCTGCACGGCGTCGAAGACGCGCTGGTGATGGTGAGCGGCTATGGCACCAACGTCACCGCCATCGCCCATCTCTTCGGCCCCAAAGACCTCATCCTCCATGACGCGCTCATTCACAACAGCGTTATCATGGGCGCGGTGCTGTCGGGCGCGCGGCGGATTCCCTTCCGGCACAATGACTGGCAGGCGGTCGACGACCTGCTGCGCCGCAATCGCCGCGACTATGAGCGGGTCCTCGTGGTTGTCGAAGGCATCTACAGCATGGATGGGGATTTCCCCGACCTGCCGTCTTTCGTCGAGCTGCGCAACCGCCACAAGGTCTTCCTGATGGTGGACGAGGCCCATTCCGTCGGCGTGATGGGCAAGCGTGGCGGCGGCATCCGCGACCATTTCGGCCTCTCGGGCGAGGATGTCGATATCTGGATGGGAACGCTCAGCAAGGCGCTGGCGAGTTGCGGCGGCTATGTGGCGGGCTCGAGCGCGCTGACCCACATGCTGAAATACACCGCTCCCGGCTTCGTCTTCAGCGTCGGCCAGTCCCCCGCCGACGCCGCGGCGGCGCTCGCCGCCATCGGCGTCATGCGCGCCGAACCCGACCGTGTCGCGCGGCTCCAGCAACGCGGCAGGCTGTTCCTCAAATTGGCGCGCGAGCGCGGCTTGCCGACCGGCTTGAGCCAGGGCTATTCGGTGGTGCCGCTGATCGTTGGCGAGACGGCGCGCTGCGTCAAGCTGACGGAGGCGCTCTTCCGCCGCGGCATCCATGTTCAGCCCATCCTCTATCCCGCGGTCGATGAGCGTTCGGTGCGCTTGCGCTTCTTCGTGACCTGCACGCATACGGAAGAGCAGATCCGGCAGGCGATCGACATCATCGACGAGGAGTGGCGCGCGCTGCGCGATAAGTGACGGCGCGGGCGCTCAGGCGAGGTCCTTGCCAAAGATGCGGTAGGTCTTGTAGACGCGGCCGCCGGCCCTCTGGCAGAGCGCCATCGACCGCGTATTGTCTTCGATGACCCAGGAGAATTCGAGCCGCTCCATGCCGTGGGCGCGGCAGGTGCGGATCGTGTGCGCCATCATCCAGGAGAGGAGCGCGGGGCTCACGAGCGAATTGCGATGCGCCTTGCGCACCCCGGCCAGCACGACGCGCCCCGACTTGAAGGGACGCGTCTTCAATCGCCAGAGCAGCTTCGCCCAGCCGAACGGCAGGAGCCGACCGTCGAGATCGCCGATCATCTCGTTGAGATTGGGGAGCGTGACGAAGATCCCTTCGAGCTTGCCGTCCAGCTCGCCGAGAAGGACATAGCGCCGATCGATGATTGGCCGCACCGTCTCGATCAGGCTCTCGACCTCGCGCGCCGTCACCGGGACGAAGCCCCAATTGTCGCTCCAGGCATCGTTATAGATCTCGATGGCCGCGCGCATTTCCGCTTTGAACCGCCGCCGATCGATCGGGCGAACGCGAAAGCGCCGATCGGCCGTCAGCCGGGCGGTGACGCGCTCGAGGCGATCGACCTCGCGAATATCGCCATTGACCTCGAAGGTCAGCGCATGAACGTCCTTCGCCTTGCGATACCCCGCGGCTTCGAGATGCCGCGCGTAATAGGGGGGCGCATAGGGCATGCCGATGACCGGCGGCGTGTCGGCGCCCGACACGGGAAGGCCGATCTCGTCATTGATCGACAGGCTGTAGGGACCGATGACGCGCGCCATCCCGCGCTCGCGCAGCCATCGCTCGGCGGTGTTCAGCAGGCCGGTGAAGACCGCGGCATCGTCGATGGCCTCGATGAAGCCGAAATTTCCCGTGGCATCCTGGTGAATATCGAGGTGAAGACGGTTGATCTGGGCGCTGATGCGGCCCACGGGAACACCGCCCCGCCAGGCGAGCCAGTAACAGGCCTCGCCATGATCGAAGAAGGGATTGCGGCGCCGATCGAGAATTTTGCGGATCTCGCTGCGTAGGGGCGGGATCCAGCGCGGATCGTTCCGGTGAATCGTGCCGGGCAGATCGAGAAAGGCCCGAAGATCGCGGCGCGTGCGCAGCTCGGCGATGCGGATGTCGCCGAAGTCCTCACTCATACCGGCGGATCCGAACCCGCAAGGACATCAGCACGGGATCGACGAGCCGCGCGGGAAGGATGGCGAGGAGCCTCATCCCGAGATCGAGAAGGCGGGGAAAGGCGATGCGGGCCTTTCGCCGCGCCAATCCCCGTCGAATGATGCGCGTGGCCTTTTCCACCGTCATCAGCAGCGGCTTCGGTCCGTCGACATGCCGGGAAAGTTTCGTGTCGACGAAGCCCGGCAGAATGATCGAGACGGCGATGCCGAGCGGCCGCAAACGGCCGCGCAGCGCCTCGCCATAGGCCGTGAGCGCGGCTTTGCTCGCGCAATAGGCGGGGGAGTAGGGTAGGCCGCGCCAGGCGGCGATCGAGCTGACCAAGGCAATCTGGCCGGCGCCGCGGCGGCTCATCAGCGCGATCGCCGGGTGGATCGTGTTGCAGACGCCGGCGAAATTGACTTGCATGATCCGCCGCACCTCGCCCAAGGACTCGACGCCTTCGGCGGTGCCGCCGGTCATGCCCGCATTGGCGATCACGAGCTCGAGGGGTCGTTCACGATCGACGCTCTCGATCCAGTCGGCGAGCGCCCGCTCATCGGTGATATCGAGGCAAAGGGCGGATACGGTGCCGCCCCGGGCGCGGCATTGCGCCGCCACGCCGTCGAGCCGGGCCGCGTCGCGTCCGGTGAGCGCGAGGTGAACGCCGGGCGCCGCATAGCTCGCTGCCAGAGCGGCGCCGATGCCACTGCTCGCGCCGGTGATGAGGATCGAGCGCGGCTCCTTCATGTCCGATCGGCCCCCGCTCTCCCTCGCGCGCTCCGATGGTGATTGCGACCGCGGCAGGTATAATTGTCGGCCGCCACGAAGAAAACCCCATTTGGCTCCGCAGTGTCAAAAATGGGCTAAATCATTGCCGGAGAACGTATTTGGCGTTATTCTGCGGGCCTTTCCGACGGCGATGGACCGGGCGACCGATGTGCGCTGAAACATCGACATGACGGGCACCGGCCTTTCGATCCTCGACGGCTCGCTGCCGTGGTGGCTGCCGCTGTCGGTTGCGGCGTGGTCGTTTCACATGGTCGTCTACCACTCGGTCGGACTGATGTTCGAGTGGTGCGACCGCCGGGGCTGGCTGCGTTCCTTCAAGGCGCGGACCGCCGAGCGGCGCAGCTACGCCGATTTGCTGCCGCGCGTGCTCTTCAATCAATGCTGCATCATGTTGCCCGCGATGCTGCTCTGCGAGAAGGCAGGGCTTGCCTATGTCGGCGCGCGGCATCTGGGGGCGGCGCGCTTCGCCATCGATCTCATGCTGATGGCCGTGGGGCATGATGTCGTGCAATACGTCGTCCATCGCGGGTTGCTGCATCAGCGGCGATGCCGCTGGCTCGGTCACGCCATCCACCACTCGACCGGCGCGAGCCGCGCGATCAGCGCCTGCTTCATGAGCGGCGCCGACTTCTTCCTCGAGATCGTCTGTCCCTATCTGGTGCCCCTCATCCTGATCGGCGGCGGCGGGGCCGATCTGGCATTTCACCTGTTCGTGCCGAGCGCCGGCGCGATCGGCGGGCTCTACGAGCATTCCGGCTACAATTTTGGCGCGTCTCGTCTCCTCTCATGGCTGCCGCATTCGCTCGTCAGCAGCCATGCGCATGGCGAGCATCACCGCCGCTCGACGGTGAGCTTCAGCGACGGCTTCGGCAGCCCCGGCCTGTGCGACACGATATTCGCGACACGGTGGGATCTCGCATCGAAGATTGAGCGGTCGTAAGGGTGCGATGAGGGAAATTCTTGGCTGGATGCTGGGGCTGTGGTGGTTCGGCGCGACCACCGCCTATCTCGCGACGCTCATCCTCTCGGCGACGAAGGCCCGCTCATCGCCCGCGGCCGGACCGATGCATCGGCCGCCGGCCTCGATCCTCGTGCCGCTGAAGGGGATCGAGCCCGAGTTTTCCGACAATCTGCGCTCGCTATTCTCGCAGCGCTACCCGGAGTTCGAGCTGATTTTCGTCTTCGATGAGCCCGACGACCCGGCCATTCCCGTGGTTCGCGGCATCATGGCGGAGCATCCGGCCATTCCCGCCCGCATCGTCGTTGCCACCGACATGAGCACGGGCAATCCCAAAGTCGACAAGCTTGCCCATGCCGAGCAATGCGCCGCCCATGATCTCTTCCTCATGTGCGACGGCAACGCGGCGCTCGCGCCGGAAGCGCTCGCCCGGATGGTGAGCGCATTGCGGCCTGATATCGGCCTCGTCTCCGCGATCCCGCTGGCCGGGCGCCCGAGCAATTTCATCGGCGAGCTCGAATGCGCGATGTGCAACGGGCTGGCGGCGCGCTGGCTCCTGGCGGCGGATCGGCTCGGTTTCGGTCTTGCCCAGGGAAAGCTCATGCTGCTCTCGCGCGAGACGCTGAGGCGCATCGGCGGCATTCGGATCATGGCGCGCGGCTTGTGCGAGGACGCGGTGCTTGCCGAGGCGATCCACCGGCTCGACCTGCGCGTCATCGCCCCCGATACGGTGCTCAACCCCATCGGCGGCCGGCGCTTCCGCGATTTTTGGGACCGGCATCTTCGCTGGCACTGCTGCCATCGGCTGCATCATCCATCGACCTATGGGTTCGAGCCCGTGACCGGCGCATTGGCCGCGACGATCGCCGGGACCTTTTTCTCCCATCAGATTTTCGGAATACCGCCGGCAGCGGCCATCGCGGCCAATCTCATGCTATGGCTCGGGGCCGAGGCGCTCTATCTTCGTCGACAGAATTGGCATATGTCTTGGCGCTCGCCCGCCGCATGGCTCCTGCGCGAGTTCATTGCGCCGGTCCTGTGGGTCCAGGCCTTGCGCACGCGGTCGCTGCTGTGGCGCGGCGCTCGCCTCGATGTGGCGGATCTGCGACGGTAAGGCGCGAGCGCGATGATCGACCTTTTGGTCCAGCTCGACCACGACGCTCTGCTGGCAAGCTTGGCGCTGCTCTGCTTCCCCGGCGCCTGGCTCGGCTGGCTCGTTGCGGAAAATCTGCGCCATCGCCGCCACGGTCTCGCGCGGGAGGCCGAGTTGCTGGCCGCCCCCTTGCCGCCCGACCGGGACCTGCCGCATGTGCTGGTGCAGATTCCGACATTCAACGAGCCTCTCGTCATTCGCCGGATCGTCGAGGCGGTCGGCGCATTCGATTGGCCGCGCGACAAGCTGCACATAGAGGTCGTCGATGACAGCACCGACGAGACGACGGAGATCGCGCGCGACGCGATCGCCCGCCTCCGCGCCGGCGGGCTTGACGCCGTGCTGCTCCATCGCCGGCATCGCGACGGCTTCAAGGCGGGCGCGCTGAAAGAGGGGCTGCGCCGGTCGGATCATCCGTTCATCGCGATCTTCGATGCCGATTTCCTGCCGCGGCGCGATTTCCTACGGCTCATGCTGCGGCCGTTGCTCGCGGATCCGCGCCTCGCCTTCGTCCAGGCGCGGTGGGAGTGCATCAATGCCGATCACAACGCGCTGACGCGGGCGCAGCGCGTCATCATCGATGCGCAGTTCGCCGTCGAAGAGATGGCGAAACTCTGGTCGGTGGGCTTCGCGCAATTCAGCGGCAGTTGCGGGGTGTGGCGGCGGGCGGCGATCGAGGATGCCGGCGGCTGGCGCGGCGACACGCTCTCCGAAGATGTCGATCTCAGCTACCGCGCGCTGATCCGCGGCTGGCGGGGGCAGTTGCTGACGACCGTCTCGGTCCCCGGCGAGGTTCCCGACAGCTTGGAGGCATGGCGCGCGCAGCAGGCGCGCTGGACGAAAGGCTTCGCCCAGCTCGCTCGCAAGCACCTTCTCGCCTTGTGGCGCAGCGATCTCGATGCGTCGTTGCGTATCGTCGCGGCGCTCAATCTGCTGGTCACGGGTTTCGGTCCGCTGACGGCGATCGCGTTGCTCTGCGCGATGATCGACGTGTTGTCGGGCGGGCTGACGAGGGGCGCGACCGTTCTGGCGGCAATCGCCATTGCGGCGAATGTCGCGAGTGCCGCGGCAATGGGATTGCTCGGCCAATATTGGCTGCACGATGCGCATCCGGCTGGCGGAGCGCGGCGCGTTCTCGCCGCCATGTCCTTTTTCGCCTATGCGCATGTGATGTCGGCGAAAGCCGTCCTTGACGGGCTTCGCGGCCGGGCCTCGATCTTCGTCCGGACGCCCAAGAAGGGAGCGATTGCCGAGCTCCGCCGCGACGATCTCGCGCCGTCCGCGCCCGTCGATCACCCCGGCAAGTGAACCGCCGATCGAATTGACATTGCCGACACGCCTGCCCAGGATCGGCGCCAATCGAAGCGGTCTTTGGCACGCTCAGTCCTGGCGGTGCAGATGATGGTGCAGTGGGTCGGACTGCTCGGCCATGTCGTGCTGATTCTGGCGCTGGTCGCCCTCGTCGCGCTGGCCGCGTGGGGTGCCGGCCTTCTCGTCTTTCATGTCCTGTATCGCCGGCGTGCCCTGGCCGCCGAGGCCGAACTTCTCGAAGCGCCGCTGCCCGGTGACGACCGGCTGCCTCATGTCCTGATCCAGCTTCCCACCTTCAACGAGGGAGGCTTGATCGAGCGCATCGCCTCGGCCGTCGCGGATTTCGATTGGCCGCGTGACAAGCTGCACATCCAGATCCTGGACGACAGCACCGATGAGAGCGCCGCGGTCGCCGCACGCGCCACCTCCTCTCTGCGCGACCGCGGGCTCGACGCGATCCTGCTGCATCGCACGCACCGGGAGGGGTTCAAGGCGGGCGCCTTGCAGGAGGGCCTTCGCCGGTCACCCCATGAGTTCACCGCGATCTTCGATGCGGATTACATACCCGCGCCGAATTTCCTGCGCCTCTGCCTCCGCCCGATGCTGCGTGACAGCGGAGTGGGTCTCGTCCAGGCGCGGTGCGACTTCGTCAATTCCGAGGAGAACGCGATCACGAGCGCGCAGCAACGCATGCTCGACGGTCATTTCGCCGTCGAGCAGTCGACGCGAAGCTGGGCCGGCCATATCGTGCCGTTCAACGGCACCTGCGGCATCTGGCGGCGCGCGGCGATCGATGCGGCCGGCGGATGGCAGGGCGACACGCTTGCCGAGGATCTTGATCTCAGCTACCGGGTGCAGCTCGCCGGATGGCGCGCGCTCTATCTGGTGACGGTCACCGTTCCCGGCGAATTGCCCAGCACCGTCGGCGGCTGGCGCACCCAGCAATTTCGCTGGACCAAGGGCTTCGCCCAGGGGGCGCGAAAATTGCTCCCGAAGGTGTGGCGATCGGATCTGCCGGTCGGCCGAAAAATCGCCGCCAGCCTTCATCTCGGCACATGCCTCGGCGGGCCGCTGGTCGGCCTCATGGTGGCCGCGGGGCTTGTCGATGTCCTGTTCGGTCCCGGACCCACATTCCCGGTGGCGACCCTCTTCGCGCTGGCGCTCCTGCTCTGGGCGGCAACCGCGGCCGCGACGATGCTCTTGGGACAGCATCTCGCGCGCGGCGCCAGCATGACGGCCGAGGCGAAGCGAATGCCCGCCATCATCCTGACGTCGCTCTACGGCTCTCTCTCCAACCTCCGCGGCGTCTTCGAGGGGTGGACCGGTCGCGCATCGGGCTTCGTTCGCACGCCAAAGAGCGGCTTGCTGGCCGGCGAGGAGAGCCGCCGCCCGTGAGGTCCTTCGCCAACCGTTGATCGTTGACACCGGCCGAACATTCAATTATCCCGCCGCCTTAGGCCGCGGCAATCAACGGATTGAAGGCGATCCGCCATGCCCCGACCCGGGGACACCGTTCGCGACGTGAGGGAAACCGGCGATAGCGGCGCCAGGCAAGGCCGGCCGCTGCGCCTTTTTCGCAGCGACTTTCTCGAACGCTTCTCGCGCACCAGCCTTGCCACCATCATTCTCTTCTGGGTGCCGGTCTCGGGCCTTTGCATCGTCATCGGGCCGCGCGAAGGTCAATTCTCGCCAGCGCAATCGGCCGTCGCCGTCGCCAGCGGCGCGGTCGCCTGGACGCTCGTCGAATACCTCCTTCATCGCTTCTTTTTTCATCTCGACCGCTGGGTCCCCGCCGCTCGCCCGTTCACTTTTCTGATTCACGGGTGTCATCACGCCGATCCCGCCGATGCGGGCCGTGACATCATGCCTCTTGCGGGATCGATACCGATCTTTGCCGTCATTCTGGGCGGCATGCTGTTGCTGCTCGGCCACGGGCTCGCGCTTCTGGTCATGGGCGGGTTCGGCTTTGCCTATCTTTCCTATGACGTGCTCCATTATGCCTGCCATCAATGGCGTCCCCGGGGCGCGCTCGCCGCCGCTCTCAAGCGGCACCACCTCATTCATCATTACGTCGATGGCGGGCGGAATTTCGGCGTGACCTCGCCCCTGTGGGATTGGCTCTTCGGCACGCTGCGTCACGGCCGGCCCCATGGACCATGACCGCTATCACCGCGAGCGCCGCGCCGCCATCCTGCGCGAGCGGCCCGAGGTCAAGGAGCTCTATGGCCATTCTCCGGGGGTGGCCGCGCTCGCCGCGATCGTCGTCGCGGGGCAGCTCGCACTGGCAGCGGCGCTGGCGCAACAGCCTTGGTGGATCGCCGTGCTGGCGGCGATTGCCATCGGCGCCTTCGCGACGCATTTCCTCAACGTCGTCATTCACGAATGCTCGCATAATCTGGTCTTTCGATCTCCCCATCTGAACCGCGCCTGCGCCATTCTCGCCAATCTTCCTGCGGTCGTGCCCAGCGCCATGGCCTTCCGCCACTACCACCTGCTGCATCACCGCTTCCTCGGCCAGCGCGGGCTCGACGCCGATGCGACCCCGGCCTGGGAGGTCAATCTGGTCGGTCATGGTTGGCCGAGAAAAGCCCTATGGCTCATCGCTCAACCGCTCTTCTACGGCATCATTCATCCCCTCCAGGTGCGCCGGCCGCTCGCGCTCGACCGCTGGCTCGTCGCCAATCTTCTGGCGGTGCCGGCGGTCGCCATGGGCGTGCTCTATGAATTCGGCTGGTCGGCGCTCGCTTATCTCGCGGTGTCCACCTATTTCGCGATCGGACCGCATCCGACGGGCGCGCACACGATACAGGAGCATTTCAACATCCGCGGCAGCGACGAGACGGCGTCCTATTATGGCCCCGTGAACGCCATCTCGCTCAACCATGGCCTCCACCTCGAGCATCATGATTTCCCGAATATCCCGGGGTGGCGGCTCGGAAGACTTCGGCAGTTGGCCCCGGAATTCTACGCGGGCCGCTTCCGCTATCGCTCGCGCCTGCTTTCGCTTTGGCGCTTTGTCGTCGATCGCGATGTGGCGCTCGATCGCCGCGTCTTTCGCGACGATCGCTCGGATCTTGCCGAGGCGTGATCCCGGCCGCGCCTGCCGCCCGCTATTGAACGCCTGAGCCGACCTTTGCCTCGATCGGCACGCGCCAGAGGATGGCGGAAGCCGCGCGCGGAGGCCGGCGCCGATCGGCCGTGAACAGAAGGGCGGCACCGAGGGCGAGCGGGACCAGCGCTTGGACGTACATTATCGGCAGCAATTCCGGCACCCGCACCACCAGCGAATGTCCCATTCCGATCGAGCTGTCCCAGCCCAGGATGGCGACGCCCAGCGCGAGGTTGCGCAGAACTCGGCCGGAATGGCGTTGATAGCCGCCGCGCAGAATGATGCCGAGTGCCAAGATGACGTAGCTCACGCAAAGAATCGGGCTGATGATGCGGTTATGGCCCTCGGCGATCCATTCCGCTGCGATACCCGGCGACTGCCTTACATCGGGCGGCGGATCGACGAGACGGTTGACATGCTCCTCGTAGAAGCCTCGCCATTGACGCAACGGCACGTCTTTGACGGTGGCAACGGGAATGGAGAGTGTCTGGAAGGCGACCGGATTCGGATGCTCGTCCGATTTTTCCCGCTTGATATAGGAGCCTTTCTCCAGGACGAGGACCTCCTCTCGCCGCGGCGCCGAGCGCACCACCAAATGGCCGCGATCGGCGAAAATATAGATGAAAGAATCTTTCTTGCGCCCATCGAGCACGGTCATGCCCTCGAACTCGTTCTCGCTCACGCGCCGTCGGAATGACATCGACAAATCGGGCACGAGGGTTTGCAGATAACCTTCGTCAAAGGCGTTCACCGTCAAATTGAAGGCGGCGGCAAAGCGGATATCTTCGAATGTTCGAAACGCCACCGGCAGCAGGTAGAGCGACATCGCGCCGGTGAACACCATGGCGATCAGAGCGGCGATGAGGCCGGGAAGCGCCAGCGACAGCGTGGTGAAGCCCGCCGCGCGCAGCGGCAAGATTTCATGGTGCTGGTTCCATTGATGATAGGCAAAGCCGACACCGGCGGCGACGCCGACCGGCGTCGCCTGCGCAAATACCACCGGCAGCAGCGACCCGAGCGCCAGGGTGAATCTGCTGAACGACACCGCCCCCTGCACCAGTACGAAGAAGAGATCCGAGGTCGAGGTGAGCAGGACGAAAACGCCCACGGCTGCCGTCGCGGCGCCGACGGAAGCCACAAGCCGGTACAACATGTGACGATGGATCAGGAACATGCCACGCAGATGCGGTCTAAAGATCGGCATCGGTCCGCAAAGCAACCGGTATCCCGCGATCGACGCTTGACCGACCAACCATCTATTGCGAGTTTACGAGCGGCCCCTGAGCATGGCAACTGGAGTCGGCGCGCCGCACGACGTCCAAGCTCGCAAAAAATGAGCCCGTCGCTCGGACCTGTCGGATGATTCGAGGACGCCTCGGCGCGCGGGCGATGGATTGGCTGGTCAGGCTCGATGACGACGACATTTGGCCCGGATAATTCGGTCTCTGCCGAGCGGGCGACGCAAAAGCCGGCCGAGCCGACGATCTGGTTCGAGGTCGGCGAATTTCTCGAGTATTTCCATTGGGCGAAGAGCCCGACAGGAATCCAGCGCGTGCAGATCGAGCTTTTCGCGGAAGCCGATCGGCGCGGCCTGGTGCCGGGGCGCATCCGGTTCTGTCGTCTCGATCGCTATACCCACCGCTTCATGCCGGTCGACTTCGCCGCGGTCGCCGCGTGCTTCGAAGAGCCGCCGCCGAGCGGCGGGCGCAGTCTCTTTCCTCGCGCCCGGACCCTGATCTCGCAGATCCGCGCGGATTCGCGCGTATGGCGCGGCAGCATTCGCGGATGGCTGGCCGAGGCGCGCCTTTGGCTGCGCGGATTTGGCATGACCGGCGCCGGCGTCGATCCCCGCCTTTCATGCTTCACGCCGGGCGACGTCTTGATCTGTCTCGGCAATGCCTGGGAGGACACGCGCTATGGCGAGTTCGTCGCCTTGGCACGCCGCGAGCGAGGCATCCGCTTCGCCGTGCTCATCTACGACCTCATTCCCGTGACGCATCCGTCCTCGGTGAACGACGACAATGCGCTCATGTTTCGTCGCTGGCTCGACGGCATGATCGAGAATGCGGACCTCATGCTCGCCATATCGGCCTATAGCCGCCGCGCGCTGCTCGCCTATGCGACGGAGCGGAAGGGGCGCCTGCCTGCCGCCGATGTCCTGCCGCTCGGAACGGGTTTTCGTCCCTCGACAAGGTCGGTCAGAGCCGAGGCGATGGCCAAGTTTCCGTCCCGATATGTTCTCTTCGTGTCGACGCTATCGATCCGCAAGAACCATCAGCTTGTGGCCAAGGTTTGGCAGGCGCTCATCGCGAAACATGGCGCGGCCAAGATGCCGCATCTCGTCTTCGTTGGTCAGATCGGCTGGCTCGTCGCCGATTTCATGGCGGAACTGAGGGCCAATCGCTACCTCGATGGCAAGATCGTCATCGTTTCCGATCTTTCCGACGCAGAGGTGCGGCAAGCCTATGACGCGTGTCTCTTTACCATCTATCCCAGCCTCGCCGAGGGGTGGGGCCTGCCGATCGCCGAAAGCTTCGAGCATGGCAAGCTGTGTGTCGCTTCCAACCGCACATCGATGCCGGAGGTCGGCGGCGACCTCGCCGATTACATCGACCCCGAGGATCTCGCGGGAGCGACGGCGGTGATCGAGAGAGCGATCTTCGATGAGGAATATCGGCGCCGACGCGAGGCGCAGATCAGGGAAAGTTATCGCCCGGCAAGCTGGGCCGAAAGCTTCTCGTCACTCCTGGCCGCGCTCGATCGGCTGCATGGGCCGGACGATCGTTCAACCGTCGATGCAGTTGGCGCGGTCGGGGGTTCGATCAGACACCGCTCCCGGTCTGCCGGCGCAGACGGTTGAGGTCCGCGTCGACCATTTCGCCGATCATCGCTTCGAGCGGTATTTCGGGTGTCCAATTGAGCTTGCGCCGCGCCTTGCTTGCATTGCCGCACAAGGACCGGATCTCTGCGGGGCGAAACAGACCGCTGTCGCTCGCGAGGTATTTCTCGGCCGCCAATCCGACATGACCGAAGGCGATCCGGCAAAAATCGAGAATGCTCACGCTGCGCCCGGTGGCGATCACGAAATCTTCGGGCTCGCTCCGCTGCAGCATCAGCCACATCGCCCGAACGTAGTCGCGCGCGTGCCCCCAATCACGCCGCACATCGACATTCCCCAGGGTCAGCACGTCGCTGAGCCCGAGCTTTATCCTCGCCACGCCGTCGGTGATCCTTCGCGACACGAAATCAGGAGAGCGCAAAGCAGAGTCATGGGTGAACAAAATGCCGCAACTCGCGAAGAGTCCGAAGCTTTCGCGATAGTTCACCGTCATCCAATGCGCGTAGAGCTTCGCCGTGGCGTAGGGCGAGCATGGCTGGAACGGTGTCTCCTCGCTCTGCATCGCCTCCTGCGTCTGTCCGAACATCTCCGAGGAGGAGGCTTGTAAGAAGCGCGCCTCCGGACATTCCAGCCGGACGGCTTCAAGGAGATGCGCCGCACCGAGGCCGGTCACCGCGCCGGTCAGCAATGGCTCGTCCCAAGAGGTCTTCACCCGCGACTGAGCGGCAAGGTTATAGACTTCGTGCGGTCGGACCTTCGACAGGATGCGGCGGAGACCGCTGCCATCCGTCAGGTCGCCTTCGACCACCCGAATGCGCTCGGAAACGCCGAGCGTTTCCAGCGCAGAGCTTGCGGCCGCGGCGGCGTTCCGGACAAGGCCATAGACCTCGTATCCGCGCGCCAGAAGAAGCTCCGACAGATAGGCGCCGTCCTGGCCGGTTACGCCGGTGATCAATGCTCGCTTCATCGGTTGCGTGCTCGTTCGGCAACATCCATCCCGTCCCCGCCACCGCTCGACGGAAGATCGGCGCTTATACCATGCGGCGGACGAGAAGGTCGCGCGATTCAAGACATGCGCTTGCGACCGGCGGGTTCACGCTCCCGGTGCATGCAAGGGGGCGGCTGCATCCGACGGCAGCGGGGCTAGGAAAAGCGGCAAGGAGGCGATATACGCATCGCCGTGGCGGCCTGTCGGACCGTGTCAACTGCCGCGAATCCAATCCGGGGTTCGGAATGGCGACCAGAGCTCGTTGGTCGTCCGCCAAGACGACCCGAGGGGTACTGGAATAGGCGCTCCCATGCTCGAAGGTGTGAAGCAGTGGCTCTCAGCGATTTCCGAGGACGCCGCCCGCCGTGCGGTGGGCGATGTTGCGAACGATTTGCTGCGCTTTGCCCAACAGGTCGAGATCGATCGGCAGACCGCTGCGGAGATCGCTGCCGCCACTCAGGCAAGGCTCGACCAGCTCACCGCTTCCGCCGAAGCCCTTAAGCAGGAGGCCGCCGCCGTTCAGGCGAGGCTCGATCAACTCAGCGCTTCGAGCGAGCGCGAGCTGGCGGATCAATCCGCAAGGATCACGCGCCTCGCCGATGAGACGACGCGGATGGGAGCACAACTCGACCAGCGCCACGGCGCGCTGACCGCTACGCTGCTCTACGCGCTGCGCGGCTTGCTCTTCACCAACCAGGGGACGACGGTGGTGAAGACGTCGCGCGAGCATATCGCCGGCGTGTTCAGCGGGTTGTCGGATCGACTGTTGCTGGAACTCGCCGAAGCCCTGGCGACGCTCGCCCCCTTGGAGCCCACGCGGCACGCGCGATTCGGGGATTTCGAGAACAGCGCGGACCTTGCCGTCCATATTCGCCACGCGCTGTGGCTGAGTGCGAAGGCCCGCGGACTTCGCGAAGCCGTGATCGTGCCCTGGCATTACGGCACAAGATTGGCTCTTCATCTAGAGAATGATCTGAGCCTGACGCTTTATGCGTCGGGACATTTCGAAGCCAACGAATTCGCTTTCCTCGACCGCGTCCTGGGACCCGGCATGGTGTTTCTCGATGGCGGCGCCAATGAAGGGCTCTATACGATCTTTGCCTCGGCCAAGGTCGGCGGCGAGGGCCGTGTCATCGCGGTGGAGCCGAGCCCGCGGGAATTGGCCCGCTTGCGTCGAAACGTCGAGATGAACAATGCGCGGACGGTCGAGATCGTCGAGGCCGCTTTGGCAGAGCAGCCGGGCGTTCTGTCGCTCCAGGTGGCGGAGGATGAGCATTCCGGCCAGAACACGGTCGGCGCTTTCGCCTATGAGGGCGTCAAAACAACGACAACGACCGAAGTCGAGGCCACGACGATCGACGACATCGTTCGGCAGCACGCGCTCGCCAAAATCGACGTCATCAAGCTCGACATCGAGGGGGCGGAGATCCGCGCTCTGCGCGGCGCGGATACCGTACTCAGGGAGATGCGGCCGCTGCTTCTCGTCGAGGTCTCGGAAGCCTCATTGCGCCATCAAAGCGGCTCGCCGGTCGAACTTCGCGACTTCCTCAAAGGCTATGACTACGTCATGTTCGATCTTGACGAAGAAACGGCGAAAGCGGTGCCGATCACGGACGAGACGCCGGCGCGTTCGACCAATGTGATAGCCGTTCATTCCGAGCGCGCGGGAGATCTGCTCGAACGCTAGAGAATGGTGGCACGGGCGTGCGAATTGACTTTGTCCCAGCGACGCTTTATGGCTTCGCTGCCGCACCGCCAATCCGAGGCGCGGCGCTTGCCCAAAGCCGAGCAATTCGAGCCAGCATGAGCACCGGGAAGGCCCTGAACGTGGACGCAGCGGAGCAAACGACCATCGACGTGGTCAGAAGCTATTGGGATCGGCGCCCCTGCAACATTCGTCATTCGCCCAAGGAATTCGGCACGCGCGAGTATTTCGACGAAGTCGAGCAGCGCAAGTACTTCGTCGAGCCGCATATTCCCGGCTTTGCGCAGCATGCGCGCTGGCAGGGGAAAAAGGTTCTGGAGATCGGTTGCGGCATCGGCACCGACGCGGTCAATTTCGCGCGGGCCGGCGCCGATTACACCGCAATTGAATTGTCAAGCGTCAGCCTCGATGCGACAAAAAAACGCTTCGACGTCTATGGCCTCAGCGGGCGTTTCGTGCAGGGCAATTCCGAGGATCTCGCCAAGTTCTTTCCGAACGAGACCTTCGATCTCGTCTACTCCTTCGGCGTGATACATCACACGCCGCACCCGCGCCGCGTCGTGACCGAAATACAAGAGGTGATGACGCCGTCCAGCGAGCTGCGGATCATGGTCTATGCCAAGAATTCTTGGAAAAATGCCATGATCGAGGCCGGGTTCGACCAGCCCGAGGCCCAGGCCGGCTGTCCGATCGCCTTTACCTATACCAATGAAGAAGCGCGCGACTTGCTTGACGGGTTCGAGATCCTCAGCCTCGAACAGCACCACATCTTTCCCTATGTCCCGGAGAAATACGTTCGTTACGAATACGAGGTCCAGCCATGGTTCAAGGCGATGCCGCCGGGGATGTTCGAAGCCTTGGAGCGTCGGTTGGGCTGGCATCTTTGCATCGCCGCGCGATTGCGGAGCCGCTGATCGCGCGCGGCCCGTCATTGCGCACACGCTATGCGCGCACATCGCGTCTTGAGTTTCTCCCGACGAAATGGCAATTTCCGATCTGGATAACGATCGAAGATAGCAATATGCCGCATCGCAGCGCGACGGTTTCTTAAGCTACCAAGATCCGGCGGCGTCATTCGATCGTCCGAAGATTTGTCCGGCACGAAGGAACATGAGCCTTAATGAGGGGGGGCGGATGAAGTACGGCGTTGAGCGGGTCTCTGTCGTTGGGCTCGGAAAATTGGGTGCCCCCCTGGCTGCCGTCATGGCCAGCAAAGGCTTTCGCGTCATCGGCGTCGACGTCAACGAGAAGTTCGTCGCTCTGCTGAATGCGGGCAAAGCTCCGGTGCAGGAGCCGGGCTTGCAGGAGATGATCGACGGGTCGCGTGAGCGGCTGCGCGCGACGGCGGATTTCGCCGATGCGGTCCATCATTCTGACGTGACCTTCATCATCGTGCCGACGCCCAGCAACGAGCACGGCGTCTTCACCAACAAATACGTCTTGTCCGCGGTTGCGGCGATCGGCGAGGCGCTGCGTTCCAAGGTGGGGTATCACGTCGTCAATATCACGAGCACGGTGATGCCCGGCTCGACCGATGGCGAGATTCGCGATGCGCTGGAGCGCTCTTCCGGTCGGCAGGTCGGCGAGGATGTCGGGCTGTGCTACAACCCAGAATTCATTGCCTTGGGCACGGTGATCCGCGACATGCTTCACCCCGACGCCATTCTCATCGGCGAATCCGATGCGAAGGCGGGGGATGTGCTCGAATCGATCTATCGGCGCGTTTGCCGCCCGGATATCCCGGTCCAGCGGATGAACCTCGTCAACGCCGAACTCACGAAAATCTCGGTGAACACCTTCATCACCACGAAGATCTCTTACGCCAACATGCTGGCCGATATATGCGACCGCATTCCCGGCGCCGATGTCGACGTCGTCACGGCGGCGGTGGGGCTCGACAGCCGGATCGGCCGGAAATATCTGAAGGGCGCGCTCGGCTATGGCGGGCCGTGCTTTCCGCGCGACAACATTGCGT
>Ga0209062_1001780_pt1 | contig 33618 bp, 34 predicted proteins | sample Coa_R2_2_FD_187158 | JGI IMG/M metagenome (GOLD analysis project Ga0209062, IMG submission 187158) | Surface soil microbial communities from Centralia Pennsylvania, which are recovering from an underground coalmine fire - Coalmine... | ecosystem: Environmental > Terrestrial > Soil > Unclassified...
AGCGTCATTACCGCCGCCCAGCGCTCCAGTTGGGAGGGCCGCGCCGTGGAGGTTGATCCGACTATCTGGCAGGGAACTGAGGACCCTTGGGGTGGGTAGGTTCGAGAAACCCCGGGACTTATCCCGGGAGCACTGGCAGGGAACTGAGGACCCTTGGGGTGGGTAGGTTCGAGAAACCCCGGGACTTATCCCGGGAGCACGCGCCGCCCGGAAACCCCGCACTGAAGCGCGGGGAGCCTCATGTCGGGCCGAGCGGCGGGCTTCAGCCCGCCTAACGACGGCACAGGGGCGGGTTGAAACCCTCGGCTGGGCGCGATATGACGACACCCGCAAGCGGGTACCCGCCGGACTGAAGTCCGGGGTTTCCCGGCCGGCGACACGTTGGAAGGAAAAGCGAGGAAAACAATGGCTGATGTCCTGAAAGCCGCCCTGGTCGGCTGCGGCAGCGTTGCCCAGCGCGGCATCCTGCCGCACCTGAGCCTGCCGGATGCGCGCGAGAGCGTCAGATTGGCGGCGGTGGTCGATGCCGTGGCCGAACGGGCGAAGCAGAGCGCGCAGAAGTTCGACGTGCCGGCGCACTTCACCGGCGTGGACGAGATGCTGTCGTCGGCTGAGATCGACCTGGTGATCATCGCCACGCCCATCCCGTTCCACTTCCAGAACGCCATGGCCGCGATCTCGGCCGGCAAGCATGTCTACGTCAACAAGACCATGACCACCACGCTGGCCGAGGCCGACCAACTGCTGGCCGCGCGCGACCGCGCCGGCGTCAAGCTGGCCGCGGCGCCCGGTTATGACCTCTGCTCCACCACGCAGCGCATGCGCGAGATCGTGCGTGGCGGCGGCCTGGGACATATCTACACGGCCTTTACCTATACCCTGGGATTCGGGCACGAGCACGAGCCGATACGCGGTGGCTCGGGATCGCTGGCCGAGATCGACCCGGCCTGGTACTACCGCGCGGGAGCCGGCCCCCTGCCCGACGTGACGGTGTATGCGCTGCAATTGGCCACCAGCGTGCTGGGGCCGGTGCGCCGCGTGACCGCCCTCGGCAACAAGGGGGCCGAGCAGAGGGAGTGGCGCGGACAGGCCATTACCGTGGAGGTGGACGACAATAACCTGGTCCTACTCGAGTTTGCAACCGGCACCCTGGCCGTCGCTGTCGGCGCAAACTGCACCGGTAGCCCGCGTATCCCGTGGGGGGGCATGGGGCTGTACGGAACCGACGGCGCCCTGGAGATTACCGAGGTGGAGATGAAGAGCGGCTATCCGGTGGCTTTCGAGCTGTCCGGACGGGCGGCCGAGCGCCACGGCCACGGCTACGTGACCTCCCTGGACGCTCAACCCTATGTGACAGGCGAGCACCTGACAATCGAGGAGCCGCACATCTACATCGACATCATGGACCTGGCCGATGCGATCAGGGAGGATCGGGCTCCGCGGGCGTCCGGTGAGCAGGCCCGGCACGTGGTGGAGATCGTGGAGGCGGCGCTCACCGCGGCGCGCACCGGCCAGACGCAACACTTGCGGAGTTCGTTTGAGACTGACTGAAACGCCGGCATACGTACGCATCCTGAGGCCCGGGGTGAGGCTGATGGTCGCCGGAACCTATGCTGACATGAGCATAAGCGGTGCTACGGTCGTGGCAAATACGTTGCTTGAGCGGCCGGAGGCGGTGATCAGTCTCACCACCGGCTATACGCCAGCCGGACTATATAGACACCTTCCCAGCCTGTGCGCAAGCCTTGGCGTCGACCTTGCCGGGGCACACTATATTTCCTCGGAGGAATATGTCGGCGTCTCCGCCGACAGCCCAATCAGTCTCTTCGGCTGGCTCAACCGGGACTTCTTCGCGCCGAACCACATACCCGCGGAACGGGTGCTGCGCATGGCCGGCGACGCGCTGAATCCCGACGACGAGTGCCGCCGCTTTGACCTGGCGATCGAGCAGGCGGGGGGCATCGATCTGGTGCTTCAGACGATCGGCGTCAACGGGCATTTCGGCTTCAACGAACCGGGCTCCTCTCCGACGGCGTGCAGCCGCGCCGTCGAGCTGGCACCTGCGACCCGCGAGGCGAATGGTAGGTACTGGCCGGCCGGGACCGCGGTGCCGACGCACGGACTGAGCATGGGCCTGCGGCAAACGTTGCGGGCGCGACACATCCTGCTCCTCGCCTCGGGGGCTGAGAAGGCGAGGGCCCTGTATGATGCCATGGTCGGGCCTATCGGAGGGGAGACCCCGTGTTCGTTGCTCCGCCTGGCGCCGCGCCTGACCGTGATCGCAGACGAGGCAGCGGGCCGGTTGCTGGCTACTTAGGAGAGCGGGACACCCTGCAGGGCGACCTCCATCTTGGCCCGCGCGATTTCCTCGCTGTGGAGGGTCGGCCAGCAATCTTCGCAGAAGACGACATCGGACAGACAGACCACTGTCGACTCGGCGGGCACGATCATGCCACAGGCGTGGCACAGGTGTTGGTGTCCGGTTTTGGTGGGGATCGAGATTAGAGGCTCACCCTTGTTTCCTCCACTTTTGGTGTGGACCTTCGGATTTGGAATCAAAGTGGGCTGGGAGTCAATCATCTTGCGCCTCCGGTCTGGGGGTGGTGGCCTATTTACACCTTATTTCCCATTATGACGTATGCCCCCACGAAATGGAAGGGGTAAAATGAAAGAGGGATGAAATTGCGGCCGAGAGACGGGCCGCGGCACCGTGGGGCTACACGGTGAGCAGGCTGCCGCGCTGCACTATCCGTGAGGCGGCGGCCAGCACTAGGCCTGTCAGCAGGCAAGCGGCGCAGGCCATGCCGGCGATCGGCGCCGCCCCGAAGTCGCTGACCTTGACCGATAAGGCGGCCACGCCGAAGCTCGCCGGCAATAGCACGAAGGTCGCCGTGATCGAGGCGCTGGAGACGGTGGGCGAGTAGGCCGAAATGAGCAGCGCGACCGCGTTCATCAACGCCGACGTGGCCAGCATCAGGGCGAAGACGGCGACGACCACGGCCGGCGGCAGCCACGACGCGACGTCTCTCGTCGACGCGGCAATGCTGGTGAGATAGACGCTGTACGCCACCACCAGCATGAGCAGCCCAGGGGAGAGCGAGCCGATGAGCTTGCCCCGCAGTATGGCGCCGACCGGGACCGGCGACACCAGAAGGGCCGTCAGCGAGCGGCGTTCGCGCTCCGCGGCGATTGCTATCGCCGCCTGTTGGGCGCTGAACAGCACCGGCAACATGCCGATCCAGACCAGGGCTGCCTGCGCCAGATCGTGGTGCCCCGACAGATGGATCGCGGCATCGCGGCGGGTGATCAGCGCCATGCGGACCAGCGGGCTGAGCAAAACGACGGCCCTGCCCGCGCTCGCCAGGATAGCGGCAAGTATGACCATGGCGATCAGCGTGCGTCGCTGGCGCGCATAGGCGATGACCTCACGCCGGGCGATGATCCATGTCATGGACATTGGTCTGCCTCCGCGATAACGTCCAGGTACACCCCGGCCAGATCGTAGGGCCGTGGAGATAGAGTCACGACCTTGCAGCCGTGATGCGTCAGAAAGTCAATCAGCAGGGTATTGGTCTCCTCTGCCCTGGCGGTGCGAAAGCAGACCGTGTGATGTGTGTCTGTCACCTCAATCGTGGAGATGCTATCGATGCCCTTGATCTCCCGCAGCTGCGACAGCAGGTCGTCGTCGAGGTGTGACGCCAGGCGCAGCTCGAAGGTGTCCAGGCCATCCGCGGCGCGACACAGCTCCGCCATGGTGCCCTGGCGGCGCAGGCGGCCCCGCGCGATCAAGGCCACGCGATCGGAGAGCGCCTGCGCCTCCGGCAGGTTATGGGTGGAGATGATGATCGCATCTCCCGCCGCCCGGCGGGAACGGATGAATTGGTGCACCGTGCGCACCGAGAGGGGATCGAGGGCCGAGGTCGGCTCGTCGAGCAACAGCACCGGCGGCGTAGGGATGAGCGCCCTGATCAAGGCAACTTTCTGTCGCATGCCCTTGGACAGCGAGTCGAGGCGCGACCGCCGCTTCGAGGTGAGCGCAAAGCGTTCCAGGTGCTCGCCGATCGCCGTGGTGGCCCTGGCTCGCGGCATGCGATAGAGCTGTGTGACGAAGAACAGGTACTCGTCGATCGTCATTTCGGGATAGAATCCCGGTTCGTCCACCATCAGGCCGACACTGGCGCGTACCAGATCCGATTCGGTGCAGACGTCGTATCCGGCGACGACGGCCCGGCCCTCCGTGGGTGGCAACAATCCGGCCAGCATCTGCAGAGTAGTCGTCTTGCCGGCGCCGTTAGGGCCCAACAGGGCCAGGATCTCGCCACGCTCCACCCGCAGCGATACGCCGCACACCGCGGCCACTTCTCCGAAGCGGCGCCCAAGTCCCTCGGCTTCGATGCGCCCGGACCGCTGCAGCGACAGGAGCGGCGTGGCGTCGTTATCGACCGGAAGTGCGACCATATCTGTCTATTTCGTCCTTTGGTCCCGTAGGCTAACTGGGTCGGCGCGGCTGCCATCCTTCATGATTCATGGACGTCTGATAGGGCGGGACGACCCGGCCTGGCGGCGGCCCGCGGGCCGCCGCCGCCGGCATCCCTGCCGGCCCTCGTTGATGGCGCCCCGCGCCTCGCGAACAATGCAGGCTATGCGCCGTGCAGGCCCACTGTAGGGGCAGCGGTTAGAGAGGCACAAGGGGAAAAAGGTGCCATTGGAGACCGTACCCTGCCCAGTTTGCGGACGGTGAGCTGGAGCTGCGCGGACGAGCATGCCTGCCCTCGTCCGCATGGACGCTCACGACAGGCTCAGCAGCAGCAGCGGGATCTCCATCTCGTCTCGCGACAGGCCGCCGTGGTGGCCATAGAAATCCTGTTGAAAGCGGCCGGGCTCGTACCACCACACCGACTCACCGGCGTAGGGCAGCACAACCAGGTCGCCGACCCGACGGAGGAAGGCCTCGGACGGCGCTCCCAGGCCGAAGATGCCCTGTTCGATGAGGGTGCTCACCGGGAGGACATCGGCGCGACCGCGCAAATGCTGCCTCAATAGGCTCGCCGCATCGTCGGCTGTTCCGTCTCTGAGGTACAGGAACATGTCGCGCGCGGAGCCGGCCGGCACCAGCAAGCGGCCTGCGGCGTTGCGCCGCAGGTAGCCTGCGACATCGGGTACGTCCTGATTCAGATAGATCGTCGAGGCGGGATTCACCGCCGTGTGGCCGTGGTCCGCCGTCATGGCGAGGAGCGTGCGGGGATACCTGCCGGCGGCCCGGCTCAGGAATGCCCGCTCCAGGAGACCCAGCGTTGAATCGATCTCCTCGTCGGTCCGGGCCGAGTCCGGGCCATGGTGATGGCTGAGGAAATCGATGCGGTCAAAGTACACCAACACATAGCTGCGTCCATGTTGTTCGTCGAGCAGCCTGGTCAGCGTCTCCAGCGCCATGGGCAACGTATCGAAGGGGAGCACGTGGGCGCCGCGCGCCATGCTGTCGGTATAGGTGGACGGCGTGTAACTGCGATGCTGCAAGACAAAGGTGCCGATGCCATGGGCCTGGAGGTCTTCTGCCAGCCTCGGTTGGGGATAAATGCTATCGGGAGAGATAGCCGTGCGCAACGTGTCGCGCTCCGCGTCGCCGGCGAAAGAATACAGCAGAGGTGCAATAATCGCATCGATCTGGGGCTCATACATGAACCACTCGAACAAACCGCCGCGGTTCACGGGCAGTCCCGTAAACAGGGTCGTGACGTGAGCCGTCGTGGTCGAGGGAAACTGTGCCGTCAGTTTGGAGACGACGCCATCCCTGGCAAAGCGCTCCAGCGCGGCGTAGCGCTCCTTGCGCGGCTCATAGAAACGCCAGCCGAAGCCATCCGCCAGGAAGAGTACAACAGTATCGAAGCTTGGCTCGTGCGGTCCGAGAACCGAGGCGGGCAGTCCATCCTGAGTCGGGACTCCGAACAGCGACCGAATGAAGGCCGGCAATCGCGCAAAACAGTAGGACTCGTAGAGGGGTCGAATAAACTGGCCGGACCAGGTCGCCGCGTCCACCGCGCGCACGGAGTCTTCGTTGATCACCCGCCACCTCTCAGCCGCACCCAATGACCGCCGCGCAACTTTTGGCCTGCGCCGTCCCGCACCCTAAGCCTGCCCGCTTCGGGTGGGCCGTGTCAAATGCGATTCACTCAGATCGGCGGACCACCACACGGGATACATGTCTCATCCTCGGGACAGCGCGCAGACGGAGCGCACGGTCCTACTCCCGCCGGCCGCCGGGGGACCGAGAAGCGTTGTCGCGGCCTGTTCGACGTCTTGCCGGTGGGCGTCCTGGTGCTCGATCTCGACCCCGGGGCGGCCACGGGCGCGTACGCCCGGCGCTACCCAGCGTAAGTCGGGCAAACCGGCAAGCCGGTGCATCCTGTGCACAAGCTTGCACCTGCATGCAACTACTCATAGTATTAACTATAGGTACAGGTTGGTCGCTGGAGTTTCAACGAGGAATAGTTCAGCGCCGTGATCGATGGCGATATTCGTACTGTTGTGCCGTCCGCGCAGGCGCTTGTCCCCTTCCCGCCCGAGTGGTCGCCGGGCTGCATTCCGACTTTGTTGGTACCCCACGCCCCCTTCGCTTTGCCTGCCCGCGTCTCGGCGGTTGGGCACGCCAGCGCGTCCCAACGGTGTCGCGTGCCTGGTAGCAGCTGCATTCGTTTTCACGATTAGGTGCAGGCATGATGCGACAATCCGGCACCCTGGTCGGCTCGATTTTGTGGAATCCCGCCGCCATCGTCGGAGGCCGGGGCAAGAGGCGCGGCGCGCCGGGTAGGCTGCCACGTCACGCCGCGCACGGCAGAACTTGCCCCTCTAGTTATCCGGCGCTACTGCCGGATGAGCAGGAGATCTCGCGTGGAGATAGGAGTTCCGAAAGAATCCGTTGCCGACGAGCAACGCGTGGCCCTGGTCCCGGACGGCGCTCGCAAACTGGTAGAAGCCGGGCATAACGTCAGTGTGCAGTCGGGCGCGGGCGCGGCGTCCTTCTGGGACGATGCCTCGTACGAGGCGGCCGGGGCGCTCGTGGTGCCGGACGCGACGGCACTCTATGCCCGTGCGGACCTGGTGCTGAAGATTCAGGGCCCTACCGATGACGAAGTTCAGGCCCTCCGGCGGGGGACGGCGCTGGTGGCCCTGCTACAGCCGGTGAGCGCGCCACGGCGTATGCAGCGCCTGGCCGAGGCCGGAATCTCCGCCTTCAGCCTTGACGCGCTGCCGCGCATCACGCGTGCGCAGAGCATGGACGTCCTGTCGTCCATGAGCACAATCGCCGGCTACAAGGCGGCCCTGCTGGGGGCAACGATGCTGCCCCGCTTCTTTCCCTTGCTGATGACCGCCGCCGGGACGGTGACGCCCGCTCGCGTGCTGATATTGGGGGCAGGGGTGGCCGGCCTTCAGGCCATCGCCACCGCCAAACGCCTGGGTGCGCTGGTGCAGGCGTTCGATACCCGGCCGGTGGTGCGAGAACAGGTGGAGAGCCTCGGCGCCAGTTACCTCACCCTGCCTCTGCCCGACGAGCAGGCAGAAGGCGCCGGAGGCTATGCGCGCGAGCTGTCCGACGAGGCGTACGCTCACGAGCGCGACCTCTTGCAGGATCCCGTCAAGGAGTCGGACGTTATTATCACCACGGCCCTGATTCCCGGCGCCCGCGCGCCGGTCCTGATCACGGCGGAGATGGTCGCGTCCATGAAGCCGGGCTCGGTCATCATCGACCTCTCGGGCGGCGCCGGCGGCAACTGCGAGCTGACCGTGCCGGGCCAACGCATCGTGGCCCACCGCGTCACGATCGACGCCCCCCTGAATCTGCCGGCGACGATGCCGTTCCACGCCAGCCAGTTGTTCTCGCGCAATTTGGTCAATTATGTGACCCATCTGCTGCGCAATGGTCTGGCCGTCGACGCGGCGGGTAACGTATCGCTATCGCTCGACGATGAGATTGTCGGCGGTACCTGCATCACCCACGCCGGACAGATTGTCCATCGCGCCACGCTGGAGCGGCTGAAAGCAGAAACGGTAGGGGAGAAAGCCGATGGCTAGTAATGCAATTCTCGAGGCCTATGTCTTTGTGTTGGCCCTGTTCCTGGGATTCCAGCTCATCTCCAAGGTTCCGTCGATTCTGCATACGCCGCTGATGTCGGGGACTAACGCCATCCACGGCGTCATCCTGGTCGGCGCCATCGTGCTGGCAGGGGCGGCGAAGGGCGCGCTGGGGATCGCGCTCAGCCTTGCCGCGCTTATCCTGGCGACAATGAACGTGGTCGGTGGGTTTGTCGTGACCGACCGCATTCTGGAGATGTTCAAGCAGAGGCCGCGGGCCGGCTCGTCTGCAAGGAAACAGCTCCATGAGTGATCTCTCGCAGATAGCCTACCTTGTGACGGCCGCTCTGTTCATACTTGGCATCATGCGCCTGCGCTCGCCGGCCACGGCGCGCTCGGGGAATACGCTCGCGGCCATCGGCATGGCCATCGCCATCATCACCGCTCTCGCCAATGCCGGCGGCAACTACCCGATCATAGCGATCGGCATCGTCGTCGGCGCGGCCGTGGGTTTTGTCGCCGCGCGCACCGTGCGCATGACCGCCATGCCACAGATGGTGGCGCTGTTCAACGGCATGGGCGCCGGGGCGGCGGCGCTGGTCGCGCTTGGCGAGACGACCAACCAGTTGCCGGCATCGGGCACGCTCAGCGCCGGACCGACCACCGCCGCGGTGTTCAGCATTCTGGTCGGATCGCTCAGCTTCAGCGGTAGCCTCATTGCCTTTGCCAAGCTACAGGAACTGATGACCGGACGTCCGGTCACCTTCCCCCAGCAGAACCTGGTCAACGCGGTATTGCTGGTGGTGTTGGTCCTCCTCGGCGCCTATCTGGTCCTCATTCATACCGATGGCATCGCGCTGGCCCTCCTTGCGTTGGGCGGGCTGGCTCTCGGCGTGCTGTTCGTACTGCCCGTCGGCGGCGCCGACATGCCGGTCATCATCTCGTTGCTCAACTCGTGTACGGGACTATCCGCCGCCGCGACCGGCTTTGTGGTGGGCAACAACGCCCTGGTGGTGGGCGGCATCTTGGTCGGTGCGTCCGGCACGATCCTGACCATTCTGATGAGCCAGGCCATGAACAGGTCGCTCTTCAACGTGCTCTTCAGCGCCTTCGGCAGCGCGGTGGTGTCCCCGGCGGGGCCCGCGGCCATCGGACAGCAGACGGTGCGTAGCGCCTCGGCCGAAGACGTGGCCAATCTGCTGGCCTATTCCAGCAGCCTGATCATCGTGCCGGGCTACGGGCTGGCCGTGGCGCGCGCGCAGCAGGAGGTGCGCGAGATCACCGAGATGCTGGAGAAACGAGGTGTAAGCGTCAAGTTTGCCATACACCCCGTGGCCGGACGCATGCCCGGTCACATGAACGTACTGCTGGCAGAGGCCAACATCCCGTACACGCAACTGTACGAGATGGACGCCATCAACCCGGAGTTCTCCCATACCGACGTGGCCCTGGTGGTGGGCGCCAACGATGTCACCAACCCCGCGGCACGCAACGATCCCCACAGCCCCATCTATGGTATGCCGATCATCAATGCTGACCAGGCGCGCACCGTGGTGGTCATGAAGCGAAGCATGAGCCCAGGATTCGCGGGCATCGACAATCCGCTTTACTACAATCCGAAGACCCTGATGTTCTTCGGCGATGCGCGCGAGTCGCTGTTGAAGCTAATCGCCGCGCTCAAAGAGGTCTAGAGACGCGACACTGCTCAGCGTGAGTTCATGGTGCGCCGCTTACGGCCACTGCTGCCTCTGATTAAGGATGCGCACGATCTCGATCTCTTCCTCTTTGATGCGGTAGACGATACGGTACGGGTAGCGCATTGTCAAACGTTCGCGCGTGCCTTCCATCGATCCCTCTTTTCCAAGGAGGGGGAAATCGGTTAGGCTATCACAGGCACGCAACAGAGTGCGCATGAGGCGCTCGGCAAAATCGTAATCGCGATCCGCGAAATAGGTATAGATTCCACGCAGGTCCGCTTCCGCCGCCGGCGACAGGATAACCTTCACACGGGTTCCTGTCGCCCGTGTTCGCGGTCACGGATGTAGGCGTCCAGATTGAGCATTCCTTGTGATGCGAAGTCACGTACGACATCGTCCAGGGGCCGCCCCTCTCCGCGATCAAGTTGGTCGAGCCCTTCCTGGATCATGGCCAGTTCGCGCATCTCGCGCTCGATAAACTCCTCCATGGCCTGGACGATCAGGTCGTTGCGCGTCCGACCGGTCATTTGCCCCATGGCATCAAAGCGCTCGCGCAGGTCGTCCGGTAGTCGTATGCTCGTGGTGTTCATCGCCGCCATTTGCAGATCCTCCCGTAGTATGCAATACGATCGTAGTATAGCACGCGGGATGGGACCGAGCCATTATGTTCGCCCCAGCGATTGCGGTTTGCCGGTACTCATGGCCCGCGCCAGCGCCTGCAAGATGGCGACATCCCGGCGCCCGGACTCACCCGTGGTGAGCGGTGTGTCGCCGTTCACCGCGCAGTTGTAGAAGTGTTCCAGCTCGCGCTTGAACGCCTCCTCATAGCTGACGGTGAGGGCCTTTTCGTAGGCGGCGCCGTCCTCCATGCCTTCCACGATCAGGGCCGTCGGCTCATTGCGCAGAAACGGCGAGGGCAGGCGGATGATCACGCGCTGCGCCGGCCCGTAGAAGGCCAGTTCCTGGCTGTAGTGGCGCAGTTCGGGCAGGTTGATCCAGGTGATAACGCAGCGCAGATCGCCGGGAAAGGTCAGCACCGCCGTCACCCCTTCGCCGTCCATCCACGTCTCGGCGCTTGCCACCGCCTCGGGCTCGCCGAGCAGGCCCCGCACCGCGTTGATCTCGTGCACCAGGCTATCCAGCAGCACGTCGGCGTAGACACGCCTGATCACCGGGGCGGCATCGCGTCCCAGCGCCTCGTCGAGCAGCATTTCCCGCTCGCCTTTGAGTGTTTCCAGCGTCTCGACCGGGATGTCCGCAATGCGGTGCAGACGATGGTGCTCGACGTAGGGCAGCAGCGGCGCTTCGAGCGTGGTCACCTGTGCCAGGCGTAGTTCGCGTATCTCCGAGACGAGCGGAGCAGCCCGCTGGTAAGCCGGATCGTAGCGCTTCATGTTGGCGACCATCAGTGTCACTCCACCGCGACGGGCGGCGTCGATCATGGCGTCGGCCTCGCGCATCGTGTAGCACATCGGCTTCTCGACCAGCACGTGCTTGCCACTTTCGGCCGCTGCGATGGCGGGCGGGGCGTGGTGGGAACCCGCGGTGAAGATCATGACGGCATCCAGGTCCTGGGCCACCAGGTCTTGCCAGCGTGAAAAGCGCCGGCTGCCCTCGACGCCGTAGTAGTCGGCCACGGCTTTGAGCGTGCCGGGCGAGAGGTCGCACAGAGCGGCTATCTCAAACCGGTCGTCCAGTTCACGCAGGTGTGGCAGGTGCATGACCTGCGCGATGAGGCCGCAGCCGACAACTCCAACACGTAGCTTTCGCACTAATGTTATCCTCCTGTCGGCGGTATAACATTGCCCTGGCCGCGTGTCAACCGCATCCGATGCTTGACCGGCCGCTGCTGCCTTTGCTATAGTTGCGGCGAACCGCGCTGCCATTCGGCGCGGGCCTCGTGGAGCGCCTACTAGCGATTGGTGTTGCAAGGAGCACGTAGATGTCGAGCGGAGTACGCGCGGCGGTCATGACCGGACCCGGCCGCCTTGAAGTACAGACCTTCGCCCTGCCGGACCCCGAACCCGGGGCGGTTGTCCTCAAGATGCAGTACTCGGGCGTCTGCGGCACCGATAAGCACACCTATCGCGGCGAGACGAAGCAATACGCCGGCACGCCGCACGAACGTGACGTGCCGTTCCCGATCATCCCCGGCCACGAAAACGTCGGGTTCGTGGCCGCGACCGGCGGCGAGGTGCTCGACTACGACGGCGTGCCCTTGCGGGTTGGCGATCGGGTGGTGCCTGCCGCCAACGTGACGTGCAACCGGTGCTACTACTGCAAGGGCGGCTTCCCGTATTACATGTGCGAGCACCTGGAGGACTACGGCAATAGTCTGACCGCCGCGCGCCCTCCCCATCTCTTCGGCGGCTGGTCCGAGCACATGTACATCCTGCCGGGAACCTACCTGTTCCGCGTGCCCGACGATCTGCCGTCGGAGATCGCCGTGCTGACCGAGGTGATGGCGGTAACCGCCGGCCTGGACAAGGCCAAGGAGTTCTCGTCCGCCACGGAGGGCTTTCGCTTTGGCGACACCGTGGTGATTCAGGGCGTCGGTCCGCTCGGCCTGTGCCACCTGATCAAGGCGAACCTGCTCGGCGCCGGCACCATCATCGCCACCGATGCGCTGCCGTCGCGGCTGGAGATGGCGCGCACGTTTGGCGCCGACTACACTTTGAACATCGGCGAGACGGACGCCCGCGACCGCGTGGAAGCCGTCATGTCCTGGACGCATGGGCGGGGCGCCGACGTGGTCGTCGACTGTTCCGGCGTCGCTCATGCCGTACCCGAGGGCCTGGACATGACGCGCGCCGGCGGCATGTACATCGAGGTCGGCGCCTTCGTGGATATGGGGCCGGTACCGATCAACCCGAACCTCCATTTCTGCATCAAGAATATCCGGCTGCTGGGCATCGGCGGCGAGGCCGCCACGGCGTACGGCCCAACCATGAAGGTGCTGGCCAGGGCGCAGCACCATCTACCGTTGCACGAGATCGTCACCCATCGTTTTGGCCTGCATCAGGCCGACGAAGCCGTGCGCACCTCCATGGCCGATGGTGCCATGAAGGTGGTGATCGCGCACGGCTAGCGCCGTGCGGGCACAACGATGGCTCACGGCGCCATGAAGGTCGTGATCGCGCAAGAATAGCGCCAGATCGGTAGAGTCAGGTATCCAGGCGGCGCAGCACCATGCCCGTGGCGAGCTTGGGGTAGAAGTAGGTCGACTTCTGCGGCATGGTCGTCCCTGCACGGGCCACGCGTACGACGACCTCGGGCGGCAGGCCTTGCAGGAAGAACGCCGCCTGGTCCACCTCGTCGTCGACGCGGCTCAAGGCCTCGTCGGCTTTGCGCGTGTACTCGATGTACGTCTGCCGGCTGAGGTCTTCGGCCGTGAGGCCGACGAGATGCTCGAAGATCACCGCGTGCAGGGCCGAGATATCCAGATCGCGCAGCGCCGGATGAACGCCGGTCATGAGATCGTCCGCGGCGGGGCGGGGTGTCAGCACGCGCGCCAATCCGGCCGTGTACAGGCCGATCGCCATGGGGTCGTTAGCAGCGGAGAGCGCGTCGAGCAGCACCCGTGCGGGCGGCACGTTGTGCACGATGGCAACATCGAAGTATTCGTGCAGGCAGGCCAGCGCGTAGTCGAGATGCTCCTCCTCCACGCCGTGCAGTAAGCGGTGTGTCGGCAAGACGACCAGGCCGGGATCGTCGACCGGGGTGATGGCCATCAGGACGTAGGCGGAGCCGTCCGCTCCCGCGGCATCCGGATGCGCCTGGGCGAAGGCCAGCGCCGTCTCGTACCGGTGATGGCCATCGGCGATGTACAGCGGCCGGTCACGCAGTTCACCGGTAGTCTGGGCGATGAGCCGCGCGTCGGTGACCGCCCACAAACGGTGCACGTCGCCATTGTCCTCCGTGGCTTCAGCGATGGGGGAGGATGTCGTCGCCTGGGCGAGCGTGCGCTGCACCGCGCCCAGGTTGCCATCGCACAGGGCGAAGATGGGGCTGATATTGGCCCGGGTCGCCTCCAGCAGCGCGAGCCGATCGGCCTTTGGCGATGACAGGGTGTGTTCGTGCGGCAGCACGTCGCCGCTGGACCACGGCATCAGCCGCACCGCGGCCAGCAGCGCCCTTCGCAGCGGCCGGCGATCGGCAAGCGCGAACTCCTGTTCGTAGACATACAGCGCCGGTTCGGCGTCCTGGCGCAGGATCCCTCGCTCGATCCATCGTTGCAGCTCTGCGCCCGAGCGGCGGTACCGGTTATCCGGGGCGTCCGGCTGCGCCGCCCCGGGGCCCAGCTCGAGCAGAATCGCATTGTGGGCGTTGCGCCGCGGCAGGATCTCCGCGGCCTCGGGGGAGATGACATCGTACGGGGGACAGATCAGGGAATCGAGCGGACCGGCGACGCCGGTATCGTAGCGCCAGCCGCGAAATGGACGAACGTCCGGCAAACGTGTGCTCCTGGTACCTATGAATATGAATCCGGGTAGTCGGGGCTGAGGTAGTTGCGCAGCACCTCGTCGGCACGGGCTACCCAGGCTTGATCGCCCGTCAAAGCGGTCAGCGCTTCTCCGAGTGCCTGCACGCGGCCCGCGGTCAGTGACAGGTCGTGCATGTGGCCGGTGAAATCCACGGCATCGGCGGCAGACTCGGACTGACCGAGCGCTTCACGAAACGAATCGCAACTCGCTTCAAACAGGCGAACGACGGCCTCAAGATTTGGGGGTGGCGAGCTCATCTCCCCTGGCATGGCCCTGGCAGCCTTTCCTAGCAAGCCAACCGGCTTTCGGCGCGACATCGCGCGTCGAAGCCCAGTTGGATTATATCAGTGTCGTGGCCCCTCACTTCTCCACGATGGCGCTGCCATACGTGATGTGGGCCAGCTCGGATTCGATGGCCTGAGCCAGGTCCCGCGCCTCGGCGTCGCGCTCGTCGACGGCCGAATACAACGCCTCGAGGGCCTCGTGCAGGCGCGTCGCATAAGCCTGCTGAGCCCGTACGCAGCGGTCGCGAATGGAGCGGACGGTCGCCCTGTTGCTGCGTGTCACCGACACAGTGCCGTCCTCGCGTGCCACGCGGCATCAATAGAACGTATCACCGGTATACCTCCGGTAGAGGCGGTAATAGGCGGGCTCCAAGAACTCCCAGCCGTGACCACACGGGGAGAGCACTTTGTCGAACGATCCTGCCCACTCGATGGGACGGCTGCCAAAGCCCGACTTGAACACGTACAGACCCCACATCGGGTCATCTTCGCCGATGGTCTCCAGATTCGGGATGGCCACCATGTCATAGTAGGTGATTCCTTGCTGCTGGGCCCAGGCCATGGCATGGAACTGCACGGCATGCGCCGGCATGACGCTACGACCGAAAGCCTCCGACGCCCCGATCTGGTACCAGGCCTTGTGCCCGAACACGTGAACAAGGATGGCGGCCAGAGGGCTCCCCTCGTGCATGGCCAGGAAGATGTGGGCATATCCCGCCTCGATCATCGTTTCCCAGGCCCGCATGTAGTACGATCTGGGTCTCAGCAAGAAACCGTCACGCTGCGCCGTCCGTACGTGCATGTCGTAGAGCAGGCGCCGTGCCGCGATGCTGTTGTCGCGCATGACGCAGACGCCCTTGCGCTGTGCGAGGTTAATGTTGTAGCGCCACTTGCTTTTCATGCGAGCCAGTAGCGCCTCCGGAGGCCGGTCGAGGTCGACGACCATGGTCGTGCGAAACTGCATATCCCAGATAGACTTGATCCAGCCGCGCCGGGCAAAGACGGCGCGCCCGGGTGTCCGCCCATCGGCGTCCTGGGCCTGCCGGGTTGCCCGTAACAGTTCACGGGCCTCGGCTACGCGCTTATCTTCGGCATCCTGGTCAGGGTTTCCGTCCGTCAATTGAGCATGCCGGCCCCGCAGCCGCCTGGAAAGGTCGAGGGCCCGCCGCACCGCCGCCTCGCCGGTCAGGGCCTGCCGTCGGGGAAGACCGGCGCCAAACGGCACTTCGCTTTCTACGCGCAGCAGGGCGCAACCCTGGGCACGTACAAGGCGCTCCATGCCCGCGAGCATCGCGTCGACGTGAATGGCATTGGACCAGTCCAGCCATGGCCCCTTCGGACAGTAGGCAACGGTGGCGGGGAACCCGGGCGGGCGGCGTATCAAGACCTGCCCGACGCCGAGCACGTCGTTTCCCTCTTTCAACGCAAGCCTGAGCGGCTTCCAGCCGTACAGTGCCTTGAGTCGCCCCCAGGCATGTGTCTGGAGAGCATGGCCGCCGCCTGGCGATGCCCGCAGCAGGCAATCCCAGGTCGCAGCGTCGATGTGGCTCACGTCCTCAACGTAGAGCAAGCGTGTCTCCTCCGTGCCTCGTGCCAACTCGTGTCCCGGTGTATGTTAACAGCCGATGGTTTAATTTGCTATGCAAAAGCCTCTTGACCCGCCGGGCGGCCCCTGCTATGATTATCCACGTACACTCCCTAGTCACGAAAGGAGGTGATGCAGATATGGGTAGTCACTGTTGCGGTAGCGCCATGAGCCCGATCTGCGTGATCATTATGAGTGAGGTACACCACTCCTAATCTGGACCGCCGGTATGGGCGTTCCTACACGAAACGGTAGGCTTGGCCTATCGCAACACGGGGCGGGAGCATCAGCTCCCGCCCCGTTTCTTTTTCTGGACACGGAGAACGCAGTGCGATCGCTTGATTGGCGGGATGTGCAGCAGGCGATAGATGGCCTCACGTTTGTCAAGCGGATTGCGTACTATCCCTCACTGCCCTCGACCAACCTCCTGGCCAAAGCGCTTATCCGGGACGCATCGTCAACCGGTACGGTCGTGGTTGCCGACGATCAGACGCAGGGTCGCGGACGCCTCGGGCGCTCCTGGTTGGTTCCTCCGTTTTCCGGCCTGACGTTCTCGCTCTGTCTCGCCCTGGACCGGCAGCTACCCGTGCGCACCCTGACGCCTGCCGCGGCTCTCGCCGTCCGCGATGTGGTACGGGCTCTGGTCGGCCCCCGCTGCGCCGTCAAGTGGCCTAACGACGTGCTGGTCGACGGGTTAAAGGTGGCCGGTATTCTGATCGAGTTGGTCGACACGACAGCGGCGGTCATCGGCATCGGAGTCAATGTGGGCGCCGCGCCGGACCTGCCAACCGCGACCAGCCTCACCTCCGCCACCGGTCGGAGCCTGGACCGAGAGCCGCTGTTTATAGACCTCCTCCACGCCCTCGACGCCCGTCTGGTCGTGGCCGCCCGCTCGCCATCCGCGCTCATGGAGGAGTGGCGCTCCTCCCTCTCGACGCTGGGGCGGCGCGTGCGCGCACAGAATCCGGAAGAGACGGTTGAGGGTGTGGCCCTCGACGTGGATGCCGACGGCTCGCTCGTCGTGCGCCTCGACGACGGCCAGATCAGGTCGCTGCCCGCGGCCGACCTAGTCCTGCTTCCCAGTGATCCCGCCTGAGCCCCAGTGCGGGCTGGCCCAGGTGGTATCCCCCGTCTTTCCCCCATCTAACGGGCCATTTACCCGGCGATCTCCACGGCGTACGATCTCTACAGTAGGGGGTCGCAGATATGACCAGGCTCTTCCTCATCGTCGTCGGTATCATTACGCTAGCCGCCGTCGGCGCCTTCGCCGCGGTGGTCAATCCCCTGATGGGTGGCGTCACCCAGAACCTGGGCGGGCCGCCGAAGTCGCCCTTCCATTCGCCGGTGCCGCAGTCATTCGTCGATACCCTTCTCTCCCCTATTCAGCACGCCGGCCTCACTACCTGGCTGATCATCGCTTGCGCTATCGGCGTGCTGATGCTTCTGCGCTCGCTCAACGTTCTGCTCGGCCAGCGCCTCAACGTCGCGAAAGAAGAGCGGGCCCGGACTAGCGAGTTGCGCCGCCGTGCGCGCATGGCTCTTGCCCGCCAGCGACAGCAGGCGGAGGGTACCTCGGGCGTTGCAGCCGCACCGCCAGACCTCAAATCCCTGCTGAAGTAGCGGCGCACCATGTCGCCGGCCTGCGAGCCGGCAGATGAGCAGATGGCCTGGTGCTTGACCGCATCCGTTCCGCCGCTCTAGAATGAGAGCCAGGCGGTTACCGGCGTCCGCGGCCGCGTGATCGATATCCACCGGGCTACGTCAGATGCCGGCATTGCTATGACCGACGAGGAGCTTTACGCCGAGTTGCGCGCCGCCGTACAGGTGTTACGGCTGGCGCGCCAGGACGCGCAGAGGCATGTGACAAGCGCCGTGCGCGACGAGACACCCGACTGGTTGCTGGAGCGCCTGGATGCTGCGCTCCGGGCGATCGATAGCTGTGCGGACGACGTGTCCCGGTTCATTCGCGAGGATCGCAGCGGCGCCGTCACGCCAACTATATCGGAGGACGAATAGGCCCCGCCCAACGCCCTCATCCACCCTGCGTGGGACCCACAAGGACCTACTAACCGGGTGCGTGCGCTGCGATCAGGCCCACGGCAGAGGCGGCGCGCGTTGCCAGGACATCCAGGCCGGCACCCGTGATCGCGCTCACCGCCACGCCGTCGGGATAGTGCTCCAGCAATTCGCGCAGCCTTTCCGGGCGCTCCTCATCCGGGAGGCGGTCGATCTTGTTGAACACCGGGAGGATCGGCACCTCCACCTTGAGGGCGATCAGTTCGTCGAGCACCACCGCCCCCTGGCCCACGGCGTGGGGGTTGGAGGCATCGATGACGTGCAGGAGCAGGTCGGCCTCGTTCAACTCCTCCAGGGTGGCCCGAAAGGCAGCGACGAGTTCGGAGGGTAGCTTGTGGATGAACCCGACAGTATCGGTCAGCAGCACGGAGGTGCCGGGAGCAACATGCCAGCGGCGCGTGGTCGGGTCGAGGGTGGCGAACAATTTATCCGCTGCTTCTGCCCCGCCGCGCGTCAAACGATTGAGCAGCGTGGACTTGCCCGCGTTGGTGTAGCCTACCAGGGCGACGGTGATGCTGCTCTCGCGGCGTTTGGCCCGCTGTGTGGCGCGGTTGCGGCGCACATCCTCAAGCTCGCGTTCCAGGCGCGTGATACGCCGTCGAATCTGGCGACGGTCGGTCTCGATCTGCGTTTCACCAGCGCCGCCGCGTGTGCCCGTTCCGCCACGCTGGCGCTCAAGGTGCGTCCAGAGCCGGGCCAGACGCGGCAGACCGTAGCGCGCCTGGGCGAGCTGTACTTGCAGCATGCCCTCGCGCGTGCGTGCCCGCTGGCCGAAGATATCCAGGATCAGGGCGGTCCGATCGACGACGCGGCCCGCACCACAGACTGCTTCCAGGCCCTTTTGCTGGGCAGGTGTGAGCTCGTCATCCGCCAGGACCAGCTCGCAGTCATCGGCTTCCATGATTTCGGCGACATACTGGGCTTTACCTTCGTTGAGATAGGTGCGCGGATGCGGCGAGCGCAGACGCTGGCTGATCAGGCGCACCGGATCAATGCCGACCGCCGTGGCGAGATTGGCCAGCTCTTCCAAACTCGACTGCGTATCCCACGGTTCACCGTCCGCGTCCGCCGCCGGCCGGCCGGCAGGTTCCACGGCAACCAGGACCGCGCGAGGCGGTGCCTCGACGGTGCGAAACGTGGTCAGGGGCGCCGGTGCGTCGAGGTGCCCGGCCAGCCGCTCTTCTCGCTCTACGATGCCGTTGTGCTGTGCATGTCGCCTGTGTGCCACCTTGCCTCCGCTCGATATATCGCATGTTGTGCCGATATCTATAGTAGCATGCCCGCCGCGATATTCGGGCCATCCCGACGTGGCGCGGCTATAAGTGCTCGTGCAAGGAGGGTGCCACCATGATCGTTCTCAATCAAACGCAAGGAACCGTGGTCGCGGATCGGGTCGAGATTGCCGACACCTTCTGGCGTCGGGGCAAGGGCTTGATCGGCCGTCGCGAGCTACCGGAAGGCAGCGGGCTGGTGATACGGCCCTGCGGTTCCATCCACATGTTCTTCATGTCCATCCCGCTGGATGTGCTGCACATCGACAAGCATGGCCGTGTCGTCAAAGTGTTACACGGCATCCAACCGTGGCGATTGGGGCCTATCGTGCCGTCCAGCAAGTGGGTGGTGGAGCTGCCGGAAGGGACGGCCCGGCGTACGAAGACCGGTGTGGGTGACGTCATTGCCCTCGTCAGCACGGCCGGCGCAGCAGCTTGACTGGCGCGATAGCAGTGGTTGGCAGTTCGCACTAATTCTGCCCTCAGCCCCCTTTAACGAGGTGCCCCAATGGTCGATACTACAGATAGGCGGGCATGGAGAATGGCGGCAGGAGCGAGGCCAGGCGTCCCCAACCCCGGCGGAGAACGGTGTCATGGAAGGGTCCAAACGCGGCGGACGGGTACTGGTGACCGAAGACAACCCGCTGCATATGAAGATCTTCAAGCTCAACCTAGCAGCCTGGTCGATCTCGGTGTCCGAGGCCACCAACGGCGAGGAGGGTCTCCGCCTTGCCCGCGCCGAACATCCCGACCTCATCCTGGCCGACATCGGCCTGCCCAAGCTCGACGGCTGGGATATGATCCGCCAGCTCAAGGCCGACCCGCTGACGCGGGAAATCCCGGTCATCGTCGTCTCCGCGCGGCCGCAGAGCGAGCCGATCGTCCAGGAGATGCTGCCCCAGATCGTGGCCTACGTCGCCAAGCCCTTCGATCCCGAGGCGCTCACCCGGCTCGTGGTAGACACCTTGCCGGTGCGGTAGGGCCAACGCCCGTGCGTCTCGGGCGCGATCGGCGGCCGGCGCAACTACTTACTCGCCCGTCGCCACGGCCGTCCCGCAAACGATTCGGCGCCGATGGTTAGCAGATCGCCGATGCTCGCCACGTCGATGTCGGGTTGAAACCCGGGAGGCCATGGTTCACGGCCGTAGTGGCCCTGCCTGACGTGTACCGTGGTGATCTTGTCGCCGAGAAGACGCGCCACGGTGTCCAGGATGCGCGACTTGTCGTCGACCAGGACGTAGTGCTCCGCCGGCCAGCGCGCCATCACCGCGTCGAGGTGGTCTTCCTTGTGGATGTAGATCAACACCTGGCCGTCGACCGCTGCGCCAAGCCCGGACCCCTCGATCTTGCGCGGCTGGTATTCCTCGTCGCCGTCCGATAGGATGCCCACGGTGCCGAGGTCGCGCAGATGCCGTACGACATCCAGGGTGTGCGGATAGAGGAAGTCGCTGAACGGCACGGTCTCCAGCATCTGCTCCAGTGCGGGGCCGTGGGCCGCGTTGCCGGCTCTTGCCGCGTACCGGCGCACGGTGAGCGGCAGGTCGACGACATCGCGCTCTTGGCGCACCTCTTCGTACAGCGCCCAGAACCTGGCGGCCTCATCCTCGCCGAGCATGGCCCTGACCTGCGCATCAAGATAGTCCTTAAGCGCGTCGTTGTCGAGCAGCGTGTTATCCACGTCGAGCCAGAAGCTCAGTCTCTCCGGCATTGGCCATCTCCCTCGCCTTGTCTCGCGCGTCCCCGAAGGCAGTCTATCATGTCGCACAGCGGCCGCGAGGCGACGGCGAACTTTACGAAGTTAGCCATTAACCCCAGGTGCTCCGTGCTCCAGCCCTGGGAAATGAGACGTTCACCCACTTAGGCGGCTTCAGCCTCGGTCGAGGAGGGAAATAGTGGCGGCAACACTATTTCCCATGCCATACTAATAGCGTGTACCCCCGCAAGACCTACCGCTACCGCATGTATCCGACCGCCGCGCAGTCCGCACGTCTGCAGTGGGTACTTGATCGTTGTCGCGAGTTGTACAACGCCGCCCTGCAAGAGCGCCGCGACGCCTACCGCGTGGCCGACTGCTGCGCGCGATCCTCAACCGGGCCGGGCTGGCCCATGCCGTGGCCGTGGCGCCAGTGGCAGAATCTCACAGGCTTCGGCTGTGGCAGAGTCAAAATGACAACGGTAGCGTAAGCGTAAGTGAGAATCACATCAGGAGTCAATAGTTATGACCCAGCTTCAATCAAACGTACGCATCGAGAAAGACTCGATGGGGCCGGTCGAGGTGCCGGCCGACGCCTATTACGGCGGCCAGACCATGCGCGCGGTGCAGAATTTCCCCATCAGCGAGCTGCGCTTCCCGCGTGCCTTCATCAAGGCCCTGGGGCAGATCAAGCTTGCCGCGGCCCAGGCCAACGTCGAGCTCGGCCTGCTGGACCAGCGGCTCGGCGATGCCATCGAGCAGGCGGCCAAGGAGGTCGCCGACGGCAAGTTCGACGATCAGTTCGTGGTAGACATCTTCCAGACCGGCTCGGGCACCTCGACCAATATGAACGCCAACGAGGTCATCTCGAACCGTGCCATCGAGATCATGGGCGGCGAGCGCGGCTCAAAGAAGCCGGTGCATCCCAATGACCACGTCAACAAGGGCCAATCCTCGAACGACGTCATTCCCACGGCGATTCACGTGTCCGCCCTGGTCAGCATGCAGGAGGTATTGGTCCCGGCCCTCGAGAAGCTGGAGAAGGCCCTGCGCCAGAAGGCAGACGAGTTCATGGGCGTGGTCAAGACGGGGCGCACCCACCTGCAGGACGCCACGCCGATCCGCCTGGGCCAGGAGTTTGAGGGCTACGCGGATCAGGTCAAGCGCGGCCTGGTGCGTGTTCGCCAGGCCCAGGCCGAGCTGAGCGAAGTCGCATTGGGCGGCACCGCGGTGGGTACCGGCGTGAACACCCATCCTCAGTTCGCCGCCAGGGTGTGCGCCAAGCTCAGCGCCATGAACGGCGTGGACATTCACGAGACGGACGGGCATTTCCAGGCCCAGAGCACGCTGGACAACTGCGTGGCGGCCAGCGGCGCGCTCAACACCGTCGCGGTCAGCTTGATGAAGATCGCCAACGACATTCGCTGGCTCGGCTCCGGCCCGCGCGCCGGCATCGGCGAGATCATGCTGCCCGAGGTGCAGCCCGGTAGCTCGATCATGCCCGGCAAGGTCAACCCGGTCATCCCGGAGTCGCTGACCATGATTTGCGCGCAGGTCATGGGCAACCATGTCACTATAACGATCGGCGGCCAATCCGGCAATTTCGAGATCAATGTGATGATGCCGGTCGTGGCGTACAACCTGTTGCAGTCGATCATGCTGCTCGGCAAAGGTGTCGACAACTTCGTCAACCAGTGCGTGACCGGCCTCACGGCCACGGAGCGAGGGCCTGAGATGGTGGAGCGCGGGCTCTCCATCTGCACGCCGCTGGCGCCAGTGATCGGCTACGATGCCGCGGCCGAGATCGCCAAGGAAGCGGCCAGAACCGGCCGCACCATTCGCGAGGTGGCCCTGGAGCGGACCGACCTGGGCGAGGAGAGGTTGCGCGAGATACTCGATCCCATGGCCATGACCGAGCCGCACGCCTGACGGTGCGAAACAGCCGGCAGTCTCACCATTCCTGGAACTAACTGGAGCTCTCTGCTACCATCTGGTCAAGAAGGTAGGCGTCGAAGAGGTTTGAGCAATGACCATGGTTGAGGAGCTCCAGTTCTCCCAGGCCAAGGAGCGTCTCTCTGAAGTGATGGACGAGGTTGTCCACCGCGACCGCCTCAAGGCCGTACGTGGGGAGCCGTGGAAGCAGAGCAGTGATTGCGTCTCGTCGAGCGGCAGCCGTATGGTCGATTGAAACGAACGCAGGTAATTCAGGTCGGCCTCGGAGAGGGAGGCCAGGCACCAGCGGTCGATCTCGGCAACCCGTTGGGCATCCTCGTGAGGTGCCTCGCTCTCCTGCGGATGTGTCAGCCAGGCATCGCAGTTGCCCATCGCCACGGGCCAGCCCAGGGTGCGCAAGCGCTCGACCACCGCCTGTGGACGCGGCCCGGTGAGGGCCACGTCGCCCAGGCAGACCACCTGGTCAACTCCTTGTTTCTCACTCGTCGAAGGTGACCAGGTTGCCGTGGATGTCCGAGACGATGGCGATACGCATAGTCATTCCTATCTACCCCAGTATAGGGCGTAGCCAGTTCTGATACCTCTGGCGACGAGAGGGGACCACCGTTCGGAGGGAATCCTACGTGCCGTCGCCATCGATTCCCTGGTCGATGCCGGGTTCCGACACGATGCGTTCCAGGTCCGATACTGTGTCTTGCCAGCGGGTGCGCTCGGTCGAGTTTGTCAGATAGAGCATGTACTCCGGCACCCCGTGCCGTGGGCGCAGGCCGAGCTTGACCGCGCCCAGCGGTTGCAGCCCGGCCGACTGTCCGGCCTCCAGCACGCGGCGCAAGGCATCGACGATCAAGCCGGGATCTGCGATGCGGCCGGTTCGCCCGGCCGCCGGATCGTCGACCTCGAAGAGCGGCTTGAACAGGGCCACGACTTCTCCGCCCGCCGAAAGCAGACCGGAGGCAAGGGGCAGGGCCTGGGTCAACGACAGATAGGATAGATCGAGCGTGATCAGTGATGGGCGCGGATCGAGCGCCTCGGCCCTGAGGTCGCCCAGGTTGGTTCTTTCCAGGTTCCGCACGCGTAGATCGGCCCGAAGCTTGCCGGCGAGCTGTCCAAAGCCTACCTCGACGGCATAGACCAGCGCGGCACCGCGTTGCAACAGACAATCGGTGAAGCCACCGGTCGAGGCGCCGCAATCGAGCGCTACCCGGCCCTGCACCGGAATCGCCCAGTGCCGCAGGGCAGCCTCTAGCTTCAGGCCGCCGCGACTGGCATAGCGCCGGCGGCCGCGGACGCGCAGCTCCGCGGTCACCTGAACCGGAGTGCCCGGCTTGTCGATCCTGTGGCCGTTGACCAGGACCTGGCCGGCCATGATCCAGCGCACCGCCTCATCTCTGCTCTCGAACAGGTTGTTCTCGACCAGTAGGTCGGCCAGTGGGCGCTTGCCAGACCGCGATGCAGGAGACACGTCACGGCTCAAGTTGCGCAAGATCCCGGTCGGTCAATACCGCAAAAGCTTCAAGCAGCTCGCGCGGGATGGGGCGTGGCCGTCCGGTCTTGATATCGACCCACACCCAGAGCGTGCGCGCCGAGATGAGGCGGCGGTCGGTCTCCAGGTGGCGGATCTCGTAGGCCCTGATGGCACGGACACCGGTCAGCATCTCGGGCCAGGTGGTCACCGCCAGTTCGTCTCCGGCCACCGCGGCGCCGAGGTAGTCGATCTCGTGGCGCCGGACGACGAAGAGGCCGCCCAGTGCCGACATGCGCGACTGCGGGAAGCCCAGGGCTTCGGCGTGTTCCGTCCCGGCCTGTTCGAGGTAGTTGAGATAGACGGCGTTGTTCACATGGCCGAACGCGTCCATCTCGTATTGCCGCACGCGCAAGCGCATCGTATAGATAGGGTAGCCTTCGCCGGGCACCTCGACCGGGGTGCTGATCATATGGATGCCCTGGATGCCGTGGGCAAGATCGGACATCCGGCTAGTCCACCTCGATCATGATGTCGGTGGGATTGAAGCCGTTGCAGGGATTCTGGTCCTGCGGACAGGCCGAGACCGCGACGATCAGATCGACCTCGGCGCGCAATAAGGCAAAGTCCCCCGCACGCGTGGTGGGCTCGACCACCTCCATCTCTCCATCCGGGCCGAGGCGCGTCCTTTCGAAGAGGTTGACCGGATCCGGGACCAGTTCGTATTCCAACCCGTATGGTTTCATCGCGCCAAAGAGGTTCTCACGGCAGTTGGCGTGGCCCTCTAGCCCATAGTCGCGCCGGTAACGCTCGGGGTCGCAACACGGGGCTAGCAGGTCGTGCCCTTCCTGACCGTCGACCAGCGTGAGCAGCGGAGTGCGCAGATTGCTGACCAGGGCATCGCCGCGCGCCAGCCAGACCCGGCCGCAGGCGATGCGCGTATGCGATGCGGAGACGTATTCCCGGATATTGCCAACCCTAAACGCCCAGAAGTCGCAGACCTGCTGTCCCTGCACGTCGATCACGCGGATCGTCTGGCCGCCATGCACCTCGAAGGAACGGCCCTGGCGAGCCGGAACGTGTATGCGCGTACCCATCTGTTTCAACTCCTTCGCGGCCTGGTATATCCTAACTGTACCTGATGGCTCATAGCGGGGAGGCGATAGCGCGTGGAATACTGGCCCGGCGTCCATGGCCTGGAGGCCACGCGCATCAGCAATCAGTACCTGCTGGTGCAACCTGAGCCGATGCTCGTCGATACCGGCCCGCCCGGCAGCCTGCCCGGTATCTTACGGGCCATTCGCAAGTCCGGCGTAGCACCGGAGCGCCTGCGCTGGATCGTTCTGACGCACTGCGACATCGACCATGTCGGCAATGCACTGGCCCTACAGCGCATCTCCGGCGCCACGGTCTGCGCATGTTACAGTGACGCACCCTATATCGCCGGGGAGTTGCCCCTCCCGCCGCTCCGTCGTTTCATGGTCGCCGCGCTCGGCCGCACGTACCGGCCGCCTCGCATCGATCGCCTCTTGCAGGATGGCGACGAGATCGGAGGATGTGTCGTGCTGCATTTGCCCGGCCACACGCCCGGGCATATCGGCCTGCTGCGCGGACCGCTGCTCTTCGGGGGCGATGCGGTCGCTGGCGGGCGCCATCCCCGCGCCGCGCCGGCAATTCTCACTTGGGATCAGGCGGCGGCAAGGCGTTCGATCGAGCGCATCGCCGGTCTCGACTTCGACATGCTCCTGCCTGGGCACGGCACTCCATTCAACGATGGGCCGCGGCGCTGCAAGGAGATACTGGCCCGGCGCTAGGGCACGACCTGCAGCACGGTGCCGACCGGAGCCCAATCGTACAGCCAGGCGGCGAAAGCAGTAGGCGTATTGATGCAGCCGTGCGTTCCGGTCAAGTTCTGCCCCGGCGTGCCCAGCTTTGCGTTGCTGCCCGGTCCGAAAAAGCTGCGCCAGGGCGCGTCGTGGATGTAATAGCCGCCCCAGTCGAACATGAGGGCGTACTGGACCAGCGACGGCGGATAGTAGAACGGCGAGCTGCGCGGCCACGGGCTGATCATCGTCAGGTGCGTCGCTTTCTCCAGAATGTGGAAGGTACCCAACGGCGTGGGAAGCGCGCGATTACCCGTCGTCACCAGGGTGCTGGTGATGGGCGTGTTTCCCTGGTAGACGGTCAGCTTCTGCTTGCTGAGCGATACGACGATTCTGTGGCGAAGTACGGCGATTCCCGAGTAATCGCCGATTGCTGTCTGTCCGAAGGCATCGGCGGCCTGCAGCAGAAACCGGTATGAACCCTCGGGCGCCGGTTTCCCATGGCGATCTCGCCCGTCCCAGACAACCTGCACCGGGCCAGTGTGAGGGGCCAGGGTCAACACCCGTGTCAGCGCGCCGTCGGCCTGATTGATGATCTGCACCTGCAAGGCGGCACGGTTCACCAGGGTCGCCGTGATGATCTCCCGCTCTATATCGGGATCGAAGGATAGGTGGGCAAACGTTACGCCGTCCAGGGCCGGCGGCGTGCGATCGACGTGCAGTGAGAAGCTTCCCGCCGGCCCCCAGTTGCCTGCTCTGTCCACGGCCCTCACGTGGGCATACCAGGTCCCGTCGCCGGGGATCAGCACGCTCAGGCTGTTACCGCGCGTCATCAGGCGAGCCGGGGGCGTACCGCTCGGCGACCGGTCGAGCGAGTAGGCATAGCCGGCGATGCCGCCGCGGTCGGAGGGCGTGGTCCAGGTCAGGTTGGCCAGCGTGGTGTTGTACCAGGTGGACGGGTCGGGGTGGCTTGTGGAGGACACGGTGGGGGCCGCGGGAGCGGTCAGATCGACGACAAACGCCGGTGCCAGCGGGGACGCTCCGGAAGACGGAGCGCTCCACGGAGTGGTGCGTCCGTCGGCGCCGCGGAGCCTGACCCGCCATCTGTAGCCAATGCCATTCCGCAGGTGCGAGATCACAAGGCGCACTGTTTGACGCGCCGCGCCCGCGCGGATCTCTGCCGGTCCTACCTGGCTCACGTGGCCCGTGAAGGCGTGTCCTGCCTCGGCCAATTCGACTTCTGGCACCGCGGCGCCGTTTCCCGGACTGGCCTGGAATGCCAGGGTGATGCTCGATGCCGAGATCGCAGCGCCGGGCGGGATTCTGCCATGCGGTCCCCATTGGGCCAGGGCCCGCGGAACGGTTGGGCCGGTCGACACCGCTTGCCGCGGCCACACCATGAAGAGGAGCGCGAGCGCCGCTGCCGACGCACCGGCGGCACACAGGCGGTAGTAGAGAGGAATGCTCCGCCCCGGGCGATGGCCCGCCCGGCGAAGTGGGCGGCGGCGTCCGGCCATTGCGACGTCCGTAAAGCGACTCATGGATGACGTACTCGGTTCGTGGCTAGCGATTTGACACCGGACAGCCCGGGCTGCAGGGTGACCGTCTCCTGGCCGGCGGCGCGGCGATCCCGCGGGGGACGGCGTGATTGACAGGTGCGCATCCCATCTGATAGCCTACTCCCATCCAGCCGTTCCATCCTAGACAGTGGGGAGATCCGTGCCTCCAGCGAGCTGCGCGCGCGCCTTCACCGCGATCTGGACCCTCGCCTTCACGATTATTGTAACGGGATTGCCGGCTTCGCAGCAGGCGCAATTTCGGCCGCACCCGGCCGATCTGCCCCGGCTGAGTCTACGCTCCTCACAGCCACGGCCGCCGCGGTGGATCATCGGGCAGGCGACGCAATTCTTGCTACCCGACGGTGTGCATCGCAAGCTGGGTTACCACCTGTCGGGAAACCGCGTGCTCGGATCGCTCGATGGCGGGCGCAAGTGGACGGCAGCGCTCACCCCGGGCGATCACACGCTCTCGAAGCGAGGGGGCTGCCACCCGGCTCGCTACAAGGCGGTGGCCGGGGTTGCCGCGTCGCGCCTGCTGCCCGGTACCGTCTTCGTGGCCACGACCGGTCAGGCCACCCTGGTCGCCGGCGACGCCGCCTGCCATGTCGCTACCGGAGGCCTCTACATCGTGCAGATGGATAGCCACGGGGGCATCAGGACGACGGACTCTCTGGCCGCCGGTTTGCCGTATGCGGCCGGCGCACGAAATCGGGCACCGCGGGCGTTTGCCTTACTCGACGTAATCCCCGACCCGGTACACGCGGAAATCCTCTATGCGCGCGCCGCCCTGCCCCCGGTTGGCAATTCGTCGCAGCCGCGGCGGGTGGGGCTGTATCGCTCGGTGAATGGTGGCCGATACTGGAGCCCGGCCATGGCCGGGTTGCCCCGCGTGAGCTCCGGCATACCGGCGGGCCGGTTCTACTTCGATACCGCCAACTCCAATACGGTGTTGGACCTCATTGGCGGAAAGCTGTACCGCACCGCCAACCGGGGCGGCTACTGGTCGCTGCCGCGCGGCCTCAAGGCCGTGCGCGTCACCAACGTGTTTGTCAATCCGTCTAATCCGCGGCTGATGTATGCGCTGACCGGCCGCGGATTGTTCCACAGCCTCGATGCCGGGGCTAGCTGGTCTCCGATGGTTGATAGGCGCCTGTCACACGCGCGCCCGATCCGCTCGCTGCGCTTCGATCTGCACGATCCGGCGGCGCTCACCGTGCTCTTCAGCGGCCAGTCGACGCTCAGGCTGCGCGAGCCGGTCGCGCCTCCCGCGCCGCGGTTCGAGGACACGGTGGCCCTCTCCCCGCTGCAGAACAGTCAGGTGATCCTTGCCCTCCACAGTGCGCCCGCCACCAGCGCGCGTCTCACGGTGGTGCAGGGCGCCGACCGGGTGGCGGCCGATGTGCTGACCGATGGCTCGGGTGTGGGCTACGCCCTCGTTACCCTGACCGGAACGGTCTCGCTGGGACACCTTTTGGTGCGCATCGAGACGGCCTCGCGACGCCTGACCGTGCAGCCCTGGGTATTGCCGGGTTGGTCGCCCGTCAGCCGCCCGGCTCCGCGCACCGTTGCGACGCCCTCGGCCACGGCGACGATGACGCCGACTACCACCGCCACGGCCACTCCAACGCCACCCCAGGTGCCGACTCCGTATCCGGCGACGACGCTGCAAGACCTCTGGCAGTGGCAACCGCTGGTGTCAACGCTGCCCCTGTGCCCTCAGCCAACCGTGCCGATCTCTTCCGCCGTGCCCGTGGCCGGCCCGGTCACGGGCACACCTTCAGCAACGGCTCAGCCCGTGGCCCCGACTGCGACGTCGACCTCTCCGTCTGCCCCGGCCCAACCAACGCTGCGGGGGGTGTCCGGCGTGAAGCCGGCAGATGTGGTGGCCACGACGCCGGCACTTACAACGACGGCCACGCCGGAGGCGACCAACGCCGGCTCACCAACCCCGACGGGCACGGCGGCCCTGCCGGCAACGGGGTCTGCCACGCCATCGGGCACAGCCGCGCCGCCAACAGCCACGCCGATCGGGCCCTGCACCGCACCGCCCAAGCCGCGTCAGGATTTCGCCATGGCCTGGGATAACTCATCCCATCGCCTCTTTGTCTTCGGTGGCACCGACAGCAAGACTGCTGTGTCATACAACGATATCTCGGCCTACAGCACCATTACAAACGCCTGGATCCCGTTACAGCCGGATGGGCAGGTGCCGCCGCCGCGTTATGGTGCGGGCGCGGTGTGGGACTCGACCCTGAATATCATGTTGATGTTCGGCGGTATGACCGGAGCGGGGCAGTGGGCGCGCTTCTACAACGACCTGTGGGCCTACCTGCCCTCTACCAATACCTGGCTGAAGCTCTCGGCCAATGGTGCACCTGATGCGCCCAGCCCGCGCGCCCACGCGGCGCTGGCCTGGGATGCCGCCAATAACCGCCTGCTGGTCTTCGCCGGACAGACCAACGATAGCTACACGCCGAGCCTCACCAACGACCTGTGGGCCTACACCTTCTCCGGCGCGGCGGGTTCCTGGTCGAATCTCTCCCCCAACGGCACCAGCAGGAGCCTCCCGCCGCCGCGCCAGTGGGCCAATGCGATCTGGGATCATCCGGCCGGGGTATTGCGCGTCTTCGGCGGTAAGAACGTCGGGAGTGGCGCGATGAGCGACACCTGGGCCTGGTCGCCGCTCTCGGGTTGGCAGTATGATCCGGTGCCGGACCAGCCGCCCGGCTTGCAAGCAGCGGGCTACACCTGGGACGACACGCACCAGCGCTTCATCGTCGGTCCGGGACTGACCATGTACGGCACGACTGCCGACCTGTGGCAGTACGATGTCCAGGTGCATGACTGGCTACGTATACCCATCGCCGGCTCGACGCTGCCGCCGCCGCGCCAGATGGCCCGCATGGTCTGGGACTCCGCTGATGGGGAGGGCCTGCTGTTTGGGGGGCGGCTAAGCGGGCAGGGCGTCTCCAACGATCTCTGGGCGCTCATCCCAACCGGAGCGGCTATCGCCGCTGCCACTCCCGGCCCCGCGTCCGGCAAGATCACGAAGTCGGTCGACATCGGGCAGACGGTCAGCAACACCAGCGACAAGGTGCTCTTAACGCCTGCCATTGTCCATCGCATCGTCGCCGCGGGCGCCGCCTTTGCGCGGGTGTCTTTTGACATCGGCGCCGGCGAGCAACAGTGGACGCCGTCGCGTCTGCACGCTTACGAGCAGGTCGTCACCATGCTCTCTCAGCAGGGCATCGGCGTCATCGGCGTGGCCAGCCACGGCATAACTGTCAATTGGTCCATCGGTAGCTGGACACAAAACGCCAACGAAACGACCGGCGGCGACGGCGACAACCAGGCTATCGAGGATTTCGTCCATCAGTTTTCTATGCTCGTGACCCACTTTGCCGCGGCGCCATTCCTCGTCCACCGCTGGGAAGTGTGGAATGAGCCCAATGTGCCGCTGGCCGGCTGTACCGCCGTCACCACCTCGACCTGTTTGCAGCAACCGAGCCTGATGCCGTCCAATTTCGCAGCGCTCCTGGCACGCGCCTATGATGCCGTTAAAGGTAACCCGGCTACAAGCGATGTGCAGCTCATTTCAGGCGGCATCTACAGCTACAGCAGCTTAGGAGCCTACAATGCGGCGTCTTCCGGTGCCGCCTATCTCAAGGCCACCTACGACCAGGGTATCAATCGTACGGCGCTGTGGCAATCAATTAAGGCGAAGTACGGATCGTATCCGCTCGACCTGATCGGCCTACATCTGTACGTCGACCAGAGCCAGCGCACCACACCCGCCGTGGTCAAGGCGTATGCCGGCTGGGTCCACGACGCCTACAGCGCCTACGAGAGCAGCGGCAAGCCACTGGCGCTGACCGAAGTGGGCTGGCGCACCGGCGATGTCAATCAACCGCAGGTGACCGAGGATATTCAAGCGCTCAATCTGGATACGCTGTTCAGCGCCATTCGGCAGCTCGGCTATGTCTCCGACGTCTGCTGGTTCCAGCTTCAGGATAATCCCGGCTTCGTCAATAATACATCGTGGGGGCTGCTCGACCGCAACGGCGGCCAGAAGCCTGCCTTCCAGCACTTCCAGGCGCAGTAGGCGGTTGGACATTCAGTCCCGGGCCGTGGTAGCCTTGTACGCGGCAGCGCCTCATGCCTCACACTGCTAATACCGGGATTCAGGAGGGGCGCGTGATAGAGACGCAGGACGTGCAAGACCTGTCGAAGAAGGCCATGGCGCAATACAGCGTTGCGTCCATCGGCACCGGCTTCTTCTACGCTTTCAACAATGCCGTCCTGCCGCTGCTCATTCCGAGCAATAACGTGCTGCTCGTCAATTTGATGAGCAATACCCGTTCCATCGAGGGCACGATCATCCAGCCGATCGTGGGCGCCTGGAGCGACCGCACCTGGACGCGACTCGGCCGGCGCCGGCCGTTCATGTTGGTCGCCATGCCCTTGAGCGCTCTGTTCATGGCAATCACGCCCTTGGCGCCGAACCTGGCGGGTATCGTGGCCTGTATCGTCGCCTTTTCGCTATTCTTCAACGTGGCGGCCGACCCCTATACCGCGTTGATGGCCGACATCGCGCGGCCCGAACAGCGGCCCACGCTGAACGCCGTGGCCATCGTGGTGCAGTTTGTGGGACAGGTCGGCCTGACCCTGGCCCTGGCCTTTGGCCCGTTCGGCAAGCACATCCCGGCGCTGGCCTATCCGCTGGTAGCCGCCGGCATCTTGGTCACCGTCCTCATCACCGTCGCCACCGTGCCGGAACAGCGCGAGTCGGCGCACATCGAGCCGCGCCATCGCCTCGGCGAGTACGTGGCCGCCTTGCAGAGCCACCGCCAGGCCATGCGCTATCTCGTCGCGCTCTTCTTCTACAACACCGGCATCAACACCATTCAGGTCAACCTGACCCGTTTCGCGATTAAGGTTCTGCACGTCTCCGATAGCGACGCCTTGAAGCTGTTCTTGATCGTAATCCTGGTTACCGGCCTGCTGACGGTGCCGGCCGCCCGCGTGGCCGAGCGCATCGGCATCAAGCCCGTCATCATCGCCGGCATGGTCCTGATCGCGCTGGCCGCGTCGAGCGCCTTCGTGGTGACCACGATCACGCAAGTCGTTCCGGTGCTCATCGTGGCCGGGATCGGCAACGCCTGCCTCTCCCTGGCCTGGCCGTTACTGACCCTCCTGGTGCCGCCCGAGCGCGTCGGCGTCTTCGCCGGTTTGAAGACCGGCGCGGAGTCTCTCTCCGCCTTCTTTTCCAGTTTCGTGGCCGCCGCGATGGTTGGGGCGTGGGGATATCGCAGCATCTTCACGGTGCTATTGGTCGCCATCGTCGCCAGCATGGTGACGCTGCTCCCGATTCGCGTGGCGGCTCAGCAAGTGACGGTGGTCTCCTCGGCACCGGGCTAACCTTCGTTGTTCACGAGGGTCGCAGAGCAAGCCCTTGGGGGCGCCGGCACCTTGCCGGCGCCCCCAGGCACCTATGCTCCCGAGTGGCGGACGCCAAGGAATAATCCGGGCCAATGCCGCGCTCTATGACCCGGCCAGCACCCGCCGGATCTTTTGCATCGGGCTGATGATCAGCGCCCGGCTGGACTGCCTGGCATAGTCGCTGAGCGGAATCCGCACCGGCGGTTGGTCGTGCAGGCAGGC
>Ga0209062_1001783_pt1 | contig 33574 bp, 22 predicted proteins | sample Coa_R2_2_FD_187158 | JGI IMG/M metagenome (GOLD analysis project Ga0209062, IMG submission 187158) | Surface soil microbial communities from Centralia Pennsylvania, which are recovering from an underground coalmine fire - Coalmine... | ecosystem: Environmental > Terrestrial > Soil > Unclassified...
CACCAGGGGAAACTTGCAAGAGGCACCCGCATCTTGACCCGCATTTCTCGCATCGCGCGCCGCCCTTGCCGCTGAGGCCGCCTGACACCGCCCGGCAGGGCGTGGTATGCTGGGCTCACGCTGGCGCATTGTAGGGCGAGCACCGGGGCGGGCGCGAGAGCCATGAGCGTGCGGGAGGGGCCATCGTTCGGCGCGTTGCTGCGCCGCTACCGCAAGATGGCCGGGCTGACGCAGGAGGAGCTGGCCGAGCGGGCGCTGCTGAGCGCCTACACGGTGAGCGCGTTGGAACGCGGCAGCAGCCAGTCGCCGCGCAAGGATACGCTGGACCTGCTGGCCGACGCGCTGGGGCTGGCGCCGCCGGAGCGCGCGGCGCTGGCGGCGGCCGCCCGCGGGCCGGAGGCCCTCGCGCCGCCCGCCGCCGTCCCCGGTCCCCCTGCGGTCATGGTGCTGGCGACGCCGGAGGTGGAACGCGCCGCCGCCGAGGCGGTGGTGACGGCCCTGGCGGCGCAGGGCCTGCCCTGCTGGCCGGCCTGGGCCGCTGCGGCGGGGGCCACGGGGAGGGAGGCGTTGCGGGCGCAGATGCGCGCGAGCGGGGCCGTGCTGCTGCTGTACACGGCCGGGGCCGCGGCCACGCGGGCCATCACGGCGGCCGTGGAGCTCGGGGCGCTGTACGGGCGCCCGCTCATCGCGGCGTGCCTCGGCGGCGCGAGGGAGGACGCGGCCCTCGCCGGCGTCGCCGAGCGGCCCGACGCCACCTTCGACTTGCGCGGGCCGCGCTACGAGGCCGCACTGCTCGCTCTGGTTGCCCACCTGAGGCGGGCCGGGGAGACGCTGCCCGGCCCGGATACCACCAGCCCGGACGTCCCCGCAGCGCGCAACCCCTACAAGGGCCTGCGCGCCTTCCGCGCCGAGGACGCCGGCGACTTCTTCGGCCGCGAGCGCCTGATCGCGGAGCTCCTGGAGGCCGCCCGGCGCTTCAGTCGGCCCGGGGCGACCCGCTTCCTGGCGGTGGTCGGCCCCAGCGGCTCGGGCAAGAGCAGCGTCGTCCTCGCCGGCCTGCTGCCCCGCCTACGCGGGGGGGCGCTGCCCGGCAGCGCCCGCTGGACCTACCTCGACCCCCTGCTGCCCGGCGCCCATCCCCTCGAAGCCCTGAGCGTCGCCCTGGCCAACGCCCTGCCCCACAGCTCCCTCAGCGCGATCCGAGCCGACCTCGACGCCTCCGAGCGCGGCCTGCACCTGCTGGCCTCCCGCCTGGCTCGGGCGCCGGAGGACCGCGTGGTGCTGCTGGTGGACCAGGCCGAGGAGCTCTTCACCCTCACCACCGACGAGGAGGAGCGCCGCCGCTTCATCGACCTGCTGGTCACCGCGGTGTCCGAGCCGCGCGGTCCGCTCCTGGCACTCCTGACCCTGCGCGCCGACTTCTACGACCGGCCCATGAGCTACATCCAGCTCGGCCGGCTGGTCGATGCGCAGAGCTTGGCCGTCTTGCCGCTGGAGCCGGGTGAGCTGCGGGCGGCCATCGAGGGGCCGGCGCGGCTGCCCGACGTGGGCCTGGCCTTCGAGGGAGACCTGGTGGGCGACCTGCTCTACGAGGTGCGGGGCCAGGCCGGCGCCCTGCCCCTCCTGCAGTTCATCCTCGATCAGCTCTACGAGCGGCGCCAGGGCCGCCTGCTGACCGAGGGGGCGTACCGGGAGCTGGGCGGGGTGCGCGGCGCCCTGGCCCGCCAGGCCGAGGCCACCTACCAGGCCCTGCCCGACGAGGAGCATCGGCGGTTGGCACGGGCGCTGTCCCTGCGCCTGATCGAACCGGGCGCCAGCGCGCAGGAGACCACCCGGCGGCGGGTAAGCCGGGCGGAGTTGCAGCTGGCGGACGCGGGGCAGACGGCCCGGCTGGGGACGGTAGCGGAGGCCTTCGTCGGGGCGCGGCTACTCACGGCGAGCGAGCGCGGCGGGGAGCGGACGCTGGAGGTGAGCCACGAGGCGCTGATCCGCGAGTGGACCCGGCTGGGGGCGTGGCTGGCGGAGGCGCGGGAGGACGTGCAGCTGCAAGGGCGCCTCAGCGCGGACGCGGCGGAGTGGGAAAAGCGGGGGCGGCCGGCGGACGCGCTGTACCGGGGGACGGTGCTGGCGGAGGCGCACGCCTGGGCGGGGCGCAACACGCCCAGCGCGCGGGAGGCCGCGTTCCTGGACGCGGCGACGGCGGAAGAACACCGCTTCGAAGAGGCGGAACGGGAGCGGCAGGCGCGAGAACTGGCGGTGGCGCGGCAGGCGGCGACGCGGCTGCGGGCCTTGACGGGGGTGCTGGCGGCCTTTCTGCTGGCCGCCGGGGGACTGAGCGCCCTGGCCCTGCACAACGCGGATCAGGCCAGCGAGCAAGCGCAGCGGGCCAACGAGCAGTCGCAGCGAGCGGTGGCGGCACGCGACGTGGCCCTGTCCCGGCAGCTCGCCGCCCAGGCGGTGACACGGCTCAACGGCCAGTACGACCTGGGCGTCCTGCTGGGCCTGGAGGCGCAGCGCATCGCCCATACCGTGGAGGCACGAGCCAGCCTGCTGCAAGCGCTCCAGGCCGCGCCGCCGGGGTTGATCGCCTTCCTGCGGGGCCATACGTTGGTGGTCACCGCGCTGGCGCACAGCCCCGACGGGAAGGTGCTCGCCTCCGGCAGCAACGACGGGACCATCAGATTGTGGGACCTGGCACGTCGCGCTCCGCTCGGGATGCCGCTTCGCGCCGGCGCTGCTGCCATCGCCAGCCTCGCCTTCAGCCCGCATGGCGCGATCCTGGCGGCCGGGGCCAACGACGGCGCGACCCAGTTGTGGGACGTGGCCCATCGTCGAGCCCTCGGGACGCCCCTGCGGGTGCCGTTTGAACCGAACAACTTCGGGAGCATCCCCAGCCTCGCCTTCAGCCCGGACGGCCGCCTCCTCGCGTCCGGGTGTACGTGCGGCCATGTGTACCTCTGGGATATCCCACGCCAGCGCCAGATTCAAGGATCGGCGCTCACCGGCGAGCCTGATAATGCACCGGCGGTGGCCTTGCCCTGGGCCGAGCACGCCACGATGATGGACTTCGGCGGGCTTGATTATCCGGCGGTGGCCTTCAGTCCGGATGGACAGACCCTCGCCGTGGGGGCCGGCGATGGGGTCGTGTATCTCTGGACGGTGACGGATGCCAGGCGGCTCACGCCGTCTGGCCGCCTGACCGCCGGCAGCGGGGGGATCACCAGCCTCGCGTTCAGTCCCAATGGCCGGGTCCTGGCCGCCGGCAGCCTCGACCACACGATCCATCTGTGGGACGTGCCGCATCGTCAGCCCCTCGGTGCCCCGTTGCGGGGCCACGGCGACTTCGTGCTCAGCCTCACCTTCAGCCCGGATGGCGCGATCCTGGCGTCGGGGAGCCTCGACGCCTCGGTCCGCCTGTGGGATGTGCGGCAGCGCCGCGCCGTGGGGCCGCCGCTGCTGAGCCATTCGGGTGAGGTCGATGGGGTGGTGTTCAGCCCGGATGGGGCCACGCTGGCCGCGGCGACCGCGGACGGCGCCATCGCCCTGTGGGATGTACGACCACGGCGCTCCGTCTCGCACATCGTCAACGCCGCCGTGGATTGGGTGCATCAGGGGGACTTCATCAGTGATAGGGCGACTCACATGGATAGTGTCAACAGCCTCGCCTACAGCCCGCATGGCGCGATCCTGGCCGTCGGTACCACCGATGGGCACATCGAGTTCTGGGATATGCGCCGCGGGAGGGAGCGTAGCGCTATGCCCACGCTTAACGTCGTGACGAGTGTGGCGTTTGGCAAAGACAATAGGTTCCTGGCCGTGGCGACGCTCAATGGCGTCCAGCTGTGGGACGCGGCGGCCGGCGCCGCCGTGGGCGACCTGATCTCCACGCAGGACACGCCGACGAGCGTGGCCGTCTCCCCCGATAGCCGAACGGTCGTCACAGGTGCCGGCGATGGCTCGCTCCAGTTCTGGTCCATCGTGCGGCGGCCGAACGGCCAGCTCCGCCCGCTCGGGTCGCCCCTGGTGGGGCATCGCTACGGCGTGCGCAGTGTCGCCTTCAGCCCGGACGGTAAGCTGGTCGCCTCGGCCGGCGGAGATGGCGCGATCCGGCTGTGGGACGTGGCACATCGGACGTCGCTGGGGCCACCGCTTCGCGGCCCTAGCGGCGGGATTAGCAGCGTGGCCTTCAGCCCCGACGGCAGGATGCTGGCCTCGGCCGGCGACGACTCGACCATCCGCCTGTGGGACGTCACCCGTCGCATGCAGCTCCGACCGCTCTTGATGGGACATGTGGATGCGGTGAGGACCCTTGCCTTCAGCCCCGATGGCCTGATCCTGGCCTCCGGCGGCTCGGATAACACGGTGCGCCTGTGGGATGTCGCGACGGGACAACCGCTCGGCCCGCCCCTCGCCGGCTTTGCCGATACGGTCACGGGCGTGGCCTTCAGTCCCGACGGTAGGACACTCGTCGCGGGCAGTTGGGATGGGACTATCCACGCCTGGGATGTTGATTTGGGCGGCTGGCCACGCCGGGCCTGCCGCATCGCCAACCGCAACCTGACCCGTCAGGAGTGGCGGCAGTACCTAGGCAATACGCCGTACCGCAAGACCTGCCCGGGGCTCCCCGCCGGCTCCTGAGGCGGTGGCGGCCGGCGTCGCCCGATGGTTTGCTGCGGACTCCATCATCGCCAGCGTTCACTGGTCGCAGGTCGGCGCCAGGACGACACGGCACGGTAGAGGTGCCGTAGCCTCCCGGTAAGAGCGATGTGAGACGGAATGGGGCGCCCGATTCACAACCACCTGTGAGACGCAGGCCCTGCGTGCACGAGATGCGCTCCTCGACGTCATGCGCCAAGGGCCTTGCGGGTCGCCGTTCAAGGGGGAAAGCTGCCGGTGTCATAACCCCACCGCCAAGGTGTATGTCTATGCAGGGCAGTCACGCCGCAGGGACTCAGGCCACTTTCAGTCTGCGCTCAATTGATCGGTGATGTGCTTCGCTGACTCAGCGTCCGATGTCACCCACCGCTCCACGACGCTGGCCAGGCGCTCCCGCGTGAGCGGCTTGGCTAGAGGGTCGTCCATGCCCGCCGCCCGACTCTTCTCCGCGTCCCCCGCCAGCGCGTCAGCCGTCAGCGCCACGATCGGCAGGCAGGTTCAACGACAAGGTCACGGTGCTGGACCTGGCGGCGGCGTTCGAGGACGCACAACCGTGGGCCGACCGGATGCCGCGGGTGGCAGCGCCTCCAGCCCGGTGAGGGAGCGCGGCGCCTGGAGCGTGACTAACGGGGGACGGGCAATACGTGGCATATGGACCCGCCTCCGGTCTCCCTACTTTTCCGCTGCGCGCAGGGCGCCTCGTATGCGACTCCGCTCACGGCAACAACATCACCTGCGGCACGCCGGTCGTTGGGTGCGCCTGGATGGCCACCTCCGCGTCATAGACCGCGTGGATGGTCGGCGCGGTCAGCACGGTCGCCGGCGGCCCATCGGCCACGACGCGGCCCTCGTGCAGCATGATCAGGCGGTCGAAGAGCAGGGCCGCCAGGTTCAGGTCGTGGATCGCCGCCAGCACAGTCAGCCCCTGCGACGCGTTGAGGGCGCGGAGCACGCGTAACGCGGCAACCTGGTGCGACAGGTCGAGGTGAACGGTCGGCTCGTCGAGCAGGAGGATGTCCGGTTCCTGCGCTAGGGCCATGGCCAGGACCGCCCGCTGCCGTTCCCCGCCGCTCAGGCTGTTGAAGGCACGTTCGGCCAGCGACGTGAGGTCGAGCTGGGCCAGGGCACGCTCCACGATTTGCCGGTCGCGCGCCGTCTCGCCCCCGAGGAATGGTGTGTGTGCGGTGCGGCCCATGGCCACGACTTCGCGGACGGAGAAGGCAAACGGGATCTGCAACTCTTGCGGGACCACGGCGATGTGTCGCGCAATCCGGCGGCGCGACTGGCCGGCCAGCGGCGCGCCACGTAGCTGCACCTCGCCCTGCCATGGTGCCAGGACGCCGCTCATCAGGCGGATCAAGGTCGACTTACCGGCGCCGTTGCGTCCCAGCAGGGCCACCATCTCACCGACCTGCAGGGCCAGCGAGAGCGCACGCAGCACCGTCCTATCCGCATAGCCGGCGCTGACACCATGCAAGCTCAGTACAGCATCGCCGGAGGTTGCCGCTGCGGGATGCATCATCGTACCTGCTCACCTATCCCCACTGTGGCCGGTCCTGTTCACGGCGTCCACCAGGGCCATGATATAGCCGGTGGCAAAGGCGCGGCCACGATGCCCCCATTCGGAGTCGTCGACGAGATGGGGCACGTGGTCGTCAAGGATGAAGCCGCTGAAGCCGACCTCTTTGAGCGCCTGGACGGCGGCGAAGACGTCGACGTTGCCCTCGCCGAGGAAGCACTCCTGGAAGCAGGCGCCGGTGCCCTGCACGTCGCGCAGATGCACGTAACAGATCTTACCGCGGCTGCCGAAGTGGCGAATGGCGCCGATTACGCCGTCGGGTCCGGCCAGTGGCCCCATCTCGGACCAGCAGCCGATGCAGAAATCGAGCCCGCTATTGGGGCTGGGCACCTCCTCCATGGCGCGCTTGAAGCCCTCGAAGCTGCCGAAGATGCGGGCGATGCCGCCCAGAGACGGCAGCGGCGGGTCATCCGGGTGCAGCGCCAGCATCACGCCGGCCTCCTCCGCCACCGGCAGGACCGCCTTGATGAAGTACAGGTAGTTGTCCCACATCTCCTCTGCCGAGACCTCGCGTCCCTCCAGCAGCGGATGATGCCGGAGGCCGAGGGGCAGCGGGCCGGCATCGACGAGAGCCAGATCGAAGGAACTGACCAGCGCGCCGCCGCGACCGGGCGTGTGGAACGAGGTGCGCCAGACGAAATTGGGCATCCAGTGATAGCCCAGGATCGGGATGCCGGCGCGACCGAGGCTGCGGATGGTTGCCTGATAGTTCTCAATCTGCTCGTCGCGCCCGGGCAGGCCGAGCATGGCCCGGTCGTAGAAGCTGGTAGGCACATTCTCGATGGCTTCCAGGCGCAGCCCGTAGCTCTCACAGCGTTCGCGCAGCCAGCGCACGTCGGATTCCTCCCAACGCGCCTTGCCGGGAAGGATGGGCGTGTTCAACTGCACGCCGCTGGCGCCGAGTTGTTTGGCGAAAGCCAGTTTCTCGTCTGTTAGCTCGTGGAATTGGCCGATGGCCACGCGCATCGTCTCAGCCATACCTTATCTCCATTCATAGGTTCATTATCCGATGTCCAGGCACTCGATAGCGTAACATAGAGGCGTCAGTTGAGAGCCCAAGGAGATGGTCATGAAAGCGGCGGTCTGTTACGAGTTTGGCGAGCCTCTACGCATCGACGAGATCGATATCGCGCCGCCGCGGGACGGTGAGGTGAAGGTGCGCATGGCCGCCGTGGCGATCTGCCACAGCGACGTCCACCTCATCAGGGGAGAATGGGGCGGAGACCTGCCGCTGGTGGCCGGACACGAGGCCGCCGGTGTGATTGAGGAGGTCGGCGCCAACGTCACGCTGGCCAAGCCGGGCGATCGCGTCGTGGTGAGCCTGATCCGCTCCTGCGGCCACTGCTTCTACTGCGCGACCGGCGCCCAGTACCAGTGCGAGGGGACCTTCGCGCTTGACACCGAGACGCCACTGCACACCAGGGGCGGCAGCCCGATCATCCACGGCATCAACACGGCGGCCTTCGCCGAGTACGCCATCGTCGACCAATCGCAGGTGGTGCGGGTACCCGACGAGATGCCGCTGGATCGGGCGGCCCTCCTCGCCTGCGGCGTCATCACGGGCGTCGGCGCGGTGGTCAATATCGTCCAGGTCAAGCCGGGCTCCAGCGTCGTGGTGATCGGCTGCGGCGGCGTGGGCCTCAACGCCGTGCAGGGCGCGGTGCTGGCCGGGGCGAATCCCATCATCGCCCTGGACACCCTGGACGCGAAGCTGGAGGCGGCGCGCGCCTTCGGCGCGACCCACGCCATCAACGTCCGGCAGGCCGACGTCGTGCGGGCAGTCAAGGGGCTGACCGGCGGCCGGGGCGCCGACTATGTCCTGGTGACGGTGGGCAGCGCGGCCGCGGCGGAGCAAGGCCTGGCCCTGACCCGCCGCGAAGGAACGGTGGGCCTGGTGGGGATACCGGAGTCGGGGGCCACGGCGCCCCTGCCCATCGACAGGATGGTCATCAAGGGGCAGAGGGTGGTCGGGTGCCTGATGGGCGCCACGCGGCTGCGCGTGGACGTGCCGCGCCTGGTCGATCTCTATCGTCAGGGCCGCCTGAAGCTGGATGAGCTGATAACAGGGCGCTACCCCCTGGACGCGATCAACGAGGCCATCGAGTCGATGGAGAGGGGCGAGGCCCTGCGCAACGTGGTCGTCTTCGGGGCGGGCATGTGATCGAGCAAGCCGCCCATCGATCTATCGACTACCTGGAGACAGACGGACGCAGGCGGACCTTGTGATACAGCGCACTCACGGCCAGGCGGATGCCCAGGCTCTCAAGTTCGATCTCGTCGCCTGCTCCGTAGTCCGTTGATATCCATGTCCCGTCGCGCTGGCGGCGATGCACCCGGACGGCCATCCGATCCGCGGCGGCAAGAATATATTCGCGGAAAGTGGGAATGGAGCGATATTCCGCGAACTTTGGGCCCTGATCCTCGCCCGACGTGGAGTCGGAGAGCGTCTCGAGAATAAGCGTCGGGGACGTGATGTAGTCGAGGTCTTCCTGGTCCATGCTGTCGTCACGCGGGTCACAACTGACCGATAGGTCGGGGTAGCGGAAGATCCGTGGCGTGATGCGCACCTTCATGTCCGAGGTGAAGACACGACAAGGGCTGGCGTCGAGTGCCTCTTCGAGCAAGCGCGCGGCATTGCTAGCGATGCGGGAATGGGCGCGCGTGCCGCCGGCCAGGGCATAGACGATGCCGTCCACGTATTCGTGCTTCACCAGGCTGGTGCGTTCCAGGTACAAGTAGTCCTCCACGCTCCAGCGGCGGCCATGCGGCTCAGCAACCATCGGCTATCTCCTTCACCGGTACGGCCCCCAAACGCCGGCCCCGGCCGGCATCGCACCGATTCTCTTCAGCATACCCGTCGCGAACAGTCCGCCTTCAGTGTATCTCTTCGCTATCAGTATTCACCACTTTCGAGACTCCGTATACTTGAGTTATGCAGCGACGCAAACATGGCCGCCGGCCCGGTCCGAACGTGGCTGATCTCCACACGCACCTCGGCGCGGCCGTCGATCCGGCCATCCTGTTCTCCATCGCTCACGAGCAGGGCATCCGGCTGCCCACCAAGAACTATTGGGAGTTCGTGGATCTGGTCACGGTCGCTCCCGACCGCGTCAAGACGTTCGAGGAGTATCTCGAACTCTTCTACTGGACGGAGTTGGTGCAGAGCTCACCCAGCGCCATGCACGCCTCGGTGGTATCGGTTATCGCCGGAGGGTATCGCCATACCAACATCGACCTGATCGAGCTGCGCTATTGCCCCATGAAGCGCAACCGCGAAGGCGAGCGCGACCTGGACCACATCATCGTGGCCTCGGCCAACGGCATGGAGCGCGCCCAGCTCGAATATCCCGAGGTGCGGGCCGGCTTGATCCTGTGTACCGACCGCTCGCTCGACCCCGAGGCCAACGATAACATCGTGCGCAAAGCCATCAAATATCAGCATCGCGGCGTCGTCGGCATCGACCTGGCCGGGCCGGATGTCGATGCCTTCGGCGGGATTCGCCGGCTGGCCCCGGTCTTCGAGGAGGCACGCGCGGCCGGACTGGGCATCACCGTGCACGCGGGCGAGAAGGGCACGCGCGAGGAGATGCGCGAGGTGATCGAGGTGCTCAAGCCGCGGCGCATCGGCCACGGCATCAAGGCGGCGGGCGATCCCCGACTGCTCGACTGTCTGGCCGAGCGCGGCATCGTGCTGGAGATCTGCCCGACCTCCAACCTGAGCACCGGTGTAGTGAGCTGCGTCGAGGAGTTTCGCTACATCTTCGACCAGTTCCACGAGCACGGCGTGCGCTATTGCCTCAATACCGATGGCCCGGAGATGCTGGTCACCGACATCTACCGCGAGCGCGACCTGCTGCGCGAGGCCGGCATCCTGACGCAGGAGCAGATCGACCGCGCCGACCGCGTGGCCCGCGACGCCACCTTCGTTCGCTAGGCGCCGTCCAATGTATACCGCACACACGCTACCGGAAGGCCAAGGCCGATGATTCCCCAGCGTTTGCGCCTGCGCAACTTCATGAGCTACGGCGATGTGCCGGTCGAGGTCGACTTCGATGGGGTGCACCTGGCCTGCCTCTGCGGGCCGAACGGCCACGGCAAGTCCGCCCTGCTCGACGCCGTCACCTGGGCGCTGTGGGGACGCAGCCGGGCACGGCGCGAGGACGACCTGGTGCGCCAGGGCAGCACGGAGATGGAGATCGAGTTCTGCTTCGAGGTGGCGGGACGCGGCTACCGCGTGCTGCGCAAGAGGTCGCTGAAGTCGGTGGGCCGTACCGCGCTGGAGCTGCAGGCGCTGGGCGACGGCGGCTACAGCGCCATGACCGGCGCGAGCATGGCGGAGACGCAGTCGCGCATCGACGAGATTCTCAAGCTCAGTTACGACGTCTTCATCAACTCCACCTTCCTGTTGCAGGGGCGCGCCGACGAGTTTACGGTCAAGCCGCCCGCCCAGCGCAAGGAGGTGCTGGGAGAGATCCTGGGGCTGGCCGAGTACGAGCGGCTGGCCGACCGTGCGCGCGAGCGGGTGCGTGCCCGCTCGGCGCGCGCCGCGGTGCTGCGCGAGGAGCTGGCCGAGAAGGAGGCCGACCTGGCGCATCGCCCGCGTCTGCGCCAGGAGCTGGCGGAGGCCGAACAGGCTCACGAAGGCGCCCTGGCTGCACTGCGCGAGGCCGAGGCCGCCTTGCAGGTGGAGCAGGCGCGCCGCCAGAGCCTGGCGGCCGAGGAGCGCAACCTGGAGATGGTCGAGCGCAAGATGCGCGCGTCGCAGGCTGAGATCGCCCTGCTTCGCGAGCGCCATGGCGAGGCCATGGCCCGCATCGCGGCTGCCGTCGAGCTGCTGGCGCACGAGCAGCAGATCACGGCGGACTACGAGGAACTGAAGCGCCTGCGCGTCGAGGCCGACGAGATGGCCCAGCGCCTCTCCCGGGTGCGCGAGGCCCAGTCCGCGCTGGACCGCGTGCACCACGAGATCGAGGCCGCCGCCGCGGAGCTACGCGGGACCATCGAGCGGGCCGGCAAGGAGGCGCAGCGCTTCGGGACCATCGCCGGCGAGCTTCCCGGGCTCCTGAAGCAGATTCAGCAGGGCGAGGCCGGTGAGGCGCGCCTGGCCGCCCTGGAGGGCGAGCGGACCGCGCTGGCCGCGGAACTGCAGCAGGTGCGCGGCCGGCTCAGCGTGCTGGAGACGCAGAACAAACAGCTCGAGACCGAGATGGGGCCGCTGCGCGACCGCCTCAAGCTGCTCAAAGAACCCGGTGCCCTCTGCCCGGTCTGCGAGAAGCCGATGGGCGAGGATGAGCGCCGGCGCGTCGCCGACCGCTATCGCGAGGACGGCCTGGCGCGCAAGAGGCAGGTCGATGAGAACAAGAAGTGCATCAGCAGCTTGCAGGCTACCATCGCGCAACTGGAGAAGCAGGATGGCACCCTGGCGACGACGGTGGCGGGCCTGTCGCGCCAGGTGCGCGAGCTGGCCGGGCTGCGCGAACGCGCCCGGCGAGCCGAGGAAGCCGTTGCCGCCGTGTCCGCGGCCCAGGGAGCCGCCGCGGCGGCCACGCTGACCCTGGAGCGGCAGGATTACGCTCAAGAGGCGCGGGCGCGGCTGGCGCAGGTCGAGAGCGCGCTTGCCGCGATCGGCTACGATAAGGAACGGCACGCGGCCCTGAGGAGCAGGATGGAGGAGCTGTCCGCCGCGGAGGAGCGGCTTCGCGATCTCGCCCTGGCGCGCGAACGCCGGCAGACCGCCCTGGAGGCCGTCGCGGCCGTGGAGTCGGACATCGAGCGCCGCCAGGCAGAGCTTGCCCACGACGAACGGAACGCCGCCGGACTGAGGGAAGCCCTGGCCGGCCTGCCCGAGCTGGAGCAGCGGCTGGAGGCCTGCGAGCGGAGCCACAAGGAGGCGCGTGCCGCCGTCGATAGCGTCGCCCGCACCATCGCGGCGCTGCGCGAGCGGCTGCATCTGCTGGACCAGCAGGAGGAGCAACTGCGGGAGCGCCGGGCCGAGCTGAATGCGCTGGAGCGCGAGGCCGGCGCCTACGACGAGCTCAGCCGCATCTTCGGCAAGAAGGGTATCCAGGCCATGGTAATCGACAGTGCGCTGCCCGAGCTGGAGCAACGCGCCAACGACGTGCTGTCGCGCATGAGCGACGGCGCCATGCAGGTGCGCTTCTCCACCCAGGCCCAGGGCAGCCGCGGCAACCTGCTGGAGACGCTCGACATAAGTATTGCCGACGCCACCGGCACCCGCCCCTACGAGATGTTCAGCGGCGGGGAGGCCTTTCGCGCCAACTTCGCCATCCGCATCGCCCTCTCGCGCCTGCTGGCCGAGCGGGCCGGCGCCCAGTTGCAGATGCTGGTCGTCGACGAGGGCTTCGGCACCCAGGATAGCCAGGGGCGGGAGCGCCTGGTGGAGGCGGTAAACGCCATCGCCGCGGATTTCGAGAAGATCATCGTCATCACGCATATCGACGAGCTGAAGGACCTCTTCGCCACGCGCATCGAGGTGGTGAAGGGCGCCGAGGGGTCCCGGGTAACGATCACCCCGTAAGTCGCTTAGAATACGTCCTCACTGTCTGCGGAGGCCGATTCAGCCTGTAGATTCTGTAACCTCGGCGTTGCGTACAACAGGTTTCCTCTCAGCCTCCTCCTCGAGATTCATCCTTGAGGAGGAGGTGGCTCATCCCCGCGGCCGATGACGCACTCTGCGCTCCCACCTATGCTGGTTCTGTCAAGACACTATGAGTTGATGGAGTATATGACCTGATGGCCAAGCCCACACCCGGCGCGACTTCCCAGAGCGCCGGCACTGGCGTAGCCGGTCTGCCCGCCGGTTCGCCCTTTGCCATGCTCGGGCGTTTCACCGTACGTTTTCGCTACCTCATCGTCGTGGCCTGGATCGTGGGCACGATCCTGTCCGTCAAGCTGCTGCCCAGCCTCTCCAGCGTCTCCAATAACAATAACAGCGCCTTCTTGCCCTCGAACTCGCCCAGCCTGCAGGCCGCGCAGCTCGCCGCGCCGTTCCAGCGCGGCACGGCGCCCACGGCGCTCATCGTGGCCGCTCGCGCTAATGGGCCGCTCACGGCGGCGGATCAGACGGCCATCGACCGGGCCGAGAACGCGACGCGCCAGGTTGCGAACGTTGTCGCGGTGCGCGATGAGGGCGTATCCGGCGACGGCATGGCCCGTAAAGCCCTGGTGGAACTGAGCAGCGCCGGCTTCGGCTCTGGCAACCAGGCCAAAGCGACGGTCGATGCCGTACGCGCCGCCTTCACCCGGGTGGGCGCCCCGGCCGGCCTCTCGCTCTACCTGACCGGCCAATTGGCGACCAGCGTTGACAACCAGAGCGCGAGCAACCACACCCAGGATCTCGCCCAACGCCTGTCCGTGCTCTTCATCCTGGCGCTGCTGCTCATCGTCTACCGCGCGCTCCTGGCGCCGTTCCTGACGCTGCTGCCGGCCGGCTTGGTGGTCGCCCTCTCCGGCCCCGTCATCGCGGAGGCGCACCAAGCCGGGGTGCAGATCTCGCCCATCTCGCAACTTTTGCTCACCATCCTGGTGCTGGGCGCGGGCACCGATTATGGCCTCTTCCTCGTCTTCCGCGTGCGCGAGGAGATGCGCCGGGGCCTGGACCCGCACGCCGCCGTGGTGACGAGCCTGTGGCGGGTGGGCGAGACCATCACCTTCTCCGCCGGCACCGTGATCGGCGCCCTGCTCTGCCTGCTGCTGGCCAGCCTTGGATTTTACCAGGGTCTGGGTCCGGCGCTGGCCATCGGCATCGGCTTCATGCTGCTGGCCGGCCTGACCCTGATGCCGGCCCTGCTGGCCATCTTCGGGCGCGCCGTCTTCTGGCCCAGCGCGGCGCGCCCCGGCGCGCCGCGCAACGGCCTGTGGGGACAGGTGGCCGGCCGCATCATTCGCCAGCCGGTCGGGACGCTGGTGGTGGGTCTGGTCCTCTTCGGCGGGCTGTCCCTGGCCGTGACGCGCTATGCGGCCTCCGGCTTCACCACCAATGGCTCCACGAGCACCACGAGCCAGTCGGCCCAGGGTACCACGGCGTTGAGCGCGCACTTCCCGGCGGCCCAGGCCAACCCGACCAATCTGCTGCTGCGCTACCCCGTCCCGGTCTGGCAGCGGCCCTCCGTGCTGGCGCGGGCGGACCGTGCGCTGCGCGGCCAGCGGGTTTTCGCCTCCATCAGCAGCCCGCTCAACCCCAACGGCTCGGCGCTCTCTCCGGCGCAACTGGCGCAGTTGCACGCTGCGCTGGGGCCGGCCATCAGCCTGCCGCTGGCCCCACCGGCCGGTGTCGCGGTATCTCGGCAACTCTACAATGCCTACCGGGCCACCGCGCAGTTCATCAGTCCCGATGGGCGGACGGTGCAGTTCTACGCCACGCTGGCCGCGGGCGACCCGGCGAGCACCCCCGCCATGCAGGCCGTCCCGGCCATCCGCCAGGCGTTAGCCGGCGTGGCGGCAGCCACCGGCGCCAGCGCCAATGGTGTCGCCGGCGAGGCGGCTTTCTCCGCCGATATCAGCGCCGTCTCCAACGGCGACATCACCCACATCGTGCCGGTGGTGTTGGTGGTGATTGGCATCCTGCTGGCCATCGTGCTGCGCAGCCTGGTCGCGCCGTGGTATCTCATCGCCAGCGTCGGTCTGTCCTACCTGGCCGCGCTTGGGCTGGCGGTGGTTGTGTTCATGGGCTTGCAGGGCAACGCCGGCGTGAACTTCATCCTGCCGTTCTTCATGTTCATCTTCCTGATGGCGCTCGGCTCGGACTACAACATCCTGGTCATGACCCGCATCCGCGAGGAGGCCCACCGGGGCAGTTTGCCGGATGCGGTCAGGCGCGCCATCAAAGCCACCGGCGGCACGGTGACCTCGGCGGGGCTGATCCTGGCGGGATCTTTCGGGGTGCTCACCGTGGCGGCCGGCGGGCAGGTCCAGCAGATTGGCCTGGGCATCGCGGCGGGCATCCTGATGGATACCTTCCTGGTGCGCACGCTGCTGATCCCCTCCACGGTGGTCCTGCTTGGCCGCTGGAACTGGTGGCCCTCGGCGCTGGCCCGCCCGAGCGAGCGGGCGATGGAGGTCGCGGCGACGGCGGTCGATCGGGCGTCGTGATCCCGATATATCGTCCATGCGAGCCGCCGATGCCTGGATGAGGCCGCCATCCTGCCTGGTCGATGCCATATCCTGCTCCCGCTACACTGTAGCCGGGAGCAGGACGCGCGTGCCGAGATCCGGTTAATCCCGATGGCACGGTAGGCGTAGAGGAGTGGCAATGTCCGTTATGCTGGAGCGCGGGATCGGGCATCGATGGCGCCTGGCACCCGCGGCTGCCGATGTCTTGCTGACCGCCGCCGTGACAGCGCTCTCGCTCGGCGAGCTCTTCGGGCCGCCCGAGCGACCGCACGGCCCCTTCGTCTGGTCCATGCATGGCTCGCCAACATGGCCGGCCATCGTCCTGACGTTGCTGGGGACGCTGCCGCTGGTGGCGCGCCGCCGCCGGCCGCTGGCAGTGCTCGCCGTTATCCAGATGGCGGAGGCGCTCTACCTCTCCATGGGCCCTCTCTACGGCGCCTCAGGCAATGGCCTGGGCCTGGCCGTGGCGCTCTATACGCTGGCCAGCCGCACCGAGCGCCGCGTCTCGCTGCGCGTGGCTGGCCTGATCGCGAGCCTCAATGCGTTGATCTTGCTCGTGGGCACCGCGCTCGGCCGCGCGGAGAGTTGGCCCAGCCTCTTCGTGGTGACCGCGCTGGCGGTCGGCAGTTGGAGTCTGGGCGAGAACGTGCGCACCCGACGCGCCTACCTGGCCCAACTGGAGGAACGGGCGCGCCGCCTCGAGCTGGAGCGTGGCGAGAATGCGCGGCGCGCCGTGGAGGAGGAGCGCGCGCGCATCGCGCGCGAGTTGCATGATGTGGTCGCACACCACGTCAGCGCCATCGCGGTCCAGGCTGGCGCGGCCGCCGAGATCGTCGAGCGCAACCCACAACGGGCAGGCGAGGCCCTGCGCTTCATTCAGGAGACCAGCCGGCAGGCGCTTGCCGAGATGCGGGCGATGCTGAATGTGCTGCGTGGTGGAGATGATGGGAACTCGGATGCGGAGCGAGCGCCGCAGCCGAGCCTGACACAGGTCGAGCGGCTGATCGGCCAGAGCCGGGCGGCCGGGCTGCCGGTGACGCTGCAGGTGGAAGGCGCGGTGCGGCCGCTGCCCGAGGCCCTGGACGTCTCCGCCTATCGCATCGTGCAGGAGGCCCTGACCAACAGCCTCAAGCATGCCGGAGCGGCCCGCGCGCTGGTGCTGGTGCGCTACGCGGCGGAGGCCCTGGAACTGGAGATCAGCGATGATGGCCATGGGCCGCTGCGCTCGTCAAACGGCGCGAGCGAAGGGCGTGGCCTGATCGGAATGCGCGAACGCGTGGCGCTCTTTGGCGGCGAGTTGGCCGCCGGGCCGGCGCCGAGCGGAGGGTTTAGAGTGCGGGCGCGCCTCCCGCTGAGAGGGGCATGACCGATGGCCGGCGGCGCGGCGGACCACACCATCACAGTGCTCATCGCCGACGACCAGATGTTGGTCCGTGCCGGTTTCCGCATGCTCATCGAGGCGCGCGACGGCTTCGAGGTGGTAGGCGAGGCCGGCGATGGGCTGGAAGCGGTGACGCTGGCCCGGCAGGTCCAGCCGGATGTCGTGCTGATGGACATCCGCATGCCGGTGATGGATGGTGTCGAGGCGACGCGCATCCTGGCCGCGCCGCACGCCGCGCCCGGCCCGCGCGTGATCATCCTCACCACCTTCGACCTCGACCAGTATGTCTATGATGCCTTGCACGCTGGGGCGAGCGGCTTCCTGCTCAAGGACACCCCGCCGGCCGATCTGATCAGGGCCATCGAGGTAGTCGCCGCGGGCGAGGCCATGCTGGACCCGGCGGTAACGCGGCGGCTGATCGAGCGCTTCGCGCAGGCCCCCTCGCCACGTGCCGCCGCCCCCACCGTGCTCAAGGAGCTTTCGGCGCGTGAAGCCGAGGTGTTGCGCCTGCTCGCCAAGGGCCTCTCCAACGCCGAGATCGCCCGCGAGCTGGTCGTCAACGAGACGACGGTGAAGAGCCACGTGGCGCATCTGCTCATGAAGCTGGGCCTGCGAGACCGCGTGCAGGCCGTGGTCTTCGCCTACGAGTCGGGCTTCGTGAAGCCGGGGGCCGCCTGAGCGTCGCGCAGTTCCCCGGCCTCACACCCCCGGCAGTTTATGGACGGCCGGCCACGGCCTGGGCGCCGGCGACCACGGCGTCGCGCAGGTTGCCATTGGCGTTCAGGTTGGACTGGATCTCGCGCGTGGTGGGCAGCGTGCCTCCGGCGGTATAGTAGTGGTTGCCTGCGACCAGTAGCTCCTCGGCCGGGAAGCGCGTGATGATCTCGCAGCCGGTGGCTGTCACCACCAGTTGCTCCTCGATGCGCGCCGCCGACCAGCCGTCGGCCGCCGGCCAGAACGTCTCCAGGGCGAAGACCATACCCTCCTCGATCATCTCGGGGTGATCGAGGGAGACCAGCCGGCTGAAGACGGGTTTCTCCCAGTGCGAGAGCCCGACGCCGTGCCCGAATTGCAGGGCGAAGGCGGCCTCTTCGTTGGGGAAGCCGAACTCCTCGGCCCTGGGCCAGATGCCCGCCACGTCGGCCGTGGTCACGCCGGGTTTGATCAGGCCGATGGCCGCGTCCAGCAGCTCGCGGCACGTCTTGTAGGCGTCCACCTGCGCCCGCGAGGCGCTGCCGATGGCGAAGGTGCGGTAGTAGCAGGTGTGGTAGCCCATGAAGCTGTGGATGATGTCGAAATAGGCGGGGTCGCCCGGGCGCAGGGCTCGATCGCTGAAGATGTGCGGGTGCGGGCTGCAGCGCTCGCCGGAGATGGCGTTGACGCCCTCCACGTATTCGGAGCCCATGTCGTACAGCACCTTGCTCACCAGGGCCACGCACTCGTTCTCGCGCAGGCCGGGCCTCATGGTGCGGTACAGCTCCTCATACGCGGCGTCGACCATCATGCAGGACATGTTGAGCAGGGTAATCTCATCCTGCGTCTTGATCTTGCGCACCTCCTGCATCAAGGCCTGGCCGTCCACCACCTGGATGCCCTCGGCCTGCAGGGCGAACAGCACGGGCAGTTCGACGGCGTCGACGCCGAGCGGCTCGCCCAGCAACCCGCGCTGTTCCAGCTCGACCCGGATCTTGCGCGCCACCTCTTTGCCGCGATCCGGGCCGGGCATCGAGCCGCGCATGGTGGAGATGCCGGCGTGGGAGCGCCCGTCCAGCCATGGACAGTAGAGCTGGTGATGCCGCGCTGCGGACCCGAAATCCCACATGATCGGCAGATCGTTCTGCGCCAGCAGTGTGAAGCGGGCCAGCTTGTCGTTGGCCCAAGTCCCGATGTTGGTGGCGGTGATGTAGCGGATGTTGTGCGTATCGAAGCACAGCAGCGCGCCCAGGCTCGACTCGCCGAGCAGCCTCTTGACGCGGGCCAGGCGTTCCTCGCGCAGCCGGGCAAAGTCGACCCGCTGTTCCCAATCGACCCCCATCACGCCGTAGCTCAGCGGTTTCATACGTCCTCCTTAGCAGCACCCACACCCGCCATATGCGCCAGCGTCTCGAAGAGAATGGCGAAATCCTTATCGCCCAGCCCGAGCGCGCGGGCCGCGGTAAGCCATTCGTTGGCGACGGCGACGGTCGGCAGCGGCACCTCGACCTCCCGGCCCAGCTCGAGGGCTAGCAGCAGATCCTTCTGCATCATGTTCACGTCGAACCACGCCTCCTCCGGCATATTCAGGACAAATGGCCCCCTGTACTGCATCGCGGGAGAGGCGACCACGCTATGCAACACCGTCTCGACGGCTGTCTCGCGGGCAATTCCGCTCTTCTCGGCCAGCAGCACGCCCTCTGAGAAGGCCAGCATCTGCACCGTGAGGCTCAGGTTGATGGCGATCTTCATGGTCACGGCCAGGCCGTTCCCGCCCATATAGGTCGCCCGCGGGCCGATATCCAGCAGGATCGGCCTGACGCGTTCGAAGGCGTCTCTGTCGCCGCCGACCATGATGGTGAGCTTGCCCTGCTCCAGGGTCAGTTGGCTGCCTGAGACCGGGGCGTCGAGCATGCGCGCGCCGGTCTGGGCCACGCGAGCGGCCAGGGCGCGGCTCGCGGCCGGGCTCACCGTGCTCATATCCACGTAGATCTTGCCAGGCCCCATCGCCGCGAGCAGACCGTCTGGGCCATCGACGATGGCGTGCAGCGCGGCCGTATTGGTGACCATGCTGAACACCACGTCCGAGGCCTGTGCGACGGCCCGCGGTGAATCGGCCCAGGCCATGCCGGCGTCGAGCAGCCATTGCGCCCTGGCCCGCGTGCGGTTGTAGCCTGTCACAGCGTGGCCGGCGTCGAGTAACCTCTTGACCATACGGCCGCCCATGGCGCCCAGGCCGATGAATCCCAGTTGAGTCACGAGCAACCTCCTGACTTCGTCGTGCGTCGCTGAACGAGCACCGTCAAATGCCACCTGCCGCCCTGTGCCGGCTACGCAGCGGGCCGGTGCTGTCGCGACAGACAAGCTCGACCGGCATGGCAACCATGGTGCGGCCGGTCTCCCGGCCGGCGAGTACGGCCAGCAGGCGCTCCGCCGCTGCCACGCCCATGTCGCGTAGAGGCACATGCATGGTCGTCAGGCGCGGCGAGGTCTGCGCCACCATCGGCAGGTCGTTGAAGCCGACGAGCGACATATCGCGCGGGACCTGCAGCCCGGCTTCGTGCAAGGCCCGCAGTGCGCCAATGGCGGCCAGGTCGTTGACCGCGAACACAGCGGTCGGCGGACGCGGCAGTGCCAGCAGCGCGCGCATGGCCTCGTCGCCTCCCGCCTCGCGGAAGCTGCCCGCAACTACCAGATCCGGGTCGGCCCTGAGGCCGTGGCGTGCCAGGGCGTCGATATAGCCCAGGCGGCGCTTGTGTCCGGTCGAGATGTCGTCGTCGCCTGCGATGTGCGCGATGCGGCGATGGCCCAGCGCGATGAGGTGCTCGACCGCGGCCACGGCGCCGTTGTAGTCGTCAGGGACCACCGCCGGGGCCAGCAGTGGATCGGTGTGGCGATTGACCAGCACAAAGGGGACGCCTTCGGCCGCCAGCGCCTGGATGGCGGGATCGTGGTGCCGCGCCGTGGCGAGGATCAGCCCGTCGACCTGCCGGCCGCGTAGCATGTCGAGGCTGCGCTGCTCGCGCGCCGGTTGGTCGTCAGTGTTGGCGAGGATCACGCTGAAATCCTGCCGGGCCAGGGCATCTTCGATCCCCCGGAACAGCACGGCGAAGAACGGATTGGCGATGTCGGGGATGATGGTGCCGATAACACGGCTGCGTTTCAGGCGCAAAGCGCGGGCCAGGTGGTTGGGTTGGTAGCCGTGTTGTTCCGCCAGCGCGACGATGCGCCCGCGCACCTCGTCGCTCACCCGTTGCTGCGGATCGCCGTTGAGGACGCGCGCGACCGTGGACGGATGAACGCCCGCCAGCCGCGCCAGCGCCTTCAATGTCACGGCCATCTATGCACCCAAACTCAATGCGCCCAATGGCTCCGCCTGAATGAGCAACCGTTTGTCCTACCTGAACGAACGATTGTCTATTACGCTATCACGAGCCCTCCGCGCTGTCAAGCAAACGACGCAACCGCGGACGTGGCGCCCGATGTGGCGCGGCTGATGGCTCGCGCCAGGTCTTCGGGCTGCAGCGGCAGATGATTGAGCGTGAGGTTGAACGGAGCCAACGCGTCCTCGACCGCGCCGGCGATGGTGGCCAGCGCGCCGATCGTCCCGCCCTCGCCCGCGCCTTTGATTCCCTCCGGATTGAACGGCGACGGGCTGTCGGCATGAACGACCGTGACGTTTGGCACCATGTCCGCTCCGGGCAGCGCGTAGTCCATCAAGCTGCCGCTGAGCAATTGGCCCGCGTGGTCGTAGACGATAGCCTCGTACAGGGCGTTGCCGAGGCCGTGGGCAACCCCGCCGTGGATCTGGCCTTCCACCACGGTGGGATTGATCACGGTGCCGCAGTCGTGCACCACCACGTAGCGCTCGACCCGCACAGACCCGGTCTCGATATCCACCTCCACCACCGCGGCATGCGCTCCACCGGCGAAGGCCTGCGCGCGTTCCGGAGCAAAGGTATGGGTCACGCCGAGCCGCGTCGGGTCGCCGTTCGACTGCAGCGCTCGCGCCACTTCGGCCAGCGACAGGGTGCGATCCGGCACGCCACGCACCGAGATGATGCCCTCGGAGAGCTCCAGATCGCCGGCGGATACCTCCAGCAGTGTGGCCGCCTCCTCCAGTACGCGCCGGCGCATCTCCCGTGCCGCACCGGCCACGGCGTTGCCGGCCATCACGGCGATGCGGCTGGCAAAGGTGCCGGTGCCTCGCTCAAACGCCGCCGTGTCGCCGGAGCTGACGGCGACCCGCGCGACGGGCACGCCCAGACGGTCCGCGCAGATTTGCGCCAGTGTCGTGGCGTGGCTCTGTCCCTGCGACGGCGAGCCGACCGTCACGCGTACCGCTCCATCGGCGTCGATCTCGACGCGCGCTCCCTCCTCGCCCGTCCCGGTCGACTCCAGGAAGGCGGTCACGGCGACCCCGCGGTAACGCCCGGCCTTACGCTCGTCAGGTTGCGCCCGGCGCACGGCATCGTATGCGATCAGCGCGCGGGCGCGGTCCAGGCAGGCCGGGTAGTCGCCGCTGTCGTAGATCACCGTGCCGCCACCGCGGGAGGGGTAGCCCGTGTCATAGGGGAACTCGTCCGGCGCGATCAGGTTGCGCCGGCGCACCTCCGGCGGGTCGAGGTCCAGGGCGCGCGCCAGATGGTCGAGCAGGCGTTCCATGATAAAGACGCCTTGTGGCCGCCCTCCTCCGCGCAGCGGCGTGAGCGGCGGCTTGTTGGTGTAGACGGCGACGACCTCGGAGCTATAGGCCGGGACATGATATGGCCCTAGCACGTGCTGTGCGCTGGAGAGCGACACCACGATGCCGGTGGGCAGGTAGGCGCCGCAGTCCTGTGTGATGTGCACGCGCAGCCCCAGGATGGTACCGTCAGCGCGGGCGGCCAGCTCCGCCTCTACCACCTGGCCGCGGCCGTGGTAGGTGGTCAGCAGGTCTTCCGTGCGCGTGGCGACCCAGGAGATGGGCCGATGCAGGTGTAGCGCAAGGGCGGCCAGCACGATCTCCTCCGCGTACAGGCGGCCTTTGACGCCGAAGCCTCCCCCGACATCGGGTGCCACCACCCGTACCCGCGACGCGGGCAGGTCGAGCGCGGCGGCCACGGCCTCGCGTACCATATGCGGCGCTTGCGTGGAGTCCCATAGGGTCACGGCGATGCCATCGCGGCCGGCATTGCCGGGTTCCGCGGTGACCGCACGCGGCTCGATGGCGCAGCCCGCGGCCCGCGCGAAGCTGAATCTCTCCGTCAGGACGAGGGCGGCGGACGTAAAGGCGGCCTCGACATCGCCCACCGCGGCGCGTATTCGCCCGGCCACGTTGGTGGGCACGTCGTGCACCAGCGGTGTGCCGTCCTGCTGTGCCAGTTTGGGATCGACGACCGCCGGGAGCGGTTCGTACTCCACGGTCACCGCTTCGCGCGCGTCGGCGGCCCGGTACGGATCGTCCGCGACGACCACTGCGACCGCCTCGCCGGCATAGCGGACAACATCACTGGCCAGCGGGGAGGCGAGGCGGGCCTGCACGGCCGGATGCGAGATGACTGCTGGCATGGTATGGCCCAACACCGGCAGATCCGACGGACCGAACGCCCCGACGACACCGGGCATTGCGCGCGCTGCCTCCAGGCGCAGAGCCTTCACCCGTGCATGGGCGTGCGGGCTGCGCACGAACGCCGCGTGTAGCAGGCCCGGCGGGCGCACGTCGACCGCGAATTCGCCCTGTCCCGTTACGAGGCGTGGATCTTCCCGACGTCGCAGGCGAGCGCCTATGGATGACGGCATCAGACTTCTCCCAGCGCTCTGTCAGCGGCATACCCCGCCGTGCACACTATAGCAAACGGGATGCCCGGCCGCCGTATAGGCACAGTGGCGGCCGGCTTGACAGGCGGTCCAGGCGGTGCTAAGGTTATAGACAATCGTTCGTTCAGTGAGAACAAACGGTTGCTCAAGCCGTGCTGAGGCGGTTAGGACGCGAGAGGGAAGGGATTGGCCGGGCCATGCCCACGGACGAACGCATTCGGGCTGCCCTCGACCACTGGGCGCCGCGCTTCGTCGCCAATGGGGCCGACTTCAATGACGTCCAGCGAATCGTGGCCGGCCTCGACCGTTGGGACGACTGGTGCCGCGTCTGGTCGGAGTGCGGGGCCATGCATGCGCGTTTGGGCGAGGATGCGGAGGCGCGCGGCTGTTATACCTCGGCCGCGCAGCACTTCGTCCAGGCGGCCATCACCTATCACTTCGGCAAGTTCCTGTTCGTCGAGAAGCCCGACGAGCTGCGCGTGGCGCACGAACACACGGTGCGCCTCTATCAGCAGGCCCTGCCCTACCTGGACCCGCCCGGCGAACGGGTGGCCATCCCCTACGAGGATGGCGGCACCATGCCGGGTAATTTGCGCAAGCCCTGGCATACGGCCCGGCCGCCGGTTGTCATCCTGATCCCGGGGCTGGATTCGGTCAAGCAAGGGGATGGGGTCATCGTTCGCGGTCGCTTGTTTCATCACGTGCAATGATAGATAGTCTGGAGGACGACATGATCGACCACCCTATCCGGCGTAACCATCTGAAGCTCCTGTGCGCAGCCGGCGCAGTGAGCCTGTTACTGGCGGCATTCGGAACTAGCGCGCGTGCGGCAACCCCGAAGTCCCTGCCGCCGATTACCATTGGCGTCTCCCTCTCGTTCTCGGGCGATTTCTCGGCCGACGGGCTGGGCTTCAAGCAGGGCTACCAACTGTGGGCCGATACCGTCAACAAGGCGGGCGGTGTGCTCGGCCGCAAGGTGCGCTTCATCATGCTCTCCGATGCCAGCAGCCCGGTGCAGGTCGTCACCAATTACCAGAAGCTGATCACCATCGACAAGGTCGACGCGGTCTTCGGCCCCTTCTCGACTCTGCTGACCAAGCCGGCGTCGGTGGTGGCCAATCGCTATGGTTACGCCATGCTGGAAGGCGCGGGCGGCGGCCCCTCCGTGTTCACGCGGGGCCTGCACAATGTCTTCGATGTCTCGCTCCCCGTGGCCAACAACCTTGTCAGCTTCGCGCACTACATCCTCTCCATGCCGGCGGCGACCCGCCCCAAGACGGCTGCCTACGCCACCGAGGACGATCCATTCACCCAGCCACAACTCGACGTGGCGCGCGCGATCCTGGAGAAGGGCGGCGTCCGCACCGTCTACAAGACGGTCTATCCCGCCGAGACCACCGACTATACGCCCATAGCCGACGCGGTGATCCACTCGCACGCGCAAATCGGCATCTTCGGCACGCTACTCCCCGACATCACCGCCTTCATACAGACCTTCATTCAGCAGCACTACAACCCACAGGCGCTCATCGCCACCGCCGGACCCGATCTGGGCAGCCAATTCATCAAAGCGGTGGGCCTCAAGAACACAGAGGGCATCTTCGTCCCCAACGGCTGGTATCCCGAAGCCAACAACTTCGAGAACGCCGCCATGGTCAAAGCCTACCTGGCCAAGTATGGCGGCACGGCCGATGCGATCAGCTCGGATGTCGCGGAGGCCTATTCAGTGGGCCAGGTCTTCGCCCAGGCCGCGGCGAAAATCCACAGCATCGACAATGCCAAGATCATCCAGGAGCTACACAGCGGCACCTTCAACAGCGTGCAGGGTCCCGTCAAGTTCGACCCCACCGGCCAGAACGTGGCCGCGCAGGCCTACCTGTTCCAGTGGCAGAAGGGCAAATTCCTGCGCGTCTTCCCGCCGGGCGGTGGGGCGGTCAAACCGGAATTCCCCAAGGCGAACTGGCCGTAAGTCAAGGACCGGCGACTGAAGTCGCCAGGCAGGGCCGAACCGGCTAAAGCCGGGAAATGCGGCATCAAAGGCACTTCAGTGCCCGTACTCTGCCATGACACTTCAGTGTCAGGCATAAGGAGCCATTGTTTGGACGCCAGTCTTATCGCCCAGGCCGTGGTCACGGGGCTGCTCAGCGGCGGCATCTATGCCCTGATGGCCTCCGGGCTGACCTTGATCTTCGGCGTCATGGATATCATCAACGTGGGGCAGGGCGCCCTGGTGATCCTGGGCGCCTACCTCAGCTACGTGCTGGAGAAGTACCTGAACATCGACCTGTTTCTGGGACTCCTCATCACCATGCCCGCCATGTTCGGTCTGGGCATCGCCGTCGAATGGGCCTTCATCCGCCGCCTCAAGCGCGACCGCACCATGCTCTCCATCTTGGTCACCTTTGCCATCGCCCTGATCATCGAGGGCATCCTGGGGCTCGTCTTCACCACCGACTACGTGCAGTTGCACGCCTGGTACGTGACGGCCTCGTTTGGCATCGGCGGCTTTTATCTCGCCTACATCTACGTCTTCGCCTTCCTGCTGAGCGTGGTCCTGCTGGCCGCGCTCTATCTCCTGGTGTACCGCACCAAGTTCGGCCAGGGCTTGCGCGCCTCGATGCAGAACCGCACGGCCGCCGAGCTCATCGGCATCGACGTCGGACGCATCCAGACCCTGACCTTCGGCATCGGCATCGCGCTCGCGGCGGCCGGGGGCATGGCCTTCGGCGCGACGACCAGCTTCAATCCGGGCAGCTCGTACGATCTCATCTCGCGCCTCCTGGTCATCATCATCCTGGGCGGGATGGGCAGCCTGGGCGGCGCCCTGGTCGCCTCGCTGATCATGCTGGTGGTCGAGGATGTGACAGCCGTGGTCTGGTCGCCGGTGTGGGCTACCACGGTGTTCTTCGCGCTGCTGGTCGTGCTGCTGCTCTTCCGCCCGCAGGGCATGTTCGGGCGCCTGGAAGGGAGACGGCAGTGACCGCCGTACGGCGCGGCGGGCTGCTCGCCCTGCTGGTGTTGGCCCTGGTCTTTCCGCTCGTCTTCTCCAACGGCACTGTCACCTCCATCGCCTTCTTCGCGCTGATGTTCGCGGCGGCGGCGACGGGATGGAATATCTTCGCCGGCTACACCGGCTATATCGCCCTGGGCCACGCGGCCTTCTTCGGCCTCGGCGCCTATGCCCTGGCCCTGATGTGCCAGGACTGGAACATCCCCGGTGGTTATCTACCGTTCCTGCTGCTGCCCCTGGTCGGCGTCATCGTCGCCATCTGCGCTGTGCCGATCGGCTGGATCGCGCTGCGCACGCGCCGCCATACCTTCGTGGTGATCACCATCGCCATCTTCTTCATCATGCAACTGATGGCCTACAACCTGACCAATATCACCAACGGCTCGGCCGGCATCGGCCTTCCCCTGCCGCCGTGGACCGGGGCGTTCTACAACGTGCCCTTCTACTACGTCACGCTTGCGGTGCTGCTCCTGGCCATCGGCGTCTCCTGGTGGGTGCGCCACTCCAAGTACGGGCTCGGGCTGCTGGCGATCCGCGACGACGAGGACAGGGCGCGCGGCCTCGGCGTCAGGACCGGCGCCTTCAAACTGAGCGCTTTCGTCATCTCGGCCTTCTTCGTCGGCATCACCGGCGCGCTGTATGCCTACTTCCTCGAATCCATCTCGCCGCCCTTCGCCTTCGACGCGCTCTACGACGTGGCCATCGCCCTGATGGCCTTTTTCGGCGGCCTCGGCACCCTGGCCGGCCCCATCGTCGGGGCGCTGATCCTGGAGCCGATACAGCAATACCTGGCGCTGCAGCAGGACACCGCTGGCGGACTCTATCTCGTCCTGTATGGCGCGCTCTTCCTGATCGTCATCCTGGTGCTGCCCGAGGGCATCGTGCCGTCGCTCGCCAGGTGGTGGGCGGCCTGGACCGCCACTCGCGGTTGGCGGCCGGGACCGGAGCTGGCGACTGGAGCGATCGACCATGAGGAGTCATTGCGGGCGCAGGAGCGCCAGAGAGTACAGTCGTGAACGTCCTGACGGCGCATGATGTCTGCAAAGCCTTCGGCGGCCTCCAGGCCCTCGACGGGTGCTCCATCGCGGTGGAACAGGGCAAGGTCAACGGCTTGATCGGGCCCAACGGTTCCGGCAAGACCACGCTGTTCAACGTCATGACCGGATACGAGCGCGCCGACCGCGGCGAGATACATTTTCGTGACGTCGATATCACGCGCGTCGCCCCGGACAGGATCTTCGGGCTTGGGCTCGGGCGGACCTTCCAGTTGACCCGCATCTTCCCGCGCTTGACGGTTCTGGAGAACATGCACGTCGCCGCGCAGCGCAAGGGGTTGCGCGGCCTGCTGAGCGACTGGGGCGGGGCGCACGAGCGCCGAGCGGCCGAGGATCTGCTGGAGTTCGTGGGCCTCGCCCGGCTCAGGGATCTGCCGGCGGGCAACCTCTCCTACGGCCAGAAGAAGTTGCTGGAGTTCGCCTTCATCCTCATCGCCAACCCACAGGTCATCCTGCTCGACGAGCCGGCCGGCGGCGTCAATCCGACCATGATCAACTACCTGGCTGACCGTATCCGCACGCTCAATCGGCGCGGCGTGACCTTCCTGATCGTCGAGCACAACATGGAGTTTGTGATGGGTCTTTGCGATACAGTCACCGTGATGCATCGCGGCTCGACCATCGCCGAGGGCACGCCGGCCGAGGTGCGGCGCAACCCCGCGGTCCTGGAAGCCTATCTAGGGGACTAGAGATGTATCTGCACCTGCGCAACGTCTACGCCGGCTATGGCGGGGGCGACGTGCTTCAGGGGGTCGACCTGGCGGTCGAGAAGGGCGCCATCGCCTGCATCGTGGGGCCTAACGGCGCCGGCAAGTCGACCGTCCTGCGGGTCATCAGCGGTCTGCTCAGGCCGCGCCTGGGCGAGGTTAGCTTCGACGGCCGGTCGATCGCCGGCCTGAGCCCGCGCCATATCCTCGCCCTCGGTGTCGTGCAGGTGCCCCAGAGCCACAGCCTGTTCACCGACATGACGGTGCGCGATAACGTGCGGCTCGGCGCGTATACGCTGAGCGACAAATCCCTGGTCAACCGGCGCCTGGCGGAGGTCGAGGAACTCTTCCCCGTGGTGAGGGAGCGCGCGCGGGAGAGGGCGGGTAGCCTCTCGGGTGGCCAGCAGCGCCAGGTCGAGTTCGCGCGTTGCCTGATGCTTGATCCGCGCCTGGTGCTGCTGGATGAGCCCTCGATGGGACTCGATCCCAGGACGCTCAAGCGGGTGCTCGAGGTCGTGGCCATGATGCGCGACACCGGCCGGACCATCGTGCTGGTGGAGCAGAATGCCCGTTCGGGCCTGAGCATCTCCACGCATGGCATCGTCATGGAGAGCGGGCGCGTCCGACTGGAGGGGACGCACCGGGAGATCCTGGACAATCCCAAGGTGGGAGAGCTCTATCTGGGCGGCACGCTCGCCACCGCGGGACCATGGTGAGTATCAGCCACCTCTGGCCTGACGGCAAACGTGTGACATTGGTCACATGAAATCAGGGACCAATGGTCCCTACGCGCGTGCACATCCCTGCCATACCCTGAAATCGACGGTCTGGTGACAGACCACTGAGATATGGGGTTTTCGTGAGCTTGAAGCGACAGGGAGTCCACGCTATCGGTGCGGTGCGCGCCACGACCGGGATATCGGTCGTCCTGGGTCTCGCCGCGACCGGCCTGGTCATCGTGCAGTTTGGCCTGCTCAGCCACATCGTGGCCGGCGTCTTCCTCGGCCATGCCTCTCTGGCAGACGTGCTGCCCGCGGCGACGGCCTTGCTGGCCGTCACGGCCGGTCGCGCGCTCTGCGCCGGCATGGGCGAGGTCGTGGCCGGCACCGGCGCCGCCGGCGCGATCGGGACACTGCGCGCTCGCCTCTTCGCGCAACTCGCCGCGCTTGGCCCGGCGCATGCAGCCACGGCGCAGAGCGGTGAGCTGTCGGCCACGGCCGGCGAGGGAATCGACCGCCTTGCTCCATATCTCGGCCGCTACCTGCCGCAGCGCTACCTGGCGGTGCTGGTGCCGCTGGCTATCGGGGCCGTGGTGCTCGTCCAGGACCGCCTGAGCGGCATCTTGCTGCTGGCGACCGCCCCGCTCATCCCGCTGCTGATGGCCCTGGTCGGCAGCTACGCAAACGAGCATATTCGCGCCCAGTGGCAGACGCTCACGCGCCTGAGCGCCGCTTTGCTCGACGCCATTCAGGGACTGCCGACGCTGGTGCTGCACAATCGCGGCGAGGCCACGGCCGGGCGCGTAGCCGCCGTCGGCGACGAGTTCAGGGTACACACCATGCGCGCCCTGCGCTTCGCCTTCCTCAACAGCCTGGTGCTGGAGTTCATGACCACCGCATCGATCGCGCTGGTGGCGGCTGAGCTGGGCGTGCGGCTGCTCTCGGGCGGTATCGCCTTCGAGCGCGCCCTGTGGATCCTGTTGCTGGCGCCGGAGTTCTTCCGTCCCCTGCGCGACCTCGGCACCTATCGCCACGCGGCGATGGAGGGCCAGGCCGCTCTGGAACGCGTCGACCAGATTCTGGCCATGCCGCTGCCTCTCCTACCGGCCCGCGCAAGGGAGCTGCCGGCCGGGCCGCTCACCGTGGAGCTGCGTGACGTCGACTTCACGTACCCATCCGCGCTGCGCCCGGCCCTGCACGACATCAATCTGAGGCTCGACGCCGGGACGCGCACCGCGCTGGTCGGGCCGAGCGGCGCCGGCAAGTCGACGCTGCTGAATCTGCTGATGGGCTATCTGCAGCCCTCCCGCGGCACCATCGCCGTCAATGGCGTGCCGCTCACCGAGCTGGACCCCGACGCCTGGCGGAGCCTGGTCGCCCTGGTGCCGCAGCGCCCGCACCTGTTCTTCGGCACGGTGCGCGACAATATACGCCTAGGACGCCCCGACACCGGCGAAGACGAGGTAGCCTGGGCGGCGGAACAGGCCGGCGCGGCGGAGTTCATCCGGGACCTGCCCTTGGGATATGACACGCCGATCGGCGAGCGCGGTGCCCGCTTGAGCGGCGGCCAGGCGCAACGGCTGGCCATCGCGCGGGCCTTCCTCAAGGATGCGCCGCTGGTGATCCTGGACGAGCCGACATCGCATCTGGACCCGGAGAGCGAGCGGCAGATTCGCCGCGCCCTGGAGCGCCTGTCGCGCGGACGCACCGTCCTGATGGTCGCGCATCGTCTCAACACGATCTACACGGCGGATAGGATTGCCGTACTCTCAGATGGCGCCCTGGTGGAGACGGGTACGCACGACGAGCTGCGGCGGCAGGGCGGCGTCTACACCGGCCTGGTGGCAGGCAAAGAGGTGGCCCTGGCATGATCATACGGCGTCTGCTACGTCATGCTGCCCCGTACAAGGCCGAATTGGCCCTCTCCGTCGGCCTGGGTCTGCTGGCCGTCGCCAGCAACGTCGGGCTGCTGGCAACCGCCGCGTATCTCGTCGCCGCCGCGGCGCTCAAACCGCTGCTGGTCGCCCTCACCATCCCCCTGTATATCGTGCGCGCGGGTGGCGTGGCGCGCGCAGTCACCCGTTACACCGAGCGCCTGGCTACCCACAGCGTCACTTTCCGCATCATCGCACGCCTGCGCGCCTGGCTCTTCGCGCGCCTGCTGCCCCTGGCCCCGGCGCGGCTGCTGCCGTTCCGCAGCGGAGACCTGCTGGCCCGGCTGCTCAAAGACCTGGAGGAGATGGAGCACCTCTACGTGCGCGGCGTGGCGCCGTTGGCCGTCGCAGCGCTGGGCACGGTGGCGACCACGGCGATCCTGTTCGCGTTCAATCCGCTGCTCGCGCTGGTCGCCACGCCGAACTTTCTGGTCGCCGGCGCCCTGCTGCCCTGGTTGATGCAACGCCTGGTCGCGCGACAGGGAGAGCGCGAGCTGGAGGCGCGCGGGAAGCTACATGCACAGGTAATCGATGGCGTGCAGGGACTGGCCGACCTGCTGGCCTGCGGCGCGGTTGACGAATACAACGGGCACCTGGCGGCTACCGGCGAGCGGCTGCGGCTCTTCAGCAGGCGGCGTGCGCTCATCGGCGGCCTGCATCAGGCCGCCATGGTGCTGCTGGCCGGTATGGCGGCGTGGGCGGTGCTCCTGGTGGGCATACCGCTGGTGCGCGGCGGCCACATCCCCGGCGTCTGGCTGGCCTGCATTGCCCTGCTGGTGCTCAGCAGCTTCGAGGCCCTGGCTCCGGTCGGCACAGCTCTCGCCCATCTGGGCCGAGCGGAGGCGGCAGGCCGGCGCATGTTCGAGCTCGTCGATCTGCCGCCCGCGGTGGCCGACCCGCCAGATCCCAGCCCGCTGCCGGAAACTTTCTCTCTCACCTTCGATGAGGTTACCTTTAGCTACGGTGGGCCTGACACTGCCTCCCCTGAGGGGACCCCGGTCGGGAAGCCGGCGGTTAAAACCGCCGGGCGGGGGACGGGCACTAAAGTGCCTTCGCCACGGGATGCGCGCTCGCTGGTCCTGGCTTTAGCCGGCGTTTCTCTGCCAGGCGACTTTAGTCGCCGGCAACACGCACCCCATTTGCCGGAGCCTGCCCTGGCTCTCGACGACGTGAGCTTTGCCCTGGGTCCATCCGGACGCCTGGCGATCGTGGGCGGCAGTGGGTCGGGCAAGAGCACTGTGGCGCGCCTGGCCCTGCGCCTGTATGACCCGACCGGCGGTGCGATCCGGCTCGGCGAGCGGGACCTGTCAGCATACCGGCTGGAGGATCTGCGCGGCGCCATCGCCCTGGTGCCGCAGTCGCCCTACCTCTTCGCGGATACGCTGCGGCGCAACCTGCTGCTCGGGCGGCCCGATGCCGGAGAGGATGAACTACAGGATGCCATCGCGGCGGCGCAGCTCGACGCGGTGATAGCCCAATTGCCGTGGGGCCTGGAGACGCCGCTCGGCGAGAATGGCGTCACTCTCTCCGGCGGCGAGCGCCAGCGTGTGGCTATCGCCCGTGCCCTGTTGATGCGCCCGCGCCTCCTGATCCTGGACGAGGCGACGGCCAATCTCGACCCCGTCACCGAGCGGGCCATTCTGCGCGCGGTGATGGCACGCATGGCAGGCAGAGCCCTGCTGGTCATCAGCCACCGCCTGGTGGAGATGGAGATGATGGACGAGATTCTGGTGCTCGAGCGCGGGCGGGTGGTGGAGCGGGGCGCCTACGAGGCCCTGGCCTGCTCGGGCGGCCCCTTCGGCGATCTACTGGCGGCGCAAAACGAGATGCTGGAGGCGCCGGCGCACCAGAACCCGCAAGCGGGAGCCCCGGTCGCGGCGGGCGACGCCGTCCTGGTTTAGAAAGGACACTGCTCTATGGACGATCCGATTCTGCTCTCCCGTTTACAGTTCGCCTTCACGGTCACCTTTCACTATCTGTTCCCGCAGCTCACCATGGGGCTTGCGCTGCTGATCCTGGTCTTCAAGAGCCTGTACCTGCGCCGGGGCACCGATCTGTATAACTCGGCGGCGCGCTTCTGGGGACGCATCTTCGCCGTGACCTTCGTGATGGGCGTGATCACCGGCATCCCCATGGAGTTCCAGTTCGGCACCAACTGGGCCAAGTTCTCGACGCAGTCGGGCAACATCATCGCCCAGTTGCTGGCCATGGAGGGGGCCTTCGCCTTCTTCCTGGAGTCGGCGGCGATCGGCGTCTTCCTCTTCGGCGAGAAGACGTTCGGACAGCGCGTGCACTGGGCCTCCTCGCTGCTGCTCTTCCTGGGCACCTGGGCCTCGGCCGGCTTCATCATCGCCACCAACGCCTGGATGCAGCATCCCGTCGGCTATCGCGCGTTGCCGGGAGGGCGCCTCGACCTCAACGACTGGTGGGCGCTGGTGACCAACTCGTGGGCAATACCCGAGTATCTCCACGCCATGAGCGGCTCGGTACTGACGGCCTCGTTCACCGTCGCCGCGCTCGGAGCCTTCTATCTGCTGGCCAGACGGCACATCGCGTACGGCAGGCTCTTCGTAACCCTTGGCGTCGTCGCCGGGTTGCTCGCCAGCGTGGTGCAGTTGTTCCCGAGCGGCGACCTCTCGGGCGTGCAGGTGGCGCAGAGCCAGCCCGCCACGTTGGCGGCGATGGAAGGTCTGTTCCGCACGGAGAACGGAGCCGGCATCACCATCATCGGGCAACCGGATGTGGCCCATCAACGGCTCGATAACCCGCTGGTGGTGCCCAACGTGCTCAGCTTCCTGACCTACCGCTCGTGGAGCGCCCAGGTGAAGGGGCTGAACGCCTTCCCGCGGAAGATGTGGCCGGACACCATCTCGTTCCTGTACTACGCCTACCATATGATGGTTGGGCTG
>Ga0209062_1001785_pt1 | contig 33494 bp, 24 predicted proteins | sample Coa_R2_2_FD_187158 | JGI IMG/M metagenome (GOLD analysis project Ga0209062, IMG submission 187158) | Surface soil microbial communities from Centralia Pennsylvania, which are recovering from an underground coalmine fire - Coalmine... | ecosystem: Environmental > Terrestrial > Soil > Unclassified...
TGAACTCTACAGACACATTCATTCCAGAACGTAATAACTTCTTGGAGTCTGAGATGAGGGCAACTTTTACTTGAAAGCTAGTCACATTTTGCTCTACGATCGCCTGAGCAGCAATTTGTGATACTCGACCTTGGAACGTTTTTCCAGGATAGGCATCTGCTTTGATCGTCACTGCTTGGTTAAGACGAATTTGGGAAATGTTGCTCTCCGACACATTCGCCACAACTTCATTTGTGTCAGCAAATGCCATAATCGATGACGAGGTGGCAGAGGAAACCGAACTTCCTGCTGTCATTGGCGTTACAAAAGCACCAGGATTAGCATACTTACGAATAACAACCCCATTAAAAGGTGCACGAATCAGTGTATCATCAATCTGAGTTTGAACATTTTGCAGGGAGCCGCGAGCAGACGTTACTTCTGCGCGGGCTTTATCAATTTCTTCTTGACGTGTTCCTGCTTTGAGAAGGCTAACTATTTGCTGTTGCTGCTTAACTTCAGCACGGGCTTGGTCAATATCTTCTTGACGTGTTCCCACTTTTTGTAGAGAGAGTGCTTGCTGCTCTTCTGTCACCTTGGCTTGGGCGCTGTCACGATCTGCACGTTTTTGGTTTAAATTTTGCAGGGAAATGACACCAGCATCATAAAGTTTCTGACTACGGCTGAAGTCATCCTCTGCTTTGCGCAGATTAGCTTTGGCTAGATCTAAGCGAGCTTGCGCTTGAGCCACTTCTTGAGAGCGATTACCTGCTATGAGTTTACGTAGGGTTGCTTGTAGTGCCTCTAGTTTGGCTTGTGCCTGAGCAATATCCTGCGGACGATTACCTGCTATGAGCTTGCGTAGATCTGCCTTTGCTTGTGCTAGTCTTCCCTGCTCTTGAATGAATTGTCCCTGCAAATTGGAGTCGTCCATCTTAGCCAAAATCTGGCCTTTGGTGACATAATCCCCCTCCTTGACAAGTAAACTTTTGAGAATACCTGCATTTTTGGGACTAATGTTGATCACCTGCTCAGGTTCAACATTTCCATTAGCGGAGACAGTGATCGAAAAATTCGTCCGTTCTACAGGCACGATTGGCGGGCGTTGACTGATTTGCTGTTGTTGCTGAAACTGTTGATAAGCAAAATAACCGACACCTAAAAGTAACAGTAGGGGAAGTAGCCGAAGTGACCATTTTGTTATTTTCTGTTTCTTTATGGGTTGGAGTGAGGATGTGGAGTCAGTGATGTCAGGTTGTTTTGTGTAGTTAACTGGATCGAGAGGATTAAATGCCATGTTCACTCCTTGCGTAAAAACCAGACCCACCTCTGCTGATTTGAGTTTAAGTGATTCCTAGAGCGTATCTGCAAGCTCATAATCAAACAATAATAATACTTGTAATTGAGCTATCTAAACAGCTTTATTAACACTTGTATATGAATTTATACTCATAGACTTTTTAAAGAAATTTTTATTAACTATTAGGACTCCAACTTAATTTTTGATGAATGTTTTTCAATTTACTACTAATTTGTCCAACTTTTCACTCCTTTAAGTAAATTGTCTTTCTAGTAGAGTAATATCCAACTCAAAGTAAGAGTCCTAAAAAATAGCTACTTATAAATAAGTGCTTTTAAACCGCTCGATGAGTTGCTTAGTATCTTCAACTTCTCTTTTAACTGCCTCTTGTTTTTCTGGCTTAATTTTACTACCAGCTTGCTCAAAGATATTTTTCAATGCTTTCTCTAAATCAATTTGAATTTGAGTCATTTCATCAAATATTTTTTGATTGTTTTTTTGTTTAGTGGGGCTCATGTTTTTCTTTCCAACTTGAATGTAAGAACTTGATTTAATTGATATAAGGCCAACATATTTGTCTTCCTACGGTTTTGATTCTTGGGGGGGACTTTAGAATTTCCTAGGTTGCTGCAACTTGCAGCACTCTAAGACTTTTATCTATCAAACCAGTAACTTAGCTTAAGTAGCTAGTGGTTGGAACATAATTAGGCTCAACTTTGCCATAATCGAGCTTAATGATTTGATCGGCAAGGTGAAAATAACGGTCATCATGGGTGATAACTACAACTGCTTTACCACGTTCTTTAAGTTTGACAAGACTCTGTCTGTAAAAGAGATCACGAAACTGTGGTTCTTGGTCGGATGCCCACTCGTCGAATAAATAAACAGGGCGATCTTCTAGATAAGCTGTTAGTAAAGCAAGACGCTTTCTCTGACCTTGAGACAGGTTAGTTGTTGATAAAACACCATCTCTCACCTGAACTTTATGGTCTATTTGCAATTGCCTCAGATAATTTTCAACTTCTTGATCAAGATCACTATGATTAAATCCCAAATAGCTGTCGAAAAGGTAAAAGTCAGTGAATATAGCAGAAAAATGTTGGCGATACCATTCTCGGTTCTGGTCGGTGATAAGTACTCCGTCGAGATAAATTGATCCAGTTCTAGGCGGATACAAACCCGTAATTAGTTTAGCTAGTGTTGACTTGCCGCTACCATTGCCGCCTACAATAAATGTTATTTGTCCTGGTAGTAAAGTTAGACTAATCGGACCTAGAAGAAACCCTTTCTCGTCGTCAGGAGGATGCAGATGATGAGGTGGTGGAGGCATGTCCCCTGGCTGATGTCTTTGTCCTGGGTGATGTCCTGGACCTTGTCTTTGCAGATGTCTTGGTTCTGGGTGATGTCCTGAACCTTGTTTTTGTGGATGTCTTGGTTCTGGCTGTTGTCTTGGTCCTAAATGATTTCCTTGACCTAGCTGGTGTTCTGGTTCTTGTCTTTGCGGATGTCTTGGTCCTAAATGATTTCCTGGACCTTGTCTTGGTTGATGTCTTAGTTCTGGAGGTAACGCATCTGGTGGTTGCGCACGAAACTCCCTCTCATCACCACTAGGATGATATAGATAGGTCACCGCATCAAGCTCAAGTTTAAGTTCAAGTTGATTAGGTTGTGTAATTGTAGAAGAGTTGTTAGCTGTCTCAATTTCAGATTGACTACTTAATGATAGCTTCATCAGTTCGATTTTCTGCAAAGCAACATTGCCTTGCATGAGATCGGGTAACCTACGTAAAAGATTTTGAAGTGGAAGAGATAAATAGGTCATCGTGAGTACATAGGTTGATAGCAATGGGAGTGGGAGATGAACTAACAAGGGCAATATGAAAATAATCAAAGCTAAACTAGACAGCTGTAAAAGTTGCCCAAACCCATTAGCGATCGCAAAACCTTGCATTGCAGTAGTGTTTTTCTGACGCAGTTGTGCTGCACTACCTTGCAAGTTTTTAGAGAAAAAATCTTCTCGTCTTAATTTGTGAAGTTTCAGTTCTTTTGTGCCTCGAGTGATGCCTTGAAAATGCTTGTATAAGTTATCTTCCTCATCACGTGCTAGAGAAAACAAATTTTGTACTTTGCCGAGTCTAGTCTGAACACACCACATTGAAAGGAGAGAGGTGGCAAGTGTCAATGCAAATACAATATTTGAAATGACAGCCAAGTACACAAAACATCCAATAACAGTAGCAAGATCGATACAGATGTTGGGAATTGCGGACACGGCATGGGAAAGTACTCGAACATCGTCAGTCAGTGTGGCAACTAGACGATTTTCTCCAAGTCGTTCTAAATGTTGTAAAGGTGAAGATAGGATATTTTGACTTAACCTGACGCGCAATTGGTAAATCGCAGTTTGCGAGAGATGAATGAGCATGAATTGCGCAATCACATTCGTTAATAGAGCGCTAATACCTAAGGCAGCAAAATATAACAGTGCGTTAGGGACTGATGCTTGACTGACAGCTCGATTTATAAGTGAAATGAGCATTGCATTAATACCACCGCTAATTAAGCCTGTGATAGTTGCAATACAAATGTTTTGCCATGAGATTCCTACAAGGAATCGAATAAATCTCATACTTTTACCCTTTATGAATTTTACGTTGCTGATAGATTCAAGTTTGAGTAATTAGCAATCTAGTGTGATACTTCTGAGTTTAGAAAGGTTCATCTAAAGCTTTTGAAACAGAATACCTTCCACCCCAACTCCTGGTGCAAATGAAAAGGCAATTCCAGTTAATGCTCTGTTTGTTTCTGTAGCATCTTGCCATTCATGATTCTTCACCTGTTCTGTATCAGCATTCTCAACACTAAGAGATTTCTGTTCGCTTCTTTGCAGCATCCGTTCTATGACAAACAATACTGAGGGGCTAAGCATGTTGCCATACTGACGGAGGATTGCCCAACTGTCAGCAACTTGACTATCACTAAGTCCAAGAGAATGTTGTGCATTCTCAATAATGCGTGTGCCCCCAGGATGAACAGCCCAGAGATCAATATTCTCTTTCGTAAGCGCATGACTTGCTAAAAAACGTTCGATAATTGGACCTACACCTTTCTTAATATAGTCAGGCAATTGACGTGACAGTTGACAAGTGATTCCATTATCTCGAATACCAAGAACAATACCATCTTCGGTATCTTCAACAAGGTAACTTAGGTGATCTCTAATGACGACTTTACCTTGAGCTATAGCTTGCTCTTGTTCACAAGCCCCAATCACTACTGCTGCACACCCATCACTAAAAATGCTGTGAATAATAACATCATTAATGTCATCTTCAAACACAGCATTGACTGAGCTAAGTTCTAAACACACTAAAAGAACTTTGTGTGTGGGATGAGCTCGTACATGGTCGCAGGCAACACGCAGCCCATTCATTGCGGCTGCACAACCCATGAAATTCACTGTAACTCGAGCTATGTCTCGTCTGAGTCCAAGAATCTTTATCAACTCTGTATCGATTCCTGGTGCTACAAAACCTGTACTCGATACAAAAACAATGAGACCGATAGAATCTTCAATTTTGAGTTCTGAGTGGAAATGATTGTTAGCCTCAAAATTTGCAGAGGCCTTTAAGAGTGCTTTTTTTGCAACTTCTTCAGCTAAGGGAACAGCATACTTCTGATACATCTGCATACGAGACTGAATGCTGTTACCGCTCCCAAGCAGAGCAAGTGCCTCATCAGACAACAAGTTAACTGCTAGATGCCTTGTCTCAATTTGAGTATTCTTATAAAGCTTCTCAATCCGTGCTCGATTTTGCTCTAAGTTCGGGAGATTTGCAACTAATTTAGCTGCATCAGATTGTCGAATAATATTGTTGGGAATACCAGTTGCTATACTCTCAATGGTTGGTAAAAACTGCTTCGACCTTCTTAAACCTGGTTCATAAAGGTCATGTTTGGAGTTAATCGGGGTTGGCTGAGTAAAAGGGCTACTCTCTATTTGGTTATGTATTGTTGCGGTCGTCTTAGCATGCATAACAGTCTTGGTTTTGTATTCTTACTTGCAACGATTGCTGTCAAATTTCCAAATATCCATAACATTTCGCTACTAAGTAGTAACGAGAATTGTTCTGAAATTTAAACTCTTTCTATCTACTACAACACTTGTATTTTGGTTTTCGGAAAGCTCTACTGGCTATTTATTCGTTAGATTGATCCGATACCAACAATACCCTCAAGAATATATTTCATTGCTCTCTGTAATGCTTTTGGATGAAGATGCTCTTTCAACAATCCAAAGTTGTTTTCTTTCGCCATTCTTGATGGACCAAACAAGTAATATTTTGCCAGGACGGGAAGGCGATCAAGAAAGAAGTTTTTGGGTTTCGACCACTCTATATCAAATTTCTCTGCTTCTTCTCGGACAATGTCTTCGCTGATGATATTTGCAAAGCCACTTTTTTGATATGGAAGTACGTGGTGTACACGATGTGGACTCAGACCTGCTGATAAAAAGCAGTCAATATATTTATTACCAATCATCGTCAAATCATAGGAGTTGAGGATTTGGAAAGCTGCCCAATCTGATGTATATCTAATAGCATCATCTTTTTCCATCTCTTCAAAATCGTGGCTAGCAACAATCATGAATGTGCTGATCCATAAAGTAAGAGCAAATTGGATCAACCAAGCTACAAGATCGCCATGCATCCAAAATAAAATTAATTCCCCGAGAAGAAGTAGACGCATACTAAAGAGACCTATATAGTGGGGAAGGCTTCTTTGCCAAGAGCCATACATGTCTTTTACACCAAACTTGAACCCCAATATACATATCTCAACACTGCGAATGAACATGCCACTAAGAACGTGCGCCAATTTGTGTAGGGTATGAACTGGAACTCGATAGTACCTGGGAAGTTCCAACATGGCTGTGAAAACGTTCCTCTTGATGTCAACTTCGCTTTGGGTAAATGGATGATGCATTAAGCTGTGACCATCAGTCACAACGAAAGCCATAGGAACGTAGTTGAGATCAAAAATCTGTTCAAGTGCTTTATTCCACTTAACTTGTGGTCGATGAATGAGATAGTGACCAGCACCTGCAAGTGAGATTCTGAGCATCACCATGAGTGGAACAAACAAATAGATTGGCATATACTGCGTGAAATTTAATCGCAGCACTTGCACAAGAATGTAAAGAATGCCCAAAACTATTGTGACTGCATCAAATATGGAATCCATTTGAGCAACTTTCTTTTTCATTTCTGGCGTGTTCAGTCTTGCCTTAATCTGATTAAGAAGTTGCCCTTCGTTGCCAAAATAGAATTTTGGAGTATCTCTCCAGCCATCAAAACCTTCACGAAATAAAAATTCGGGAGCAGCATATTTGGGATGCATATCTTCTGGTACAGCTTCCCGATTCAAAGCATATTGCTTAAGAATTTTCTTAACTTTTTCTGGGTTGGGATGAAAAATATTCACTAGTGTCGTGATATCTCTATTTTTCATGCGTCCAATGAAGAATTCACCACCAGGATGCTTCTTGATGAAGTCAGTTAGATCGTATGCTTGTGTGTCGTAGATCCATACGTCAGGTATACGAGGGGGAGGTGGTGGTGCCTCATTAGGAAGCTCTTCGCCAATCTCATCAGGGGGTTGTTGCAACTCTTCTTGATGATTGACATCAAACATAATAGGTGGTTCTTGCTGTACCCCATTAGGAATTGATTCTGGCTTTTTCTGATTGTCAGTGCGGCTAATGTCTTCAGCGATACCTGTATCTTGAGCAACAACAAACTCGGAAGATTTTTGTGTGTTCTCTTTACGCCTGAAAATTGGTGTTTGCTTAAAAACCTGTACTAATCCGTTCATAATACCCCCATACCTCATTTTGATTTGTGACTGTCTTGATAGAATTTCAGCTAGCTTTACAGCTTTAGAGTAAGCTCTGAAAACCAATATCCGTGAATAAAATTGATTGAGTCCACAAACCGTTGTCTAGTTAGTTAAAGCTATAGATTCTATTGGTCTGAGATGGCAATTCATAACCCATAGAACGTGATCTAAGAAAATCCCTGTGCTGCGATCGCGGCATGAGAAAACTTTGACCAGAGAATGCCATTTGAGAAAACACTTCCTCTCTCTTCCTTAAAATTGGTTGAGAGATTTGAGGCAATCCATTCACGGGTATTGAGTTTACAAATTGATATTGACTATTAAGTCAGGTGCTCATGTTTTAGACCATTGATAAAAGCAATATAATTGACCCCATTTACTATGCACTTAATATCCAGTCTTTTTCCTAACTTGATTAGAGAAAAGCCAAATCAAAATAGAGTGCATTTACAAGCCGTAAGACAGTTAGCTTTAAGCTGACTACGTGTATTAATCAAATATTTTGCGCATGATTTCGGTTTTTTATAAAATTTCTTAACAAAATAATTTTGAGTGGTTACTGCGTTATCCTAAATGCTTTCTAGTTTCGTTTCTTATAAGCATGCACTTGCTCGATGCGAGATCTTAAAAAAACCTTAAAGAAACTTCAGATTGTCACAAATCCCACTTGACTAATAACACCCCCTGTTAATTTGCCAATAATTAAGTTTAGGGACTTTAAACCCTGTCGCTGAAGGCAAAATATAATCCATTCTTGCCCTTTGCCTTTTTTTGGTAAGTGGACATAGGCCGAGAAAATCTAAACTATGCAAAGATAGGTAAATAGGGAATAAAAGAACAGGGAAAATGTATCTAGGTTAAATGAATGGTAGATAAGCCCCATGTAAAGCACTCATGCCTGTTTCAACGAGGTTAGAGCTTTTAATATCATTGAACTCAGGGACGGTCTTATTTGTTTTCGCGGTTTCCCATCTTAACTAGCTGTTGCCTAGGTCGGCAGACTAAAGGATCTTCCAACACTAAAGTCAGCAATGGCTTACACAGTATGTACAAGCATACACTTGTCTGCCGTAAGCGTTTATTTTTTTCGGGCTCATTGTGGCATTTTAAGCAAGTCAGAGAACTAGCAAATTTACTAGCTCGTCATTCACATTAAATTAGCATTTTACTGCGGCTTTAATGTTTTGTTTATAGCTATATAGACTATTCACAGCAGAAATATATTACTAGCAATCAAAGTGGTGTGTCAAGCCTGACTATGGACAACAAGAGCTACTTATTATTGAGATGTTATTTAGATGAATAAATGACAATTTTTGAAATGTAATTGGAAGATATTTGCATAGTCTTAAGAAGGAAATTGTCAAAGAAGGCAGTATCAAACACCTTGCTTTGACACACTATCGAGATCCATATTGTGAAGGGATGAGGAATTTCATTGAAATTGTTTAAAAATAATCCGTTTTTGGTCCTTCTTTTTTGTCAAATTGGGAGAAATCGGGATGAGTACCTTCTGGGTGAGGCGGATGAACTCCTGGCGGGTGAGGCGGATGAACTCCTTCGGGATGAGGCGGATGAGTACCTTCTGGGTGAGGCGGATGAACTCCTTCGGGATGAGGCGGATGAGTACCTTCTGGGTGAGGCGGATGCACACCTGGCGGGTGAGGAGGACGAACGCCTTCGGGATGAGGAGGACGAACGCCTTCGGGATGAGGAGGACGAACGCCTTCGGGATGAGGAGGACGAACGCCTTCGGGATGAGGAGGACGAACGCCTGGATTTTCGGCTCTGCCTGGATCTTGAGGAGCATTAAAATCTAAAGGGTCTTGCATATGAAAGCCTCCTTGTAAACCTGAAGTCGAAAGTAGAGGGAGCAAATCAAAATGAATACAGTTGAACTTCAACAGAACATTTGAAATGGAACCTTGATGGCTGTCCTCTGCAGAGTGTAACAGCTAATTTGGCTTAGCTTTAAAAAATACTGACAAAGTGTTACTTTAGTCAGCCGTATCAGTCCCTAAAAATTTCCATAGAGATATTGCAGAGCACATTAAAATACCCTTTTGAGTGCTATTGTAAATTTTCTTTAAAATTACCTTAGTGGGCTATAAGGTTTTCACACAAAGCGCGATCGCTCTCCATACAAACCGACCAACAAAGCTAAACAGATAGTTTGTCTAATGATAATCTTAATCTACGTACATAGTCTAGCTACAGTAAACTAATATTAGAAAGCATATAAGCGCTTACAAGCTTTATTGTAGCTATTTAAATATTTATTTTTTAGCAACTCCCTCAAGTCTTCCTATAGATTCCGTTTAAGGAAAGTTCGCTCTCATAGACAAAATATCTGCCTGTTTGTAGGGAAGTCTTTGCTTCGGTTTCTTGGAGAGGACTAATGACATGGGAAACATTTTGCCATTGTTCTCAATCATGAGTTGTACTATCTGTCTCATTGTTTTTCAAAATTGGTATAAATGTGTTTAAGTATGGAGTATAAAAGTTGCAATTAATAAATTTTGCATTTCACTATAAAATACTACTGATTATAAAGTCTTGGTGATAGTCTAATGCAGCAATGTATGTTCCAGTCAACACCCCGCTCTAAAGAGACGGGGCTTCTAGCCTCTGTTTTTAGGTAGTTGACCCGCCTAAGTCTTAAGCGGACTACGTTATTAGTAAGTGTTAAAGTTCTCACCTACGGATGCGTTCGCGCAGCGTGCCGTTAGGCATAGCCAGTCTGTAGCTCTGAAATTGAGTGGTTAAACAGTTTTACGAGGGGTAAGGCAGTGCTACTCAAAAAGTACCGACTAATAACATTGGCAAGGCTAACATCACCCGCAAGGAGGGACGTATGTCCAAAGTATTTCTAATTGACACCGAAAAACGACCGTTAAATCCGATTCATCCAGCACAGGCAAGACAGTTATTGAGAAATGGAAAAGCTGCTGTATTTCGTCGCTACCCATTCACTTTAATCCTAAAAGAATCACGTCAAGACACTCCTGTTGAACCATTGAGAATTAAGATTGACCCAGGAGCAAAGACGACGGGGCTAGCGTTAGTTAACGATTCAACAGGCGAAGTTGTTTGGGCTGCTGAGGTAGAACACAGAGGTTTTCAAATCAGAGAATCTCTCACTTCCCGTCGTCAAATTCGCAGGAATCGAAGAAGTCGCAAAACTCGTTATCGTGCGCCTCGATTCGACAATCGAACTAGAGAAAAAGGATGGCTACCTCCTAGCTTATTGAGTCGAGTTCATAATATAGAAACTTGGGTAAAAAGATTGCAAAAGCTATCGTATGTCACTGCAATCTCTCAAGAATTAGTGAAATTCGATACTCAATTAATGCAAGATCCAAATATTCAAGGGAAAGAATACCAGCAAGGCACACTGGCGGGTTATGAAACTAGAGAATATTTACTCGAAAAATGGAATCGTCAATGCGCCTATTGCAACGCAAAAGATATCCCACTACAAGTTGAACACATTTTTCCGAAATCATTAGGAGGTTCGAATAGAATCAGTAACTTATGCTTGGCTTGTGAAAAATGTAATCTAAAAAAAGGCAATAAACCGATTGAGAAATTCTTAAAAAACAAGCCTGATTTATTGAAAAAAATCTCATATCAAGCTAAGAAATCTATGGCTGATACAGCAGCAGTTAATGCCACTAGATTCAAACTACTCGAGGTGCTCAGAAAAACTGGATTAACGGTAGAAACAGGTAGTGGCGGCTTAACAAAATTCAATCGAACTCAACAAGAGTTAGTGAAGGCTCATTGGGTCGATGCTGCTTGTGTTGGTAAATCTACACCTATTCTCAATATCAAGAATGTAAAACCGCTGTTAATAAAGGCAATGGGACACGGCACGCGCCAATCTTGTAGAACAGATAAATATGGTTTTCCAAATCGTCATTGTGCAAAAAATAAATTTCCCTTTGGATTTCAAACGGGTGACATTGTTAAAGCTTGTGTAACCAAAGGAAAGAAAGTTGGAAATTACGTTGGTCGAATCGCTACTCGCGCGACAGGCAGTTTTAATGTTTCAACGAAAGAAGGTTTGGTTCAAGGAATTTCGCACAAACATTGCACACCCATTTACAAAAAGGACGGATATTCTTATGTGCTCTAAGACATCTAGGAGGCTGTTAAAACAGCCGTTCGTATTCCTCCGTGGTCTAAAGACACACGGTTTCCAACGTATCGGGAGGCTTTAGATGATATACAATACGCGAGTAATATACAATACGCAAGTAACTTGCCTGTTATGTGCGGTGGTGTGTGAGGATGAAATTTCTAGTTAAAAATAATTTAGCTTCGTTGCAAACGTGGCGCTACTGGGAGTTACTGCATGTCTTGGTAATGCGAAATCTTAAGGTGCGTTATCGGGGTTCGTTCCTGGGAGTTTACTGGTCACTGTTAAATCCATTGATCATGACAGGACTGTATACAGCGATTTTTGGAGCAACGTTTGCCTCTTATTACGGGAACTCAGTCCTAAACTATTTATTAGCAGCATTTACAGGGTTAATAGTAATCAACTTTTTTTCAGCTTCTACCTCTCAGGCACTAGCTAGTGTAGTGGGTAATGGCTCGCTTTTAAATAAGATTAGTCTGCCAGTCAGTATTTTCCCCGTTTCAATGATTGCGGCAAATATATTTCAGTTTGTGACCGGGGTATTGCCATTACTAGTCATCATCACTCTCATTAATTCTAAGAGTTTAGTGAATGTGCTAGCGCTGCTGTTTCCATTTCTAGCGCTAGTTTTAGTCTGTACAGGAATTGGATTTTTGGTAAGTGCTTTATATGTTTTTTTTCGGGATTTCCCTTATTTTTATGAATTGATTATATTTGTCATGTGGATTAGCAGTCCTATCTTTTACCCATCTGCAATTGTTCCAAAGTCGGTAAAGCCATTTTTAGGGTTAAATCCGTTATCACCAATTATTGAGAGTCTACGTCAGATCTCACTATCAGGAGCACCACCAGATTTAAATTTAATTTGGGGAGCCTTACTTAGTGGTCTGATTATTTTGTCATTGGGATGGGCTTGTTTTCAATTGTGGCGACATCAGTTTATGGATTTGCTTTAAATGGAAGTAATTCGCTTGGATCGAGTTTCACTGTGGCGACGGACACAAGAAGAGTTTTCTTATGACCTAAAGAAGACATTGTTGTCTATTTTAGAAGGTAAGTATCGTAAGCCTGCTAAGAAACTGGTACTAAACGAAATTGATTTAGTGGTTGAAAGAGGAGAAAAAATAGGGATTATTGGGGCAAATGGCTCTGGTAAATCAACTATATTGAAAATAATTTCTGGAATTCTCCAACCGACGAGTGGAACAGTACGAGTGCGCGGTCAAATTGCGCCATTGATAGAACTAGGCGCAGGGTTTGATGGAGAAATTTCTGTGATAGAGAACATCATACTCTATGGTGTGTTACTGGGGTTCTCAAGGGCAGAAATGAGAAACAGAACTCAATCTATTTTGGAGTTTGCCGAATTAGAAGATTATGCCTTAGTACCAGTGAAAGCTTTATCTTCGGGTATGGTCGCGCGGTTAGGATTTGCGATCGCAACAGATGTTCAGCCAGATATCTTGATATTGGATGAAGTACTCTCAGTTGGTGATGAAAGTTTTAAGCACAAATGTAAGCAGCGAATTGAGAAGTTTTGGGATGTGGACGCAACAGTTATTGTTGTTTCTCATGATTTAGGTTTTATCAAGGAGTCTTGTAAACGCTCAATTTGGTTAGATAAGGGACAGGTGAAATTTATTGGAGATTCAAAAGTAGCTGTTGAGCACTATTTGAATTTCACTATGGGAATCTAAATTCAATTTCAATTTAATAGGAAAGATTACTAGTATTTAAGATGACTTGTATTTAACAGTGTGCCTTTATTAAATTGAATCCAAAATTACACAGGAAAACTATGCACAAATTTTGTGATTTAAAAACTGAATCTGTTAAATTTTGTCCGGTCTGTAAAAAAGAAGCCGATAGTATATCACTGAACCGTGCTGACGGAGTTCCATTAATAAAGTGTGATGAATGTCAATCTTGGTATGTAAGCGAGTACCCTATTCAGTTAAATTCTCTTTACGACCAAAATTATTTTGGTATAAATCATGATTCTGTAAAAGATGGTATTGGTTATCAATCTGGATACACCCCAATTCATGAACAATTATGGCAGTTAGGACTCATATTAATTGCCTCTGATATTTTAAATATTCCTTGCGACAATGTTTTAGATATTGGGTCTGCCACAGGTCAGTTTCTTGAACTATGTCGAGCATTTGGTGCTAAGGAACTTTATGGAGTAGAGATTTCTCCAGAAGCAACATCTGTTGCCATTCAGCATGGCTTTTTTGTTGATAACTGTGCTATTGAGCAATATCAACCAGTACAGAATTTCCAGATTGTTACAGCCTGGGATTTGATTGAACATTTACCGAATCCTCACATCTTAGCAAAAGCTCTTCCAGACTGGACTAAGGAAAATGGCTTATTCTGCTTCTCAACTCCCAATGGGGATGCTATTAATTCCATGATTAATCCAGAAGAATGGGAAGGATTTTCTCACTCTTTTGAGCATATTTTTTATATTACCCAGCTAGGCTTAAACAAACTTTTTGTTGACAGTTATTTTGATATATTGACATATGACTTGAAGATCTATGACGGTGATTTAAAACTTGGTATTGCATTTAGAAATCCTATAAATGCCAAGCAAAAGCAGCTTTTGGATAACCTCTTCAAAGAGCCAGATTTGTTGTTGTCAGCAGCACGAAGTGGAGGGCTATCAAGTATAGGTATTAGTGGGCTGATCTGTTTGTATATGATGTTTGGTCATATCACAGTAGCTCAAGATCTCATAAAACTACTACTTCTTACGAATGACCAACTGCCATCTGGTATTGTTGAATTACTCCAAGGAGAAGTGAATGCACGCCTTGGGAATATTTATGAAGCTGAGCAAAACTACTCTGTAGCTGCTGCTAAAAGTAGCTTCTCTGCACGGGAGATAATAGTATCATCGCAGCTAGCTTTGATGCAAATATATAAACAAGATAAGGAAGGTTATATAGTTTCCTTAAAAGAACAAATTAAGTCTTTAAGCTCCCAAATAGAGCAAATAGAAGAAGAGCTACAAGATAGCCAAATAAAAAGACTAGCTAGTGAAGAATATACTAAAAATATTCAGCAGGAATTTAAGAAATTTCAAGAAGATTTTTTAACATACAAGGAAGAAAAAGAGTTATATATTTCTGCACTGAAACATGAATTAAATACTAATCTAGATATTTCCAACAACATTAAAAAATATTTATATATTAAAGGCAAGCAAAAATTACTAGCTCTACTTAAGGCAGTATTCAAAAAAGTATTACCACCCTCCATAAAACAATTTTGGACTAATTTAAGCTATCAATCAGTAAAACTTCAACCAATAGGGAAAACTGTAGTTTATGCTTCAGATGGTAACATTTATCCTAAATATTCTAAACGTGTAGACTTAACGAAGCATACATCCTCTTTACAAGAAAGTGAAATTAAAGTAACGTTGATCACTACTATTTTTAATGAGGGTGATTCTATCAGTTCTTGGTTAAAACATATTAGTAACCAAACGCGTCTTCCTGATGAAATCGTGATAGTGGATGCTGGTTCTACAGACAGTACTCTATCTATTGTTGAAGAATTTTCTGCCAAATCGTCTTTACCTATCCGTATTATTGTTAGTCGGGGGGCTAACATTGCACAAGGACGTAATCTTGCTATTCAAAAAGCTACCTATCCAATAATTGCTTGCACAGATTTAGGTAGTGATCCAACGCCATGCTGGCTTGAAAAACTGATAGCTCCTTTCATTATAAATCCAGAGACAGATGTGGTAGCAGGTTGGACAAAGGCAGACATACAAAATGATTTTCACAAAGCACTAGGTTTTCTCTCAGTTCCAAGTAACTACAACCAAGTAGATCCACAAACTTATATTCCATCATCACGCACCATTGCCTTCACTCGGAATTCATGGGAGAAGGTCGGTGGTTACCCTGAATGGGCTACTTTTGCTGGAGAAGACAGTTTTTTTGGAATAATGCTAAAAAATCAATGTCAAAATTGGGCATTTGTTCCAGAAGCATGTGTTTATTGGCATATGAGGAACACATGGAAAGCAGTGTATAGACAAGCTTATTTATATGGTGTGGGTGATGGAGAACTTGGTATAAATTTACAACAGTATAAGCCAGATATAAAATATGCATTACTAATTATATCAATCCTTCTTATTGGAATACCCGCTACCTTTTTAAGTGGGTTAATTTCTTGGTGGGTTGGATTATTCTGTTTTTCTGTAAGTTCATATCTTATTTGGAAAATTGTATCGAAAGTTACAAATAATTATATATCGAAAGAAAGTACGCCAGATGAACTATACGGACTAACATCTCGCATGCTTTGGATAATTTTAGCTGCAAGGCTATACGGTTTTGTCAAGGGATATCTGAGACGTCCGTTAGTTCTACAAAATCGCTACCGTAACACTACAGGAACAGCTATTATTTTCTCTGGAGTACCAATCAATGATTCTGGTGGTGGACAACGTGCTACACAACTGGCGCTTGAACTACTAGACCAGGGGTATAGAGTCTTATTCTTAAATCAATACCCAAGTTATGAAAGTGTTGATTTGAGGATATCCATCATACACCCACATTTGGAGGTCAATTCTGTTGATGCATTCGATCCTACTTTGTTTTTGAAATCTCACGTAAAAGAAAAGCCTTTGATTGCAATAGCAGAGTTTCCTCACCCAAATTTTCTCCAGCCAATGATGTTTCTAAAGATATATGGAGCCAAATTAGTATATGATTTAATCGACGATTGGAGCAGTTCTTTAGGTGGTGACTGGTATACGGAGGATATTGAAAAAGAATTTATAGATTCTTGTGACTTGTTAGTAGCTTCAGCCACAACTCTGCAGGAAAGCCTATGTAAAAAAAGTTCCAGGAAAGTATTGCTAGTTCCAAATGCAGTCAACACAAGGTTGTTTAAGCATGGCTCTTACTCAATGCCCAGTGATATGGTTATAGGCTCACCTACACTTATATATACTGGTGCTTTGTGGGGAGAATGGTTTGATTGGGATTTACTAACTCTACTAGCTGAGTCTTATCCTAAATCAAGTGTTGTTGTGATAGGAGACTATCGTGGGCAATGTCCCAAGAGTTTACCCAATTTGCATTTTCTGGGTTTAAAGCCGCAATCTAGCTTACCAGCATACTTGGCATTTGCTGATGTGGCGCTTATTCCGTTTAAAGTGTCTGACCTAACTCAGGCAGTGAGTCCTTTAAAAGTATTTGAATATTTAGCAATGGGTGTTCCTGTTGTTTCGACACCTCTTAGAGAACTTGAGAATTTACCCTATGTTTACACTGGTGAATCACACCAGCAATTTATTGACCAGATTTCAGTTGCAGTAGCTAATCAAGTTGATAGAGAAATTGTTGCACAGTTCGTGAAGTTAAATTCTTGGAAGCAGAGGGTTAATACACTCCTGAATGAATTAAATAGTTTGAATCACGAAGATATCTCCAATTAAGTCAGATACATCATTAGGAGTCAACACATGTTGCTCTTTATTCCAAGGATATATTTTCCTGAATGATTGGTGATTATTTTGTATGTAAAAATATAGCAATCATATAAGACGGGCATATGCAACAGAAAGACGAGATAACTGAATACAAAGGCGGTGAGTAAAAATAATATAATTTATAGATACGAAAATCTAATGTGTAGACCAGGATTTTTGAACAATTGAAGCTGCTACTTAATTCAATCTATTGATGGTTCTCTTAAAAGAAGAGATTCCACGTGTTTTTTTGCTATTTCAAACATACATATGATTTTTCCTATTCTACTAATATAATGCATAAAACATCATATTGCAAGCATAGAAAACAAGTTATTTTCGTATCTACTAAAACGAGAAAAGTACTTTTGTTCGTAAGAAAGGCTTTTCGATTTTTGGTATCTAAGATAGTTGGTAGACCTCGTTATACCGTTATCGCGGAGAAAGTCAACCTTTTAGTAGCTAAATTGGGATACAGTAAATATTTAGATATTTTTCTAGAAAAAAGTTTATTTGCAAAAGCAATTATTATTTATCTACCAACTATAGACTGGGGATATTTATTTCAAAGACCTCAGCAACTTGCTTTAGCATTTGAACAACAAAACTATCTCTACTTTTATTGTACATCTAACCTAAATGAAGATTTAGTCTATGGATTTCAGCAGGTTGCTGATAATTTGTATATAACCAACCAAGTTCATTTTTTGTTAGAAAAATTAGGATTATTAAAAAATACTTTTATTTATGTATCTTGGACTGTTAACAAGAAATATATAGATCAGTACAAGATTCCAATGAATAGGGTCATCTATGATTATATTGATGAATTAGATGTCTTCTCCCAATATGGGGAGCAAATGAAAAAAGATCATGAATTTCTAGTTAAAGAAGCAGCTGTAGTTATTGCAACGGCAGATAAACTTTATGAAGAAGTTAGTCGTATAAGAAGTGATTGCTTACTTGTTCCAAATGCAGTTAATCCAGAAGATTTTGTTATAAAAACTAATATACAGCCTCCCTCAGACATCCAGTTAATAGTAGATAAAAAGCATCCAATAATAGGATATTATGGTGCACTTGCTTGTTGGCTAGACTATGAATTGCTAATGTTTTTAGCAGAGTCTAGACCGGATTATGAAATTGTACTTATAGGACCCGATTATGATGGTAGTAAAAATAAATATTTCTTGTCTAAATACTCAAATATTGCTTGTTTAGGCTCTAAAGCTTATCAAGATTTACCCAAATATGCTCATCAATTTGACATTGCCATTATACCATTTTTAGTTAATAAAATTACTAGCTCTACATCACCAATAAAACTGTTTGAATACATGGCTCTTAAAAAGCCAATTGTAACGACTGATCTTCATGAATGTCAAAAGTATGAAGGTGTCATTATTTCTCATACATATGAAGAATTTGTCAAAAATGTAGATTACGCCTTAACTCTTAAAAATAATCAAGATTATCTCAGTATTCTAGATTCAGAAGTTAGAAAAAATACTTGGACAAATCGTGTTAAGCAAATATCTTCATTGATTGAAGCTAGAGTAGTGCAATTGTAATTTTTTAAATCTTTTTCAAATCATAAGTTAAGCATTATTTTATGAACTGCCTAATTTTAACCTTTAACTCTTTCAATTCTGCTACAAAAGTAACTTCCCATCACTTAGCTGATTATCTTCTATCTTGCAAATCCAAGGTCTTATATGTGTCAGATGCAGTTTCCCCCTTCCATCTGATAAAGTTAAATCGCTTTAGAGTTAATCTAAAACGTATAATTATTTCTACAATGTATCCTATTGATTACAATCAAAAATATATTAGTTTAACTCCCTTTGCATTGCTACCAGTAGAAAACATTTTTCCATTTAATACAAAGTTGTTTGTTAAACTGCATGTTGATTCTTTTTCACGTAGATTTCAGAAGATAATTAATAATTTTCTAGGCATTAATGAATCATTCGATTTAATTTGGATTAATAATCCAAAATTTTATAAACTAACAGAAAAATTAAAATACAAAAAACTAGTGTACAGCATTGAAGATGATTTATTTGAATTTTCCCGCATTCCTAAAAGTTTAAAGTGTAACCATGAAAAACTAATACAAAAAGCGGATTTAGTTACAGTGACTTCTCAACCACTTCTGGAAAGTATTACATCTTCTTTTCATGTTAAATCTAAATTAATGTTATTGCGTAATGGTGTTAATTTTAATAACTGCCTAACACAATATACCAAGATTCCTGATGAATTCAATTCTATTCCAGAGCCCAGAATAATCTATGTTGGAGTGATTTCCGAATGGTTTGATTTAGAGCTTTTAGCAAAAGCAGCAATATCTCTTCCTAATTGCTCTTTTGTAATTATAGGTCCTGTAGAAGTCTCAATAGAAGCTTTGAACAATATCCCAAATATTTATTTTTTGGGTGTTAAACCTCATTCAGCTTTACCAGCTTATCTTCAAAATTCTCAAGTTGGAATTATCCCTTTTTTACGAAACAAATTAATAGAATCAGTCAATCCTATAAAATTATATGAATATATGGCAGCAGCTCTACCAGTTGTTTCAACTACTTGGAAGGAGATAGAGAGTTTAGATTCTCCTGCATTTGTAACTAAAAATAATAATGAATTCATCGATTCTATCAAGACAATAGTCACAAAGCCTAATTGCGTTGATAGGCAGACGTTAGTCAATTTTGCCAAATCTAACACTTGGGAAAAAAGATTTACGGAACTTATGCAAGTAGTAAATTTGTAAAACAAAAATAATACATAAATATTTTAATTATTTTAGTTAGCAGCATTCTGCCAGGCTGACTTTTCATAGCGTATTGAAAAGTGCTGCTCAATTAGTTTTTCAAAAATTGTCTTAATTGAGCATAATAATTACTGGAGAACTGCATATGAAGCACTAGATCAACTTCAGGAGTTTGATTTTCATGATAATTAAGCGATTGTTTATCCTAGCTGTTGTTCCTCTGACAATTGGGGCTTGTAGTTTTTTAGCACCACCACCCAATGGGATAGAAGGGACACAACCACCACCACCTCTTGATTTTGCCAATGCTGCAAAGAAATTAGGAGTTTCTGAAGCCCAATTGAAAGCAGCTCTAAAAATGCCTGAGAAACCACCAGCACCTTCATCAAGTCCTCCTCCACGTCCCGATATTAAAGGTGCTGCCGCTAAATTAGGTGTGAGTGAAAAACAATTGATTGAAGCTCTTGGGATGCCGCCCAATCCTCCAAGCGAGCAACCTTCTCCAACAAAATAGTTCAATATGAGCTCGATTGGGTAGAGTTCGCTCCCAGAAACATAGTCCCATTTGGTTGTTAAGCAGTTTGGGGATGAGCTCACCAAAAATAAAAAACCATTCTGCTTTAGTAGGTTGTGCGTTTGATGGGTTCGGCATCTATGGTCATCGTGGTAAGCATGGTAAAGTGCTGACAAATGCCGACCTTGATACTTGCCACGGTCACACTCACAAAATTGAATTTAATCATCTAAAAGGAATTAGTTCACATAGCCGCGACCACCATTCAGCAACCTATATACTCGTGGAGAGATCTTGTGCACTGTTGTAGCGATCGCGATCGCTATTATTGTCACAAGTATCGGGAAACAAAAATAGAAAAATATATTTTCTAATGATGATATAGGCTTCATCGATTTGATGAAAGCATTTCCAAGAACATCAGCGATTACCGCATGACTACAATAAAGGAAAAAAGCGAATCCTGAAAGCCGAATTAGTAAATCCTCTATTTTTGTGTTAGCCACACGAGCAGTAAGCGACCAAACTGTAATAATTCCAAGTAGTAATACTAATTTAAATACTATTGGATTAAAGTTTTGATGAGTAGTCAAATAAAAGGCAATTATACTAGCAAGAACTAGGTAAATAATACTTAATGGTAATATAAAGCGATCTAAACGCGATAAATCCCATTTTTGTGTACGCGCCAGACCTCCAGCATAAAAGAATAAAGGCGATGCCCATAGTACAGGGACAATTAATGGTGGAGTATCTGCAAACCACAGAACAGCCAAAACTATAAGACTTATATAAGGCAGGTATTTGAGTGCGAACCAAAGTAAAGGCGAGAGAATGACCATTATAATTAAATCACGAATAAACCATAGGGGGTAATTCACTGGCATCCCTGAATTATTACCGTTGTAAAGTAGCCAAAGGAAATCCCAAATAGATAAAGTCTCAGCCCACTTGTATACTATAATTCCATTCAGCAAAGCAATTCCATTCCATAGGAAATAGGGAATGACTAGTGTAAAAAGGCGACTTTGGGCTTTCTTTAGATAAAGCTGAAATGAGAAATTTAAGCTATTGAAGAATAAAAATCCAGCAATAAATAAGAAACATGGAACAACTGTTCGTAGTAAAACATCTGTAAATAGATATTGTAGAAATTGATTTAAAAAGTTAAATGAATCGTGAAGTTCTTCTTTCCAAAAGAATGCACGATTGTGAAGGAGAACTACTCCATAAATTAATGGAAATCGCAGTACTTCTATTCGCGAAGAGATATTGCTATTTATTTTAAAATTATCCATAACAGTCTACTTGCTAACTAAGAATGGAGGTTTAAAAGGATTGTCTAGCACAGCTAGGATTGGGTTGTTCGTGTCAAACTATAATTTTATGCACGAACAGACGCTTTATGGGCAACCCTACAAGTAGATAGTTGTGAATGGTTAATGGTTGTCGAAAAACTAACTATTTGTACGAAAATTTGGCAATTCAACAGATGCTAATGATTTACGTCCCTTTGGTGGACGTTGTGGATAGACAATTGGTGCAGGTGAGTTGGCATTGTTTGAACCATCATTGAGAGATTCTGCGAGAGGTGGCAATTGAGATGGTTGTGACCAATAATCTTGAGTTATCTCATCTGTCTCTTCTATCAAGGTAATAGTGGTATTTTCTAATTCCTGATGCTCAGATGACGGCATTGCAAAAGTTTCCCAGACAGGCTCATCAGCGTCATTGCTCTCTACATCTTGTGGCAAAGGCTGTGGTGACGCCGATGTGCTCTCTGAAGTAAAGAAACTTTGAATAACGCTATCTAATTGTTCTTCTAGGTTGGATGACTCTAACGGCGAAACTGTCTCTAATACTGTCTCTAATGTAGATGGACAATCACTAATAATTTCTGGTGTATTAGCTGGTTGTTCTGGTGCGAGTATATCTTCTTGCTCTGAGTTATTCCAAACAAATAACTGAGTAGGTGCCGAGTTCTCATTCTGTTCGGGAACGGCTGGTGAGAAAGATTCCTGTTTTACGTTATCTACATCATCTTCTACTGACCAAGGTCGAATTGGTTGGGCATTCAAAGATAAAGAGTTTGCCTGCTTTTGCTTTTTAATTGCGTTGTTCAAAAGGTTATTTTGATTAGCATCCCAGGAAGCATCCTTGGGAAAGGGAGTCTCTAGACATTTTTCCAAAGCTGCTTTAAACTGCAGAGTTTGGCGTTGTTGTCGCATTAACCTAGTACGTAATTCACGACAAGCATTCTCGGACTGCAAGAGTTGGTGCGACTGTTCTTGGTAGTTAGATTGAATTAGGGCACATTCTCTCTCTAACTGAGCAAGGCGTTGTTGATTAATTTCAAGCTGTGCTTTGTAATTGTCAAGCGATATCTCTTGGTGTTGCACAGTTTGCACAGCAGCTTCTAACTGTTGGTATAGGCTCTGAATTTGCTCTTGAGCTGCAGATAATTCCTGAGTTTGTTGATTGAACATTGACTCTGTAACACTTGAGCGTGTTTTCTGCCATTGCAAAGCTTTTTCTGACTCTGCTAGAGCTGCTTTCAACTGCTCTACTTGAGCATATAAGTCGTTGTTAGCAGATTGCAATTCTTCATTCAATGTCAGCAATTGCTTAAACTCAGAATCAATAGAGACCTGTTTTTCTCTATCAGGTTCTGCCACCCAGTCTTCTTGTAGTACACTTTCTGGTGACGATTCGGCTGTACACTGCTTATCTTCTGCTGGTGCCAGTAGTGGTACTTTTTTAATTGCTGTGTTTTCGTCAGGTACAACAGAGTAAAATGGACAACTCCCCAACTCGGGTTGTGGCGAATTCACAGATTCCAGAGGTTCAACACTAGCCCCATTGTTTGGGATGTCGGCTTCATTCATTACTCTTCACCCACCAGTTCTAAACTAAACAGCAAAGACTACGGCCGAATGACACATATATCTAATTGCTGTCTTATCAAAATATACTCTGTTATGCAAGAGTGACTCTACTGTGTATGAATTCTCGGTTATTGCTGAACTACGGACAACTAGCAGTAATACTGATGTAGGACAGCTTTTAGACAAAATCGTACCAGCAAATATACTTATGCTTGACTTTCAAAGCTAAATCCGCCCTTGAGCATGGAGTTGTGTACCGATTTCTCGAATACGTATCATGCCTTTTTCAAGAGATGTCGGATTTGTGTGAACAGAACTAGAACCTAGTACCAGAGGGTAATTGTGTTTGACTGCTGTACCGATCAATATTCTTGCATCGGTTATAGCTTTGAGCACGAGCATACCATCTGTTTCGTCAAAGATAACTAGTTCGTCTGTTAGTGGTTCACCGCTTGCTTGAATTTTGCCTTGATACACAAACAGCCAAGCAATCTGGTGATCATCGGGTGGTTGATAAGACCAGTCTTCACCTTGAGTTAGCGAAAGGTCGAAGTAATTGATGGGTGTCGGAGTATGAATTGGGCTATTTTGGTGAGCATAGCTGCCAAGTAATACATTGACGTTACTAGCACGAGGGACATTTTCCGGTGGAACGTATTGCCCTTGTGATGGTCCATCTTCAATGTCTGGAGGTAGAGTCACCCAGAGTTGAAAACCCGATACTTTACCTCTAGCCTGCAAAGATGCCTTGTGCCAAACACCACCTCCAGCAAGCATCCATTCAAGTCCGCCAGCACGTACCAACCCTTTTTGTCCAGATGTGTCTTCATACTGGATATCTGCATAAGGATGATAGGTAAGCGTTGCGATACCCGAATGGGGATGAAAGCCGAAACCCCATTCTTTATTGATTTCTATGCTGACAAAATCCAAGAAGACAAAAGGCTTCAGCCGCTGACCCAGATCATTTGGACTGATGAGTCGGCGAATATCACCGTGATTGTATCCTCGGTGGCGTTGCTCAATGGTACGAATCTGAGTCATTGGATGTTTTCCTTGTCTAGCGACTTGATCTAATAGCATTGAGTTATTCAACTCAACAATGGTGTTTTTGTGTGACGCAATGTAAGATACGTGATTGCGATCGCCAAGCTAAATTGCATCAACCAATTCAACCCGTACTCGCTTTCCAACAACCCTAGCAGCACGATCAATAGTATCTAAAGTTACGGAGGGATTATTTGGATCTAGAAGCCGATCAAGAGATGATCTACTGGTTTTCATTTCTTTCGCCATTGCCTTCTTTGTTAGTTTTCTTTGTTCCATCGCCTGCTCTATTTGCCAAGCAATAACGCGTTTAATAGCAATCAAAGTAACTTCTTCAAGCATACCATCTTCTTTTAGAAGATCATCAAGAGACGAACCGATATAAGGTTTGTCACCATCAAGTCAATGGCTGTTAGGGTTAACTTAACATAGATCATCAAGAGACGAACCGATATAAGGTTTGTCACTCATCCCTTTGCCTCCAACTCCAATTTTCGTTTACGCTCTAAAGCTAAGCTCAAATCTTTTTTGGATGTTTTCTCAGTTTTTTTGATAAACCCATGAAGCAAAATCATTTCTCCTTCATAGATACAAAAAAGCACACGTGCAATACCTTCTGGCAAATCAGTACGAATCTCAAATAGTCCATCATCCATTACACGACATGTAGGCATCTCCACTGGTCATCCAAATTCTACTGTCTTAATATCAATCCCAATTAAGTAAGCGCCGTTGTTCCTCATCTAGATCCTTTAACCAATTACGAACTGGCTTCTTACCATTTTCATTTTGATAAAACCTTGCTGGAATTCGTTTTTCTGTCATATACAAATCTGTCTAAGAACTCATCACCAGATTTGAGCCGCATTTCTGCCACTTTGTCTTTGGGATGCAAAATTAACCAGATTTGATATTACATATATTTGTGCTCCCCAGGGGGAGCATCCCATTTTTGTGGCTTTGCTGAATCAAAGTATGAATGTGCAATTCACGGTTATGTAGAGACGTAACAATGCTACGTCTCTACAAGGATTTGGGTTTTGGTTACAAAGCTTTACGCTGATTCGCTTGACCAGCTATCGATGATATCGACCATTTTATTTTTACTTATAGCTGTAACCTGTTTTTTCCCACTTGTAATTTTTACCCGTGTCACTACATCACTTAAGGAGGTAAACTGTGTCTTCTTACGTTCTTTTTCTACACTTTCACCAATCTTCTTAGCTTTTTGAGGATTGAAACCAGCATTTTGTAATTTCCTAACTAGTTCGGACACACCTAGATCGTTAAAGACCTGCAATGGAGCAAGTTGTTTAGGGAACTTCTTTTCAAGTTGTTTAAATTTATCGTCTAGCCTCTGTCTTTCTTGTGTCAATTCAGATTTTAATTCATTGATTTGCTTTTCAAGGCGTAATTCAAGATTTGCTAGACGTGGTTCTAAGGCGTTTGTTTGAAAGATCTGTTCCCCTGGCTTTTTTAGAGATTCTATTTCTTTGAGTAATGTAGCTTGCTTAACTACTATATTCTCTACTTTAGGCGAAATGACAAATGCATTAACCATTTCTCCTTGACGAGGATTTTTCTCTTGTGCTCTAACAGCAACATGATATCCTAAATGCCCATCAACTACTGTGTAGGTTTCTGCTCCTGTTGCTTTCAAAACTAATGGCTTAACGATACCACCACTTTCCAAAAGCATATCTGCCAGATGATCTAAATCACTTTCTGAAAAATTGGATTGAGGTACATCAGAAGTAATACTTTTAACATCTACCAAGTAAAACTTCATCATTTAGACAACTCCTATTTTTGATAAAACTTCTTCTGCTAAAATATCAAATTCCATAGCAGATTTTTGAGCTTCTGTTTTGACTTCTTCTGCATATTTAATAACTGATTTCGGATCGGGATATTCTAAATCACCAACAACTATAGTCTGATTCAGAGATTCGGATAGTACAGTTCTATCATAAATGACTGCTTCCATTAAAGGAAGATTATAACGCTCTAAAATTGTATCTCTTTGCTTAGGGAAAGTATATTGTAGAAATTTAGAATTAGTCGAAATCTTTGAAGCAAGAATACCCATGATTTTAATGGGAAGCTTGCCGATCATCTCTCTAGATTCATTAACTTGATTAACAAAATTCTTGACAGTTGGTAATCCTTGGTTAGCAAATGGTTTTAAATCAGAAGGAATTATTAGATAATCACCAGCAATAAGAGCAACTTCAGCATATATATCTCTAGAAGGTGGAGTATCAATAATTACAATATCATAATCCTTCTCTACCCGTTTTAGTTTAGCAACTAGCCTATTCCTACTAGCTAATATTTTGTTAAGTTTTTCCTGACCTTCAATTAAGGTAATGTGAGAAGGAATAACATCAATCTCTGGATTGTTGAAATACTGAGATTTGCGAACAATATCGGGAATAAAGTTAGAATCACCTGATTCTATTAAATGATAGATGTTTTTATCTTTTAAATCATCATCTTCTTCAAATTGAAATTTAATCAAACCTGTAGCAAAGGTAGTGTTTGCTTGCGCATCTAGATCAATTAAGAGAACTTTTTTACCTTTTGCTCTTAAGGATGCAGCAAGATTTACCGCAACAGTAGTTTTACCAACTCCACCTTTATTGTGATAAACTGCAATTGTTTTCATCGAATTGTTCCTATTACTTTGAAAATTGGAATCTTTTACAGATATTTGTTCTTCTGAGTTATCTATAAAATTTATTGATTTTAGACTGTTCTTTCCTAGTAAAGTCTTGATTTCATCAATCCTGGCATCAACTTCTCGCCCAGAGCAATGAAATACTAACTGAATATCATCTCGTACTTTCTGATAAATTCTGATTTCTCTACCATTAGTTATCAATCCATATTTGACATTCAGCCTTGTTAAATAATGTCTAAGTCGTGGTACATGGTTATTTAAGTTTTGCTTTGGGTGCTTTGCCTCAAAGACAACACTTAGCGGTGAGTTAGCGTCTAACACAAAAGGGATGACTTGTACTGCAAATGCGAGAAAGTCTAAGCGAATACTGCCAACTGTTACTTCTTGATGCCAGGTGTCTGGAGTGTAACCTAATTTTGGTAATAAATATTGGACTATGAGTTTGCTCTCAACTTCGCTTTCGTTGCGGCAAAGCTCAGGATCAAAAGACAATCTTTTTCTCCCTTTAATGAAATATAAATGATTAATAACAGTTAAATAGCCATTTAATTATGGCATGACTTCAGTATTTGGGTGTTTAAAATTACCGAAACTTTGTAAAAAAAATACGTTTTCTTAAAATTGACATGATGAGTCTTGATCTCGTTCAGTACACTGAGAACGAAAACCTTATTTAGCAAGCTCTCAACCGATTCGGCTTTTCAAAATCACATGTAGTAGATTATTGGTAGACTAAAGCAGTACAGGAGATAGGATGATTATGCTCTACCTGTTCCTAGAAAACCTGCTGTTTTTCGTAATTGCCACACTTTTTACTATAGTTGTAGGTTGGGCGTGGAGGCATGCCAAGCCGATGAATCTTGGAGAACTACCAGGATGGACTAAAATCTGGTTTGGTACGATGCAGATTGGGGGGATTTTGCTGCCACTGGTGGTGATGCTGTTGTGGGGTGTAGTATGGGGCAACAGCAGTGTATTAACTGTTTTACTTTGGTACTTTATTATACTAGGACTGCAAATTCTATCTGAAACCATCACACTCAGGAAGTTTCACTCTGTGACATGGGTTATGGTTCCTTATTTATATTTGCCTTACCGCATCTGGCAGCTATATGAGGGCTTGACACTTGTGGGTTCACAACCTGAACTCATGTGGGTACGAAATTTGTTGCTCTTCGAAATTGTACTGTGGACAGGAAACTATGCCTTAGATGTGTCGCAGCTGCCAAGGTTGTTTCGTTGGGAAGTCCAAGAAAATGCTGAGGAAATATCAGCTACAAAGAAATTCTAAGTTTGAATTTTAACTTTGAAATTGGAGCGAAGCGATAGTGATTGCCTGGGCAAGAGCATTGAGGAGTGCTTGAAGTTCCTGTGCTGTTGCGGGGTCTGTGATTTCACCCGACTTATTCAGTTTTGCTGAAACACCAGGGATAAGCATCTTTGATTCTTCAACAATCTCTGCAGTCATGACTCTTAGGGTTTGCAAAAGGGAGGCATGAGCTTTTTCACCACCATCAGGTGAAGGAGACGCACTAATGACAGCGGTTGGTTTATTGACAAATTCACCGGAAGACACAATCCAGTCAAGCGCATTTTTGAGAACACCAGGTACGCCATGTGCATACTCTGGTGTACAAATAAGTACACCACCACTAGCCTTGAGCTGATCACGCCAATCCTTAACTGCGGCTGGAGGGTTGTCAGTGTCAAGTTCAGGATTAAAGTGGGGGAGATTGCCTAGCCGATCATAGATCAAGATATCTATGTTATCGAATGCTAAGCCAATCGCCGCACGTAAGAGAGCCGTATTGAACGAACTAGAACGCAAGCTGCCGGATATGGCTAAAATTTTGATCATTGTGTTTTCTTTCAGCAAACGATCAGTGATCCCTGATAACCTCATCCAGTCAAGGGATGATGAAGAATGCAATAGCTATGATGCTGGACACAAAAGCAACAGCCAGAGCATACTCTACCTTACGGCTAAAAAGTCCTACACTCGTGGCAACACCAATAAGAAAAACCCAGACAAAGATTATGATAATTTGCTCGCCTTGCCGATCTATCAGAGGGTCTTCTGCGGCTGCAATCAATTTTATGAATTGTGATTCTATAGTCATATGAGAGTGTTTGAGGTAAGATAGTTATCTCTACTTTTCACTCATGAAATTTATAAAGGACAACTATCTTTCGCATGAATTATCTCTATTGAGAGATGTTTGTAGTAAGCAATTCAGCGCTAAAAAACTTACTACAAACTCTGACTAAAAACTGGGGTTAATACCCACCTTCCTCTTCGTATTCTGGTTGTTTTTCCTTGACTTTCTTGGGAATATTCACTGGTTTTGGTGGCTCTTCATCATCCCAAGCGTCACGTTCTAGGTCATCTTCATAATCGTTGTATTCTTCGGCGTATGGCTTACTGGTGTAAGGCTTAGGTTCATACTTTTGCTGTCTTTGGTATGTTTCCTTACCAGTTGCCTCACTCCAGTTATCTTCTTCTTCGTCTTCGTATTGTACAGGCTCATAAGGCCGTGCTTTCATTACCTGACGCTGGGGACGTTCTTCCTCAATGTAGTCTTCATCCCATTCTTCCTGTACTGCAGGCTCTGGTGTGCGAATTGTTCTCGGCTTTGGCTGTTCTAAAGGCACACCTGCTGGCAATTGATTTGTGACTGGGGTGGTACGTGGAGTGTAAGAACTACCATATTCTTCATCACCATCCCGATCCCATGGTGCTCTGCCAATACCCAGGCGTTCCAGTAACCCAACTGTCAACTGGTTCACCCGCTCTTCAGCTCCTTCAAACACTATCAATCTGTTAGGACCAGTGCTGACGATTTCTTCTATTGACAGTTCATATGTACTGAGAAATTGATCGGGAATTTGCGGCAATCCTAAAGAGGCGATCACAATTGAGAAAAGCTTACCTGTTTCGCCATTAAACTTGAAGCCGCGTACTTTACCTAATACTTCACCAGTTTCTGTGATGACCTCCCAGTTAATTAAGTTACTGAATGCATCAACGTCAACATCATCAATCACATCCTCATTATCAACCAAGATCACATCCCCAATTTGGTTGATCGTGTTGAGGTACATGTAGCGAGGTATACTAGAAATGGAGATCAGGCTGTCTCGCAAGCTAAGAGCCACAACCTCTCTTTGGTCTATATCAACCCACACCTGACTCACAATACCTAGCCGCTTGCCGTTATCGCGAGTAATCACTTGGGTGTTTAAAATATCGGATCGTCTAATAATTTGCTCAGAGGTCATTCTATATAGAGTCCTGATCTCTTATCCGGTTAGTCTATACACTATTATTAACAAAAATTCAAGCAGAAGTTTGGTCTGATTGTAGCTTGATTCCCAAAACTTGGGTATAAGCTCCTCTGGCTTGAGTAACGCCGATTGTGCGTTCGGCTGATTCTATCATCGGGCGACGCAAACTTACAACTATAAATTGTGCTTGCTTTGCCTGTTGTTTGATCATTTTAGCTAATCGTTCAACATTTGCCCCATCCAAAAACATATCTACTTCATCAAATGCATAAAATGGTGATGGGCGGTAGCGTTGCAAGGCAAAGATAAAGCTTAAAGCTGTCAAAGATTTTTCTCCTCCAGACATAGAAGCAAGTCTCTGAACTGGTTTGCCTTTAGGGTGTGCAACCAAATTTAATCCGCTACTAAAAGGATCTTCTGGATTGTCAAGTTGGAGATAGCCATCACCTTCAGAAAGGGTAGCGAAAATAGATTGAAAGTTTTCATTGACAGCATCGAAGGCTTCTTTAAAAGCAAGTTGCCGCAAAGTCGTAAAATTCTCAATTCTTAACAATAGCTCAGTGCGCTCTGCCTCTAGTGTTTGTAATTTTTGACTGAGTTGTTCTAGTCGATGTGAAGTGCGCTCATATTGTTCTAAAGCCAGCATATTCACAGGTTCCATTGCTTGCAGGCGTTTTGAAAGCGATCGCAATTCTTTTTGTAGTTCTTCTAGATCTACTTTATCTGGTACTTCTGGGAGTGGATTAGGCAATTCTGACGCCATATTTTGCAACTGAGTTTGCAGCGCCGCTAGTTCTTCTCGCCGTGTTTGCTGAGTTTCTTGCAATTTTTGCTGTTCCCATTCCAAGTGTTGCTGACGCTGCTGGTGCGATCGCAATTCTTGTTCTGTAGCATCACGTTTTTGTTTTTCTTCTCCTAAACTGACCTCCATTTGACTCAACGCAAGGCGAGTTTCTCCAATTTGAGCTTTCAGGGAGTCGTAAGTTGTCCTGAGTGTCGTTAATTGATCCCCCCTAGCTGTTTGTTCGTTACGGTATTGTTCCACCCGTTGTTCACCTTCGGTGATTTTCTCTTGGAATCGCTGCTGCTGATTTTCCAAATCTTTTAATCTTTGCTCAGATCCCCTTAGTTCAACTTCCCTTTGTTGCAATTGTTGCTCTTGCTCTTTGATGATTGCCTGAATTTGTTGCCATTCTTTAGGCGTTTGTGATTGTTCTAGCTCTGCTAAAGTATGTCGTAATTGTTGCAATTGTTGCTCTTGCTCTGGTAATTCCCGATCTAAAACTTCTAGACGTGATTGAACAGTGGTAAGTTTTTCATTATTTTGGGTTAGTTGCGATCGCGTTGTTTCCAATTGTGCAGTCAAACTCTTCATTTCTTTTGAAGACTGCTCTAACTGGAGTTGTTGCTCTCGTCGCGCCTGGCGTGCTTCTGTAAGATCTTGCGACAGTTGTTTTGTCTTTCGCGAAAGAGAACTGATCGACTCAGCACAACGGTCTAAAACCCGGTCTATGTCACCCAAACGACTTCTTAACGTAGCGACTTCCTCAGATTCTGCTGCTTCCACCGTGCCAAAACGCAATGCTGAACGTCCAGTCACACTCCCACCCGTCATGGCTCCACTGGTCTCCAACAATTCTCCATCCAAAGTGACGATCCGATAGAGCCCCAACTGCTTACGTGCTTGATGGAGATTTTCAAACACCACCGTATTACCAAACACGTAAACAAATACATCCCGGTAACGACGCTCGCACTCAATTAAGTTAATCGCATAGCCAACAAAGCCATGAGCTAGACGTAGCGTTGCATCTTGAGTGAACTTAGGCGCAGAAATTTTGTTCAACGGTAAGAAAGTTGCTCTACCAGCACGTTTTTGCTTTAGCAATTCAATACCCGCTGCTGCAATGCTATCATCTTCCACAACCAGGTGACCTAATCGCCCACCTGCAGCTATTTCCAGAGCTAACTGATAACGTGGTTCAACGCGTCCTAACTGCACAACTAGCCCACAAATACCAGGCATTCCTGATTGTAAGATGATTTTGCTAGCTTGTGTTCCCTGTGCCTCCTGCTGTGCTGCAAGTTGCGCTTCTAGCTTATCCAAAGCGCGTTGTTTTTCTCGTTGCTCTTGCAAGAGGCGCTTTTGAGTTTCTTGTTGGATTTGCAGTTCTTGTTCTGAGGCTGATAGAGTTTGAGCTAGGGTTTGAATAGGTTCACTAGAAGCATTAAATTCTGTTTCTATTCGATGACACTCAGCTTGTTTTTCTACTAATTGCGGCTCTAAAGATTGAATAAGCTGAGTTTGCTCATGGATTTGCTGCTGTAATTGGTTATGGCGTTCTCTCAGTTGTGCTTGTTCTGTCCGTTGCGGGTCTACTGTTTGCAACAACGTTTCTATTTGCCGATTTAGTGCAGTTTGTTGCTGTACCCAAGCTTCTGAAGCCGATGCAATTTCCGCCGCTGCTTCACGAGATTTTTCTAAAGCCTGTCGCGCTTGATCTCGTTGTTGTTGTAGGGAAGTTAAATGGGATGTCTCTAAAGTCTGTTGCTGTGCTAATTGTTCTATAGACTGATGAAATTGTTGAATTTCTTGTGCTTGTTGCTCAAGACGTTTTACTGTTTCTTGGCAAGCTGTTTCTAGTTCTGTTATGGAACGTTGAATTTGTTTTCGTTCTGCTTCTTGGGTCGCAAGCGTAGATTGTAAGGCTAAAAGCTGTTCTTCTCCTAATGCTTTGACATGCGCATTAAGTTGCTCAAGTTCAGCAGCTTTTTGGGCTATTTCTGTGCTAATAACTGTGAGTTGTTGTGTTAGTTCATCCGCAGTGCGATCGCCAGACTGAATTTGTGTAGCTAACTTTTCTTGTTGTGCTTGCAGCGATCGCCATGCCAAAACTGCTTCCCAAGATTGTTTCTGCTGAAATTCGCTTTTGAGTTTTTGGTATTTTTCCGCTTTTGCACGGTCTTGAGAGAGGCGATCGCGCTGTGAGATCAACTCCGTCTCGACAATCCGACAACTATCTTCCTTCTCCTTCACTTCGTCCAACGTTTCTTTTGCTTGAACAATCTTGCGATCAAACGCTGCTACTCCTGCCAATTCATCAATAATTTCCCTCCTCTCACGAGCGTTCATGGAAATTATTCCCGTAACATCCCCTTGCAACACAACGTTGTAGCCTTCAGGATAAACCCTCAGGACTTCTAGTTCCTCGTGCAATTCCGTAAGAGTCGAAGGAATGCCATTAATGTAATAATTCGATGTATAAGTCCCTTGAGGCGTGACTCGTAACTTCCTCGTCACACTCCACTCCTCACCTCTATGAGGACGAATCTTCGCCTTCCTCTGTTCTTCCTGTCCTCCTTGTCCCCCTTGTCCTCCTTGTCTCCCCTGCCCCTCTACACCTCTCCCTACCAACTGCCAATCTTACTCTCATCCCAAATTTCTAGACCTAAATCCTTGAGATAAATCAATGCACT
>Ga0209062_1001791_pt1 | contig 33411 bp, 32 predicted proteins | sample Coa_R2_2_FD_187158 | JGI IMG/M metagenome (GOLD analysis project Ga0209062, IMG submission 187158) | Surface soil microbial communities from Centralia Pennsylvania, which are recovering from an underground coalmine fire - Coalmine... | ecosystem: Environmental > Terrestrial > Soil > Unclassified...
CAGCGCTGGACCGCCCTCCGCTCCGAGATCAAGGCCAAGCACCCGGACGTCAATCTCGATGCCACCGCCCCGCCGCCAACTGGCGGACGCGGCCGCCGCGGTGAGTAAATAGCGAAAGGCCGCCGAGAGACGCAGATCCGCGCCGATGGTGATTCATCGGCGTTCATCCGCGTCGATCGGCGGCCTTCAATCGGTCCCGTCGAGATGACTGACTAATTCCCCGGTGCCGGCGCCGGCGGCGGAGCTTCCGTCTCAGGAACCGTCTTGCCCCGATGGCACGTGTAGCACGTCACGTGCACCTTGCCGTCCGGAAACTTCGCATTCAGTTCGTGCGCCATGGTGATCATCATGCGCGCCGTTTCCTTTTTGGGATTATCGTCGCTGGCGAAGTTCCCCTGCACGTGGCAGTAGGTGCACTGCACGCCGAGCGACCGCACGAACGCCCCCATCATCGGACGCACTTCCTCGTCCTTGATGATCTTCAGATTCTTGTGTGGCGCGCCGCCTCCCTTCCTGCCGCCCTCCTGGGGCGGCTGGGCACAAAGCGGCAGGACCGTCAGAAGCAGCACGAGTGAAAATCGCATGGCAGACATAATACCGCATCCGCCCGGTGGCGCGGGGCCATGGCTCGCGCGGGCCCCGGGTTGTGACCTTACTTACGCCGTGCGTTACTATGTTCGCAACCATGCGCCTCTTCGTCCTCAGCGCCCTCGCGGTGTCGGCGTTCGCGCAGCCGCCCGGCGGGATCCGCGGCTCCGTGGTCGATTCCCAGGGCGGCGAGCCCCTTTCGAGCGTCGCCATCCGGCTCGCCGGCACCGCCTTTCGCGCGACCTCGGATGCCTCCGGCCACTTCCGCCTCCCCAACCTCCCGCCCGGCGACTACACCCTCGACGTCTCCACTGTCGGCTACCACCTGGCCCGCAAAACCTTTCGCCTCGAAGCCGGCGAAACCAAGGAATTCGAGATCGCCCTCACCCCCGATACGCTTCGCCAGACCCAAACCGTCGAAGCCCGCTCCACTCCGTTCGACACGCTCCGCCAGGACAGTCCCGCGACCCTCACCCTCTCCGGCAATGACGCCAAGAACCTCGCCAGCGTGCTCGCCGACGACCCGCTCCGCGCCGTGCAGAATCTCCCCGGCGTTACCTCCAACAACGACTTCGACGCCCGCTTCTCGCTCCGCGGCGCCGATTATTCCCGCATCGGCCTGTACCTCGACGGCGTCCTCCTCCATTCCCCTTTCCACACCCTGGAAGGCCAGAACGTGCAAGGCTCCGCCACCGCCTTCAACGGCGATATGGTCGAGGAAATGGAACTCCACGAAGGCGCCTGGCCCGAGCGCTTCGAAGACCGCACGGCCGGCATTCTGGACGTCCATACTCGCGACGGTTCGCGCGACCAGGTCATCTTCCGCTTCACGGCCAGCGCCTCCAATGCCGGCGGCATGGCCGAAGGCCCAATCGGCAGAAAGAAACGCGGAAGCTGGCTGGTCGCGGCCCGCAAGAGCTACCTGCAGTACATCTTCGAACGCACCTTCCCCAACACCACCTATATTTTTGGCTTTGAAGACGTGCAGGGCCGCCTCGCCTACGACCTCACCTCGCGCCAGAAGCTCACTCTCTACGTCCTCGACAGCTTCTCCTCGCTCGACCGCGGCAACCGCTCCTCGCTCGGCATCAATTCGCTCGCCGGCGCCGGATACCACTACACCCTCGGCAATTTCGGCTGGACCGATGCCCTCTCGCCGCGCCTGCTCCTCACCGCCCACGGCGCCTGGATGCGGGAAAAGTTCGAAAACACCAACCCCACCGGTCTCCCGCTCGCCAACGGTTTTTACGGCGAATGGGTCGGCAACGCCAGCGCCACCTGGATGTGGAACGAGCGGAGCCCCCTCGATTTCGGCTTCTCCGTTCGCCAGCTCCGCGATTCCGGCCAGAACCTTCAATACCAGAACGCCGCCACCAGCATCCGCTTCCTCGACCGCGCCAACGGTACTGCTACTCACTCCGGCGGCTTCGCGCAGCAGACCTGGAACGGCCTCGCCGGCAGGCTTCACCTTGCCGCCGGAGCCCGCTGGGACCGCGAAAATTACGACGCCGTCTCCGCCCTCTCGCCGCAAGCCTCCGCCGCCCTTTCGCTCACGGGGTCGACGCGCCTCCAGCTCGGCTACGGCCAATACGTCCAGTTCCCCGAGCTGTCGGTCCTGGCCTCACCCCTGGGCGGACGCGCCCTGCTGCCCATGCGCTCCAATCAGGCAATCGCCGCCATCGAGCAGCGGTTCGGCGAGCGCACCCGTCTGCGGCTGGAGGCCTACAACCGCGCCGACCGCGACCTCCCCAACCAGCCCTTTTACGACCCTCGCCTCCTGCCCACCGGCGCCATCTTCGTCCCGCCCGCCAACCCGCTCTATTACAACTCCGAGCGGGGCTATTCGCGCGGGGTCGAGATTTTTCTCCAGCGCTCCAGCGCGAACCGCTTCACCGGATGGATCTCCTACGCCTACGGCCACACCGAAATGCGCGATGGCATCACCCTCGCGCGCTTCGCCTCCGATTACGACCAGCGCCACACCGTCAACATCTACGGCGGCTATCGCCTCAGGCCCACCGTGAACCTCTCCATGCGGTGCAGCTACGGCAGCGGCTTCCCCATCCCCGGTTACCTTACGAGAATCGGCCCTTCCTACTACCTCTCGACAACGCTCAACCAGCTCCGTATGCCGGACTACCTGCGCGCCGATCTGCGGGTCAACAAATCCTGGGTCCACGACCGATGGAAGATCACGCTCTACGGCGAAGCCGTCAACCTCACCGACCGCACCAATTACGGCTACGACAGCTTCAACGGATATAACTCCAAGACCGGCCAGGCGAACATCACCCTGGACACAATGTTCCCCATCCTTCCCAGCGCCGGTATTGTGCTCGAAAAATGACACCGGGCTGAGCAGCGCCGGCCGCCGTGGTTCAGGCAAAAAAAAACCGGGCCCGTAGGCGGGGCCCGGTGAGGAGCACTCGCAAACCGGTCGGAGGTCCAGCTTGCGGGGGTGGAGGAGGCCGTCTACGCCACCAGGCCGCCATGTCCCAGGCAGGCGATCTCCCAGCCTGTGACGTGGTATCGCGCCAGCAGTGGCGGAAGCACCATATCCACAACGTTCGGCTTCGCGGAGCGGAAGCAACCCGGCGCCGCAACAATCGGCACCTCGTCCTTATATGCCAGCAGGAGCAGATTGCCCGGTTCCACCGGAGCCAGAAATCTTTCGACCTGACCGCCCACCCGCAGCAGCGCCTGTCCGATCACGTCTTCCGGTCCGGCGGGGGCGGTTGTGGACGCAACCAGGACCGCGCACGGCTTCGAGCGCAGCAGGTGCTGCAGGCAGCGGCCACGGAATTCTCCTCTTCCGTGCAGGCCAGCACAAAATTCACGCCGACGCCGAACCGCTCCAGGCGTTGCCGCATGATGTTCTCGAACAATTGCCGCGCCCGGTCGCCGCTGATGGGGTCCGTGTACAGAACCCCCACGCTCGGGTTGCGGATAGCCCGCGCCTGCAGAATCGGCCCGCGTTCCTTCAAAAGATTGAGAACCGCTCCCAATTGTTCCCGCGACACCGCAAACGGCGCGCTTTTCACGGTCGCAATGCGCTGCCCCGCCACGGCATAGCCGAAATTTGCCGCCGTCGCGATCACCACGCTGCCGGTATAATTGATCTGTTTCAGCAGGTCGTCATCGACCAGCACGCAGCAGCTTTCCGTCGCCACCAGGTTGGCGCGCCCGCCCGCCGCCAGGCGGATCTCCAGGCTGCCGCAACCCATCTGGCAGGCCACCGCGTTCACCGCGTCGTCCTCGCCGATCTCGCCCTCTTCGAGCTCGGTGACCCAGATGGTCTCCATGCCCTCGGATTCCAGCACGCGGACGTCCTCGTCGCTGATGATGTGCCCCTTGGCCAGTAGTTTCTTGCCGCCGGGGCGGAACACGGTGCAGCACAGGATTCGTCCACTCGAGGACTTCACGTCGACCGTTTGGGCTCTCATCGCTCCCCTTTCGCCAACTTACGGGATATTTCAGGTTTCATTATCCTGAATCGTATCCCCAGGGTTGCAGTCTACCTGAGTCCGGTCGAAATAGGTAGAGTTTTGGCGCCGGTCTTTTGCGGGGACCGGCCAAAAGCCCTACTTTGGGGGTATTGCCGGAGCGCGTGGGGTGGGGATCTGAATATACTCGTCGGCAGGCCAGGATGCCGTCTGCGGTTCCGCCCACCTCCCCGGCTGCAAAATCCGCAGCACCGCGATTTCATCGCACGCCTGGAACTTGGGGCAGCGCAGGCAGTCCTTCCATGCTTTCAGCGGCAGAACGCCGCGTTCCACCACGTGGAAGCCCACTTTCTGGAAGAACTCCACCACATATGTGAAGGCGAATACAGCATCCAGATCGTAGAGCTGCGCTTCGGTAACCAGCGCCTCGACCAGCGTGCGCCCCACCCCCTGCGTCTTCGCCGCTTCCGACACGGCCAGAGAACGTATCTCCCCGAACGTTGGCGTGTAGAAATGCAGCGCGCCGCAGCCGAGCAGCCGGTCGTGGTCCATGACCACGGTGAAATCGCGGATCGCCTCCGACATTTCGAACTCGGTCCGCGGCAGCATCACTCCCTTGGCGGCGTAGCCGTTGATTAATTCCAGGATCGGCGCAATGTCCCGCATCACCGCCTTCCGCACGGTCAGACGGCGCGGCGCGCCCGGCTCCGCAAATGCGTCCGCTTGCAAGCTGCTGATCATGCGCCGCACTCCCGCGCGCCGCCGATGCGCGTCCCGATCTCCTCGCCCGCGAGCAGCCGCTCGAGCACCGCCGGCGCTGCGCCCGGCGCGATCCGCACCGCCGGAACGCCGCCGCCCAGTGCCGCCAGCGCGGCCTCGAGCTTCGCCTGCATCCCTCCCGTCGCCACGCCATCGGCAATCAGCCCGCGGCTTTCCTCCGCCGAAAGCGCCGCGCGCACCCGGCCCTCGCCATCCCGCACGCCTTCCACATCCGTGAGGAATACGATCTGTGCCGCGCCGAACGCCGCCGCGCAGGCCACCGCCATCTGGTCCGCGTTGACGTTGTAGATATTGCCGCTCCGGTCCCCCGCCACGCAGGCGACCACCGGCAGATATCCGCTTCCAGCCAGCAGGTCGAGCAGCGCCGCATTCGAGCGCACCACGCGCCCCACCGCGCCCAGCGCCGGATCCATCGGCTCCGCCTCCGCGAGCAAGCCATCGATCCCGCTCAGCCCTACCGCCCGCGCACCCGCCCGGTTCAGGCTTGCCACCAGTTCATGGTTGACCGTCCCTGCGAACACCTTCAGCACCGCGTCGATCGTCTCCGGCCCGGTCACCCGCAGCCCGCCTACGAACCGGCTCTCGATGCCGCGCTCCGCCAGATAGCGCGTCATCTGCTTGCCGCCCCCGTGCACGACGGCGACCTGGTGCCGCCCGGCCGCCGCAGCGATCTGCGCCGCGAGGTTGTTCCGCGACTCCGCCGCGTCGAGCAGCGACCCGCCCAGTTTGACGAGCACCTTCACAGCAGGCCCTCGGTTTCCGGGTATCCCAGCATCAGGTTCATGTTCTGCACCGCCTGCCCCGCCGCTCCCTTCACCAGGTTGTCAATCGCGCTCACCACCACCGCCCGGCCGCTTGCGCGGTCCACAGCCACACCGATATCGCAGAAGTTCGTGCGCGCCACCCCGCGTAGGTCCGGCAGGTGCCCGGGTTGATACAGCCGCACGAACGGCTCGTCGGCGTAGCGCTCCTCGTAGATCGCCAGAATCTCCTCCGCCGCCACCGGCCGGCTCGTGCGGAAGTAAATGGTCTCCAGAATGCCGCGTTCCACCGGCAAAAGCTGCGCCGTAAAGCTGAATTCCCGCTCTTCCAGCCCGGAAACCTGCAGCACTTCCGGCACGTGCCGGTGCCGCAGCACCGAGTAAGCCGAGAAATTCTCCGTCACCTCGCAGAAGCTGGTCTTGAGGCTCGGCTTCCGTCCCGCGCCGCTCACGCCGGATTTGGCGTCGCACACGACCCCCGCCGCCCGGTCGACCAGTCCCGCATCCACCAGCGGCCGGATCGCGAGATTCGCCGCCGTCGGATAGCACCCCGGATTCGCCAGCAGGCGCGCGCCCGGAATGCGTTCGCGGCAGAACTCCGGCAGCCCATAAACCGCCTCCGCCAGCAGTCCCGGCGCCGTGTGCGGCTCGGGATACCAAGCCCGGTACCGCTCCGGGGTCCCCAGCCGGAATGCCCCGCTGAGGTCGACGACCCGCGCGCCGGCCCCCAGCAGCCCCGGCGCGAGCTCCATCGAGACCTCCGGCGGCGTCGCCAGAAATACCAGCGCGAGCCCTTGCGCGCGAACAGCTTCCGGACTCAGTTCCACGTTGTGGACACGCTTGGGCCGCCGCAGCGGATGCCCTCCGCCCGCCGCCTCGCGATGCTCCAGCAGCACCGGCTCGGCGTGCGGATGCCGCTCCAGCAGCCGCACCAGCTCCGCTCCGCTATACCCGCGGTATCCGACAATTCCCACCCGCTGCATGATTGAATAATCGCTCTAATGAATAAATATACCACAGCGTGCGGCGAGTGCTCTCTAGTGTGCCGATGTGCCTAGGGGAGGCTAATCCTTAGTTAGCCGAGGCAGCTTCGAAACGTTTGTCTCATGACCGCCACGCCGATAAAGCCGCTGCCGAACAAGCCGGACGTCGCGGAGCGCCGCCTCATCGTCCTCGACCACACGGGCCGCTCCGCCGCTGCCGTGTGCGAAGCGATCCTCGCCGAGAGCGCCAAGGAGCGCAGCGCCACGCCCGATGGCGCGCGCAAATATCCGCCGTACCGCTGCACGAGCGAGCCCGCCGATGAGGGCGCCATCGCCGCGCAGCGCCTCGCCCTCTCCGAGCGCATCCGCCACTTGGGCTTATACATCGCGGGGTCCTCTGCGATCTTCAGGAAGAGATCGCAGAGGGAGATTGGAAGGATCGTGCAAGTGTCGAGAATCGCTGAGAACTCATTGACCAGAGAAATCATCTGGCACCACGTCGTAGGCGCCGGCCTCAATCTCGGACTGGACCATTTGATTCAGCACCGCATGACGAGCCCGATCCCTTTTGCACTTGAAGGCCAACAGGTCCTTGATGTAGATCCGGCGATGGGTTCCCACCATGTGATGCGGGATCTCGCCCCGATTCAGGAGGTTCACTAGAAACTGGCGCGAAACGCCCAATAAACGACTTGCCTGAACGGTCGTCAGCCCCTGTCGCTCTTGCAGAATGGCTACAGAAGCCCCTTCGCTTAAATCCTTCAGAATCTGTACCAGCAGTTGGTAGACGGGTCGAGGAATGTTCAAGCTCTTGCCGGTGGGGCTGATCAATTGAGCCTGGCTGCCGCTGAGCAAAGCATTACGGTACAGTTCGATGATCTCGTCCTGTTCGTGTTTCGGTATATCAACAGGGCTGACCACGGCCTCCGGACTGTTCGCCAAAGCAGCCATGATGGTTTTCTCCTTTCAGTACAATAGACGCTTCAGTACAATAGACGCTATAGATGCCCTAAACGCTATAAGTGCCATAGCGTCTAATCTGTTTTTATCACGTGCAGGTAAACATTGTCCACGGATTTTTTTGCTCAGCTTGTGCAGTTCGGAATTGCAGAATCCGCCTTTGGGGCTCAAATAGATACTTGTGGCGATCGGGCCGCACCCGGCGGCCCTCCGCTACCCGCCCGAAACCGAGCGCTGCGCCAGCTCCCCGAACAGCGGCAGCGCGTACGCTTCGTTGTGGGCCGCCTTCACCATCATGAAGATCGACATTGCCAGCAGCACCGCCTCGAGCAACTGGTACACGTGCAGTTGCGGAATCGCCCAGAACAGCGGCCGCAGCACCTGGTCGGCGATCAGCCACCCCACGAACAGGTACAAGCCCTGGAAGGCATGGAAGCGCAGGTCGCGATCCTGCCGGAACCGGTCCGATGCCAGCACCACCACCGAGGCGATCCACCCCACCCAAGGCACATAACAGAGAATCGACCACGTGCGGCCTGGCACCGCTTCGAGCGCGTTCGGCCGCGCCGCGCCGCGCGGCGGATACGCAGCCGCGGGCGGCTGGCGGGCTCCGCAGCGGCCGCAGTACGCGTCCGCCGGCCCGACCTGATTCCCGCACTGGCTGCAAAATGGCATCTATTACTTCTTACGATATTCCACACCGGTTCGTTCCGGAACACACACGGCGCCCGCCATGCTAACATTTTCGCCATGAAACTGCTTATGGCGATGGTCCTGCTGGCCGCCGCGGCCCCCGTGCTGCCGGCCGCGAAGAACCTGGAAGTCTACTTCATCGACGTCGAAGGGGGCCAGGCCACCCTGATCGTGCCGCCCGGCGGCGACTCCCTCCTCATCGACACCGGCTGGGCCGGCCACAACCACCGCGACGCCGATCGCATCGCCGCCGCCGCCAAAGCCGCCGGCGTCAAGCGGATCGATTACCTCGTCATCACCCATTATCACGAGGACCACGTCGGCGGCGTCCCGCAGCTCGCCGAAAAGCTCCCCATCCGCAACTTCGTCGATCACGGCGACCAGACCGAGACCGGCAAACAGGCCGAGATCCTCTACAACGCCTACAAGGCCTTCCGCGATAAAGGCAACCACATCGTCGTCAAACCGGGCGACACCATTCCGGTCAAAAACCTGGATGTCAAGGTTCTCAGCGCCGCGGGCGAGATCATCCCCAAACCGCTGCCCGGCGCCGGCCAGCCGAATCCCGATTGCGCCAGCTTCCAGAAGCACGCCGACGCAACCGACGAGAATCCGCGCTCCGTCGGCCTGCTCATGACCTACGGCAGCTTCCGCATGATCGACCTCGGCGACCTCACCTGGAACAAGGAATACGATCTGGTCTGCCCGGCCAATAAGGTCGGCCCGGTGGACCTCTACATCGTCTCCCACCACGGCATGAACATGTCCGGCTCGCCGCAACTGGTGCACGCGCTCTCGCCGCGCGTCGCCATCATGGATAACGGCGCCCGCAAAGGCGGCACGGCAGAAGTCTGGCAGACCATCCACGATACGCCCGGCGTCCAGGACCTCTGGCAGCTCCACTTCGCCATCGCCGGCGGCAAGGACCACAACTCCTCCGATACCGTCATCGCCAATGTCGACGAGCAGTGCGAAGGCAAATGGATCAAGGTAACGGCGGAACGCGACGGGACGTTCACGGTCGAGAACAGCAGGAATAAGTTCGAGAAGACGTACAAGAGGTAGCGGCTTCGGGTAGTGGCGCAGCGCGCGCCGCTACCCGGGGACATCCGGCGCCGGCTGGTGTACGCTGTGCAGCATGCATCGCCTTCTGCTGGTTCCCCTCCTCGCCTGCCTCGCCTTCGCGCAATCCGCTCCGGAACGCTCGCGGGATCTGCTCGAAACTGCCCTCCAGGACCACAATCCGGATACCCGCAAAATGGCGGCTACCGCCATCGGCCTCGGAGGACCGCACGAGCCCTTCCTCAAGCTCGTGGAAGGCCTCCTCGACGACAAGGACGTCGAGGTGCGCGTCACCGCCATCGGCAGCCTCGCCGACTGGAAAACCCGCGCCGCCGTGCCCCTGCTCCGCAAGGCGTTGAACGACCCCGTGCCCGAGGTCAGTTTCGCCGCCGCCCGGGCGCTTTACACGTTGCACGACCCCGCGGGCAAGTCCGCTCTCCTCGCCGTCCTCAGCGGCGAAAACAAGGTGGCCTCCGGTTTCATCAGCAAGCAAATGCGCGACGCCCTTCGCATGCTGCACACCCCCCGCGCGACCCTCATGCTCGGTCTCAAGGAAGGCTTGGGTTTCGTTCCCGTCCCCGGCCTCGGCGAAGGCATGGCCTCCCTGCACGGCCTCCTCTCCGACCCCGGCGTCTCCGGCCGCGCGATGACGGCGCTGCTGCTCGGCAAAGAGAAGGATGCCGAAACGCTGTTTGCCCTGCGCGAAGCCCTTTCCGATAAGGACTGGTCCGTGCGCGCCGCCGCGGTCCATTCGCTCGCGCTGCGCAACGACCCGGCGGTCGAACGCGACCTCGAGCCGCTCCTCGAAGACAAGAACCAGGCCGTCCGCCTTCGCGCCGCCGCCGCTGTGCTTCGGCTGGAGGAGATCCGCCGGCGCACGCATCGCGAGTCGCCGCGCTGACGACTACCTTGGCGCCCGATCCGCCGCGTTGGCCTGGCCCTTCCTTCCCCGGTCCAGTCCGAAGTGGGGCTCCGCCCGCGTTCCCGTGATCTGGATCGGCAGCAGTGTGCCCGCCCCTGCCCTGCTCAGAAGCGGATCGATCGGCTTGAGCGCAAGGCGTTTCCAGCCGGACATCGTCTGCGATGCCTTCGCCTGCAACCGCGCCACCCCGTGCAAGTCGATCTGCTCCGAGTAGATTCCATAGGTTCCGTGCAGGTGGATCGCCGCCCCCGGCACCTGGAAGACGAGGTCGGAAAACCGCAACTCGCCATCCTCCATCGCGAATCCGCCGCGCAGCGACGAGAACACATCCGCGATCTCCTGGTTCTTCGGCTGCCCCTGCGCGCGCCGGCTGAGCATGTCGATCTTCTGCTGCACCGATCCACCCGAAAACTGCGACTCGTCCATCGAGAAGTTCCCGTCCAGCAGCAGCCGCTGCCGCATATCGCGTCCCGCCACCGGCAGAATCTGCATTTTGGTGCGCAGATCGATACTGCCCTGCAGGAATGGCTGCGATGCCTTGACCGCCAGCCGCACCAGATCCTCGATCCTCCCTTTATCGACCGCGACATCGAGCACGATGCTCCGCGCTTTCGGCCCCGGCGGCCGCACGATCCGGCCGCGCGCCACGATGTCTGTGCTTCCGAGCCTCGCCCGAACCGGCTGCAGGAACGTATCCCCGCTGGTGCCGTCCACGATGGAATCGAACCGGGTGGTGAGCGGCAGCGCGTTGCCGCCGGCCAGCCGGAATTGCGGCGTTCGCGTCTCCCCATGCACCGCAATGCGGCGCAGCGGACCTTCGAATCGCCCCGTCGAGTCGAGTATGCCGGCAATGGTCCGAAATGCGCCCAGGTCGGCCCCGGTGAAAGTGTACGCGCCGGAGATCGGCGTCTCGCCCGGGTCGTCTCTTCGCCACGGGCCGAAGCTCCCGGCAACCTGCACCGTTCCGGGCGGCTTCGGATTACGGAGCTCCGCCTCGTACTGGAAGCCCTTTCCGGGCTGGGCGCCGGTGAGCACGACGTGCTGGACCTCGTCTTCCCGCGGCAGCTTGGCCGCATCCGCGGGAAAGATCCGCACCAGCGCCGATCTTGCCTCCATCCTTTGGACCACGACCGCTTCAGGCGCCGGCGTGCCCGCGCCCTTCTCCACCTCAGCGGACGCCAGGCGCGGCCGGATATTCAACTCGAGCGCCTCCAGCCGGACATCGCGGATGCGCCGCGGCTGCTCCCACAGAGCGCCCAATTCGGTATCCATCCGGAATTGCCCCACCGTCACCAGGCTGCCGATCTTCAACCCCTCGCCCCAGAGGCGCAGCCGCGCGGACCGTGGATGCCATGGCGATAGGAACGCAACTGAAACGTGCAGCTCCCGGACTGCAACGCCGGTTCCGAACCGGTCTTGCAGGTACGCGATCGCCTGTTGCCGGACAAACGGCTCGAACCGCCGCGCCGCGATCCATCCCGCCGCCGCCAGGCCCCCCAGCAGCAATGCCACCGCGCACGACGCGCCCAAAAGCCACTTCCGCATAGGTCACCAGCCCGAAGGTATTCGACCTGGAGGCGGTTGGCAAGGGGCGGCGTGTGCGTTTCGGCACCGGTCCGATCGCGATTCGGTGTGCCCTATGCGGACCGATCTGCGTCCAACCGGGAAAGGAGGTACTCGTGCGAACGCTCAGGTCATTATGTGTCCTGGTAATCTCAGTTTTCGTCGCTTCCGCCGCGGCTCAGACTTCCGATTCCGTGAAGATCGTATCGGCCGCCAGTCCCAACGCAGGCCTCACCGCCGATTCGCTGGCGAGCGTCTTCGGCCCGCAGATTTCCACGATGACGCAGTCCGCCCCCGCGCCGCCATGGCCCACCAGCCTGGGCGATATTTCCGCCGTGCTCGTGAAGGATTCATCGGGGAACACCAAGAATGCGGGCATCCTGTTCATTTCGCCCAACCAGATGAACATATGGATTCCGCCGGGCGTCGCGCCGGGTCCCGCCACCATTTCGTTCCCCGTCACGGGATTGCCTCCCGGTGAAGGCACGGCCGCACTGCGGGTCGTTCCCGTCACGATTCAGAAAGTCGCGCCGGCGCTGTTCAGCGCGAATGGCACAGGCTCCGGAGTGGCCGCCGCCTCTGCCATCCGGGTGCTGCCGGGTAGCCGGATCGTGACGCCCATTCCGGTTGTCACCTGCGACTCGGCGGACAATTGCACCGCGGTGCCCATTGCACTCGGTGTCGATACCCCGATCTATCTCTCGCTCTATGGAACCGGCATCCGCGGCGCGAGTGCCTTGCAGAACGTCTCGGTAACGATCGGCAACGTGCAGATCCAACCGACCTACGCCGGCCCGCAAATCGAGACGCCGGGCCTCGACCAGGTCAACGTGCCGATTCCGCTCACGCTCCGCGGCAGCGGCCTGGTGAACGTCACCGTGACCGTGGACGGCGTAACGTCCAATCCGGTTCAGATCAACATCCAGTAGCCCGCCGCGGCGGTCCGCTCTCGGCGCACCCGGCAGCGCAGCGTGCGCTCAGCCCTCTTGCATGTCGCCAATCCACGCTCTATACTGAACCACATGGTTCAGTATTCGGGAACCGTCCTCGACGCTTCGTTCGCCGCGCTCTCCGATGCCACCCGCCGCGGCGTTCTGGAGCAACTCGGACGCGCGGACGCTTCGATCACGGACCTTGCCGGGAAGTTTCACCTAACCCTGACAGGCATGAAGAAGCACGTCAGCGTCTTGGAGCGGGCGGGGCTCGTCACTACGGAGAAGGTCGGGCGCGTGCGGACCTGCAAGCTCGGCCGGCGCGCACTGGAGGAAGAGGCGGCATGGATCGAGCGGTACCGCCAGTGCTGGGCCGCGCGCTTCGACGAGTTGGACAAGCTCGTCGAGGAATTGAAACAGAAGGAGAAAGCCGATGGACGCAAGAAAAGATCGCGAAATCAACCCCACAAAGCACATCACGACAGTGGAACGGAAGTCCGAGCGTGAGCTCGTCGTGACTCGAACCTTCAACGGTCCGGCGCATCTCGTCTTCGATGCGTGGACCAAACCCGAACTGCTGAAGCGGTGGTGGGTACCGAAGTCCTTTGGAGCATCCTTCGTTTCCTGCGAGGCCGATGTTCGTACCGGGGGCACGTACCGTTTCGTGTTCAGCCACCCTTCCTCAGAGCAGCCTATGCCATTCTTTGGGAGGTACGTTGAAGTGGCTCCGGGCTCCCGCCTCGTCTGGACGAATGACGAAGGTGATGAGGATGGGCCCGTCACTACCGTGACCTTCGAAGAAAGGGGTGGCGAGACGCTCGTCGTGATACACGAACTCTATCCCTCAAAAAAAGCCCTCGACGATGCAATGGCCTCGGGGAGTATCAGTTGGTCTGACGAGCAGTTCGAGCAGTTGGACCGGCTTGTCGGCGGCCTCGGAGCGAGCGCGGGGCGCTCATAAGATCATCGATCCGGAGTCGACTTCGTCTGGGTCGCGTGCGGCAAGCCGCGGCCCTCGCTCTTCACAATCCGATATGGCCGCGGACTCACGCCGCCACCTCCACCGCATTGAACCGCGCCGAAACCAGCCGGGAAAATCCGGGATTCGCGTATCATGCGTCAACTTGAGGTCGGCTGGCCGGGCGTCCCGTCCGGAGTTCGGTTTCGGCAAATGGTTACGCGTTCCGGATGGGAAGACGAGGTTCCTGGCGCCCCAATGCGATGAGCGCGGTGTCCGCCGTCAGGAGGACGAGGCTTTCCGCTCCGGCCACGCTCAGCAGCAGGCGGTCGAACGGATCGCGGTGAGACTCCGCGGCTCTCACGCGGGTCAAGACGTGTTCGTCGGTTACCGATAAGACCGTGGCTCCCGCTGCCCGCATCTCGTCACGGAAGCGCGCCGGTGCGATCGGCAGTTTACCCAGACGGTGCTTGAGATCGACTTCCCAAACACTGGCAACCGATACAACACACGGCGAGCTGGCCATTAACTCCCGCGACGGCTTGGAGAGCCGTGGGCTGGCCGTAAGCCACCAGAGCGCCACCTGGGTATCGAGGAGCAGTCTCACATCTCGCCCTTGAGGCTCCTGGCGATTTGTTCATCGATCTCCGGGGTGAACGCCGCGTCGACCGCAGCTCTGAACTTCTTCAACTTGCCCCAACCGCCAAGATGGCCTTTCCCGGCGACAGGGACCAGCCTGACCATGGGTTCACCGTTGCTGGCGATCACGATATCCTCGCCTGCCAGAGCGTCCTTGACGAGCCGCGAGAGCTGATTCTTGGCCTCCAGCATGTTGACCTTCATGCGTCCCCCCACCGCTTAGTATAGCCTGGCTTGGCCAACCTTAGCCAAGGAGAGATCATTCCGGTTGGCGCAGTTCGGGCACATCCCTGCGCCCCGTTTCATCGGCCGGCGCGGGCCGTTGCCTTCCGCACGCCGATACGCGCGCGCCCCGCCTACGCCGCTGCTTCCGCCGCGTTGAACCTTACCGAAACGAGCCGCGAAACCCCCGGCTCCTGCATGGTTACGCCGTAAAGCGCCTGCGCCGCCTCCATCGTGCGCTTCGAGTGCGTGATCACGATGAATTGCGTCTGCGCCGACATCTCCTGCAGCAGCCGCGTCAGGCGCCCGGTGTTCGCCTCGTCGAGCGGCGCATCCACCTCATCCAGGACGCAGAACGGGCTCGGCTGGTATTTGAAGATCGCCATCAGCAGAGCGACCGCCGCCAGCGCCTTCTCCCCGCCCGAAAGCAGCAGCACGTTCTGCAGCCGCTTGCCCGGCGGCGAGCAGACGATATCGATGCCCGATTCCGCCAGGTTCTCCTGATCGGTCAGCCGCATCTCTCCGGTGCCGCCGCCAAACAGCGTCTGGAAAATCTGCCGGAAGTTCGCGTTGATCGCCTCGAAGGCCTCGGCGAACTTCTGCCGCGAGACCTGGTCGATCTCCTGGATGGCCTTTTCTGTATCGCGGATGGAGTCGATCAGATCCTGCCGCTGCACGCTCAGGAATTCGTGGCGCTGCTGCGCTTCCTGGAACTCCTCCATCGCCGCCGGATTCACCGCGCCGAGCGCTTCGATGCGGCCGCGCACCTCGTTGCACTGCTGCTCGGCCTCCGCGATCGCGTCGGCATCCGGAATCGCGTCCTCCGCCGGCGCCAGTTGATCCACCGGCGAGTTCAGCTCCTTGCGGCTGGTCTCGTCCAGGTATTTCAACTCCGCCTGCTTGCGCACCAGGTCCACTTCGATCTGCGACCGCCGCTCCTGGCACTCCTGCACGGCCGCGCGCAGCCTCTTCAGCTCCTCCTCGCCCACGCGCAGCGCCTCGCGCATTCCGGCATCCTGCGCGGCCATTTCGTTGACGCGCGCCTCCAGCCCGGCGATCTCCTCCGCCAGCGCCGCCAGCTTCTGGTCCAGCTCGATATTATCGGCCAGCAGCCGCGCCCGCGCCTCGCCCAGGCGCTCGATCTCCGGCGCGATGGCGTTGCGCCGCTGCGTGGTCTCGCGGAACTGCTGCTCGAGCCGCGCCATGGCCGCGCGCTCGCCCCGGTGGCGCTCTTCAAGACCGGCCAGCTCGGCGCGCGTGGCCGCGTGCTCCTCCCCGATCGTCGCGGACTGCGCTTCGATCCGTTCCAGCTCCTGCCGCTCGGCATCCAGCGCCTGCTCGCGCTCCGCCCGCAGCCGCTCCTTTTCCTCCACTGCGGCGCGGCTCCGCTCGCGCTGCTCGGCCGATTTTTCCGAATCGCGCCGCAGCCGGTCGAGCTCCAGGCGCGCCACGGAAAGCCGCTGATTGGCGCGCGAGAGGTCGTCCCCCAGCTTGCGCATCTCGTGGTCCAGCGCCACCCGGTCCTTCTCGCGCGATTGCTGCAGCGCCCGCAGCCGCTCGACTTCCGCCTCGAGCCCCGCGATCTCGCGGTTCAGCTCCTCCAGGCGCGCCGTCATTTCGTCGAATGCCGCCTGTCGCGCCGCCAGCTTCCCCGCGAGCTCCCGCGCCTCGCGCTTCATCGCCAGCGGCCCGGCGGCATTCTTCTTCCCGCCCGTCACCGTATGGCCGTGATAGCAGGCGCCATCCGGCAGCAGAAAATACAGGTGCGGATACGCCACCGAAAGCCGCTGCGCCGCCGCGCGGTCCTCCGCCAGGAAACACTGCGAAACCCGCGGCAGCAGATCCACCGCGCGGTCCTTGAACCCGTTCGTCAGCCGCAGCGAATCGCTGAGCCGCGCCGCAATGCCGGTCTCCGGCCCGATGGCAGGCTCCGGCAGCCGCCCGTGCCCGTTGGCGCCCGGCTCCGGATGCACCAGGAACGTTGCGCGGCCATCCAGCTCGCCGCGAATGAAGTCGAGCCCGCGCTCCGCCTGCTGCCAGCTCTCCACCACCACGTACTCCAGCTCCTCGTGGAGAAATTCTTCCGCGGGTTTCTCGAACTGGCGGTCCACTTCCACGTAGTCCGCCAGCACGCCGAGCGGCTTGAGATCGCTGGCCTTGCCCTTTTCGATCGATGCGAACAGCCGCTTGACCGATTCCGTCGTGTAGCTGCGGTGCGCCAGCACCTGCTCGAGCGATTCCTTGCGCGCCTTGATCTGCGAGATCTCGCTGCGCGCGGCGTCCATTTCGCGCCGCAGCTCGGCCGCGGTCTGCCGCCGTACGGCCAGCTCTTCCTCGGTGCGGCGCCGCTCGCCCGCGACGTTTTCCAGCTCGAGCTGCCGCTCCGCCACGGTCTCGGAAAGCTGCTTCCTCGCCGCCTCGATTCGCTCGATCTCCGCCGCCGCGACCTGCTCCTCCCGCGTCGAACGCGCCGTCTCGCGCTCGATGCCGGCCAGATATTCCTCGATCTGCGCGAGCTGATTCTTCAGCGTGGAAGCCTCGCCCAGCAGCCGCAGAATCAACTGGCGCCCGCTCTCGATCGCCTTCTCCCGCTCCCGCACCTTCGCCTGCAACCCCTCGCGCTGCCGGTTGATCTCGATCATGCGGTCGCGCGTGCGCCCGGTCTGCTCCTCGAGACCGTCGATCGTGGCCTTGTGCGCCGCAATCTCCGCCTCCAGCTTCTCGATGCGCGCCGCCAGCTCCTGCGATTCCTTCTCCGCCTGCGCGATGCGCTGCTCGATGGCCCCGCTCTCCTTCACCTGCGCGGCCAGGCGCCCCCGCGTACGCTCGGCTTCCACATTCCGCTCGGAAAGCTGCTGCCGGTCCGCCGTGAGCCGCTCTTCGATTTCGTAGCACGCCAACTGCTGCCGCTCGTGCGCCTGCTCCTGCGCCGCCACCTGCTCGCCCAGGGTCTTCGCTTCCGCCGCCGCGGTACTGAGGTCGATCGCCGTCTTCGCCGCATCGCGCTCGAGCAGCCGGTATTTGCCGGAAAGCACCACCCGCAGCCGCGACTCCAGCTCCGCCTTCAGCTCGTGGTAGCGCTTGGTCTTCGACGCCTGCCGCTTCAGCGAATTCACCTGCCGCGTGACTTCTTCGAGAATGTCGTAAACCCGCGCCAGGTTCTGCTTGGCGCCCTCGAGCTTGGCCTCGGCGAGCCGTTTGCGCGTTTTGAACTTCGTAATCCCCGCCGCCTCTTCCATGATTGCCCGGCGGTCCTGCGGCTTCGAGCTGAGAATCTGGCCGATGCGCCCCTGCTCGATAATCGCGTAGCTCTCCGGCCCCAGGCCCGTCCCCATGAAGAGGTCCTGGATGTCGCGCAGCCGCGCCTGCCGCCCGTCGATCAGGTACTCGCTCTCGCCGCTCCGGAACAGCCGCCGCGTGATCGTCACCTCGCCGGCCTTCTTCGGCTGTCCGTCCTCGACGTGGATCTTCTGTGCCTCGTTGCTCTGCGCCTCCGGGTCGACCAGCGTCATCGTGACGTACGCCATCCCCAGCGGCTTGCGGTCGCGCGTCCCGGCGAAAATCACGTCTTCCATCCGGGTGCCGCGCAGGCTCTTCGCCGATTGTTCGCCGAGGACCCAACTGATCGCGTCGCTGATATTCGACTTGCCGCACCCGTTGGGGCCAACGATCGCGGCGATCCCTTCCCCGTTGAAGCGAAGCTCCGTACGCTCGCAAAAGGATTTGAAGCCCTGCACCTCTACGCGTTTGAGTTTGAGCAAAGTATTACCTCAGCTTCGGGGGAGTTGTCACCATACTAAACGCGTTGGCGGGAAAAGTAAAGTGCCTGCACCCCATGTTATTGTGGTTATCCTCGGCAGTATCCAATATGCAGTAGGCTAATGCCGTCCGCCGCTCACCCCGGTCCCTGCCCGCCTTCACTTGTGCGAAGGCCACTCCGGCTTCCGCTTCTCCCGGAACGCCTGGATCCCCTCGCGGAAATCGGCGCTCTCGAAGACCTGGTTCCGGACCCGCGCCGCGATCTCTCCCGCCTGCCGCCAGCTCACGCCATGCACCTCATGCACGTACGCCATGCCGGCGCGGATCGCCGTCGGGCTCGACGCCGCGATGCCCTCCGCCACCTCGCGCGCCCGCTCCTCGAAATTGGCGGTGACCTCGTGGACCAGGCCAATTTCCCTGGCCTCCGCGGCCTGGAAGATGCGGCCCGTCAGCGAGAGCTCCAGCGCGCGCCTCTCCCCGATCGCCGCCGAGACGGCGCGATACACCAGGAACGGCCAGAGCCCCAGCCGGATCTCGGTGAGCCCGAAGGTTGCCTGGTCCGAGGCGACCGCCACGTGGCAGTTCGCCACCAGTCCGGCGCCGCCCGCCAGCGCCGCGCCCCCGATCGCCGCCACCAGCGGCGTCGCCAGCCGCGCGCCGATCGTGAAAAGCTGCTCGTGCGCCAGGTTGATGTCCCGCGTCAGGTCCGGCCGGACTTCCGTCAGGTCCATGCCCGCGCTGAACGCCGGACCGGCCGCCGTGATCAGAATCGCCCCGACCGAGCGATCCGCATCGGCGTCCTCCATGGCGCGCACCAGTTGCCGGCACAGCTCGTAGTTGAGCGCGTTGCGCTTCTCGGGACGGTTCAGGCGAAGCTGGAGCACATGGCCGCTGCGCGAAATTTCGAGAATATCGCTCATGAATGCGGGGCGTAGCGGCCGGCGGCGCGCGGAGCTCGCGCCGTAACCCGAATTATACGCCTTCCGGCAGCTCGATTTCCAGCGAGAGCAGCGCCGCGCCGAAAGTCTTCCCCTGAGCGTCCGTCCGCAGCGAAACCGTGCCGCCGCCGCCCAGCGCGCGATGCAGCAGGAAGTTGAGCGCCCCCAGGTTCGGCAGCTCGAACCGCTCCACCGGCCCGCCCACCAGCGCGCCGAAATGCCGCTCGACGCGCTCCGGCGTGACCTGCTCGACCAGCACCGGATAATACCGGTCCTCGTTGGCGATCACCCCGATATTGCACGTATCGCCCTTATCCCCCGACCGCGTATGCGCAATCTCGCCGAGCCGCACCTTCATAAGGCGTATCATATCCCCATGCGATGGGCCTCTGCCGTCCTCGTTTGCTCCGCCGCGCTCGGTCAGCAGCCGCCGCCCTCGGTCGTCGCCGGCATTCCCGTAAACTACGACGAAGCGCTCGTCGGCAACTACACGCTTCCCGAGCTCGGCGCCCGCGACCTCAAAACGTGGACCACCAGGCGCCGCCCCGAAATCGTCCGCCTCTTCGAAGACAACGAATACGGCCGCGCCCCCGGACGCCCCGCCGCCATGAGCTTCGACGTCTTCGATAAGGGCACGCCGGCGCTCGATGGCAAAGCCCTCCGCAAGCAGGTCACCATCTACTTCTCCGCCGACAAAGCCGGCCCGAAAATGGACCTGCTCCTCTACACTCCCGCCCACGCCGCGAAACCCGCGCCGCTGCTCCTCAATCTCAGCTTCAGCGCCAACTCCAGCACCATCGGCGATCCCGGCATCCGGCCCGGCGAGATCTGGGGCCGCGATCACCAGCGCGTCCCCGCGCCCCAAAACAATGGCCGCGCCATCGGCAGAATCAATCCCCTGCCGTTCCTCGAACACGGCATCGGCGTCGCCACCATCTATTACGGCGATATCGACCCCGATTTCGCCGGCGGCATCCCGTACGGCGTCCGCGCGCTCTATCTGAAACCCGGCCAGACCGAGCCCGCGCCCGATGAATGGGGCGCCATCGCCGCCTGGGGCTGGGGCCTCAGCCGCGCGATGGATTACCTGGAGACCGACCACGCCGTCGATGCCAGGCGCGTCGCCATCCTCGGGGTTTCCCGCCTCGGCAAGACCGTGATGTGGGCCGGCGCGCGCGACCAGCGCTTCGCCATGGTGATCGCCAGTTGCTCCGGAGAAGGAGGCGCCGCCCTCAGCCGCCGCAACTACGGCGAAACTATCGCCCATCTCACCGCGCCGGGGCGCTATCCCTACCAGTTCTGCGCGAATTACGCGAAGTACGCCAAAGCCGTCGATGAGCTGCCGGTCGATGCCCACATGCTCGTCGCGCTCATCGCGCCCCGCCCGCTGCTGCTCCAAACCGGCGACCGCGATTTCTGGTCCGATCCCAAAGGCGAATTCCTCGCCGCCGTCGCCGCCGAACCCGTCTACAAACTCTACGGCAAGCGGAGCCTCGGCACGGACCAGATGCCCGCCGCCGGCCAGCCGATCCTGCACGACATCGGCTACGTAATGCATGCCGGCGGGCACGGAACCGTGCCCTCCGATTGGGACGTGTTCCTCCAGTTCATGCTCCAGCATTTTGTGACAAAATAAACCCCATGCCCCGAAATGCATCGTTTTTAGCGTTAACTGTCCTCTGCGCGTCCGCCGCCGCCGCGCAGACCCTGCCGCCGCCGCTGCCCAGGCCGGAATCCCAGGACGCCAAGATGAAATGGTTTCGGGAAGCCAGGTTCGGCCTCTTCATCCACTGGGGCCTGTACGCGATCCCCGCCGGCGAGTGGAACGGCAAGCCCGTCCCCGGCATCGGCGAGTGGATCATGAACCGCGCCAAAATCCCGGTCAGCGAATACGAGCAGCTCGCCAAACAGTTCAACCCCGTCAAGTTCAACGCTGAAGCGTGGGTCCAGATGGCCGAGGACGCCGGCATGAAGTACATCGTGATCACCAGCAAGCATCACGATGGCTTCGCCATGTACCATTCCGAGGTCTCCAAATACAACGTCTACGACGCAACGCCCTTCCACCGCGATCCCCTCAAAGAGCTCGCGCTCGCCTGCGCCCGCCATCACATCCGCTTCGGCTTCTACTACTCCCAGTCGCAGGACTGGCATGAGCGCAACGGCGCCGGCAACACCTGGGATTTCGGCCCCGACGATCAGAAAGACTACGACCAGTATCTCCGCACCAAGGCCGAGCCCCAGGTCAAAGAGCTGCTCACCGGCTATGGCCCCATCTGCCTGATCTGGTTCGATACCGCCCGCATGATGACCGGCGACCGCGGCCCCCGCTTCGTCGATATGGTCCACAAGCTCCAGCCCGCCACCCTGATCGATGGCCGCCTCGGCGTCCCCGGCGATTACCGCTCGATGGGCGATAACGCCATCCCCAACACCGTCGTGCACGAGGATTGGGAAGTCCCCGCGACCATCAATCACACCTGGGGCTACAAGAAGGACGACACCGACTGGAAGTCCCCCGAGGACATCACCTTCAAACTGGTGGACATCGTCAGCAAGGGCGGCAACTACCTGCTGAACGTCGGCCCCACCGCCGAAGGCGTCATCCCGCAGGCCAGCCAGGACAACCTCCGCGCCGTCGGCCGCTGGCTCAAGGTGAACGGCGAAGCCGTCTACGGCGCCGGCCCGACCCCCTTCGGCGACGAGCTCGGCGCGCCCGACCCCACCACGCGCGACCGGAAAGGCGGCCCCGGCTTCAAGGAATACACCGACTGGCGCTGCACCACCAAGCCGGGCAAGCTCTACATCACCATCTTCCACTGGCCCGATGGCGGCAAGTTCGAGCTGGCGAAGGCGAGTCAGAAAATCGGCAAAGCCTATCTGCTGGCCGACGCCGCAAAAAAGCCCCTCAAGATCACGCAGAGCGGCGGAGGGGTGACGGTCTCGCTCCCGGAAAAGGCGCCGGACGCCATCGCGACCGTGCTGGTTCTGGAGACCCGGTAGGGCAGGCCCATGGCCTGATCTTGCCGGCGCGCCCGCCTGGTGATTACAATGTAATTATGAAGGTCCCGTTGGTGCCTGTCGGCAACTCCAGGGGGATTCGCATCCCGAAAGCGGTCATCGAACAGTGCGGGTTCGGCGACACCGTCGAATTGAACGTCGAGCGGAATCGGGTAATCCTGACGCCGGGCGCTCGTCCCCGCGAGGGGTGGGAAGAGGCGTTCCGCGCCGCCGGTCCATCGGATTCGGACGAATTGCTGCTGGCCGGCTCGAACCGTTTCGACGAGGAAGAGTGGGAGTGGTGAGTGCGCCGGAATTGGATGAGGTTTGGCTCGTGGCGCTCGAGCCCACGCTCGGGTCTGAGATCCAAAAGACGCGACCCTGCCTCGTCGTCTCTCCAGACGAAATGAATCGCCACCTGAGGACCGTGATTGTGGCTCCACTGACGAGCGCGGAGCGGCCATACCCGACGCGCATTCGCGCGACTTTCGCGGGACGCCGCGGCCAGATCGCGCTGGATCAAATTCGTGCCGTGGACCGGCAGCGCCTGGTTCGCAGGCTGGGAAGGATTTCCGCCCGGACCGCCGTCGCGGTTTCAGAATTACTTGTGCAGATGTTCCAGAGGGCGCAATGAATGCCCGCTGACGGCGCTGCCACGGTGCCGCCCAATCCATTACGCTATCGAACCAAGTCCTTCGGCACGGCGGGTCTTGCGGTTGCAGCAAGGGGATTAGTTAGGCCGGCTCGAATCTAGGGCTATCAGACAGCCCGTCGAACAGCGTCGGAATACGGCGCCCCGCAGCATCGAAGGTGACAGTCTGCCGGACTGCGGCCGGAGACCGGTGACATAAGAGGGCAATAGCGCCCGTGATGACGGCCGCTGCCACGGCCGCCGAAAACCATCGATGGCGTTTTCTCATTGGATTCACCTTGCTTCGCCAATAGCGTCCTGCTACTACCGAACTGGCGGACCTGTACGTTTGAAAAGGTGTATCTTTCCGAGCCCGCCTACCGAGGGCAAAAGTACCGGATTCTCACCATCGAAGCCAGCCAGTCGGTTGCCGCCACTCTGTTCCGGAGTTGCGGCTACCCACTTCCGTCCCTGACGATCGAGCCTGAGCAACTGCCAAGTACGTGACCGCTCCCCTTTTAAGGCACACAATAGTAGCTCATTATTTGGGCTAAGCGACGCGCTCAAAACGTGTGCCGCAGCCCGATCGTTCGGGTCGGGGTGATTGAAGGTATCGGTTTCACCGGGCCATCCGAAAACCACGCCAGGAGGGGGGAGATATCGGGCCATCTCCCGGCCGTCGAGCGCATACTCAAAGTACTCACCTCCGCCCGCAAGCCAGCCGACTCGATCGTGGGAGGCCATAAGGTAGGGGTCGGAAGCCTCCGCCGCGTCGGGGCCCATCCTCGCCCGGCCGTTTGCGCGGACGCTCCAGGATGCCAGGATTTGCCCTTGGCGGCTATAGCGGCGCAGAACGTTGTAGATTATAACTCGCGTGTTCGCGTCATCCGTGATCTTCCCCGCCGTCCAGATCGTCCCATCGGCAGCAAGCGCGATCTGCTCGGCTTGGTACGGCCATGTCCGGATTAAGGTCTGTTGCGTGCGGTCCGAGGAGATCAGCGCGACATATCGCGTCCCCGTCGCTTCCGAGCTGAGGGCTCCGCCGCAAAGGCCAATCGTGCCGTCCTCCGCCTTGGCAATTCCGGATATACTCACCAAATTGGAACCCGGTATCGAAAACAGGAATTCATCCCGCCGTCCCTCGCGATCAACGAGGTAAAGGACGGGCGCCTTGGCCCGGGAATCCTCAACACCCAAGAGCGACCCGCCGCTCCAGATGGGGCTCACTCCGTTAATCGGGAGCCGTGCCAACACCTCCCGGTCCGCGACAAATAGCGGCCGGGGCTGAGCCGACACGACAGTTACGATCACTAAGAGGGAAGCGACTCTTGGAACCAGCCTTGGCCAATTCGGCAGGCCCATACGAGATCTCCTTCTCACATCTTCAAGCCAGGAAGATGGACGCCAAGCACACTGCTGATCTCGGAAGCGAGCGGCTCCCGGTAGGCGCCGATCCAGCTGTACGCCACTTTGCCATCCGCACCAACAACGATTGTCTGGAGTGTGCCGCTGAGGCCGTATGCCGCCAAGCTGGCCTCCGCCGGTTCGGCATATGCCAGGACCTGGACGCCGTTATCGTGGAAAGACTGGGCTACCCCCTCGGCTGTGGCAGAGAGCGGCACAAAGTCAAAGACCTTCCCGGATGCATTAGCCAAAGCGCGCATGTTCGCCGAGTTCCGCTTGCACCAACCGCAGGTGGGGCTGAACCAGTAGATCACCGTCAGCTCGCCCGGGCGGCGCACGTCGATGGTTGTCTCGTCCCCCCCCGACAAAGTCAATAGAAAAGTTTGACTTGAGCAACTACCTGATAAATTCCTGCGAAGAAGCTCGTAAGCGTCCTACCCCACCAGCGCCCGCACCACGATCCACGATTTCTCCACCGCCGAAAGCCGCACCCGGCGCGCGAAAACATCGTAATTGGTCCGCTCGATCCGCTCCAGAAGCCGCGAGTAGATCGTAATCAGCGCCTCAAGCGATGCCCGGCTGCGCGGATGGATCAAATCCAGCAGCGGCCGCGATTCGTCGTAATACTGCCGCGCGCGCTCCGCCTCGAAGCGCATCAGCCGCAGAAACGGTTCGTCGCGCCGGCCCGCGCGCAGATCGTCCTCGCTCACGCCGAAGCGCCGCAAATCCTCGGCCGGCAGGTAAATGCGCCCGCGCTCGGCATCCTCGCGGATATCCCGCAGGATATTCGTGAGCTGGAACGCCACGCCGCATTTTTCGGCCAGCGGCAGCGCGCTCGGCGTATCGAAGCCGAAAATGTGCACCGTGGTCAGCCCGACGACCGACGCCACCTGGTAGCAGTACCGGTAGAGCTCGTCGAACGTCTCGAAGCAGCGCGGCTCCAGGTCGCTCGCCACGCCGTCGATCATGTCGCGGAAATACTGCCGCGGGATCCCGAACCGGCGCACCGTGTGATGAAACGCCGGCCACACCGGATGATCGCCGAACCGGCCATCCAGCGCGTCCTCCATGCCGGCGCGCCAGCGCTCGATCGCCGCGCGCGTGGCGCCCGGTTCATCGCTCAGGTCGTCGCAATAGCGCATGAAGGCGTAAATCGCGCACATCGCCTTGCGCTGCTGTGCGGAAAGGAGCAGAAACGAGTAATAGAAATTCTTGGCCCGGCTGCGCGCCACCCGCCGGCAATATTCGTACGATTCTTCGATGGCGCGGTTCATGCAGCCCCGGCCCACACCGTGCGCGCCAGCGACCCCACCAGCAGCCGCGCGCGCTCCACTTTGGAAATCGCCGGCCGCCCGGCCAGCACGTTGTAATCCTGCCGCTCGATTTTATCCAGCACGCACAGCCCGCCGCGGCTGAACAGGTCCAGATCGAGCGCCAGGCGCCGCCCCACCTTCCCCACCAGCGGCAGACCCTCGTGGAACAGCTCGCGCGCCCGTCCGACGATCTCGCGCATCACCTCGCGGAATGCCGGCGTAAAACGGCGGGCGAACAGTTCCTCCACGGTGTAGCCGTGCCGCGCCATCACGTCGAGCGGGATATAGACGCGGTCCTTTTCGAGATCCACCGTCACATCCTGCCAGAAATTGGCGAGCTGCAGGGCGGTGCAGGTCGCGTCCGAGAGCCTCTGCCGGCCGGCATCGGAATAGCCGCAGAGATAGAGCACCAGCCGGCCCACCGGATTCGCCGAGCAGCGGCAATAACCGAACAGCTCGTCCCAGTTGCGGTACCGCGTCACCGTCTGGTCCTGCACGAACGCGGCGATCAGGTCCGCGAACGGCTGCCGCGGGATGCCGTGCCGCGCGACGGTTTCCCGCAGAGCCACAAACACGGGATGCGTGGCGCGGCCCTCGTACATCGCATCCAGCTCGCCGCGCCACCATTCGAGCAGCCGCAGGCTCTCGGCGGTATCGCCCGTCTCATCCCCGAGATCGTCCGCCCAGCGGCAGTAGGCGTACACGTTGTAAAAATCCTGGTGCAGCCGCCGCGGCAGCAGAAAACTGACGACGTGGAAGTTTTCGTAATGGTGAGTGGCCAGCCAGCGCGTGTACGCGCCGGCCTCTTCCGGACTGTAGACCTTCGACCGCGCTTCCGGCGATCGCACGAACTCGACAGGGGCGAGGAGCATGCCTCCCCTATGGCAGGATTGCCGTTTTCAGGTGCCCGTTGTGGCTCATCAGGTGCCGCATGACCTCCAGCAGGTTGGCCAGCGGCTCCTCGCGATTCACGAAGAATGAAGCCGTAATGTGGCCGGCGCACACCAGGTCGAGCGCCTTGCGGATGTACGCCGGGGTATGGTGGAAGCTCGCCTTGCAGGTGATCTCGGAATAGTGGAGCAGCGCCGTATCCAGGTTCACCGTGCTCTGGTTGGGGCATCCGCCGAAGAAGTTCACGGTTCCCCCGCGCCGCACCATGTTCACCGCCCACTCCCACGTCTGCGGCTTGCCCACCGCTTCGATCGCGATATCCACGCCGCGCCCGTGCGTCAGGTCCCGGATCTTCTTCACCGGGTTCGAATCGTCGCCCGCAACCACCAGCTCATCCGCGCCCAGGGCCGCGGCGCGCTCGAGCTGCGTCGGCCGCCGCCCGACGGCGATTACCCGGCACCCGTACAGCTTCGCCAGCTTCACGAACATCAGGCCGATCGGTCCCAGCCCGAGGATCGCGACGTCGTCGCCCGCGCGCGGCGCGGTCTCCTCGAGCCCGCGGATCACACACGCCAGCGGCTCGATCAGCGCCGCATCCCGGTAGCCCACGTTTTCCGGAATCCGGTAGGTGTTTTTCTCTACGATGCGTGCCGGAATCCGGATGTACTCGGCGTACGCTCCGTTGTTGAACAGCAGATCCTCGCACAGGTTTTCGAGGCCCCGGCGGCAGAAGTAGCATTCGTCGCACGGCGCCGAATTCGCCGCCACCACACGATCGCCTACGGAAAACCCGGTCACATCCTCACCGGCCGCGACCACATCGCCGGCCAATTCGTGCCCGAACACGGCCGGCGGCACGATCATTCGGGCATGGTATCCCCGGCGGAAAACTTTGACATCGGTTCCGCACGTGAGAGCCACCTTGACCCGGACGAGGATGTCTCCACTCTCGATTGTGGGAATGGCTACCGGCTCTACCTGCAGGTGCTCCTTGCCGTACAGCACGGCCGCCATCATCTGGTTATTCACTATGACCACCTCTGTGGCTGAACGATTATTTTCAAAGAATTAGGTCCCGGATGCAATGCCAAATCAAAACCTGAACGGATTTTAACTAAGGGCAACCGGTGGGAAATCAACTCTTCAAGAGGCAGTTCGCCGCTGAAAACCAGCCGCGCCGACTCCCGCTGCAAATCCACCGAGGCGCTATAACTCCCGAACAGAATCCGCTCTCCTACACAGATGTCCGCGCCCGAGGCTTCGATGCGCTCAGTCGACGAAGTCTGAGCAAATAACAAAATTCGCGCGCCCGGACGCGAGCAGGCGATCGCCTGCTCCACGATCCCCGGTGCCGAGGCCGCGACAATCACCAGATCCGCGCCGCGTCCCGCGGTTAGCCGGCGCGCTTCCCCCGCGACGTCCGCCGCGCGCGGGTCCCAGGCGAATTCCGCCCCGCAGCGCAGCGAAATCTCCCGCCGCTCCGCGATGGTATCCGTGGCCGCCACGCGCGCGCCGGTGCGCCGCGCGAGCATGGTGAACATCAGCCCGATCGGTCCCTGCCCCATCACCACCACCAGATCCTCCGGCTGCGGCTCGCATTGCGCCACCGCCTTGAGGCAGGTATTGAGCGGCTCGACCAGCGTGGCGCGCTCGAAGGAGACGTCATCCGGAATGCGCTCCACGCCGCGCTCCACGATCCAATCCATCACACGCACGTACTGCGCGAAGCCCCCGCCCGCCGGCTCGAAACCGGCCGTGATGCCGACCCGCTTGTAAACGGGGCACTGCGCGTACAGCTTTCGATTGCAGTAGAAACATTCCCCGCACGGGATGTGGTGGAAGGCGACCACCCGGTCGCCCGGCTGAAATCGGGTGACGCCGCGGCCGACGGCGGCCACGACGCCCGCCGTCTCATGCCCGTAAATGCGCGGCGGAGCCAGCAGATTGTAGGCAATCTTCTTCAGATCCGTGTGGCAGATGCCGCAGGCTTCCACGCGGATCAGGATTTCCCCCGCCCCGATCGCCGGCGTGGGAATCTCTTCCACATTGACGATGCTCTGGCCGCGATACACGGCCGCGTGCATTGTATCCGGAATGGCGCTCATGCTAGAATCCGCAAACGGTAAAAAAATCTCCCAGGGTTCGTGCGGCCCTTCTGCAGCGCTGTCGAAGGCGCAGCAGTTCAGGTATCCGGGCCACCGGTTGGCGCAATGCGTCCGTGAAAATTAATATTGTATCGAAGTGGCCGTCCTCGCGGAGAGCCTTCTGGAAGTCGTTCGCCAGAGTTTCGCCCGCAAGGTCGGTTACCGCGCGGACACAATAGAAGGGAAGTCCGCGAGCCGCCGCACACTCCGCCACACCGGCTGCTTCCATCTCCACTGCCACCGCTCCGTTCTTCCGCAGCCGTGCCTTCTCCCCGGCGGTGCGCGCAATATGATCGATCGAGCAGATCGGCCCATCGGCCCGCCGGTCTCGCACGACACATACCGGGATTGGCTCTCCGGGCCGGCCCGATACAAAAATCTCGTTGGCCACCACCACGTCCGCCACACCGAAACGCGGGTCCAGCGCACCGCAGAATCCGGTGCTGACCACGGCATCCGGATGGAAGTCGTCGATACCCGCACGCGCAGCCGTCTCAGCCCGCTTCCACCCCGCTCCGTTGGCCACCAGCAGCGCGTCGTGCCCGCCCAGCCGGCAGCGCCGCGCCCAACCGGCATCGACCGGCGCGGCCGCCACGTCGCGCGCGTGCGCCAGAATTCCCTCGAACTCCATGGCTTCGGCCGCCACGAACAGGATTCTCATGCCGCCGACGCCCGCACGGCGCCGAACCACTCGACGGCGCGGGCCAGCGCCGTCTCCGCCGGTCCCGGCCGGAAGCCCAGCTCACGCCGCGCCTTCTCGCCGCTGACCCACATCTTCTTCCGCGCCATCCGCACGCCTTCGAGCGGCACGCGCGGCGGCGTCCCGGTCAGTCCGGCCCAAGCCGTGCTGCACGCTCCGGCACAATACGCCACTGCATAGGGCAGCCGCACGCGCGGCGCCTTGCGGCCCGTGAGCGCCGCCAGCTTCTCCAGAATTTGAGCCAGCGTCAGGTTCTCCGCCCCCAGAATGTAGCGCTCCCCCGCCCGGCCCCGCTCCGCCGCCAGCAGGTGTCCCGCGGCGCAATCGCGCGCATCGATCACGTTCAGTCCCGTATCGATAAAGGCCGGCATATCGCCCCGCAGAAAATCCAGCACGATCCTGCCGGTCGGCGTCGGCTTGAAATCGTGATCGCCGATGGGCGCCGTCGGATTGACGATCACCACCGGAAAACCCCCGCGCGCGAATTCGAGCGCCACCTGTTCCGCAAGAAACTTCGACCGCTTATAATCGCCGGCCATGTCCGCGAGCGCGACCGGCGTGGTTTCGTCCCCCACACCTCCGTGCGGAATCCCGATGCACCCCACCGTGCTCGTATAGACCACGCGCTCGACCGCCGCGCCGCGCGCCGCGGCCAGCAGGTTGCGCGTGCCCTCGACGTTGGAGCGGTACAGCTCGCGCGGGTCCTTCGCCCACAGCCGGTAATCGGCAGCGACGTGGAATACCAGCGAGCAGCCTTCCACGGCGCGCTCGAGCGAACCCAGGTCGCGCAGATCGCCGGTTACCGTTTCGACCGCCAGCTCCGCCACGCGGCTGCCCGGCCGCACCAGCGCGCGCACGCGGTCCCCCCGCTCGACGAGCAGCCGCGCCACGTGCCAGCCGAGGAATCCGGAAGCGCCGGTGACCAGTACAGGACCACCCATGTCAGCCCTCCGCCCCTCCGAAGATCCACCCTCGCACAGAGCCGCGACCGTAAGGGACCGATGTGCCGGCAACCGCGCCGCTCAGGTCCTCCGCGACGAGACACCCGGCCCCTGACCCCTGATCCGTGATCTCCGACCCCTGACCCCGGACGCCCGAGCCCTCTAGCGCAGCGTCCATGCCAGCATTTTCAGGTTGTCTGCGATTCCCGCGTTGATCCCCAGCGCGGCCGAAGGCTCGAAGCCGCAGTGCACCATGCAATGCTCGCAGCGCGGGTCGTTGCCCTTGCCGTAGGTCTCCCACGGCGTCTGCGTCATCAGCGCCTCGAAGGTCTTGTAATGGCCGTCCGTGATCAGGTAGCACGGGCCTTTCCATCCCTTCACGTTGTACGTCGGGTTGCCCCACGCCGTGCACGGCAGCTCGCGCTCGCCCTTCAGAAATTCCAGGTACATCGGCGTCTGGCGGATGGCGTACTTCTTCGCCAGGCGGTCGATGTCCTTGAACTTCTCATAAATGTCCTCGCGCGTCAGGAAAATCTCGCGGTCATTCACCGCCGAATACCCGTACGCCGGCGCGATCTGGTGGCCGTCCACGCCGAACTGTTTGAGATACTCGAACAGCTCCTCGATCTCGCGCATATCGGTCTCTTTATAGACCGTGGTGTTCGTGCAGACCTGGAACCCGGCGGCCTTGGCCAGCCGGATGCCTTCGATCGCGGCCTTGAACACGCCTTCCTTTTCCACCGCGATGTCGTGGCTCTTCTCCATGCCGTCCAGGTGCACGTTGAAGTAGAAGCGCTTGTCCGGCGTGAATTCGTGCAGGCGCTTCTTGATGAACATGCCATTGGTGCAGAGATAAATATGCCGGTTGCGCTGCAGAATTCCCGCCGTCAGCTCGCCGATCTGCGGATACATCATCGGCTCGCCGCCGCAGATCGAGACCACCGGCGCGCCGCATTCATCGACCGCCGCCAGGCACTCTTCGAGCGGCACGCGCTCCGTAATGGTCGATTCGTATTCGCGGATGCGCCCGCAGCCGGTGCACGTCAGGTTGCACGCATGCAGCGGCTCGAGCATCAGCACGATGGGAAAGCGCTTGGCGATCATCGGATGCGGCTGCCGGCGCGTCCCGGTCTTGGGGGGCAGAATGCGGAACGGGTTGGCTGCGTCGTTCTCCGGCGCGGCGTTCTTCTGCCATTCCGGACGCGGCCGCATCTTGTTCTTGAGAATGTAACCGGCCAGGCCGGCGGTCATGCCGATGGGAAATTTCATAGCGCTATCCGTGGTAGGTGCCTGTCGTCTGCCGCTGCCCGTTGCCCGCGGGAGCGAGCCATCGCTGGACGGCTCCCGACGCCTTCGCGTACGTCGCCAGCGCCAGCAGCGGGAAATAATCCTTGTACAGGTGGTAGTTGAGGTAGAACACTTTGGGAAAGCCGGTGCCGGTGGCGGGCCGCTCGTCCCAGCTTCCGTCCGCGCGCTGCGTTTCCAGCAGATATTCGATGCCGTGCTGCACGCTCAGGCTTTGCGCGTCGCCGCCCGCGATCAGACCCAGAATCGCCCACGCGGTCTGCGAGGGCGTGCTCGGCCCGGGCGTGAACGCGCCGTTATCGTAGCTGGCGCAGCTTTCGCCCCAGCCGCCATCGGCGTTCTGGATCGACCGCAGCCATTCGCCGGCGCGCAGCACGTGCGCCTCGCGGTCGCTCTCGCCGGCCGCCGCCAGCCCGCGCAGCGCGAAGCAGGTGCCGTAAATGTACGCGACGCCCCAGCGCCCGTACCAGCTCCCATCCGCCTCCTGATGCCGCACCAGCCACTCGACGCCGCGGGCCACCGCCGGGTGCTCGCGCGTCAGCCCATGCGCCGCCAGCGCTTCGAGCACGCGGCCGGTGATGTCCGGACAGGTCGGATCGAGCATCGCGTTGTGATCCGCGAACGGCACCTGGCTCAGGAAATTCCAGTTGTTGTCCGCGTCGAACGCCGCCCATCCGCCATCGCCCGATTGCATCGCCAGCAGCCAGTCGAGCGCGCGCCGGTGGCAGGCGCGCTGCGCCTCGGCGTCGGACGCCCGCGCCTGGCTGAGCGCCAGCATGACCATCGCGGTGTCGTCGATATCGGGATAGAACTCGTTGGCATACTCGAACGCCCAGCCGGAAGGCGCGACGTTCGGCCGCTTCACCGCCCAGTCGCCCTTGCGCCGGATCTCGCGCGCCAGCAGCCAGTCGGCCGCGCGCCGCAAGGCGGCCCCATCCCCGCGCGCCTGCCCCAGCGCGTACGCCGCGATCGCCGTGTCCCAGACCGGCGAAAAACACGGCTGGAAGAAGAAGCGCTCGCCGTCATCCGTGCACAGGTTGTCGAACTGCCGCAGCGCCTCGGCCCGCAACGGATCGTCCGGCGCGTAGCCGAGCACGTCCAGCGCCATCACCGAATACATCATCGGTGGATAGATCGCGCCCAGCCCGTCGGAATGCGCCAGCCGCTCGATCATCCACTCCTTCGCGCGCTCGATCGCCTTGCGGCGCACGCGCGCGGAGCCGTGCCGCTCCCACCACTTCAGAAATCCATCCAGCCGTAAGAACAGGTTGTGCCAGGAGAACGGCCCGCCTTCGCGCCGGAACTCGCCGCTCACCCCCGGCTTCCATAGTTCGTCCAGGTGAAAACCCGCCGGCACCGGCCGCCGCGGGTTCGCCGCATGCACGATCGCGAGCGACACCACGATCGCCCGACTCCACGACGACATCTGGTACAGAAAATCGAAGGGCAGCAGCGTGACTTCCGGCGGAATCGTGGGGCAGTATTGCCGCGGATACAGATCGAACAGCCCGAGGTTGATCTTCGTGTAGCTGTTGGCCGCCTGGATGCCGCCGAGCTCCAGGATGCAATCGCGCAGCCGCGTCATCCGGTCATCGTCCACCGGAACGCCTGCCAGCTTCAGCGCAAAGTACGCCTTCACCGAGGCGCTGACCTCGGACGGCCCGTCGACGTAGATATTGAAGCCGCCGTCCGGCAACTGCCGCTCCAGAATCGACCGCACGGCTTTATCGATTTTGCCGCGCGTGGCCGGCTGCCACACGCCGTTTTGCGGCGGATAGAGCCAAAGCTGGAAGAGAATGTAATCGGATTCGAGCGTGGTATCGGCCGTCAGCTCCGCGCACCAGTGGCCGTCACGCGCCTGCAGGCCCGCCAGATACGC
>Ga0209062_1001792_pt1 | contig 33394 bp, 34 predicted proteins | sample Coa_R2_2_FD_187158 | JGI IMG/M metagenome (GOLD analysis project Ga0209062, IMG submission 187158) | Surface soil microbial communities from Centralia Pennsylvania, which are recovering from an underground coalmine fire - Coalmine... | ecosystem: Environmental > Terrestrial > Soil > Unclassified...
CGGGCGCCAGATAGCGGCAGAACTCGATGATGTAGTCGATGTAGTCATCGAGGTCGAAGTTGCCGAGCGCCAGCGGCACCTCGCGCGCGTCGGTCCAGTCGGTGATGTACACGTCGTGCTCGGGCAGCAGCGCCTCGACGGTGCCGCGCAGCAGGGTCGCATAGTGGCCGCTCATCGGCGCCACCAGCAGGACCTTCGGGTCGCGCTTCGGCGTATCGCGATGGAAGTGCAGCAGCTGGCAGAACGGCTTGCGCAGCAGGATCTCTTCGTTGACGGCAACCTCCTTGCCGTCGACCAGGGTCGTCGGCAGGTTGAAGGCCGGCTTGCCGTAGGTGCGCGTCAGCCGGGCCATGATCTCGGCGCCGGCGGCCAGCGAGCGGCCGAACCAGGTGTCGTTCAGCGGATTGTAGGGATTGGAGGAGGCGCGTTCGACGGCGTTGGCCCACAGCCGGACCGGCTCAGCGAGCTGCCGCTGGAACTCGTACGCGTGATACAACATGTTTGGGAACATTTCAGGCACACACCAGTATGGAACCGTTCAACGATAGGCAGTGACCATCGCTGCGATGCCACACACAGAACGCAGCCGAAGCTGCGGTCAGAGTGCCGGGCGCCCTTTCCCGCGCGCGAACAGAACGCAGGTCGGACGCTCTACATCTTGGGCTCGTTCCACTCCCCCGCCGGTGCCGTCTTGACGATCTGATTGTACGCCGGCGCACCGATTAGAGTCGGGTGTGGAGCCCGAAGTGTCAAGAGTCGCGCCCCTGGATCGCCCTAAAGAAGGCGCTGGACAGCCGCGGCAATCGCCTCGGCCTTCGCTTCGTGCGTGAAGTGTGTAACGAACCGGCCGGTGCGGTCGAGCACATAGACGATCGAGGAATGGTCCATGAGGTATGGGCCGCCATCCGTGCTCGGGACTTTCTGGTAGTAGACGCGGTAGGCGCGCGCGACCTGCGCGATCTGATCGGGTGTGCCGGTGAGGCCAACGAAAGTCGGGCCGAAGTTGCCGACATAGCCCTTGAGCAACTCCGGCGTGTCGCGCTCGGGATCGATGGTGATGAAGACGAGGTTCACCTTCTTGGCGGCGTCGTCACCGAGCTTCTCGACAGCGGTCTCCATGAGCAGCAACGACGTCGGGCAGACGTCCGGGCAGTACGCGTAACCGAAATAGAGCAGGGTCGGCTTGCCTTTCAGGCTCTCGCTCGAGAAGGGCTTGCCGTTCTGGTCGGTGAGAGCGAACGGACCGCCGATGGACGGTTGCTTGCCCTGCCAGGCATCCCAGCCGATCCAGCCGGCGGCGCCGACCAGCACGGCAATCCAGACGCCCAGCAGGACCTTCATGGTGCGCGACATGGAGCGAACATGGCGGGCCGCGACGGGCTCGACAAGCCGGGCGCAGCGCCGCACAACCGGAAGTGATTGGAGAGCCGATGACGCACGAGTTGGTCCAGCTGGCACAGGCCACCGACTACGCGGCGCGCCAGCACATCGCGCAGCGGCGCAAGGGCGAGGCGGCCGAGCCCTATATCAACCATCTGACCGAGGTGGCGGCGCTGCTCGCCGAGGCCACCGACGGCGACGATATCGTGCTGCTGATGGGCGGCCTGCTGCACGACACGCTCGAGGACACCGATTCGACCTACGAAGACCTGGTCCAGCGCTTCGGCTCCGAAGTGGCGGCGCTGGTGGCGGAGGTGACCGACGACAAGTCGCTCCGCAAGGAAGAGCGCAAGCGCCTTCAGATCGAGAAGACGCCCCATAAATCCCGGCGCGCGAAACTTCTCAAGATCGCCGACAAGACCTCGAACCTGCGCAGCCTTGTGCGCAGCCCGCCGCGCGGATGGACAGACGAGCGGCTGCGCGACTATGTGGTGTGGGCCGAGGCAGTGGTGCGCTCGTGCCGCGGGCTGAACGCGCGGCTCGAAGCGGGCTTCGACGCGGCCTATGCCGAAGCGAAGCAACGCTTCGATGCGTGAAGGGGAGAGGGAATGTTCTACGACGCCGCCAAGCGCGACCACGGGCTCGCGCAGGATCCGCTGAAGTCGCTGATCGTGCCGCGGCCGATCGGCTGGATCTCGACGGTGGACGGACAGGGACGCGTCAACCTCGCGCCCTACAGCTTCTACAATGCGGTCAGCGAGTTCCCGCCGATGGTCTACTTCGCCATCACCGGCCGCTACGGCGACACGCCGACCAAGCACAGCCGCATGAACGCCGAGGAGACCGGCGAGTTCGTGGTGAACATGGTGGCGGGCACGCTGACCGAGAAGATGAACATCACCACCTCGATGGTGGCCTACGGCGTCGACGAGATGAAGCTCGCCGGCCTCACGCCCGCGCCCTGCCGCTACGTGAAGGCGCCGCGCGTCGCGGAGTCGCCGATGGCGCTGGAGTGCAAGTACTGGAAGACGCTCGAGATCCCGGTCGAGCCGGGCCACGAGAACCACAGCGCCGCGGTCGTCTTCGGCCAGGTGGTCGGCGTGCACATCGACGACAGCATCCTGAAGGACGGCCGGGTCGACGTGATGGCCTTCAAGCCGGTCGCGCGGCTGGGCTACAGCGAATACACCACGCTCGAGAACGTCTGGAAGATGCGCCGGCCGGACGATCCAAAATATCAGTAGTCATTGGACCGCGGACCTCCAGGTCCGCATCATGATTGAGCGCATTCAGATGCGCGTGAGCGCAATCATAGGCACGTATGAGCGGACCTGGAGGTCCGCGGTCCGATGAGCATGAGCCAAGGGTCAGTACGTCGCGATCAGCCAGGCGCCGTAGGCAATGAGCAGCACGCCGCCGGCCCGTCCGATCCATGGTCCCGTCGACAGCTTCTCGATCAGCACGACGATGGCGAGCACGGCGATCCACAGCAGGTTCATCACGCCGCCCACGAACAGCAGCAGCATCAGGACCCAGCAGCAACCAAGGCAATGGACGCCGTGCGTCAGGCCCATGCGCAGCGCGCCACCGGCTCCGTCTCGCCAATGGTTGAGGACGAAGTCCAGCGGCGAGCGGCAGGACTGCAGGCAGGCGAGCTTGATGGGCGTGAACTGGTAGAGGCCGGCGGCCACGAACAGCAGGCCGCCCAGCAACCGGTTGTTGGTCGTCATGTCCATTGGCGACAGCAGCGCCGCGCGCTCGAGCGCCTCCTGGGCCAGCGTGGCGACGAGGCTGAAGCCGCCCCATGCCAGCAGATATCCGGCGGCAAACAACGCTGCGGGCACATAGGGCTCGCCGCGCGCCTGCCGGTTCCGGTTGACGGTGGCGAAGGTCAGGATGACCGGCGCGACACCGGGGAGCATCATGCCGACCATCATCACCCACCACATGGCGAACAAGAGGACGAGCTCGATTGCCGCGCGCGGCGGCATGGCCATGGTGCGATCCATGCCCGCCATCGCGGCGGTCATGTCGGCCGCGTCGAGGAAGAGATAAAGCCAGGCCAGCGCCGCCACGGTCGCCAGCGCGGCGACGATCACGACGCGCTGTCGCAGCAGCAAATCCAATCAGGCGGCCCCCAATCAGGCAGCCCAGGCGAAGGGCGCGAAGTGGCCGTTGTTGCCCTTGCCCAGCAGGCTGAGCGACAGGCCGAAGCCCTGCACCTCGGTCTTCTTCGACCGCGCAAGCGCCAGCCGGCGATTGGCCGGATGGGCGGTATTGTCGATATAGAACGGCTCGCCGGAGCGATTGCGCGAGGCCACACCCTCGATCTCGAAGCTCAGGATGCCCGGAATGTCGGTTACGCGCTTCAGCCCGTCGGTGCTGAAGTCGATCGGCTTGTATTCAACGCCGCGAAAATCCTTCACCAGGTTGTCGCGGATCATCTGCGGCGGGCCGCCGGCCTTGCCGCTCACGATCTCGGCCAGCGCCTTGCGCTGCGCCTCGCTCGCACTCTCGTCGACGACGACGCCGAACACCCAGCCGCCGTCGGCCATGACACGGCCGGACCGGATGACGAAGGCGAACTTCAGGCCGTCGAGGGAAACCCCGCCGTGGCGACCGCGGTCGATGCGGTAGAACATGAGGGCGTAGCAATGCTCGTGCGTCGCGGCGGCCTGCGGGTTGGTGTAGATGCAGGGGCAGAGATAGTCGCAGTTGCAGCTTTCCATGTACTGGCCGCTCAGCTCCCATGTCTTCTCAGCCATCGCAGCCTCCCATGATCGCGGTTGCAGTTTGGCGCAATCCTAGAGCGCTGTTGCTTTGGATAGAAGCGGCGAGCGGTATGGTCGTCGCTGGATGCGCCCCGGCCGGACGCGCAGATTTTCTTTTTTGGTCGACACAGAAATTTCCAACGCCCCGGCGAGCAATTCGCTGGGAAATCTCGCTCCGGAACGTCAAAGGCCGCGAATCCGGCGCTCGCAGCGAGCTCATGATGGGCAATGGAGGGCGTTCGCGGCCCCGGAAACAGCGCTTTTCCCTCCGACCATTGCCCGTAATAGGTGTTCGGCGCGCGATCATGCAGTATCGCGCGCATGATCTTCCTCGTCGGACCGCGCCACTCCAGTGGCGCTCATAACTCTCATTGCGCCACTGGAGCCTTCGCTCCGCTCAGGCCGGTGGCGCGGTCCGATGAGGGGTGTTTTTCAGTTGGGACAGAATCGGTGGATTCGTGGACTCCTAGCCCGAAACCCTTGTGCCATCGGCATCCAACCGGTCCACACCCGAGTGGACTCCTGTGGACTCCCGCCAAGCGCGCGTCGACCAACCGCAACTTCGCTCTAGCCGAAGCGACCCGGATCGCACGCCGTGAGTGCGGCCGGCAATTCCTCGCCTTCCATCAGCTTGGCGATCAACCGGCCCGTCGCCGTCGCGAGCGTCAGGCCGACATGCTGGTGGCCGTAGCCGCAATAGACGTTGGCCAGCCGCGGCGCGCGGCCGATGGCCGGCCGGAAGTCGGGCAGGCTCGGGCGCTCGCCGATCCAGCGGCTGCGCTCGGCGCCGCCGACGCCGGGGAAGATCGCCTTGAGGTGCTGCACCAGCAAGTCGGCGCGATGCCACGACGGCGGCTGATGCGGTGCCGCGAGCTCGACCGTGCCGGCGACGCGCAGGCCTTCCTCCATCGGCGTAATGAAGAAGCCGCGTTCGGCCGGGCTGACCGGCATCTCGAAGCGCACATTGTCGGGCGCCAGCATCACATGATAGCCCCGCTCGGCGACCAGGGGTGCATTGAAGCCCAGCAGCCGCGTCAGCTCGCCCGAGGCGCGGCCGGCCGCGATCACCACCGCCTTCGCGGGCAGCGTTCTGTCGGTGAGCTGCACGGCGGTGACCTGGTTGCCGTTGCGCTCGAAGCCGCGCACGCGGCCGCGTTCGACGATGCCGCCCTCTGCCGCGAAGCGCTCGGCCAGCGTCTCGACCACGCGGTACGGATTGATGGTGTGCATGCCGTGCGGGTAATAGACGCCGCGCACGATGTGGCTCGACAGGCCGGGCGCCAGCTCGCGCGCGCGATTGCCGTCGACGATCTCGAACTCGGTGCCCTTGGCCTTCTGCAGCTCGCGTTCCTCCGCACCGCCGGCGAACGCCGCCTCGCTTTCGTAGACGTAGAGCGCGCCGCGGCTCTTGAAGAGCTCGCCCAGGCCAGAGGCCTGGATCTCGGCCTTCCAGGCGGTGTTCGCCTCGGCCATCAGAGGGCCGAACGAATCCACGCCCTTGCGCACCTCGGTCGCGCTGTAGGCGGCGCGCGCGAAGCGGAGCATCCAGGGCAGCAACGAGGGGATGCTGGGCGGATGGACGGTCAGCGGTCCGTTGCGATCCATCAGCATCTGCGGCACCCGCTTCAGGGTCGAGGGCCGCGCCAGCGGCAGGACGTGATCGATGGCGATGAAGCCGGCATTGCCATAGGAGGTCGCCTTGCCGGGCTCCGCGCTGTCGACCAGGGTGACCGCATGGCCCGATCTCTGCAGGGCCCGGGCAGTGGCGGTCCCGACGATGCCGGCGCCGATGACGATGACGGATTCGGTGGTCATTTGGGCACGTTAGCACAGCGATTGATTTGCGGCGGCGATTGACTATTTAGGGCCGGATGTCCCCACAATCCGATTCGAGCCCATCACCGGGCTGGCACGCCACGACCATCCTGTCGGTCCGCAAGGGCGGCGAGGTGGTGATGGCGGGCGACGGCCAGGTCTCGATGGGCCAGACCATCGTCAAGGGCAATGCCAAGAAGGTCCGCCGGCTGGGCAACGGCCAGATCATCGCCGGGTTCGCCGGCGCCACCGCCGATGCCTTCACCCTGTTCGAGCGCCTGGAAGCGAAACTGGAGCGCCATCCCGGGCAGCTGCTGCGCGCCTGCATCGAGCTCGCCAAGGACTGGCGTACGGACCGGTACCTGCGCCGCCTCGAGGCGCTGATGGCGGTGGCCGACAAGGACGTCTCGCTGCTGCTCAGCGGAACGGGTGATGTGCTGGAACCTGAAGGCGGCATCATCGCGATCGGCTCGGGCGGGAACTACGCGCTCAGCGCGGCGCGGGCGCTGATCGATGTCGAAGGTCTCGATGCCGAGACGATCGCCCGCAAGGCGATGGGCATCGCCGCCGACATCTGCGTCTACACCAACCACAACATCGTCATCGAAAAGCTCAAGGTCGCCTGATGGGCAACGATTTTTCCCCCCGCGAGATCGTCTCCGAGCTCGACAAGCACATCGTCGGCCAGCAGGAGGCCAAGCGGGCCGTCGCGATCGCGCTGCGCAACCGCTGGCGGCGCCTGCAGCTGCCCGAGGCGCTGCGCGAGGAAGTGCTGCCCAAGAACATCCTGATGATCGGCCCGACCGGCTGCGGCAAGACCGAGATCGCGCGGCGGCTGGCAAAGCTCGCCAACGCGCCGTTCCTCAAGGTCGAGGCGACGAAGTTCACCGAGGTCGGCTATGTCGGCCGCGACGTCGAGCAGATCGCGCGCGACCTGATGGAGGCCGCGCTCGACATGGCGCGCGAGCGCATGCGCAAGGACGTCAAGGCCAAGGCCGAACTGGCCGCCGAGGACCGCGTGATCGACGCGTTGTGTGGCCCGACTGCCAGCCAGGAGACCAAGCTCCGCTTCCGCCACAAGCTGCGCGACAACGAGTTGAACGAGAGCGAGATCGAGGTCGAGGTCGCCGACACCGGCGGGCCGATGCAGTTCGAGATTCCCGGACAACCCGGCGCTTCGGTCGGCATGATCAATCTCGGCGACATGCTGGGCAAGGCGTTCGGCGGGCGCACCAAGAAGCGGAAGATGAAGGTCGGCGAGGCCTACGAGACGCTGATGCGCGAGGAGAGCGACCGCCTGCTCGACCAGGAGAAGGTGGTGCGCGAGGCGCGCGACTCGGTCGAGCAGAACGGCATCGTATTCATCGACGAGATCGACAAGATCACCGCGCGCAGCGAGTTCCGCGGCGGCGGCGATGTGAGCCGCGAGGGCGTGCAGCGTGACCTGCTGCCGCTGATCGAGGGCACGACCGTCAACACCAAGCACGGCCCGGTGAAGACCGACCACGTGCTGTTCATCTGCTCGGGCGCGTTCCACCTCGCCAAGCCGTCCGACATGCTGCCCGAGCTGCAGGGCCGCCTGCCGATCCGCGTCAGCCTGGCGTCCCTCAGCCAGGAGGATTTCAAGCGCATCCTCACCGAGCCCGAGGCCAGCCTGGTGAAGCAGTACAAGGCGCTGCTGGCGACCGAGAAGGTCGATCTCGAGTTCAAGCCGGAGGCGATCGACGAGCTCGCCAAGCTGTCGGCCGACATCAACGAATCGGTCGAGAATATCGGTGCGCGCCGTTTGCATACCGTGATGGAGAAGCTGCTGGAGGAGATCAGCTTCACCGCCTCGGACAAGCCCGGCCAGAAGATCGAGATCGACGCCGCCTACGTACGCGAGCGCGTGAGCTCGCTGGCGAAGAACGCTGACCTCAGCAAGTTCGTGTTGTAGTTCCTCCCCACCTGAAGGGGAGGAATTACAGGCAATACGCAGCGACCAGATCGACGAGATAGCCCGGCCCGTTGGTGCCCCAGAGCACGAACGAAATTCCGGTCAGGGCGACGAGCAGCGCGACGGCGCCCCAGGCGAGCAGGGAACGCCAGCCGCGGATCATGCGGGTTGCAACACGGGCTGCAGCCGCGGCACCGGCTTCTCGACGATCGGCCAGTGCAGCAGCGCGGAGATGACGCCCAGCGCAATCGACAGCCACCACATCATGTCGTAGTTGCCCTGCAGGTCGAACAACAGGCCGCCGCCCCAGCCGCCGACGAAGCTGCCGACCTGGTGGCCGAGGAAGACGAAGCCGTTCAGCATCGTGAGATGCACGCGGCCGAACATCACGCCGACCAGCGACGTGGTGAGGGGCACGGTGCCCAGCCACAGGAAGCCGAGCGCGCCGGCGAACGCCAGCACGGAGGCGGCCGACAGCGGCGCCAGCACGAAGGCCAGGAACACGAGCGAGCGCAGCAGGTAGAGCAGCGACAGCAGGTTCTTGCGCTGGAAGCGGCCGCCGAGCGAGCTCCACAGGACCGAGCCGACGATATTGAACAGGCCGACCATGCCGATGCTCCAGCCGCCGAGCTCGGCCGGCGACAGGGTGACGCCGAACAGCGACAGGCCGATGCCCTTGTCGGACACGTAGGCCGGCAGATGGCCGCCGACGAAGGCGACGTGGAAGCCGCAGACGAAGTAGCCGATCATCAGCAGCACGTAGCTCTTGTGGCCGAACGCCTCGGCCAGCGCCTCGCGGGTGGTCTGGTTGTCGCCGCTCGCCTTCCGGGCGGCGGCGATCTGCTGGCGGTCGTTGAGGCCGATCGGCAGCAGGATGACCAGCGCCGCCAGGGCGGTCAGGGCCCACATGGTGAGGCGCCAGTCGCCGAAGTGATGCTGCAGGACCGAGGCGAACGGGACGATGAAGAACTGGCCGAACGAGCCGCCTGCCGAGCAGATGCCGACCGCCAGTGCCTGCTTCGCCGGCGGCGCCACCCGCAGGATGACTCCCAGGACCGGACCGAAGGACGCGGCCGAGAGCCCGGTGCCGACCAGGATGTTGCCCAGGACCAGCATGAAGCCGCTATGCATGGTCGCCGTCACGATCATGCCCAGCACGTACAGAACGCCGCCGCCGGCGATCGTCGGCGCCGAGCCGAAGCGGTCGGCCAGCCGGCCGGCGATCGGCGCGAACACGCCCATCAGCAGCATCGAGGCGGCCGTGCCGAAGGAGAACAGCTCGCGGCCGACATGAAGCTCGGCCGAAACCGGCTTCAGGAAGATGCCGAAGCTCTGGCGGACGCCGAGGCCGATGGCGAGGACGACGAAGCCGCACCACACGGCCGTCCAATAGGAGCGGGAGGTCATGGCGCGGAAAGTGCGGCGGGGACTCGTCGCATTCAAGGCGCTGCCGCGGCATTCGGCCATAGAATTACTTCATGCCGTCACAAGCAGTTATGTGGCACAACGCAAGCATGGTGCTATCCGGCCGCCGCATTGCGCTGGCGACCCTGTTCCTGATGCTGGGGGTCTGCAGCGCGCTTGCTGCCGCCCCGGTCCCGCGGCTCGACCGCGAGCGCTGCGTCTTCCGTCCGCCGCGCGGCGACAAGATCGAATGCTACACGCTGGTCGTGCTGGAGAACCGCGCCAAGCCCAAGGGACCCGAGGTGCGCCTCAAGGTGGCGATCCTCAAGGCGCGGCGACCACTGGCTGCCGATCCGGTGATCTATCTCGCGGGCGGGCCGGGCGATGCGCCGCTGATCGCGTCGGCCGCGGGCGCCGATCCGCTGGCCGAAGGCGATTGGTGGAACGACACCGCCGTCATCCGCCGCCGCCGGGACGTCATCATCGTGAGCGAGCGCGGCGCCGGGGGCTCGAGCCCCAATCTCGACTGCTTCGAGCCACGTACGACGCAGCCCGCGCGCGTGAGGCGTCGCGCCGTCACCGAGCCGCAGGAACGCGACATCCTGCTGCGCTGCCGCGCCGACTTCGACAAGCGCCGGATCGACGTGGGGATGTTCAGCACGCCGGCGCTGGCCGACGACGTCGCCGACCTGGTGTCGGTGCTGCAGATCCCCAAGGTCAATCTCTACGGCATCTCCTACGGCACGCGCTGGGGCCTCGAGGTGATGCGGCGCCATCCCGGCATCGTGCGCGCGGCGGTGCTCGACGGGGTCTACCCGCCGCAGATCAACGGCGAGCAGAACGAGCCCGAGATCGTCCGCACCGTGTTCGAGCAGCTCTACAGCGAATGCGCCTCCGACAAGCTTTGCCGCGAGCGCAATCCCGATCTCGCGAACAATGTCCGGGCGCTGCTGACCAACGCCGATCGCAATCCGCTGCCGCTTACCCTCGATCTCGACGACGGTCCGCAGCCGGTGAAGCTCGATGGCGCCAAGCTCCTGCTGGTGATGCTGCACATGATGCGGCAGGGCGAGGCGGAACTGGTGCCCGAGGCGGTGACGGCGCTGAAGCGCGGCGACAACCGGCTGATCAAGCAGTATGCCGAGGACCTCGAGGAGGACGATGGCGGCCTGCTCGAGACCAACGCACAGCAGTTCGGCGGCCTCTACAACACCATCGAATGCCGCGAGACCTGGGCCGGCGTCGACCAGGCGGCGCGCGATCAGGCGATCCAGACCGGCGGCGTCTACAGCCTGACGGCGCAGCTCAGCAAACTGCCGGCCTTCTGCCCCGTGTGGCGCGTGCCGGTGGCGCCGCCAGCCGAGCGCCAGCCGGTGACGGCGCCAATCCCGACCTTGCTGCTGAGCGGGGGCTACGACTGGCTGACGCCGCCGAGCTGGGGCCGCGACGCGGCCAAGTACCTACCGGACTCGCGGCACGTGATCTTTCGCTCGCAGGGCCACGGCGTGTCGAGCCAGGACCAGTGCGCGGCCCGCCTGCGCGACGAGTTCTTCGATGCGCCCGATCCGCGCTGGCCCTTGCCCTGCCGTGCCGACACGCCGCTCGACTTCCAGTCGGCGGCGGAGCGGGTCAAGCAGATGAGCCGGGAGAAGAAATAGCGCTGCGCTCGAAGCGCACACCCGCCGGCCTCTTCGATTTGAATCAAGACAAGCCGGGAGGCGGCATGCTCCAATAGTGTGATTTTACACAAAAGCTTGGTGGAAATGAGCATCCAAACGTCTGGTGTGCTGGCCGAACCGCGTGCCAGCTTCCGCGATCTCTTCACGCCCAAGCTGGTCACCATCCTGAGCGAGGGCTATGGGCTGGGCGCCTTGCGCGCCGACATCCTCGCTGGCCTCACGGTCGCGATCGTGGCGTTGCCGCTCTCCATGGCGATCGCGATCGCTTCGGGCACCACGCCCGAGCGCGGGCTCTATACGGCGATTATCGGCGGTTTCCTGGTGTCGGCGCTGGGTGGCAGCCGCTTCCAGATCGGCGGGCCCGCCGGCGCCTTCATCGTGCTGGTTGCGGCCTCGGTCGATCGGCACGGCATCGACGGCGTGCTGCTCGCCGTTGCGATGGCCGGCCTGTTCCTCACGGTTGCGGGCTTCCTCCGCCTCGGAACCTACATCAAGTTCATTCCCTATCCGGTGACCGTCGGCTTTACGGCCGGCATTGCCGTCATCATCTTCGCCAGCCAGATCCGCGACCTGCTCGGCCTGACCCTGGCCGGCAAGGAGCCGGGGCCCATCGTGCCCAAGGTCATGGCCCTCGCCGACGCCGGCGGCACGCTCAATCCGCTCGCCGTCGCGATGGCCGTGCTGTCGATCGGCCTTATCGTGGGCCTGCGAAAATGGCGACCCCACTGGCCGGGCATGCTGGTTGCGGTTGCGGTGACGGCGCTGGCGACGTGGGCGCTCGGCCTCCATGTCGAGACCATCGGCACGCGGTTCGGCGGCATCCCGTCCTCGTTTCCCGCGCCCCACCTGCCGGCCTTCTCGCTGGCCAAGATGCAAGCCGTGCTGCCGGATGCGCTCGCCTTCGCCCTGCTGGGGGCGATCGAATCGCTGCTGTCGGCCGTGGTGGCCGACGGCATGACCGGCCGCCGCCATCGCTCGAACTGCGAGCTGGTGGCGCAGGGTATCGCCAATATCGGCAGCGCCCTGTTCGGCGGCATCTGCGTCACCGGCACGATCGCACGCACGGCGACGAACGTGCGCGCCGGCGCCCGCGGGCCGATCGCCGGCATGGCGCATGCATTGTTCCTGCTCCTGTTCATCCTGCTGGCGGCGCCTCTCGCATCGTTCATTCCGCTGGCGGCACTGGCCGGCGTGCTGGCGACGGTGGCGTGGAACATGGCGGAGAAGCACCAGTTCGCGGCGCTGCTGCGCACCTCGCGCGGCGACGCCGCCGTGCTGCTGGCGACGTTCGGCCTGACGGTGTTCCGCGACCTCACCGAAGGCATCGTCGTCGGCTGCGCCATTGGCGCGGTCGTGGTGCTTCATCGCATGGCGCAGACCGCCGGCATCCAGTCGGGCACGCCGTTCGTTGCGGCGGACCGGTCCGACACGGCCGAGCCGCGCGCGCCCTACGATGCGGAGACGGTCAGCCACAGCAACGTCATCGTCTATCGCCTGACCGGCGCGTTCTTCTTCGGCACGGCCTCGATGGTGAGCGCGGTGCTGGATCGCATCGGCGACCAGCACAAGGCGTTCGTGCTCGATCTCGCGGCCGTGCCATTCGTCGATTCGACCGCGGGCAACGTCATCGCCTCGCTCGCCCGGCGAACGGCGCGACACAAGGTGAAACTCTATCTCACCGGCGCGAGCCCCGCGGTCCGCCGCGCCCTGCTGATCGCGGGCGTTCGCCCGCCGTTGGCGACTTACCGCAAGAGCATCGACAATGCGCTGCAGGAGGCTCAAGGCCCTGTAGTATCGGCGGCATGAAACTCCTGCTTTCCGAGTTCGCCCTGCGCACCTGGGGTGAGCGCATCAAGGCCAAAGGGGGCCTGAGCTTCGTGACGGCCGAGCAGGCCCTGGCTGAGGGCATATGCGACGCCGACATCGGTTTCATGACGCGCGAGGTGACGGGCAGGTCCAGCAAGAACAACCCGACACCGGAGCTCGTCGGCTTCGACAAGGTGGTGCGCGCGACGCCAACGCTGAAATGGCTGCAGATCCATCCCGCCGGCGCCGAGCGGCCGATCTATCGCGAACTCAGGGCGCGCGGCGTGAAGGTCACGACGGCCTCCGGCGCGACGGCCGTGACGGTGTCGCACAGCGTGCTGGGCGGGCTGATCGCCATCAACCGCCGCTTCCCGCTGCTGGCCGATGCGCAGCGCCGCCACGCCTGGGAGCCGCGGCTGGGCGAGCGCTCGCCGCGCGACCTCAAGGGCCAGTGCGCGGTGATCGTCGGCATGGGGCCGATCGGGCGCAACATCGCCCGGCTGCTGAAGGCGCTTGATATGCGCACGGTCGGGGTGCGGCGCAGCGCCGAGGCGGTGCCGGACTGCGATCGCGTCATTGCCTACGCCGATCTGATGACAGTGCTGCCCGAGGCCGACTGGCTGATCCTGTGCTGCCCGGCCTCGCCGCTGACGCGCGGCATCGCCAATGCCGGCGTGTTCGCCGCCATGCCCAGAGGCGCGCAGTTCATCAACGTCTCGCGTGGCGAGATCGCGGTGGAGAAGGACGTGATCGCCGCGTTGCAGAGCGGCCAGCTGGCCGGAGCCTATCTCGACGTGTTCGAACGCGAGCCGCTCGATCCCGCATCGCCGCTGTGGGACATGCCGAACGTGCTGATCTCGCCGCATACCGCGAGCCACTCTCTCGGCCAGAACGAGGCAATCTTCGAGATCTTCCTCGAGAACCTGTCGCGCTTCCGGGCCGGTCAGAAACTGCGCAACGACGTCGACGACCTGGGGTAGCGGCCGGGACTAACGCCGCGTCGCGAGGCTCTTGAACAGCGCGTCGCTGCGCTCGTCGGCCGGGAAGAAGCACTCGATCCGCACCTCCTGCAGGGTCACGTCCTGCGGCGTGCCCAGCGTGGCGATGGTCGTGAAGACCGAGAGCGAGCGGCCGTTGACGATGTAGTCCAGGGTCAGGACGGGCTGCGGCCGCTCCTCGAAGCGGAGCTTGCGGAAGGAATCCGGCACGCCGGGGAAGGCCATCACCTCCTCGATGAAGGCGAGCGCCTTGGGCTCGCCGCCGTCGGCGAGGATCTCGGCATAGGTGGTCGAGACGAGATGGCGCGCGACCTCCTCCCAGTTGGCGAGCTTGGGCCGCAGCGCCGTCGGGTCGAGAAGCCAGCGCAGGATGTTGGGCGCCTTGCCGGGTGGCGACACCGGCGGCGGGCCCTCGAACAGGAACAGGGTGAAGGCGTTCGCCGCGTCGTTGCCCTGCATGAAGTTCCAGAGCCGGTCGACCACGATCGCCGGGTAGGGTTCCTGCTGCTTCAACATGCGGTCGATCGCCTGCCGCACCGGGGCGAGCTCGGGGGCGGCGAGATTGCTCTCGCGGTAGACCGGCGCAAAACCCGCGGCGAGCAGCATGGCGTTCCTCTGGCGCAGCGGGACGTCGAGCGCGGAGGTGAGCTGCACCACCATCTCGCGGCTGGGCCGGGCGCGGCCGGATTCGAGGAAGCTGACGTGCCGCTGCGACACGCCGGACTGCAGGGCGAGCGCGAGCTGGCTCGCACCGCGCCGGCGCCGCCAGGCGCGCAGCATGGGACCGAACAGGTCGGGCTGGGACGAAGGCTGGGCAATGGACATGGGGTGCAAATTACCATCCCTCGCGGGTCCGGCGATTACCTCTCCCGTAATTGCCCGGACGGCGGTCCGAGCGAATTCTCACGGCGTCCAACCAATCGAGGAGGGCGTCATGACCGCTTCATCCGACCGCCTGCTGCGGCGCACCCTGTGGGGCAATGCCGTGTTTTCCGTAATTTCCGGCATCGTGCTGGCGGCCTTTGCCGGGCCGTTCGCGGCACTGGCGACCGAGGCGCCGCTGTCGGTAGCGGGTGTCGAGCTTGCGATCGTGTTCGAGTTGCTGGGCGTGGGGGTCGTGGTGTTCGGCCTGATCGCCGCCTGGGCGGCCTCGCGGGAGACCATGCCGCGCGGCTGGGCTCGGGCGGTCTTCGCGGCGGACGTCGCCTGGGTTGCCGGGAGCGCCCTCGTGCTGATGCTGCTGCCGGCGGCGTGGAGCGCGATCGGCATCGCCGGCATCGTCGTGGTGGCGCTCATCGTGGCCGATATCGCGGTTCTGGAGTATCTCGGCCTGCGCCGGCTGAGCGCGGCTGCCTGAACGAAGAGGATCAACGGAGACGACCATGGACAAGCTTCAGTTCCTGAACGAACAGCCGCTGCCCTTCGCCAAGGTGCTGGGACTGAAGTTCGTGGCCGCGAGCGAGACCGGTGTGAAGGCGGAGATGGTGGTCCGGCCCGAGCTCTGCACGCGGCCCGACATACTGCATGGCGGCGCCGTCATGGCGTTCGCCGACACGCTGGGCGCCGCCGCGACCGTGCTCAACCTGCGCGAGGGCCAGGGTACTACGACGATCGAGAGCAAGACCAACTTCGTCGGGCCGGCGCCGGTCGGCACGACGGTGATCGGCGAGACGACGCCGATCCATCGCGGCCGGCGCACCCAGGTCTGGACGACCCGCATCACCACAGCCGAGGGCAAGCTGGTGGCGGTCGTCACCCAGACGCAGATGGTGCTATAGCGCGGCTTTTAATGGAGCAACGCCGGGACGAACGCAGTCAGCAGCGTATCGGCGTCCGCGTTGCCTCGGCCGCCGGTCTGGGTCCAGTGGACGATGATCTTCACGAAATGCTCGCGGTAGCCGATCAGCAGGAACTTGCCGTAGATGCGGCCGGTGACTCCGCCGCCCATGGCGCTGAAGGTGATGCAGCGCAGGTTCCACGGCCCATAGGTGCAGGCCGACGGCACCGCCGGCCTCTCGAAGCCGGTCATGCCGGCCGACACGGCCTGCTGGCGGATATTCTCCAACTCCTCGGTGAACTGGGTGATGACCGTCGGGTGGCTGCTGCCGTTGGGCACGCGGCGGCCATTGTCGTAGACGTCGACCGTGATGGTCATGCCGTTGGGTGCGGTGTACTCGTAAGTCGAGCCGTTGGAGCGCGTCAGGGTCGCGCCGGCGATGCTTGGCGCAAAGGCGATCTTGGTGCCCGGGTCGACGGCCGGCGCCGCCGTTTGTGCGAGCGTCTGGCCTGCGGCGAAGGTTGCCGCGAGCAGGACGGCAAGCAGGAGGGTCGCAGGCCTAGACATCCAGGTTCGCCACCTTGAGCGCGTTGTCCTGGATGAAATCGCGGCGCGGCTCGACGACGTCGCCCATCAGGGTGGCGAAGATCTCGTCGGCCTCGTCGGCATGGTTGATCTTGACCTGCAGCAAGGTGCGCGCCTCCGGATCGAGGGTGGTTTCCCAGAGCTGATCCGGGTTCATCTCGCCCAGCCCCTTGTAGCGCTGGATCGTGACGCCCTTGCGGCCGGCCTCCAGCACGGCGGCGAACAGCTCGGTGGGCGATGAGATCGTGGTTTCCTTGTCCTTGGCGACGAAGGTGCCCGGTCTGCGGTAGATGACCTGCAACTCGGGCGCCAGGGCGTCGAGCCGCCGCGCCTCGGCACTGCGCAGCAGGGGCCCGTCGATCACGTGGCGCTCCTGTACACCGCGCAGGCGGCGGGTGAAGACGAGGCCGCCGTCGGTCGTCGGCTCGCCGGTCCAGCCGCGCTCGAGCGGCGGGCTGACCACGTCGAGCCGGCGGGCGATGTACTGCGCGGCGCCCTGCGCCTGCTCTGGGTCGCCGATGATGTCGGGATTGAGGGCGCCCGCGATCGCCGCTTGCTCGATCACCGCCTGGCTGGTGACCCGGCGCGACAGCGACAGCGGCTTCACCAGATTGGAGACCGAGCGGGCAACGTCGACGGTGTGGCGCAGGTCGTCCTTGGCCTGCACGGTGCCGTCGCCCAGCCTGAACACGGCGCCGTCGAGCCCGCTTTCGATCAGATGGTCGTCGAGCGAGCGCTCGTCCTTGAGGTAGATCGCCGACTTGCCCTTGGCTGCTTTGAACAGGGGCGGCTGCGCGATGTAGAGGTAGCCCCCGTCGATCAGGCTCTTCATCTGGCGATAGAAGAACGTCATGAGCAGCGTGCGGATGTGCGATCCGTCGACATCCGCGTCGGTCATGATGATGATCTTGTGGTAGCGCAGCTTGCTGATGTCGAAGTCGTCGTGGCCGATCCCGGTCCCGAGCGCGGTGATCAGCGTGCCGATCTCCTGCGACGAGAGCATCTTGTCGAAGCGCGCGCGCTCGACGTTCAGGATCTTGCCGCGCAGCGGCAGGATCGCCTGGTTGGCGCGGTTGCGGCCCTGCTTGGCCGAGCCGCCGGCCGAATCGCCCTCGACGATGAACAGCTCGGAGAGCGCGGGATCGCGCTCCTGGCAATCGGCGAGCTTGCCCGGCAGCGAGCTGACATCGAGCGCGCCCTTGCGGCGGGTGAGCTCGCGTGCCTTGCGGGCGGCCTCGCGCGCCGCCGCCGCCTCGACGACCTTGGTGATGATCTTGCGCGCCTCGCCGGGATGCTCCTCGAACCACTGGCCGAGCTTGTCGCCGACCACCGATTCCACGACCGGCCTGACCTCGGACGAAACCAGCTTGTCCTTGGTCTGGGAGGAGAATTTGGGGTCCGGGACCTTGACCGACAACACGCAGGTCAGGCCCTCGCGCATGTCCTCGCCCGACAGCGAGACCTTCTCCTTCTTGGAGACCCCCGATTCGTCGGCGTACTTGTTGAGCGTACGGGTCAGCGCGCCGCGGAAGCCGGCGAGGTGGGTGCCGCCGTCGCGCTGCGGGATGTTGTTGGTGAAGCACAGCATCGTCTCGTGATAGCTGTCGTTCCACTGCAGCGCGACTTCGACCGTGATGCCGTCCTTCTCGCCGCGGATCGAGACCGGCGGGTTGTGCAGCACCTGCTTGTTGCGGTCGAGATACTTGGCGAAGGCCTCGACGCCGCCCTCATAGAACAGCTCGGAGACCTTGGGCTCGGCGCCGCGCTCGTCGGTGATCACGATGCGCACGCCGGAGTTCAGGAAGGCGAGCTCGCGCAGCCGGTGCTCCAGGGTCGAGAAGTCGAACTCGGTCTTGGTGAAGGTCTGCTTGGACGGCAGGAAGCTCACCTCGGTGCCGCGCTTGCCCTCGGGGGCGTCGCCGACCAGCTCGAGGTCCTTCTCGGCATCGCCGTGGCGAAACCGCATGTGGTATTCCTTGCCGTTGCGCCAGATCCGCAGGTCGAGGTACTCGCTGAGCGCGTTCACGACCGCGGCGCCGACGCCGTGCAGCCCGCCCGAGACCTTGTAGGAGTTGCTGTCGAACTTTCCGCCGGCATGGAGCTGGGTGAAGATCACGTTGGCGGCGGAGATGCCTTCTTCCTTGTGGATGTCGACCGGCACGCCGCGGCCATTGTCGAGCACCGTGACCGAGCCGTCGCCGTGCAGCACGACGTCCACGCGATCGCAGTAGCCCGCCAGCGCCTCGTCGATCGCATTGTCGACGATCTCGTAGACCATGTGGTGCAGGCCGGTGCCGTCATCGGTGTCGCCGATATACATGCCCGGGCGCTTGCGCACGGCCTCGAGGCCGCGCAGCACCTTGATGGAATCGGCGTCATAGTCTTCGCCGTTCCCATTGGCGCCATTGCCATTGGGGCCATTGCCGTTCGGAAGGGGTTCGTTCTGGCTCATCGTCTATCCCAATTCAGTCGGCCGCCACTGCGCCGTCGTCCACGCGCAGCACCTGCGCGCGGCCGGCGAGCGGCCTGAAAAGCTCGGCATCGGTGCCGGTCATCCAACTCTGCACACCCAGCGCCACCACCTCCTCGAACAGCGCGGCGCGCCGCTCCGAATCGAGGTGGGCGGCGATCTCGTCCAGCAACAGCAATGGCGGACGGCCGCGCGACAGCGTCACCAGCCGCGCATGGGCCAGCGCGATCGAGACCAGAAGGGCCTTCTGCTGGCCCGTCGAGCCCTCGGCAGCCGGCAAATCGAGGTCGAGATGGCGCACGGCGAGATCGCTGCGATGCGGCCCCGTAGATGTGGTGCCGGCCTCGCCGTCGCGCAAGCGATTGGCGGCCAATTCGGCGCGCAGCCGGTCCTCGGCATCGATCGCGGCCATCGCCGCAATCCAGCCATCGACCTCGCCGGTCATGGCCAGCGCGGCGCGCGGGAAGGGACCGACGCCCAGCCGGGCCGCGGCGTCCAGCCGCTGCACCGTGTCGGCGCGATTGGCGGCCAGGGCCACACCGTGGCGGGCCATCGTATCCTCCAGCGCGGTGAACCAGTGCGGGTCGCGGTTGCCCTCGCCCAGCAGCCGGGCGCGCTGGCGCAGGGCATTCTCGTAGGCGGCGACGTCGCCCGCATGCTCGGGGTGCAGTGCGGTCACCAGCCGGTCGACGAAGCGGCGCCGTTCGCCCGGGCCATCGAGGAACAGGCGGTCGAGCTGCGGCGTCAGCCAGACGGCGGCGACATGCAGGCCAAGCGCGGTCTGACTGCCGGCCGGCCGGCCGTCGATCCGCACGACCCGGCGCGGCAGGCCGCCTTCGCCGCGCGGCGGCTCCAGACCGGTACCGATGGCCAGCCGTCCCTCGGGCGTATCGAGCGTGGCCGCAACCGCCCAGGTCGAGGCCTCCGGCCGGCGCGCCACCTCGTCGAGACGGGCGCGGCGCAGACCGCGGCCGGGGGCCAGGAAGGAGAGGGCCTCGATCAGGTTGGTCTTGCCCGCGCCGTTGGGGCCGACCAGCACGACCGGCTCGGGACCGCAATCCAGCCGGAGCTGGCGGTAGTTGCGGAAGTCGGTCAGCCGGAGCTGGCGGACAGCCAAAAGCGCCGGCGCTGCGCCGGGTGCGGCGTCGGGACTATGGGCGAGCGCGCTGACCGATAGCGTCATACCCGCATCGGCATGAGCACGTAGAGCGCGCTCTCGTCGGCACCATCGCGCACCAGCGTGGGCGAGCCGGCGTCAGCCATCAGGAAGTGGACGTCCGATCCGTTGATCTGCTCGGTGATGTCGAGCAGGTAACGGGAGTTGAAGCCGATCTCGAGCGGCGTCGCCTTGTAGTCGACCTCGATCTCCTCGGTCGCGCTGCCGGCATCCGGGCTGGTGGCCGAGAGCGTGACCACGCCCTTGGCGACGGCCAGCTTGATGGCGCGCGACTTCTCGGTCGAGATGGTCGAGACGCGGTCGACCGCCGAGGCGAACTCCTTGCAGGGCACGTTCAGGACCTTGTCGTTGCCGGTCGGGATGACCCGCTCATAGTCCGGGAAGGTGCCGTCGATCAGCTTGCTCACCAAGGTGACGTTCGACGAGGCGAAGCGGATGCGGGTGTCGGAAAGCTCGACATCGACCGAGCCATCGCTCTCGTCCAGGAGCTTGCGGACCTCGCCCACGGTCTTGCGCGGCACGATCACGCCCGGGATCTCGGCCGCGCCCTTGGGCAGCGGCACCTCGACCCGGGCCAGGCGGTGGCCGTCGGTCGCCACGCCACGCAGGACCTCGGTATTTCCCGATTTGGCGGAGTGGAAATAGATGCCGTTCAGGTAGTAGCGCGTTTCCTCGTTCGAGATCGCAAAGCGCGTGCGGTCGATGATGCCCTTGAGGTCGGTCGCCGGAATCTGGAAGCGATGCGGCAGGTCGCCCTCGTTCATCGCCGGGAAATCAGCCGGCGGCAGGCACTGGAGCGTGAAGCGCGAGCGTCCGGCGCGGATGGCCAGGCTGTTGCCGTCGCTCGACGTTTCGAGCTCGACCTGGCTGCCGTCCGGCAGCTTGCGGACGATCTCGTAGAGCGTATGGGCGGGCGCCGTCGTGGCGCCGGTCTTGGCGGCGCTGGCATCCACCGCCTCGGTGATGGCGAGGTCCATGTCGGTCGCGGCGAGGCTCAGCCGGCCCTTCTGGGCGGTGATCAGCACGTTCGACAGGATGGGAATGGTGTTGCGGCGTTCGACGACACTTTGCACGTGGGCGAGGGCCTTCAGGAGCGCTGCCCGTTCGATCGTCAATTTCATGGTTTGGTCGCTGTCACGAGGGCCAAAGTAAGCGGTTTAGACACCCCGTCTCGCGGGCTCGAAGGGCCCATTGCGGAACGGTTGCAGAGTATAGCATGGCGGTTCGGCGCCGGAAGCGATTTCGCCCGGTTTTAGAGGCGCTTAAGCCCCACTTAAGCCACGAAAAACGGGGCCTTTCGGGCCCCGTTCGTTCGCGTCCATGCAAAGCGCCTCAGCCCTGCAACTGCCGCTTGAGCAACTCGACGTCCTCTGCAATCGAAACGTCGGAGACCTTCAGCTCCTCGATCTTGCGCACGGCATGCATGACCGTGGTGTGGTCACGGTTGCCGAAGCGCTTTCCGATCTGCGGCAGGCTGAGCGTCGTCAGCTGTTTGGCGAGATACATCGCCACCTGGCGCGGCCGGGCGACCGAGCGCGCGCGGCGCGGCGAGGACATCTCGGCAAGCTTGATGTTGTAGTGGGCGGCGACCCGCTGCTGGATCTCGTCCACCGTCACCTTGCGGTCGGCCTGGCGGAGCAGGTCGTGCAAAACGTCCTGCGCCATGTCGACGGTGATCTCGCGGCCGATCAGCTGGCCGTGCGCGACCACGCGGTTCAGCGCACCCTCGAGCTCGCGGATGTTGGTGCTGATCTTGTGCGCGAGGAACTCGAGCACCGGGAGCGGCACCGGCACACGTGCGCTCTCGGCCTTGGTCTGCAGGATCGACAGACGCAGCTCGTAGGTCGAGGAGTGGATGTCGGCGACGAGGCCCGAGCCCAGCCGCGAGCGCATGCGCTCCTCGATGTCCTGCAGCTCGCTCGGCGGCTTCTCCGACGACAGCACGATCTGCTTGTTCTGCTCCACCAGCGAATTGAAGGTGAAGAAAAACTCGTCCTGGCTCGCCTCCTTGCCGCAGATGAACTGGACGTCGTCCACCATCAGCACGTCGACGTTGCGGAACAGCTCCTTGAACTGGCCGGTGTTCTTGGTGCGCAGCGCCGTGATGAAGCGGTTCACGAAGCTCTCGGCCGTCAGGTAAAGCACGCGGGTCTTGGGATCGCGCTCGCGGATGGCGTGCCAGATGGCATGCATCAGGTGGGTCTTGCCGAGCCCGACGCCGCCGAAAATGTAGAGCGGGTTGCGCTCGGGCAGCGGCTTGTCCTGCTCGGCGATGTTGCGCGCGGCGGCATAGGCGAACTCGTTGGGTTTGCCGACCACGAAGTTGGCGAAGGTGTAGCGCGCCTCGGGACCCGCGAAGCCGTCGTCGGTGCCGCGGCCGATCGCCGGTCCCAGCCGCGGCATCGGCTGCTGGTAGTTCTGCGGCGCCGGCACCGGCGGCATGGCGATGATGTCGTTCGGCCGGCGCGGCGGCGCGGGCGGGACGAGATTGACCTCGACGCTGGAGACTTCGCCGTTGACGGCATGCCAGTAGGCGAGGACCCGGTCGCCGTAATGGCGGCTCACCCAGTCGCGCACGAAACGGGTCGGCGCATAGAGGCGCACCTTGCCTCCCTTGGATTCACCGGGCTCGACCTCGCCGAACCAGGTCTTGAAGGCCTTGTCGCCGATCTCCTTGCGGAGCCGGTCGCAGACCTTCGACCACTGTTCGACCAGTTCCTTTCGCCCCTCATCATCCATGCCGGTCCCCGCAATACTCTTTTGGCCGTACGCTGCGTCGTTGGCCGACGTCGAAGAAAGAATTGTTTTCAAGTCTGTCTCCATGGAAGCCCAGTCGCCTTCCACCCCGCCGCTGAACCCCGCCTTCCTTGAGCGTCCAACGGTCCCTCGAACCCCTCCGTCACGTTCAAACACGTACTGTATCCGGCTGCGGTCATGGCTTTCGCCGCCGCAGCCGACCTCGCCCCACTCCGACACAAAAACAGCAGCGGCGTATCCTTGTCCGCGACGGCGTTCCCCAGCGTCGACACGAACTCGGGATTCTGCTGCATTCCTGGGAAGACCTGCCACTCGAGCAGCACCGGCCGCTTGCCGATCGACTCGAGCTCGGGCAGTCCGACGTAGTTCCATTCGGCACGGGTCCGGACGTCGATCAGGATCGCGTCCTTGTGCTCGCTCAGGATCTTGAAGGCTGTGGCCGGAGTCACATCGCCCGCGTAGCCGGCGACGGTGGTGACTTCGTACGCGCCAGTGATCCTGTTGTCTGCCATGGCCCCCGCTTCATTCTTTTGCGAGCCGGGACACCGATGACGAGCCTCGATTGGGAAGTCGAGACCCACAGCACGGAGAGGAACGACGACGGCTCGTAGGGGTTAGCGTGATCTCACGCGCCCGATTCTTCAAGTGCTCGCCGTGACTCCCCGCTGCGCTGTGACCCCTCTCCTTCTTCTTCTTGCGGCGAAGAGGAAGTGCCCCCTCGTCTTCGCCTTGGCTCGCTCTCCAGTGCCCCACGCCCCGAATTGCGATGCGCTGACTCTTAGACAGACTTCGACGGCAGCGCAAACGGCGCCCGCCCGACATCCGCACATGATTCAACTTGTTCGCCGTGCGTCGTGATTGACATCGAGCTTGATTCGATTTCGGCGGGACTCGCGACGCATCGACGATCGATGACGCGCCTCAACATCTTGCGCCCGCGTCGCGGCGTCGTTCGATAAAAGCGAATTGCATGAATTTGGCCAATCTCGCACCCAAGCTTTTCATCGCGTCGAGAGGCCGAAAAATTTTCAAAAAAATTTAGAACGTGCATCGCAAAAACGAAAACGCCGCTCGTGTGAGCGGCGTTCATCTTCAGTGCAGGGCCGAGTTGCCTCACGCCATCGCCTTGATGCGTGCGTTGAGTCGCGAAACACGGCGCGATGCGGCGTTCTTCGCGATCACGCGCGCACCGGCGCCGCGCTGGATCTCCGGCTGCGCCGCCTTCAGCGCATCCATCGCCTTCTTCTTGTCGCCGCCCTTGATCGCCTCTTCGACCTTCTTGATCGACGAGCGCACGCGGCTGCGGCGCGCGGCGTTCGCGGCGGTGCGGCGCTCGGTCTGGCGGGCGCGCTTCTCAGCCGACTTGTGATTAGCCATTCGATCCTCTTGCTCGGAAGCGGGCGCTTATACGGGGCGGGGCCGAGGGGGTCAACCCCGGCGAAACCCCTTGATTCAACGGTGTTTCCAGCTGGCCCTGCGCTTGTCCGCGAAGGCGCTCATGCCCTCGGCGCGGTCCTCGAAGGCGAAGGTGGCATGGAAGGTCCGACGCTCGAAGCGCACGCCCTCGCTGAGCGTCGTCTCGAAGGCGCGGTTCACCGCCTCCTTGGCGACCATGGTCGCAGGCAGCGACATGCCGGCGATTTTTTCCGCCGTGGCAAGGGCTTCGTCCATCAGCTGGGCGAGCGGCACGATGCGGCTCACCAGCCCGCAGCGCTCCGCTTCGGCGGCATCCATCATGCGGCCGGTCAGCACGAGATCCATCGCCTTGGACTTGCCGACGAAGCGCGGCAGGCGCTGCGTGCCGCCGGCACCGGGGATTGTACCAAGTGTAATTTCCGGCTGGCCGAACTTCGCATTGTCGGCGGCGATGATGAAGTCGCACATCATGGCCATCTCGCAGCCGCCGCCCAGCGCATAGCCCGCGACCGCGGCGATGATCGGCTTGCGGATCTGGCTCACCTTCTCCCAGCCGACGGTGATGAAGTCCTGGAGGAAGACGTCCTGATAGGACTTCTCCTTCATCTCCTTGATGTCGGCGCCGGCGGCGAACGCCTTGTCGCTGCCGGTCAGCACCAGGCAACCGATGCCGGGATCGCTCTCGAACGCATCGAGCGCCAGGCCGAGCTCGCGCACGAGGTCGGCGCACAGCGCGTTCAAGGCCTTGGGCCGGTTCAGGCGGATGATGCCGACGCGGCCCTTGGTCTCGGTCTGTATGTTTTCATACGAAGCCACGCGTTCCTCCTCGAGCCGGACGGACAGTAGAACACTAGAACATATTCCGTCCGGCCGGAATCGGCCGGACGGAATATGCCTGCTGCAACAAATATCGCCCGTGCGCGCATTTCCGTTCAGATGGAACCGCGCCCGTTGGTCGATGGAAGGGACAACCGTGCGGGCGCGGTTCCACCCTGAACGGAAATCGCTCTAACGTTGGCAGTGTGCGCAATAGAAGGTCGAGCGACCGCCCTGCACCAGCCGCTTGACGAGATGGCCGCAGTCGCGCGTCGGGCAGGGCGCGCCGAGGCGGTCGTAGACCTTGAAGCGCGTCTGAAAATAGCCGAGCTCGCCGCCCGGCTGGACGTGGTCGCGCAGGGTCGAGCCGCCATCGTCGATCGCGCGCAGCAGCACCTGCTTGATCGCCGCGGCGAGACGGTCGGCCCGCTCACCCTGCACCGTATGGGCGGAACGCCGCGGCGAGATGCCGGACATATAGAGTGCCTCGCAGGCATAGATATTGCCCACGCCGACCAGCGTCTTCTGATCGAGGAGCGCGGCCTTGATCGGCGTGCGCCGGCCCTTGAGCCGCGCGGCAAGTGTGGCGCCGTCGAACGCTTCGTCCAGCGGCTCCGGGCCCAAGCCCTTGAACGCCTTGTGCTTCTCGACCGACTCCGTCGGTACCAGCAGCATCAGGCCGAAGCGGCGTGCATCGTTGAAACGAACCTGCCAGCCATCGTCCATATCGAAAACCACATGGTCGTGGCGCTCGAACGGATGCTCGGCCGCGCTCTTGGCATCGTGCAGGGTCATGCGGCCCGACATGCCGAGATGGACGATCAGCGTCTGGCCGTCGTCGAGGCGCATCAGCATGTATTTTGCCCGGCGGTCGATGGCGGTGACGGTGCGGCCCTCGACCTTGGCGGCGAACTTCGCCGGCAGCTTGACCCGGAGGTCCTTGCGGCGTTGCGTCAGGCGGGCGATGCGATGGCCGACCATGCGCGGAACGAGGCCACGGCGGACGGTTTCGACTTCAGGCAGCTCGGGCATGCGCGATCAGGTGTGCCGCGCTCCGAACAGGGCGCTGCCGACGCGGACATGGGTGGCGCCCAGCCGCACCGCGGTCTCGTAATCGGCGCTCATGCCCATGCTCACCTTCGCGAGGCCGTTGCGCTCGGCCATCTTGCGCAGCAGGGCAAAGTGCAGGGCCGGCTCCTCGTCGACCGGCGGGATGCACATCAGTCCGATCACCGGCAGCTTGTGCACGTCGCGACAGGAGGCGACGAAGGCGTCGAGCTCGGCCGGCAGGATGCCCGCCTTCTGCTCTTCCTCCCCGGTGTTGACCTGGATGAAGCAGGCAGGGCGCTTGCCGGCCCGTTCCATCTCCTTGGCGAGGACCCCGGCCAGCCGCTCGCGGTCGACCGACTGGATGACGTCGAACAGGGCCACCGCGTCGCGCGCCTTGTTGGTCTGGAGCGGCCCAATCAGGTGAAGCTCGAGGTCGGGATACTCGGCCTTCAGCGCCGGAAACTTCTCCTGCGCCTCCTGCACGCGATTTTCGCCGAAGGTCCGCTGGCCCGCGTCGAGCAATTCGCGCACGCGCTCGGCCCCGTGGGTCTTGGAGACGGCCACCAGGGTGACGTCGCCCGGCTGCCGGCCGGCCGCCTTCGCCGCCTCGGCGATACGGCGGTTGACCTCGGCGAGGTGATCGGCGCCCTCGCTCATGCGTCCAGGCTCGCCCGCGCTAGGAGCGCATCGTCGTTGTTGGGATCGGCCGCCAGCGCGTTGTCCAGGGTCTCGCGGGCGCGGTCCTTCTCGCCCAGCGCGGCAAGGCAGATGCCGTAGTTGGTGAGCAGCCGCGCGTCGTTCGGCGCCGCCCGCAACGCCTGCTCGTGCAATGGCCTGGCCTCGGCGGCACGGCCGAGATCGACGAGCACGGCGCCGAAGTTCGTCAGGACCAGCGGATCGTCGCCGTTGTGGCGCAGCGCCCGCTTGAAAGCGCGGCGCGCCTCGTCGAAGCGCTTTAGGCCGCGCAGGGCCAGGCCCTGGTTGTTCAGCACCCGGCCGTCGTCGGGCGCCGCGTTGTGGTAGGGCTCCAGCACCTGCAGAGCCTCCTCGAAGCGCTTGGCCGCGAGATGCAGGAACGAGAGCTGCAGGACGGCGTCGCGATCGAGCGGATTCTGCGCCAGGAGGCGCTGCAGCACCGCAAGCGCATCGTCGATCTTGCCGGCGGCGGCCTGGGCGAGCGCCAGTGTCCGCAGGGCCGGCGTGTAGGTCGGATCGAGCTGCAGCGCGGCCTCGACCCGGGTGATCGCCTCGGTCATACGGCCGGCAAAATAGAGCACGAAGCCCAGCACGTGGTTGAGGCTCGCATTCTGCGGAGCCAGCGCGACGGCCTGCTCGGCCTCGGCGATCGCGTCCTCATGGCGGGCGAGGCCGCCCATTGCGAGCGCCCGGTCGCCCATGATCTGGGCGCGGCGTGTCTGGTCTTCGCCGGCGTCGCTCAGCGCCTGGCCGAGGATCTCGAGCGCCGGCCCGAAGTGGCCCAGGCGATAGAGTACGTGACCCAGCATGTTGCGGGCGCGCGCCTGCGTCGGCCGCAGCTGCGCGCCGTCGGGATGCTCCAGCGCGCGGTCGAGGTTGGCGACGACCTCGGAGAGCTCGCGCTCGGCGGCGGTGAACTTGTGCTGGTCGATATGGATGCCGGCCAGCGCCAGCCGCGCCTCGACATGCGCCGGCGCGCGTCGAACCGTGTCGCGGAAGCGGCGCGCGGCCTCGTCCAGGCGGCCCGTGCGTCGGGCGAGCAGGCCGAGGTTATAGGACAGCATCGGCTCGTTGGGATCCTTGGCGATCGCCTTGCGCCACAGCGCCTCCGCCTCGCCGAGCGCGCCGCGCTGCGACAGGCAGACGGCGAGATAGTGCAGGATCGCCGGCTGGTCGCCATGCCGGCCATGGGCGGAGCGGAAGTGCGGTTCGGCGCGATCGAACCACCCGGCGCGCAAGAACTGCAGGCCGGTCTGGAGATCGGGATCAGGCTGGGCTTGGGGGGCGGTCGCCATGGCGGGCTGTGTAGACCCGCGTTCGGGCCAAGGCTAGATCAAACGAATGGCCAAGGACGTCGAGTTGTTCCGGGCGGCGATGGCGGATGTGAAGCCGCTGAAAGGCCGAAAGACAGATCGGAAACGTCCGCCTGCGCCTGTCCGCAAACCACCTGCTGTCGCCCTGGGGCCGAAGGCCGAGGAATTCAGTCGGGATCAGGAAAGATCCCGCGCTGGGCTCCCGATGACGCGGCGAGCGTCATCGACACCTTTTTCCTTCGACCGCGACGTCGATCGGGCGCTCTCCAAGGGCAGGCGCGCGATCGAGGCCAAGCTCGACCTGCACGGCATGACGCTCGCCGCGGCCGAGCGCGCGGTGACGCGCTTCATCGCCGAGGCCTCCGAGCAGAATCGCCGCGTCGTGCTCATCGTCACGGGCAAGGGCCTGCGCCTCGAGGGCGGCCGCGTGTTCGGCGGCCGCATCCGGGCGGAGTTTCCGGGCTGGCTCGAGCGGTCGGAGAACCGGGCACGGATCGCGGGGGTGCGGACGGCCCATCCGCGCCACGGCGGCAGCGGCGCCTTCTACGTGCTGCTGCGCCGGCGTTCCTCGGCCAGCAGCCGCTCCTTGCGCGCCACGCCCCAGCGATAGCCGGTGAGCGCGCCGTTCGACCCGACGGCGCGATGGCAGGGAATGACGCCGGCCGCCTGGTTGGTCGCGCAGGCGCGGCCGACGGCGCGGGCCGAGCCCGGCGCGCCGATGCGCTGGGCGATCTCGCCGTAGGTGCGCGTCTCGCCCGGCGGGATCTCGGTCAGCGCCTTCCACACCTTCCACTGGAAGGCCGTGCCGACGATGTCGAGCGGCACGTCGGGCGCATCGAGGGCGGTCGGCTTGCGGCCGTAGAGGCGCGCCAGCACGCCTTTCACCCGCGGCGCCAGCGCGTCGTCGTTGCGCTCGATGTCGGCCGCGGGGAAGTCGTGCTTGAGGTCGCGCTCGAGGCTGCGGTCGCTGTCGCCGAGGAAGACCGCCGCGATGCCCTTCCGGGTCGCCGCGACCAGCACCCGGCCATAGTCCGATTCAACCGTCGTGTAGTCGATATGGGCCCCGGCGCCGCCCTTGGCATAGGTGGCGGGGGTCATGCCCAGCGCCTTGTCGCTCGATTCGTAGACACGGCTCGGCGAGCCGTAGCCGGCGCCATACAGCGCCTCGGTCACCTTCTCGCCGTTGCGCAGGGCCTTGCGAAAGCGTTCGCGCTTGCGGGCGATCAGCCAATCGCGCGGCGTCAGCCCCAATTCGGCCACGAAGCGCTTGCTGAGCGTGTTGGCGGTGACGCCCACCTTGCGCGCCACCGCGGCCAGCGAGGGCGGCTGGTCGGCGTCGGCCGCATCGAACAGGGCGCAGGCTTGCGCCACCGAGCGGCTGAGGCCGAGCTCGGCCTGCCATTCGCGCGGTCGGCAGCGCTTGCACGGCCGGAAGCCGGCGGCTTCGGCCGCTTCCGGCGAGGCGTGGAAGGCCACGTTCCGGCGCAACGGCGGACGGGCGGCGCAGGACGGCAGGCAGTAGACCCCGGTCGTCGCCACCGAGAACCAGAACCGGCCATTGTAGGCCCGGTCCCGGTGCTGGAGCGCGGTCCAGCAGGAATCCGGGTCGGGGAGCATGCCAGGTTGGGAGGGGCTGGCGAGCGCCATGGTGGGGGGAGATATAGAGTGCTGGGTCATGAGTGCAATCTAGGCACCCATGCCGACCTGCTCTATCCGGCGCCCGCCGGCAATTCCCCCGACCCGGAAGCTGGTCCTAGGCCCTAGGCCCAGAAACCCTTGCTGGCCTCGAACCGGGCGGTGCCGCGATCGAGCCCGATATCGCGCAGGAGGCGGTCATCGAGCTCGGCCAGTTGGCGTCGCGATTTGCGCAGTTCGGCTCGGTTGAGCAGAGCCTCGACACCGACCACGACCGTTCCAGCAATGAGCCCGAGGGCCCGGCCGAAGGAGAAGGTGGGGATATCCGTGCGAGCGATGGTCCGCACGCTGGACAGGGTCGACATGACTTAGCTCCGTTTGAGGCGCGCGGGGCGGAAGCACCGCTGCGATCTCGTTTGTGTGCCCTATTTGCTGTATCATCGGCGTCCGTGCAAAGGATGAAAGCTGTGGGGGAGGCCCAATAAAACTATGGACTACGGGTTGTCGTCATGAGCCGCTCGCAACTACCGCTCAATGCGCTGCGCGCCTTCGAGGCCGCCGCCCGTCACGCGAGCTTCACCCACGCCGCCGAGGAGCTTCACGTCACCCAGGCCGCGGTCAGCCACCAGGTCAAGGCGCTCGAGGAACGGCTCGGCGTCGCGCTGTTCGTGCGCCGTCCGCGCGGCCTCGAGATCACCGGCGAGGGCCAGGCGCTGCTGCCCGACCTGCGCGATGCATTCGACCGCATGACCAACGCGCTGGAGCGCGTCGGGCGCAAGGCCAACTCGGGCACGCTCAACGTCAGCCTGGTCACGACCTTCGCGCTCGGCTGGCTGGCACCGCGCCTGCATCGCTTCCAGGCCAAGCATCCCGAGATCGAGGTGCGCATGACGACGGCGATGCGCCAGGTCGACTTCGCGCGCGAGGATTTCGACTGCGCGATTCGCTTTGCCGTGCAGCCCGATCCCGACCTGCATGCAACGCGTCTGTTCAGCGACGTGCTCACGCCGCTGTGCGGCAAGCGCTACAAGGACAAGCTGAAGTCGCTCGATGACCTGAAGCGCGTGCCGTTCATCGACATGACCTACGATCCCGAATGGTCGATCTGGCTGCGCGCGGTCGGCATGGGCGACTTCAAGCCCAAGCGTGTGTTGACCTTCGACTCGACCATGATCGCGGTCGAGGCGGCGATGGAGGGCGCGGGCGTCGCAGTCGGTCCGCCGCAATTGTTCCGCGAGGAGCTCGCCGAAGGACGGCTGTTCCAGCCGTTCCCGCAGATCGTCGATTCCGGCAAGGCATGGTGGTTCGTGTGTCCACCGTCGTCGGCCAGCCGGCCGAAGACCAGGGCATTCGAGGAGTGGCTGGTCGAGGAGCTGAGCGCGCCGCCGTCGCGTCAGGGGCGGCCGGTGGTCGCGTCAGTGCGCCGTTGACCCCGACAAAAGCTAATGCTGAATGAGGGCATGAGCCTCTCCATCGATCGCCCCTGGGCGCGCACCTCGCCGACCGCCGCCGGCTTCGCCGGTGGATACTTCACCGTCACCAACAAGGCGCCGGAGGCCGACCGGCTGGTCGGCGCCGAGAGCGCAGCGGCGGTGAAGATCGAGATCCACGGCATCAAGGTGGTGGGCGCCGGCATCACCATGAAGCCGATGGAAAGGGGGCTTGGCCTGCCGCCGGACACGGCGATTACCCTGAAGCCGCGCGGCTATCACCTCTGGATCGAGCTCAAGGCGCCGCTCGTGCAAGGGCAGAAGGTGCCGGTGACGCTGAAGTTCGAGAAGGCCGGCACCCGGTCGATCGAGCTGGCGGTCGAGGCGCCGGGCGCGATCGGCAACGACGCGATCGTCGAAGGTCAGCCTGGATAGCGGTGCGTCCCGCCGAACGCGTCGCGCACCAGGAGAGCATCGGGATCATCGCCCAGATAACCCGGGCCGACCGGCACCTTGCCGTGGCCGCCCGGCACATCGAGCACGTAGGTCGGTTGCGCCAGGCCCGACAGGCGGCCCCGCAAGCCCCGCATCAATTCCTGGCCGCGGGCGATGGAGACGCGGAAATGGCCGGTGCCGCGCACCAGGTCGGGGTGATGGAGGTAGTAGGGCTTCACGCGCGCGCTCACCAAAGCCCGCATGAGCTGGTCTAGGGTCTCCACGTCGTCGTTCACCCCCGCCAGCAGGACCGTCTGCCCCAACAGAGGTATGCCTGCGTCGGCGAGGCGAGCGAGCGCGGCCCGGGTCGGGGATGCCAGCTCCCGCGCGTGGTTGCAGTGCACACCGAGCCACAGGGTGGCGCGGCGCGGTTTGATGGCGGCCACCAGCTCGTCCGTGACGCGGCCCGGATCGACGATCGGCACGCGGCTGTGCACACGGATCACCGCGACATGGCCTATCGCGTCGAGGGCGGCGACCAGCTCGCCGAGCCGCCGCGGCGCCAGCATCAGCGGGTCCCCGCCGGTCAGGATGACCTCCCAGATCCCGGGGCGGGCACGGATATAGGCCAGGGCGGCTTCGAGCTCGGCGGCCGACAGCGCCTCGCCGCCCGGCCCGACCTTCTCGCGGCGAAAGCAGAAGCGGCAGTAGACCGGGCACACATGGATCGGCTTCAGCAGCACCCGGTCGGGATAGCGGTGGACGATGCCCTTCACCGGCGAGCGCGCCTCATCGCCGATCGGGTCACCGAGCTCCTCGGGCGCGATCTCGGTCTCGGCGGCGCTCGGAACGAACTGGCGCGCGATCGGGTCATTGGCGAGATCGTTGCGGTCGATCAGGCCCAGCATCTCGGGCGTGATCGCGATCGCCATCGACTGCGCGGCCTCGGCGAGCCGCGGGTCGATCGCGACCAGGCCTTCGCGCTCCAGCGCCTCGAGGGTTCGCAGGGTTTGCATTTGCAGCGTGGAATAGCCGGATTGCCGCGTTTGAACCACCACCGAAAACCCGCATCATCCGGGCATCAATGAAGCCGCCAACACAGCGTTCCCGACGGCGTGGCGCTGACCAAGGCACGGGCGATGACCGGGTAGCCGCGCCCACTGCAATTTGAAAGGACTGGCGTGCCGCGGTGGGGAAGCAATACTGCCGGTGGGAAGTGTTGGGGGAGCGATCAAATGACCATGGTTTCGATGGCCGCGCGCAGCGCGGCTGCGGTGGCGTGTGCCTTCACTTGCGTTTGCGGCAGCGTGCCGGCGACAGCGCAGACGGAAGACGACCGCCTGACCTTGTTCCGCTACTACATCGCCATCGTCGCGTCCGACGTGTGCGACATCGACGTGTCGAAGGCGCAGGAGAAGCGCTTCAACCAGGCGGTCGAGACGCTCGAGAAGAAGGTCGGCGCCAGCAAGGCGGAGATGGACACCACGTTCAAGCAGATCAAGGAAGGCGCAACGAACTCGCCCAAGGGCTTCTGGGAGACCGATCGCAAGCCGTCCGAAGAGACGGTGGCCGAGTTCAAGTAGGCTGTACGGCGCCCGGACCAGCTAGCGCGGGATGGCCTGTAGTCGAATCGCCCGTCGTCCCGACCGAGCGCAGCGAGTGGAGGGACCTTGTTTCCACGATTAGAGCGAGATGAGGCTAGCCCATCCGTCGTCCCGACCGGAGCCGAGCGAAGCGAGGCGCAGTGGAGGGACCTTTTTTCTACGATTTGCGGCTGATTGTTGAAAAAAGGTCCCTCCACTACGCGCCTTCGGCGCTTCGGTCGGGACGACGGATGAGTCGACCTGAAGTCATCTCGCTGTAGCCGCAAATCGTTGAAACAAGGTCCCTCCGCTGCCTCGCTTCGCTCGCCTTCGGTCGGGGCACGGAGGAACGTGAGTCATTTTGCTCTAGCAGGTTGTTGAAAAAGTCGTCGTATCGGACCGAAGAAGATGATTCACTGATCTCGGTAGCTTGCGGGAGTTGTTGTGATGCGCGGCTCGGATGAG